>Ga0206106_100077_pt1 | contig 181027 bp, 141 predicted proteins | sample 1B1ome_FD_148677 | JGI IMG/M metagenome (GOLD analysis project Ga0206106, IMG submission 148677) | Enriched microbial communities from leaf-cutter ant dump, University of Wisconsin, Madison, United States - 1B110A | ecosystem: Environmental > Terrestrial > Nest > Insects nest > Nest dump... | reverse complement strand
AGGGCTTGAGCGGTTGAAGGCGAGGCTGGACCCTTTCCAACTCAAGAAGAGAATAGAGCGCAGGCTCAGAGCAGTCTTTGCAGCGGGTGTAAAGGAGAGCTACGGAAGAGCGGCTTGAAGAGGGGGGGCGAACCGCTCGCATCAAAATGAGCTTCTTGCAGTCGCCCTCCGGGCTCCTTCCAGAAGCTCATTTTGATGCGATTTGCGCCTTTGCTTCAGTGTCATTTGTTATGAGGCAATGAATCCCCCTCTTTTTCACTCCCCGGTGTCATTTTGACTTGAGGCAACACGCCGGAAAAGCGAGGCCGCCCGGAAGTCGCGCCCCGCAGCCGGCGGCGTCGGGGCGGAGGGCTCATGAATCCTGCAGGCCGGGGGATGAGGCTTGACAAAAGCCAGCACAATTTCAAAAAAACGTCACCGCCGTTTCCTCCCTTTTCATGCTTCACACCTTCCGGCAACTCTCCATCGGACTCGGCCTGATGGCTCTCTGCATCGGGGTCCTGCTCCTCTCCGATCTCGATTCGCGCGTGCGCCCGGGCGACCAGGGCCGCCGCCATGGGGAACTTCCGCGCGTGGCGGTGCTTCAGGCCAACGCCCAATGGATCTTTGACGAAGGGGTGGCCGGGATCATCGCCGGGCTGGCCGAGGAAGGGTTTCGCGACAAACACGAAATCCACCTGCGCAAGTTCAACCCGATGGGGGATTCCAACGTCTCCAACTCCATCGCGCGCGAAGTGACCGAAGGCGGTTACGACCTGATCATCACCACCACCACGCCGATGCTCCAGGTCGTCGCCAATGCCAACCGCGCCCGGCGCGTGCCGCAGCTCTTCGCCCTCGTCTCCATCCCTTCGGAAACGGGCACCGGCGTCTCGGAGCTCGATCCGCTCAACCACCCGCCCTACCTGACCGGCTACGGCACCCGCCTCCCGGCCGCGCAGGCCTTCCGGATCGCCCGGGAGATCAACCCCCGGCTCCAGCGCATCGGCACCGTCTGGAACCCGCAGGAGGTCAACTCCGAAGTGCAGATCCGCGACGCCCGGGCGGTCTGCAAGGAGCTTGGCATGGAACTCGTGGACGCCACCGTGGACAATACCGGCGCCGTCGGGGAAGCGACCGCCTCCGTCATCGCCCGGGGGATCGAGGCGTTCTTCATCCCCGGCGACATCACCGTGATGCCCGCCATTCACAATGTCTTCCAGATCACCCGCCGCGCCAACATCCCGACCTTCTCCATCTTCCCGACGGACGTCCCCAAGGGGAGCCTCTTCGGCGTCGGGGCGGACTACTACGAAGTGGGCCGGGGCACGGGACGGCTCGCCGCCGAAGTGCTGCGGGGGCGCAACACCGCCACCATCCCGGTGACCGATTACATGCCGGAAAAAATCGTCCTCAACGAAGAGGCCCGCATGCGCCTCGCCAACCCGCAGGCGTGGGACTTCCCCGAATCCCTGCGCAAACGGGCGTACGCGATCGTGACACCGGAAGGCGCTCTCAACGTCCTCCGGGACGATCCGGCTCCCGGCGCGCCCGCCCCCACCCCCTCTCCCACTCCGGCACCCTCTCCCTCCCCATGACCCTCCTGCTCAGCGCCCTGACCGTCGGCCTCATCTTCGCCCTGCTGGCGCTCGGCGTGCTGGTTTCCTTCCGCATCTTCGGCATCCCCGACATCACCACGGACGGGAGCTTCACCCTCGGCGCTTCCGTCACCGCCGTGCTCTGCGTGCACGGGGTGAACCCGATCCTCGCCACCCTCGCCGGGACGCTGGCCGGAGCGGGAGCCGGGATGCTCACGGGCATCCTTCACACGAAATTCCACATCAACGCGCTTCTCTCCGGCATCCTGATGATGACGGCGCTCTACTCCGTGAACCTGCGCGTGATGCAGAAGAGCAACCTCCCGCTCATGCAATACACCACGCTCGGGAGCTGGGGCGAAGCCGCGGGCCGCCGCGTGCTGGGGGAGGAGGCGTTCCTCGTCCTCGGCTGGCGGGTGAGCGCGGGCGAAGTGGCGCTTTTTCTCGGAGCCCTCGGCGCGGTGACGGTGGTGGCGTGGCTCCTCTACCTCTTTTTCCGCACCCATGTGGGGGTCGCCATGCGGGCCACCGGCAACAACGCGCAGATGATCCGCGCCCTCGGGGCCAATGTGCAGGTCTACATCATCCTCGGCCTGGGCATCGCCAACGGGCTCGTGGCGCTCGGCGGCTCGCTGCTCGCGCAGTTTCAGGGCTTTGCGGATGTGCAGATGGGCATCGGCATGATCGTCTGGGGGCTTGCGAGCGTGATCATCGGCGAGGCGCTCACGGGAAGCCGCAGCCTCGGGCTCACGCTCGTGGGCGCGGCGATGGGGTCGGTCCTCTTCCGCCTGCTCGTGGCGATCGCCCTGCGCTGGGGGCTCGACCCCAACGACCTGAAGCTGATCACCGCCGTCTTCGTCTTCATCGCCCTCGTCCTGCCCGGGCTGATCAAGAAACTGCGCCGCCGTCGCCATCCGGTCATCCCCGCCACCTGATTCGCTCCCGATGCTCACCCTGCGCTCCCTTCACAAGACCTTCAACGAAGACTCGCCCGACGCCGTTCACGCCCTGCGGGGGGTGGATCTGGAGATCCCGGAAAGCGCGTTCGTGATCGTGCTCGGGATGAACGGTTCGGGAAAATCGACGCTGCTCAACGCCATCGCGGGGAGTTTCCTGCCCGATACCGGCTCCATCGAACTGAGCGGGCGCGACATCACCCGCTGGCCGGAACACCGCCGCGCCTCGCTCATCGGCCGCGTCTTCCAGAACCCGCTCGGCGGCACCGCCCCGGATATGAGCATCGCGGAAAACTTCGCCCTGGCCACGCGCCGGGGCAAGCGGCGGGGGCTCAGCCCGGCCCTTCCGCGCAACACCCGGGAAGCGGTGCGCGAAACCATCGCCGCCCTCGGCATGGGACTGGAGGACCGGATCAGCGCGCCGATCGGCACCCTTTCGGGCGGTCAGCGGCAGGCGCTCACCCTCCTGATGGCAACCTGGCTGCGCCCGGAGCTTCTCCTCCTGGATGAACACACCGCCGCGCTCGACCCCAAGAGCGCGGACCAGATCATCGCCATGAGCCGCGCGGTCATCGAGCGCGACCGCCTCACCACCCTGATGGTCACCCACTCCATGGAACAGGCGCTGGCCCTCGGGGACCGGCTCATCATGATGCACGCCGGGCAGGTGCTTCACGACTTCCGGGGCGAGGAAAAAGCGCGCCTGACCCGCGACGATCTGCTGGCCCTCTTCGACCGCGCCCGCGAGACCGCCCGGGCCTGAGCTTTCCTCCTGCCGCCTGCCGTACTACTGTCCGCCATGAGCTACACCCGCCAGATGATCGACCCGGAGGTCGCCCGCCTTTACGATCAGGAACTCGAACGCGGCGAATCGACCCGCTGGAGCGGCCACCCGAACGCGCGCCGGATAGCCCTGAAAGCCCTTCCGGTCCTTCTCTTCGCCATTCCGTGGACCGCCTTCGCGCTCTTCTGGATGGCGGGAGCCGCCGGGTTCAAGGTGCCGGATTTTTCCAAGCCGGGCATCCAGACGTTTTTCCCGCTCTTTGGCATCCCCTTCGTGCTGATCGGCCTTCTGATGCTCTCGGCTCCCTACTGGGCATGGCGCGGAGCGCGCCGGACCGGTTATTTCATCACGGATCGCCGGGTCATCATCATTGAAAAAGGATGGCGCGGCTTCGAGGTGCGCACCTTCCTGCCCGGGCAACTCGGAGAGATGGTCCGCACCCAGCGCAAGGACGGGAGCGGCGATCTCGTCTTCGACCGCGAATACCGGCACGGCAAGAACGGAACCCAGACGGTCAGGATCGGCTTCCTTGGCATCCCGGACGTCCGGCAGGTGGAAGCGATCATCCGCAAACTGCCGGGGATGGAGCAACCTGACCCACACGCTGAACCGCTTTAACCGCCGCCCGTTCAACCTCCGCATTTCGGTCCGGGGCTCCTTGCTCCTCTCCGGATTAAGGAATACCGTTCCAGATTCATGCCCGCGAACGACCATCCCACGATCCATGCATTTTGCGGCCCCAATGGCGCTGGGAAAACGACCTTCGCCAAGACATTTCTGCCTCTCCTTGGCTGTCCAAATTTCCTGAATGCCGATTTGATCGCGGCGGGCGTTTCCCCTCTTTCTCCGACATCCGGTGCAATGACGGCAGCAAGAATCCTTTTTCGCGAATGGAATGCCTTTGTGACAAACGGTCAAAGTTTCGGCTTTGAAACCACCTTGAGTGGACGTGTCTACGCACGCCGCCTGCGAGAAGCCAAAGAGAAGGGATACCGGATTTGCCTCTATTACCTTTGGATTCCAATCGTCGGCATTGCGCTCCAAAGGATTCGACAACGCGTTAAAAAAGGCGGACACGATGTCCCCTCAGACGATGTGCGGAGACGCTTCCATGCCGGTTGCATCAATTTCACCACCCTCTACGTCCCTCTTGCAGATCGAAGCATCATTCTGGACGCCTCTGGTCAACCTCCAAGACTTGTGGTAGAGTACACGAACTCCCAAAAACATATCATTAATGCCAAAATCTACGAGAAAATCAGAGCCTTCAACCCGGGTCTCCTCCACTGAAATGTCCGATTTCGGTCGCCTCGTGTCCCGAGCTTTGGTGAAAGCCCAGCGCGTCGCTCAAGAGGAAAACGACCGCTTCAATTTACCCCTGATCGTCATGAAGAATGGGCGGATTGTCCATATTCCACCGAAGTCGTCGATCAAGCGTCGATAAAACATCTTCAACCCCCGCACCCGCCTGCCTCTCCTTTGGAGCCGTTACCGCGAAAAGCTAGCGGATCAGGCGCAGATTGAAGGGATAACGGTAAAACCCGCCGTTGTTCGCCGCGATCGCCGCGCGGATCACCCAGTAGAGGTAGAGAACCGTCAGGAAAGCGCCCGCAAGGAAGACCAGCGGGATGAGGATGATCGTCAGCATCAGGAGGAAAAAGACCAGCCCGATCGGGATGGCGTAAAGGAGGTAGCTGATATTGGCATTGAGCGCCTCCTTGGCGTGGGCGCCGATGTATTCGGACTGATCCCGCTTGACGAGCCAGATGATCAGCGGTCCGAGGACTCCCCCGACGGGAATCGAAAGACTCGCCAGCAGCATCGCTCCGATCGGCGCGCTCAGGTGCGCCCCGAGCGCCCAGGTGCACTCCTCTTTCGCGGCGGGAGGGAGCGGTGGCAGGTTGTCAGCGGGTTCGTGCGGTGAAGTGTCCATATTCAGGAGAGTGGGATGCAGGATGAGGATTGATGCCGGGCGTTTCAGGCTGGAGTTTCCTACAGGAATCCGCCATCTTCAGCAACGTTACGATGCTGCGCACCCTCCTGCTCGTCCTCTTTGCGGCGATTCCCCTTTTTCCCGGCCCGCTCCATGCCCGATGGCAGGCGGATTCACCCCGGCTGATACCCACCCGCTCGCCCGGAGTGAAGCTCGAAATGGTGACGCTGCGGGGCACTCCGTCGCTGGAGGTCCACCTGCTGCGGCTCGACCGGAAGCGGACCACGCTGCGGGTGATTGATTTCCCACAGGAAACGAACGTGGCCCGCGGTCTGGCGGCGGCGGGGGCGCTCGCGGGGGTCAACGGCGGCTACTTCCACCCGGACCGCCGACCGCTCGGCCTCGTGGTGAGCGACGGCCGGCACCTTCACCGGCTGGAAACCTCGAAGCTTCTGAGCGGGCTGCTCGTGGTGACGCCCAAGCGGGCGATGCTCCTGCGCCGGGGCGAATACAAGGAAGGGCCGAACACGCGGCAGGCATTGCAGGCCGGGCCGTTTCTGGTCGATCACGGGCGGACGGTGGCCGGGCTCAACGCCACCCGCGCGGCGGAGCGCACCGTGCTGCTGGCCGATCGCGACGGCGTGGCCGCGCTGCTCGTCACCCAGCCGGTCACCCTCGCGCAACTGGGCGAAATCCTCGCCACACCGGGGCTTTTCCCCGGCCTGCGGATCGAACGCGCCCTGAACCTCGATGGCGGCAGTTCCACGGCGCTCTGGGCGGACGCCCACCCCCGGGCCTACTCGCGCCCGGAGTGGAAGCGCGTCCGCAACGCCGTGGCGGTGATGCCCAGGCCCAACCCCAAGCCGTGAGAGCGGATCGCTACCGGGCCGCGGCGGCGGTCTTTGCCTCGTCGCGGGCCTTTGCCTTCGGGTTGATCTTCTCCGCGGCGGCGGTGAGCGCCTTGTCGGCCTTCCCCTCCTCCTGAAGCGTTTTATCGAGCAACGCCTCGTCCTCCCGGGCCCCGAGCAGCGAGGCGTAGGTGCGGACGGTGCCGTATCCGGCGATCTCGTAATGCTCCACCTTCTGGGCGCAGGCGATGATCCCGGCATCCATCACCTCCGGGCTCGCCTCGCACTCCAGCCAGTGCGCCGCTTCCTCGATGATCCCCTCGATCCCCCGGCATTTGGCGCCCCGGGTGGAACGCCCGATCCGGTTGAAGATCGTCTCCAGCCGTTCGAGGTGGGTTTTGGTCTCTTCGAGGTGACGCTCCAGCCCCTCGCGCAGTTTCGGGGCGCTCGCGTGGCGGATCATCTTGGGCAGCGCCCGGATGATCTGCTTTTCCGCGCTGTAGAGATCCTTCAGTTCGTGAATGTAGAGGTCTTGCAGTGATTGGTAATCCATGGTTGAACTCCTTGGTGCGATCGTGCGGGGAGACGCGACGGCGTCCCCGGTCGTATCAGATCGCAGTGCGCGACCCGATCGCGCGTCCCTGAATGCCCCTTAGTGTCCCTTAGCGTCCCTTAATACTCCTTAACCGAAAACCGCCCCACCTTTTGATGAAGGCCCTTCTGCTCACCAACGAATACCCTCCCCACATCTACGGCGGGGCCGGGGTGCATGTCGATTACCTGAGCCGCGAACTCGCCCGCCTGATGGACCTGGAGGTCCGCTGCTTCGCCGGGGGGCACGAAACGATCCCGACGCAAGGGGGGCACACGCTGGAAGTCCGCGGTTTCGGCGCGGACACCGCCGGGTACACCGCGCCCCGGGCGCTCACCTCCATCCTCAGCGCCGTGCAGCGCGGGGTCGATTTCAACACCACGGCGATCCACGCCGATCTCGTCCACTGCCACACCTGGTACGCCCATTGGGGGGCGATCCTCGCGAAACTCAACTACGGCATCCCGATGGTGCTCACGGTTCATTCGCTTGAACCGCTGCGCCCGTGGAAGCGCGAGCAGCTCGGCGGCGGCTACGATTTCACCTGCTGGCTGGAGAAAACCGCGATCGAAATGGCGGATGCCGTGATCGCCGTCTCCCGCGAGACGCGCGACGACGTGCTGCGCCTCTTCAACGTGCCCGAAGAACGCGTGGAAGTGATCTACAACGGGATCGACCTTCACGAATACCGCCCGGGGCCTTCCACCGCCACGCTGGAGCACTACGGGATTGACCCGGCCATCCCCTACGTCCTCTTCGTCGGGCGGATCACGCGGCAGAAGGGGATCATTCACCTCGTCAACGCCATCCGGCACATGGCCCCCGGGTTTCAGGTCGTCCTGTGCGCGGGCGCGCCGGATACGCCGGAGATCGCCGCGGAGATGAAAGCCGCCGTGGCCGCCGTGCAGCGCCCGGGGGTGATCTGGATCGGCGAGATGGTGCCGAAGGAACGGGTGATCGAGCTTTACTCGCACGCCGCCGTCTTCTGCTGCCCCTCCATCTATGAGCCCTTCGGCATCATCAACCTGGAGGCGATGGCGTGCGAAACCGCCGTGGTGGCCAGCGCCGTGGGCGGCATCAAGGAGGTGGTGGTGGACGGGGAGACCGGCTTTCTCGTCCCGCTCGACCAATGGAGCGAAAGCCCGTTTGAGCCGAAAGACCCGACGGCGTTTTCGCGCGACCTCGCCGCGAGGATCAACACGCTCATGGCCGATCCCGCCCTGCGCCAGCGCTTTGGCCGCGCCGGAAGGGAACGGGCGCAGGCGCTCTTTGGCTGGGATGCCATCGCCCGGCAGACCGCGGCGCTCTACGAGCGGGTGCTGGCGCGGCGCAACGGGTAGCGGGGGAAAGGGATCACGCCTCGCGGCGGCGGCGCAGCCAGAGCATCAGCCCGGCGACGCCTCCCCCCAGCAGGACCGCGCTGCCCGGCTCGGGAACCACGGAATAGAACGTGGTGCCCATGCGGATTTCATCGAAGAGCGAGCCCGTGGGCGAGCCCGCCACCAGCCCGATCCGCTCGAAGCTGAAGTCGACCTGATCGTTGAAGGCGACCGCGCTCGAAAGGTCCGGGATCGAATTCAGGGAAGGGTCCACGAAAAGACGCACCGTTTCGTTCGCGCCCGTATCCGTATCAAAAAGGATCTGGGCCACCATGAGGTACGTCTTGCCCTCGGTGAAAACGTTGGGGGTGAGCACCATGCTTCCCGGAGCGCCGACTTCCGCGTTGCCAAGCGAAGAGCCGAAGCTCATCAGGTTGGCCCCGCCCTCCGCGCCGAAGCTGCTGAGGCGAAGCTGCCCGAAGCTTTCGAGGTTGGGGGTGTAGAGAAAGCTGATCCAAAGCTCCGTCACCGGATTGAGCGCGTGGCCGAAGGGCGCGTTCCCGTAGGGGACCACGTTGAGGTAACGGTTGGGATAGGCGTTGCCCGTGCTCACGCGAACCCCGTTGGCCCCGATCTCCGTGTTGTCTCCCGTCTGGCTTGCCGGGGCGTCGGCCCAGGCGCCGGCGGTCATCCAGCCCGTGCCTCCGTTGGCGCCGATGAGCGAGCCGCCTTCGGCGTAATCAAACCCTTCGTAGGCGATGAGCGCGGCATCCCCCCGGGAGGTGACGCCAAGCCATGAAAGCAGTGCGAGAGCGATGGACCATTTCATTTTCATAGGAACAACTCTGTCGGTTGGGAAACTACAGGCAGCCGCGTGAATCCTTGCGGGAAGATTCTTGGGGGATACGGGTCGGTCGGCGGTCTTTCAGGGGTCTGTTGAAGACCGGATCGTTATCGGGAGGTTATGGCTTTTTGACAAGCAAAGTCAATGGATATTTTCTAATATTTTCATTGAAGAATAATCGAAAACAGCCCGCTTCCCCTTCAGGGAACGAGCCGTCCGGAAATCCGCACCGGCGTTTCCGCCGTTTCCCGGTCCGGATTGCGCCTGAGCAACAGGCCCAGCAACTGCGAGGCGATCCCGGGGAGGTTGAGTTCGTATCGGGAGACGGGGATGCCGTAATGAAAGTGAATCCCCTCGTTGGCCAGGGTCAGCACCCGGAGCCGTTGCGGGACGCGCACCTGTTCCTTGATCAGGCCCAGAGCCGCGCCGCGCGTTGCGATGTCATCGGAAAGGATCAACGCCTGCGGCCAGCGGCGGCGGCGACGCCAGCGGGCGATCGCCTCCTGGATTTTCCCGAAGCTCGCCTGTTCAAACTCCAGCGCCGTGCGGAAGGATTCCAGGGGAATCACCTCCACTTTCTCCAGCCCGTATCGGCTCTCCGCCTCCTCCACGCCGCGCAGGTCGCAGTTTTCCTTGTCCAGACTGCCGAAGGAGCGGACGTAGGCAAAGCGGCGAAGCCCCTGCCCGGCCAGGTACCCGATGCTCTCGGCGGTGAAGCGGCGGTAATCAATCACGACATCGGGCCGGGGCGATTCAACTCCCCAGTGGACCACCGGCAGCGGCTTGCGATCCGCGATGGCCAGCTCCTTTTCCCGGAACACCCCGTTGAGGTCGATCACCCCGGAGAAGGCAAAGTGGGAAAGGTCGGTGCGGAGCCGGTTCGGCGATCCCTTCCCGTTCAGGCGCGGAGAGCGGATGCCGTCGTAGATGCGGCATTCCCAGCCGTAGCGCATCCCCTCAAGCCGCAGGCAGTCGATGAGCCGGCGCGCGAAGTGCGAAGGCTCTTCGGAAAGGGTCGCCCCGGTGACCACCGCCACATTGAGCACCCGGCGCTCGCACACGAAGCTGCCGCGCCGCTGCCGCCGCTCGATCAGCCCTTCCGCCGCCAGGCGGGAGATCGCCCGGTTGAGCGAGACGGTGGAGACGCGGAACGTGCGCGCCATCTCCGCAAAGGAGGGGAGCCGCTGTCCGGGCACCAGCGCCCCTTCGTTGATGAGGCGGCGGATCTGCCGCTCGATCTGGACGTCGGTCGATTCCGCCGTGTGGATGTCGATACTGAAATCGAGATTCTTCATGAGGCGCATCCGGCGGGAACTTCGCCCTTCCCAAGAGGCAGCCCGGGCGCGTCACCGGGGAGCGGGAACCACCGGTCGGGCTCCTCCAGAGCGCGGTTGCCCGCTTCCAGCAGCGCGGCGATCTCCAGCGTTTCCGCGTGCGGGACGATGATCCGCCCGGTCTCGAAGAACGTCAGGATCGCCTCCATGGTGGCGGCAAAGAAGTTGTCGTTGCGTTCCACGGCGATTCCCTCGCCCTTGTCGTCATGGAGATGGAGGGTGAAAGGATGCCCCGCGATGATCTGGAGCACGGCGCGGCGTTCGTCCGGGTAATCGATCACCAGCGTCGGAACGTCCCCGCTGCCGCATTGCATGACGCGGCTCGCTCCCGTCCCGAGCGCCATGACGATCATCTCAAGCTGATGAATGGCGTAGAGGGCGAAGGTGCCGCCGCCCCGGCTGACCGCCGAGCGAATCCGCCGCCCCGCAAGCGCCTCCTCCAGTGCCGGGCCGAAACGAAGGGCGGAAGAGGAGATCAGCGGCGTGTTGTGCGCGGCGGCCAGGTGGATCATCCGCTCGGCAGCCGCCCGCGTCGGGGCGAACGGTTTGTCGATGTAGACCGGCTTGCCGCTGCGCAGGGCGAGGTCCGCGAGCGCTTCATGGCGTTCGGGGTTGTCCGGCGCGAGGACGATGAGGCAGTCGGACTGCCCGACCACTTCGTGGATCGAAGCCGCCGGGGTGACGCCCTGTTCCCGGCACCAGCTTTGCAGATCCTTGCCGCGGGAGGTGGCTTCCCAGGCATAGGCCACCTCAAAGCCGCGCCCCGTTTCCCGAATCCATTCCGGGTAATGGTTGGCGTGCCATTCGTCGATGTAATGGTCGATGAAACCGATCTTTTTAGGATGCATAAACTTCGTGTATCACTTCCATGGCGCGCAGGCCATCGGTGAGGGCGGGGGATGCCGGTTTCCCTTCCCGGATCGCCTCAAGGAAATGGGCGATCTCTTCCTCAAACCCGAAGCTCTCGCTCACGGGGATTTCCTCCCAGGGGGCGTCGCCGCAGCGCAGCCGGACGTGTCCGCCCTGCATGTAGTCATAAAAAAGGCGGCCCTTCTCTCCCATGATGTCGATCGTGGCCACGCCGCTCCCGGCGACCCATGAACTGACGAGCACGCCGATCACCCCCCCGGCGCTCTGGACGAGCATCGCGCCGCTGTCTTCCACATCCGTCGCGGCAAAGCGGCGATCGTGCACGGCGCTCTGGCGGACGATCTCGCCCACCAGATAGCGGAAAAGGTCCACGGAATGGCTCGAAGTATCCATCAGGCAGCCGCCCCCGGCGATCGCCTTCCGGCCAAACCAGCGCTTTTCCATGAAAAACGCCGGGCCGCAAAACGTATTCTGAAACCAGACCAGCCTGCCGATGGCCCCTTCGCCGATAAGCCGGTGAAGGGTCCGGATGGCCGGCAGGAAGCGGTGGCGGAAGGCGATCATGGAACGGGCCCCGGTGCGGGCCGCGGCATCATGGATGCGGGCGGCGGCCTCCATCGTGTGGGCCAGCGGTTTTTCGCAAAGGACATGGATGCCTTCGCCGAGGGCGGCCAGCGCGATCTCCTCGTGCGTGGAGGGCGGGGTGCAGATGCTCACCGCCTCCACCCGCCCGGAGCGCAACAGGCTCCCGTAATCCCCGAAGACCGTTGCCCCGGGGTGGGCCTGCGCCGTCTTGCGCGCCGCCTCCGGGTCGAGGTCGGTGAGCGCGGCGATGGAAGCGCCCGCGGCCAGATAGCCGTTGATGTGATGGGAGGCGATATCGCCACAACCGATGATGCCGATCTTCATAAAGCTTTCTTTGCGAGCCGTTGGCTGGTTTTCGCGATCTCCTCCAGCGCGCGGGTGACATGGAAATCGACTTTCCAGTTATCCCCCCCACGGTACGGGTTTTCCACGGGTTTGCCGCTCAGGTCAATGATCGAAATCCAGCATCCGCTCCCATCCGCCGCCATCCGGTCGAGGCTCCAGCGCGAGATCCGCTCGAACGTGGCGAGGTGCCCCGCGTCGCCCGTCAGTTCGTAGAGCCGCAGGAAGGCGATCATCGCCTCGTTCTGGCTCCACCAGAGGATGCGCGTATCCTCCGTCGGACCGTCGATCGGGCCGATGTAGTTGACGGCCACGCCATCGCGCAGGCCATAGGCGTCAAACCCCTTGAGCAGTTGTTCCCAGTACGGCTTCAGCTCCCGCGGGTCTTTGCCGAGCGCGACGGCTCCATCGAGCAGGTACCAGAGCATTTCCAGATTGTGCCCGTAACAGGTGATGACGTTGAGGCCGCCATCTTCCCATTCCAGCGGTTGGGTGATCGGCTTGAGATCGCGGGTCAGCGCGTAATAGCCGTTGCCGTTGGGGTGGACAAACCGGTCGCGCAGGATGACGTAAAGCGCTTCGAGCCGTTCGCGCAGGCGAGCCTCCGGGCGCAGGGGGTAGAGGCGGCTCAGGGCGAGGACCATGTGCAGGTTCGTGCCGTTCTGCTTGCGCAGGTTCGCGCGCGAATCCCACGGCTCCTCCCGGGCGTCGAAATAGCCGCCATAGGGGGTGTCCCAGGCCGGTTCGAGCAGGTCGTAGGTGCGGATGGCGTAGTCGAGCGTCCGGGGGTCCGCCTTCAGGCGGTGAAGCTCCGCGAGGATGTAGATGGCGTAGACTTCGCCCACGCTTTTTTTGGAACGATCGGCGGGAGCCCCCTTTTCATCGAGCGCCCAGAACCAGCCGCCCTTCTCCGCATCCCAGAAACGGGTGAAAAGGAAATCGAGCTGGCGTTCATACTCCGGCTCCAGTTCCGCCTTGCGCTCCGGCACGAGCGCGAGGGCGAGTGCGTACTGGTAGAGCATCCGCAGGTGGACGATCAGGTTCTGCGGCGCATGGCCGGTCGGGCGCAGTTGCGCATCCAGATGCACCCGGAACCCGCCGGGGCCGGGATGACGCAGGGCCGGTTGGGTCCAGAAACCGAGAACCCGGCCCAGTTCCGCCTCCAGATCGTGGTAGAGCGCAGGCTGGCGACTGGCGGGAAGCGGCTCCACCTTGCCGGAAACCCCGGAGGCGAGCCCGGCGCAGAGCGATCCCAGCAGAAGAAACAACGGAAGGAGAAAACGGGCAGTCATGGCGTGATCAGAGCAGGCCCCATTCGATCAGGCGGACCTTTCCGTAGGCATCCTCCGTCTGGACGCGGCTGATCTCAATGCGCCACTTGACGATGCGGGCCGGGTCGAATCGGACCTCCTTGGTGGGAGAGTACGGGTTGAGGGCGAACCCGGCCCACGGCATCCGCAGGGTGTGTTCGCCCGGTTTCTGAAGAAGGTAGCTATCGTAAAAGCTCCAGACCGAGCCGTCGTCGAGAATCAGCGAAAACGTGATCTTCGCCGGGCCGCCGTCTTCCCGCGGCTCCCGGCCCTCCAGCACTTCAAGCTCGAAGAACGCTCCCGCCGCCTTGGAGCAGTCGCGCGCCGCGCCGAAATCCCGTTCGAGCGTGATATAGTGCCAGACCGTGTGAATGTGATAATCGACGAGGACCGAACCGGAGGCCGCGTCCGCCGTGGTCTGCACTTCGCCCTGGCCCGGCGCGGACTCCGAGCGGCGGATTTCATCGAGCTGATCGAAGGATTCGATCGCTCCGTAAAGCGTCCCGCCGAGGTGCAGCAGGCCGAGGAGGAGGAGGGTTTTTCGCATCGTGAGGGGTTATTCGGTTTGCATCCAGGCGCGGGAAACGGGCGGCGCCTTGGCGACATGCCCATCGGCGTAGAGGCGGTAGCTGCCCGACTTGCCATGAGGCCCCACCGGGGGATTGGCAAACCCGTCCGGGCCTTCCGCATAAACGCTCTCTCCGAGCAGCCAGACGGAGGCCGGGTTCGCGTCCTGATCCGCGGAGGCGTAGCCGTCCGTGATCGCTTCGGGGTGGAGCGGGTTGGCAAGCCGCCGCCGCATCGCCTGCGTGCCATCCTGCCAACTGTAGCCGCTCGCGCCGATATACCAGATGTAGGATGACTTCTTTCCCTTGCGGTCAATCGAGTTCCAGACCTCGCCCGGATTGCCCGCCGCCGTGGGGCAAAGGCCGACGGCATGGTTGTCCAGATAGGGGGCGAGGTAGGTGAGGTAGCTGGAAGGGTGCGTCCAGGTCTCCTCCTCGTTGCCGGTGTAGAAGGGAGGGAGATCCCAGAGCGTGTAGGGGCCGACGACTTTCGTGGGCCCGAAGGGAAGCGAGCCGTGGTCCATCTCGTGGCTGGCGAGAGCCAGGTAAAGCTGGCGCAGGTTGTTCGCGCAGGAGGCCTGGTTGGCCATCTCCCGCGAACGGCCCAGGTAAGCCGCGGAGAAAGCCGCAAGAACAATGAGGATGCCGAAGGCAATCATCAGCTCCAGAAGGGAAAAGCCGCCGCGCCCCGGAAAGGGGGAAGGGGAAAAAGGAGGGAAAGGAAGCGATAAGGGATCGGCCGGGGAGGGAACGCGCTGCTTCATAGGAACACGATGAACTTAAAAGAGCGCGCCCGTGGATGCAACGCTTATTTTTCAATATTTTCTGAGGAAAATAATAGAAAATAGAAGTTGAGATTCGCAGGCCTCCCCCCTATCGTGGCAAGGATATGAAGTTATCCCCCGCTTTCCTCCCGGCACTCGCACTCGGCCTCGGGTTCATCTCCGTGCCGCTTCACGGCGCCGCCTCTCCCGGAAGTTCCACGACGCCGACGCCAACCCCGGTGCCGGAGGGCGGCGCGACTCCTCCAACCAGCCCGGCCAGCCCGGAAAAGGACGGGGCGATCGGCAAATGCCTGGAAGTGATCCGTCAGGCCCGGCTCCCCAACGGAATGCTGCGGCTCCGGAGCGAGGGGGAGAAAGTCTGGGTGGTTCCGTATTTTTCCAACATCGCGGTGATGGGGCTTCTCGCCGCCCATGCGGAGCGGCCCAACCCCGGGGATCTGGAGATCGCCATCGCGTGGGCCCGCTGGTACGCCGCCCACCAGAACCCGGACGGGACCACCTTCGACTACGAGGGAACGCTCGATGAAATCCGCTCCACGCTCTGGTTTGATTCCACCGATTCCTACCCCTCCACCCATCTCCAGGTACTCTGGCGGCTCTGGCGGGCCACGCGGGACGCGGCTCTGGGAAAAGAGTTTCTCCCCGCCGCCCACCGTTCGCTCGATTCCATCGCGATGACCATGGACCCACGCGACGGCCTCACCTACTGCAAGCCGAACTCGCCGGTGAAATACCTGATGGACAATCTGGAAGTGGCCGTGGGGCTGATGGAAGGGATCGCTTATTTCCGGGCGATGGATGACACCGCCGGGGAAGCCCGCGCGCAAAAGCTCCTTGAGGCGAACCGGCGGGGCCTCGGCAAGTTCTGGTCGCAGGAGAAAGGGTTCTTCGCCTATCAGCTCGATCCCTTTGACAACGGCACCTTCGCCTTCGCCGCCGCTTACCCGGAGGGAATGGCCAATTACTTTGCCGCGGCGTACCTGAAGCCGTCGCCGCGGGCGACCTACGACCGGGTCGAGGAAGCCTTCGGAGCCTCCTCCGGCGTCTACCGGCTTCTGGGCGCGCGGCGATCGGGAACGCCGGAGAAGCAGGAGGAACTAGCCGCCCTTTTCCGCGGCAAGGCCCTGAAGATGACCCCGGGCCGCACCGACATCAATGAAGCCGCCATCACCCTCATGGCGCTGCTGGGCGAGAAAGCGATGTGGCCCGCCGTGGAAGCGCCGTGGGAGGAAACCCGGGAGAGCGTCTTCACCCCGCTCCAGTGGCAGGGCGGGGAAGCGGCCATGCCCGAACCCGCGCGCACCCCGGCGGGGCTTCCGCTCGACCCGCCGCCGCTGCCGCGCCACTCGCCCTATTACGGTGAGCCGCCGTTTTTCGGGCTCCTGAAGGAAAAGGAGGGCGAAACCGTGCTTGAATACGACATCCGGCGTTCGCACCTCTACATCGGCTATCTGTTTCCGCTGCTCAAACCGGCTGATTTCTCGGAAGCCGGGGCCGTTGCCTTCACCTTTTCCTTTGAAGGCGAAACGGAGCGCCGCAAGGCGGAGCTTTCGTTTTTCGAGGCGGATGGCGATGTCTGGACACTGCCGATGAGCGATGGGGAAAACCGCATCGCCCTTGCCGGGGCCACGCATAACCCGTGGTCCCCCGGGGGCGACGGCACGCCGGACTGGAGCCGGATCACCGGCTATCGGGTGCAGATCTCTTCGCTGGACGGGGCCGTGAGCGGCGAGGCCCGTTTTTCCCGGCTCCGGCTCCTGCGGGAAAAGGCGGAGTAACCCTCGTTTTCACGCCGGGGAGCCCGACGGTGGCTTCCGCAAACGGCGGCGCAACAGCCAGAGCGCGCGCTTGCCCGGCGTCGTCAGCATGTAAGGCTGCTCCAAGTAGCCGAGTTCCCGGAGCGCCTTTTCCAGGCTGGCCCGGTTCGCCTCCCGGTAGCCGGGGTGTTCCTCGCTTTCCAGGACCGGCAGGGCGGCCTCGAACGCGTCAATGGCGCGGTTGAGGTTTTCCAGCGGCGGGCCGGTCGGGAGGCTGAAATGCGCCAGCCCGAGGTTGTACTGGGTGATCGCCCACTGGAGCGGCTGCGCCTCCCGCGTGCGCACCCGGAGCGCCTCGCGGAAAAGCCCGATCGCCCGGCGCAGATTCTCCGTCCGGTTCCCCCCGGGCAGGTTCATGTACGTGGAGGCGAGGTTATTCTGAAGCATCGCCCATTCCCCGGGCCGGGTGAACTCATTCCAGACCCGCCGGGCCGCTTCGTAATACGCGATGGCGCGGCGCAGGTTCTCATCCCGCGCGGTCCCTTGCGCCGGGAGATCGACATGGATGCCGCCGAGGTTGTTCTGGAGCATCGCCCATTGCAGCGGGCGCGCCTTTTCCGTCCAGACCCGCGTCACCTCCTCATAGAGCGTCGCGGCCCGGCGGAGGTTCTCCACCCGGTTGCCGTCGTCGAGATCGCAGAGCGTGTTGGCGAGCGCGTACTCCACGGAAGCCCATCGGATCGGGTTCCCCTCCTCGGTCCAGACCCGCAGCGCCGCCTCGAAACATTCCACGGCATGGCGCGGGTTGCGCCGCGGATCGGTTTCCGGAAAGCCGGTGTGCGCGTTCCCCAGGCAGTAGTGAATGACCGCCCAGGTCTCCGGGTCCCCGCTCTCCGTGATGACCGCGAGCGCCTGATGATAGGACGCGATCGCCCGTTCCAGGTTCGCCGGGCGATCCCCCGCCACCAGATTGTTCCAGCTATGGCCGAGCAGCGCCACGGTATGCGCCCACGCCACGGGGTCCGCCTCCCGGGTCAGGACGGCAAGCGCCGTTTCGTGATGGGAGATCGCCCGCCGCAGGTTCTCCGCGCGCTCCCCCTGCCGGAGCGCGTTGAGGGCGACGCCGAGATCGTTGTGCGCCTGAGCCCATGCCGGGGTTCCCTCCGCCGCGGCGGCCAGCCGGGCCTCCGCCTCGCGGATCGCCCCGGCGGGGTCTTCCGGCCAGGCGTTGCGCGGTTGGTCCGGCGCGCTCATCGCTTGCGCTCCCCCTTGCCGGTGTGCGCCCGCCGCCCCCGCGCCTCCCGCTCCCGGAACTGGAAACGGATCGGCAGCCCCGGCCAGGCGACCTCCTTGCGGATGCGCGAATCGAGGTATTTGCGGTACGAATCGACCAGCAGATCGGACTGGTTGACGAAAAGCAGGATGGAAGGGGTCGGCACCGCCGCCCGCAACACCCCTTCGGGCTGGGTGGCGTAGACAATCTTGAAGCGCTTGCCGTTGCGCGCGGGGGGCGGGTGAGCCGTCTGCGCCTCCGCCATGATCCGGTTGAGCGGCGCGGTGGCGATGCGGCGGCGCGCCCCGTCGCGAATCTGTTCGATGAGCCGGAAAAGCCGCCCGAGCCCTTCGCTCTTGAGCGCGGAGAGGAGGAGCACCGGCGCGTAATCGACAAAGAAAAGCTCCTCGCGGATACGCTCCAGCGTCTTGGCAAGCTGCTCCTTGCGGGAGCCGAACCCGGCCTCCTCCTTCACGATATCCCACTTGTTGACCGCCACCAGACACGGCTTCTGCGCCTCCTGAATGAGCCCGGCGATCTTTTTGTCCTGCGCGGTGACCCCCATCGTCGCATCCACCACCAGCACACACAGGTCCGCGCGCCGGATCGTCTTTTCCGAACGCATGACGCTGAAAATCTCGACCGTGGAGCTTTGCTTGCCCCGGGGGCGGATGCCCGCCGTGTCGATGAGCGTGTAACGGTTTTTGCCCCGCTCGTAGGGGATGTCGATCGCGTCGCGCGTGGTGCCGGAGATCGGGGAGACCAGCGTCCGTTCATCGTCGAGGATCGCGTTGACGAGGGATGATTTCCCGACATTGGGCCGCCCGACGATCGCGATGTCGATGGGCGGGGCCGGTTCGTCCTCCGCAACGGGCGGGGGCGGCTCCGGCAGGCGGGTTTCCACGGCTTCGAGGAGTTCATCCATGCCCCGGTTGTGTTCCGCGCTGATGGCCAGCATCGGCTCGAAGCCGAGGCGCTGGAATTCCACATCGAGGAGGTGATGCTTTTCGTGGTCGATCTTGTTGACGACGAGGATCACCGGGCGCGAGACGCGGCGCAGCTGGTCGGCGATCGATTCGTCCACGGGGGTCACCCCCTCCTGCCCGTCCACCATGAAGAGGATCACGTTGCTCGCCTCGATGGCGATCTCCACCTCCTGCCGCACCTGCGCGGTGAAATCGGCATCGACATCGCTGCCAATCCCCCCCGTGTCGATCACCGTGAAGGGGCGGCGGCCCAGCTTGCACTGGGCGGTGATCCGGTCGCGCGTCACCCCCGGCTGATCGTGGACAATGGAGATGCGGCGTCCGGCGAGCCGGTTGAAGAGGGCGGATTTGCCGACATTGGGTCGGCCTACGATGGCAAGGGTTCTCATGCGTTGGGTGGGTCTCCGGCCTGAAGCAGACGGATGCCCTCCATCACATAACCCACTCCGGAGACGAAGGTAAAGACTCCCGTCGCCACGACCAGCCCGTCGAGGAAAAGAAACGACGCGCCCGTGCCGCCCGGGAAGGTCCAGGGGAGTTGCAGCATCGCCCCGGCGATGGAGGCCATCTGGAGGGCGGTGGCCACCTTGCCCGTCCAGGTCGGGCGCACCTGCACCGGGCCGATGAAGGCGTAGAGGAGCGCCGTGCCGCCGAGCACGACGAGGTCGCGCGCGATGACGAGGATCGGGAACCAGAGCGGGAACTGGTAGGGCCAGTTCGTGAAGGAGAGGCTCAGGAGCGCGGAAAAAAGAAGTCCCTTGTCCGCGATCGGGTCGAGGATGGAGCCCAGGCGGCTACGCTGGTTGAAGTGGCGGGCGATGTAGCCGTCCACCCCGTCGCTCGCCGCCGCGATCACAAAGACGATGATCGCCGCGATCCGCTGCCATTCCACGGGAGCCCCCTGCTCCACGCTCCGGCCATAGTAAACGGCCAGCGTCACGAAGACGGGGATGAGCAGAATCCGGACGATGGTGATCTTGTTGGCGGTGGTCATAAAAAACCGGGAAAACGGCGACAGGCGGCAAGAAACCCGGCACGCCCGCGCACCGTAACGGAAAGGAAACGCTCCGGCCACCCCTTTTGGTCCGCTTCCCGGGGCGGCACGGCTTTCCGTAAAATCCGCCCCGGTTCCCGAGAAAAAAAGGGCCTTTGGCCGGACTGAAACGAAAACGTTTGGTATCCCCACCGGCGAATCGGCTAGAATCCCCTCCCATGCCCTCGTTCCCTCCATCCGCACCCTCCACGCCCGCGCTCCGGCGCGTTGTCGTGACGGCGGCGGGGATCGTCAGCCCGCTGGGGATCGGGCTGGAGGAGACGCTCGGGGCGCTGCGCCATTCCCGGCCGGGGATCACCCCCGTCCGGCTTTTTGACACCGAAGGGTGCCGCTCCCGGTCCGCCGGGCAGGTGGATGAAACCCGGCTCGCCCCTTCCCCCGCCGCCTCCCGCCGCCGCCATGCCGCCCGCCGCCACCGCGCCGGGGCGATGATGTGCGCCGCCGGGGAGGAGCTTTTCCGGGCGGACCCGGCGTTCCACCCGCAGGCGCTTGTCATCGGCACCACCAGCGGCGGCATGAGCTTTGGCGAAGCCTTCTTTCGCACCCTGCCGGGCGGGCACGGTCGCCGCCGCAACCCCGGGCGGCTCGCCCATTACTCCGGGCAGAAGGCGGTGCTGGAGATGCAGGAGGCGTGCGCGCTGGCGGGGCTCCCCGTGCAGGTGATCGCCAACGCCTGCGCCTCCGGGACGAACGCGATCGGCCACGCCTTCGAACTGATCCGCCACGGCGTGCGGGACCGGGTGCTCTCCGGCGGATACGACGCCCTTTCCGAACTCGTCTATGTCGGCTTCGACTCCCTTCAGGCTTCCTCGCCGGATGTCTGCCGCCCCTTCGACCGCCACCGCAACGGGCTGATCATGGGCGAAGGCGCGGCGCTGCTGGCGCTGGAGGCTTACGAATCCGCCCGGGAACGCGGCGCGCCGATCCTCGCCGAAGTCTGCGGCTACGGCCTCTCCACCGACAACCATCACCTCACCCAGCCGCATCCCTCCGGGATCGGTCCCCGGCAGGCGATGGAACGCGCCCTCGCCTCGGCGGGGCTTGCGCCCGCCGCCATCGACTACATCAACGCCCACGGCACCGCCACCCCGTTCAACGACGCCACGGAAGGAGCCGCCATCGAAGCGATCTTCGGCCCGGCCGCCGTCGCGGTCAGTTCCACCAAGGGGCTCACCGGCCACGCGCTCGGGGGTGCGGGGGCGATCGAGGCGGTTTTCTCCCTGCTCGCCCTGCGACACCGCTTCCTCCCCGCCAACGCGGGCCTCCTGGAGGCGGACCCGCAATGGCAACTCGATCTGGTCACCGGTGATGCCCGGCCCACCGCTCCCGCCACCATCCTCACCAACTCGTTCGGCTTCGGCGGCACGAACGCCTCGCTGGTGCTCCGGCACCCGGAGGCGATGGCCGCAACGGAAAGGGAGGAAGCCGCCGCATGAAAATCGGCGTCGAAGGCATCGGCTGGGTGACCCCCTTCGGTTCCGATCCCGAAACGATCCTGCGGCGCTTGCGGGCGGGCGAGCGGGCCTCCGTGGTCGAATCCCCGGAGCCGGGCGGGGGCGGGTCCGCGCCCCGTTACCACATCCCCACCCCGCTGCCGGAAGGCGGCGCGCTCCGCAGGATGCCCCGCATCCGCCGCTCCGGGGCGATCTCCTACTTCGGCGTGAGCGCCGGGCTCGCCGCGCTGGAAGAGGCCGGGCTCCCCGTCCCGCCGCCGGAGGGGACCGCCGTGATCTTCGCCATTTGCAGCGGCGGGGTGCAGTACACCCGGCGGCTCTACGAAAAAATCGTGGAGGGCGGTCCCGCCGCCGCCAGCCCGCTCCTTTTCCCGGAAACCGTCCACAACGCCCCGGCCAGCCACCTCGCCGCCGCCCTGGGGATTGATCAGGAGAGCTACACGATCATCGGCGACGGCACCGCCGGGCTTGCCGCGCTGCATTTCGCCGGGGAACTGCTCGCCTGCCGCCCGGCGCTGGAGCGGTGCGTGGTGGTCGGCAGCGAGGAGTACGACTGGATTCTCCACGAGGGCTACCACACCTGGCGGCTTTGCAGCCGGGAACCGTGCGTGCGCCTTCACCGCAAGCCGCCCGCGGGAATGCTGCTCGGGGAAGGGGCGACGGCGATGGTCGTCCGCCGCCCGGACCCGGAAAAAGCGCTTCCCACCGTGGAAGTGGCGACCGGCTCCTACGGGGGCCGACGCGAAGCCGGGGCGCACCTGGAGCGGCTGCTGGGGGAACTCCCCGTCACCGGAAGCCGGCTGGTAGTCGGCTCCGCCAACGGCACCTGGATCGACCATGCCGAAGCCGCCGCGCTCCGCCGGTTCGTACCACAGGCCGATCCGCTTTACCCGAAAGTGGCGTTTGGCGATCCGCTCGGAGCCGGGGCGCTGATGCAGACGGGCCTCGCCGTGCTCGGCCTGCGGGAGCAGGGAGAACGCCGCGCCACCGTGACGAGCGTCGGGCTCAACCAGCTTCTGGCGGCGGCGGTGGTGGAACTTCCGGGGTGATCTTTCAGCCGCGCGGCTTCATGTGCGGGAAGAGGACCACGTCCCGGATCGACTCCGCCCCCGTGAGCATCATCACCAGCCGGTCGATCCCGATGCCGATCCCCCCGGCGGGCGGCATCCCGTGCTCCAGCGCGGTGAGGAAATCTTCGTCGATCTTCTGCTTCTCCTCGCCCGCCTGCGCTTCGAGCCGCTCGCGCTGGACGATCGGATCGTTGAGTTCGGAGTACCCGGGGGAAATCTCCTGCCCGTTGATCACCAGTTCGTAGACATCCACCCGGGCCGGGTTTTCCCGGTTCTGCTTCGCCAGCGGGACGAGTTCCGCCGGGCAATGGGTGACGAAACACGGATCAAACGTCTTCTCCTCCACCAGCTTTTCAAAAATGTGCTGGGTCACCTCGAAATCAACCATCTCCGGGCGGATTTCCACGCCGAGTTCCGCGCACTTCGCCCGCCGCTCTTCCGGCGTGAGGGCGAACCATCCCGGCACCGCTTCCCCGATGAGCTGATCGTACGGCACCCGCCGCCACGGGCGGCTCAGGTCGATCGTGCGGACGGGGTTTCCCTCCCGGTCCCGGTGCTCGATCTTCAGCGTCCCGATCACCGTCTGCGCCACGTGCGTGACGAGTTCCTCCACCAGATCGGCCATCACCTCGAAATCCGCATACGCCCAGTACGCCTCCAGCATGGTGAACTCCGGGTTGTGCCGCCGGGAGATCCCTTCGTTGCGGAAATTCCGGTTGAGTTCGAAGACTTTCTCAAATCCCCCCACCAGCAGCCGCTTGAGGTAAAGCTCCGGGGCGATCCGCAGGTACAAATCCTGATTGAGCGCGTTGTGATGCGTGCGGAAGGGCTCCGCGGCGGCTCCCCCGGCGACCGCCTGCATCATCGGCGTCTCCACTTCCAGAAACCCGCGCTCCTCCAGAAACCGGCGGATTTCCCGCACGATCGCGATCCGCTGGAGAAACACCTGGCGGGATTCCGGGTTGCCGAGCAGATCAAGGTAACGCTGCCGGTAGCGCGTCTCCACATCCGCGAGCCCGTGCCATTTGTCGGGCAGCGGGCGCAGCGCCTTGGAAAGCACGGTGAGCCGGTTCACGCGCAGCGTCGGCTCCCCCATGCGGGTGGTGAAGGTTTCCCCTTCGACACCGACGAAGTCGCCGAGGTCGAGCAATTCAAAGATCGCGTACGCCTCCGGGCCGATCTCCTTGGCGTGGATAAAAATCTGAAGACGCCCGGTCGGGTCCGAGAGATCGAGGAAATGGCTCTTGCCCATGTTCCGGTGGGCGGTGATGCGCCCGGCGATTTTCTCCCGGTTGCCTTCGGCGAACCGGGCGCGGATGCCCGCGATGTCGCCGCTCGTCTCATAGCGGGCGCCATACGGTTCCACCCCTTTCTCGCGAAGGGCGAGCATCTTCTGGCGGCGGGTTTCAAACAGGGCGTGCGTCTCTTCCATACGAATCGAAAAAAGGGCATCAAAGCGCCAAACCGCCCGGAAGTCAAAAACTCTGCGCGGAGGCGGAGCCAACCCCGAGCGAGGCCGACCCGCGGCAAAGAGAAATCTTTGCCATCCCCCCGGGTACGGAGTTAATGATAAGGGTGATGACCACCCTGCCGCTCCAGCGCCGCCTCCGCCGCCTGAGGACCACGCCCGCTCTCCGCCGCCTGGTGCGCGAAACGCACGTGAGCACGGATGACCTGATCCTTCCCCTTTTCATCAGCGAACGGGTGGAGGCCGCCACGCCGGTCGGGTCGATGCCGGGCGTCTTTCAGTGGACGGTGGAGGAAGCCGCCGCCGAGGCCGCCGCCGCCCTGGCGGACGGGATCGGCGCGGTCCTGCTCTTTGGCATTCCCCGGGAGAAGGACGAGCGGGCCTCCGGGGCGTACGCGCCGGAGGGGATCGTCCAGCGGGCGATCCGCGCCATCCGCGCCGCCGCGCCGCGGATGGTGATCATCACCGATGTCTGCCTGTGCGAATACATGAGCCACGGCCATTGCGGCATCACCCGTTTCGACGGCGAACACGCGCACGTGCTCAACGACGAATCGGTGGCATTGCTGGAAAAAACCGCCCTCTCCCATGCCGCCGCCGGGGCGGACATCGTGGCCCCCAGCGACATGATGGACGGGCGCATCGGCGCGATCCGCCGCACGCTCGACGCCGCCGGGCACACGGAAACCGCCATCATGAGCTACGCGGCGAAGTTCGCCTCCGCCTTTTACGGCCCCTTCCGCGACGCGGCGGAGAGCGCTCCGCAGGCGGGCGACCGCAAGAGCTACCAGATGGACCCGGCCAACGCCCGGGAAGCGTTGCGCGAAGTGGCGCTCGACGTGGAGGAAGCGGCGGATTTCGTCATGGTCAAGCCGGGGCTGGCCTACCTCGACATCCTCTGGCGCGTGAAGGAGGGCTTCGGCCTCCCGACCGCCGTCTATCATGTGAGCGGAGAGTACGCCATGCTCAAGGCCGCCGCGGCCAACGGCTGGCTGGATGAACGGGCGGTGACGCTCGAAGTGATGACCGCCTTCAAACGGGCAGGGGCGGACCTGATCATCACCTACGCCGCCCGCGATCTGGCGCGGTGGCTGCGGGTGAGGCCCGGGTAGGTTGTGTTTGCCATGACGGGCTTGAGGACATCATCGGGCTGGAGCCGGGCGTGGCCCCTCCTCCTCTTCCTGCTCGTCTCCAACGCGGCCATCCTTTTTACCTGTTCCTTCGGCCTCTGGCTCTGGCCGGAGCGCCTGCCGGTCAATTCGCAGAATTTCTTCTGGCTCGCGAGCGGCGTGAACATCGCCGGGCTGCTCCTGCTCGGGCTGCGCTGCTGGCCGCTGCTCCAGCTCAACGCCTTCCCCATCTGGTTCCTGCTCGGCGAACCGCTCGGCTTCTGCCTGCTCGGTGCGTTCGCCAACGCCCTGGAGGCGCTCACCGGCGCGTGGCTGATCCGGCGCTTTGGCGGGAGCGCCGGGTTTGAAAGCCTGCGCGGTATCGGCGCTCTCGTGATCGCCTCGCTCGTCGCCCCGCTCGCCAATACGCTGCTCGTCCCCGCCTACCTCTGCCTCACCGGGGCCTACCCGTGGAACGCCTATGGCCGCGCCCTCGGGAACTGGAACCTCTCCAACGGCACCGCCATCCTGATCGTCACGCCGCTGCTCGTAACGCTCCTTCGCCGGGAGCCCGCCGCCGGCGGACGCGCCGCGGAGCGCCTTCTCGTGGCGCTGTTGACCGCCGCGCTTTCCTGGCTCGCCTTCGCTTCCCTCTTTGCCGGAAGGGGGATGAACCTCGCCTTCCTGGCTTTCCCGCCGATCCTCTACACCGCCGTCCGCTTCGGCGTCCGGGAAACCGCCCTCGGCCTTGGCACCACGCTGGCGGCCATCTACGCCGCCCTGATCGGCCATGGCCCGAACCATCCCCCGGAGGCCGCCCCGGCCATTCTCTGGTTCATTCAGGCCGTCACCTGGGTTCTGGCCGCCACCGGCCTGCTCGTCGCCGTGCTCGGCGCAGAACGGCGCTCCGCCGAACACCGTTCGCTGGAGGCTTCGCTCGCCGCCGGGCAGGCCCGGCTCGCCGCCCTGCGCTACCAGATCAACCCCCATTTCCTCTTCAACGCCCTCAACTCCGTCCGCTCCACCCTCCCCCTGGGCGAAACCACCCCGCGCGAGATGATCACCTCCCTCGCGGGCTACCTGCGCACCACGCTGGAAACGGGCGACCGCTCCCACGCGCTCCTGCGCGACGAGCTTCACCACATCCGGCAGTATCTCCGGATCGAAGCGCACCGCTTCGGCCCGGACCTCATCACCGCCTTCGACATCCCCGAGGAGACCGCCTCCCTCGCCATCCCGGCCTTCCTGCTTCAGCCGCTCGTGGAAAACGCCATCCGCCACGGGCTGGAGAAAAACCCCGGCCCCTGCCGGATCGACCTCCGCGCCTGCCGCGAGGGGGAGCGGCTCCATCTCACCGTGGCGAACACCGGCCCATGGCGCGAACCGCGCAACGGCGCTTCCACGGGGCTCGACAACATCCGCCGCCGCCTGCGGCTCCTCTACGGTGGCGCCGCCGCGCTCGCCATCGAGGCCACGGACGCCCGCGTGCAAATCCGCATCACCCTTCCGTTATGAAAACCCTCATCGTGGATGACGAAGCCCCGGCCCGCCTCGAACTTCGCCGCCTCCTTTCGCTTCACCCGGAGGTCATCATCGCCGGTGAAGCCGCCGACCTCCCGGGCGCCCTCGCCCAGAGCGCCCTGCACCGGCCGGACCTCGTTTTCCTCGACATCCGCCTGCGGCACGAGAGCGGGTTTGACTACCTTGCCCGGCTCCCCGCGCATCTCCCCGTGCCGCGGGTCATCTTCGTCACCGCGCACGACCGCTACGCCATCCGCGCCTTCGAATGCAACGCGCTCGATTACCTGCTCAAGCCGGTCCATCCCGACCGCCTCGCCGAAAGCCTCCGCCGCTTCCCGGGCGCGCTCCCGCGCCCGCCCGCCACCGGGGACGACCCGGTCTTCGTCAAGGCCGGATCGACCGCCCGTTTCATTCCGTGGAACCAGATTCACGCCATCACGGCGGACGGGAACTACACCCGCCTGCTCCTCGCGGAAGGCACCCAGTTGATCGTCCTGCGCTCCCTCAAGGAATGGCTCGGGCTGGCCCCCGCCGGTCACTTTCTCCAGAGCCACCGCTCCGCCCTCGTTCAGTGCCGGGTGATCCTCGAACTCCGGACGATCGGGGAAAAAAAGCGCCAGCTCCTCCTGCCGCACGGGCGCGAAATCCCCGTGGGCCGGGAATACGCCGCCGCGCTCCGGCGGGCGCTCCGCGTCTGAAATGACCGGGGCCATTCACCCTTGAAATCGGGCGGTTGATCCCAATCCGGTTGCGCCGCCGCGAAAAACGGGCGCATGACTTCCGGCGTCTCCGTATGAAAAAACGCCTGCTGTTTCTCTGTCTCTGCCCGTGGCTCTCCCTCTCCCTCTCCGCGGAGACCCATCTCTGGAGCGGCAACGGCGCCGATGGCGGCTGGACCACGAGCGGCAACTTCGTTCCGGGCGATCCGGTCAACCCCGGCGACGACCTCGTCTTCGACGGCACCCGCCATCTTTCCACCAACTTCAACGACCTCGCCTTCCCCGGCATCGGGTCGCTTTCCTTTGCCGAAACCGCCGGGGCCTTCGTCCTCGCGGGCAACGCCCTTGGGCTGGAGGCGGGGCTCATCAATCACTCGGCCCATCTCCAGACCCTCAGCCTCGATTCGCTGACGATCGGCCAGTCGCAAAGCTGGGATGCCGGTTCCGGCGGGCTCACGGTCACCTCCCCGATCCGCATGGATGTCTCCACGGCGGCGGTCGTCCTGACCCTCACCGGCTCGGGGGATTTCCACCTCTCCGGCGATATTTCCGAGGAATACACCGGTACGAACCATCGCGGCTCCCTGCTCAAAACCGGCGGCGGCACCGTCACCCTTTCCGGCAACAGCAGCTTTACCGGCTCCACCATCGTCGGGGAAGGCCGCCTCATCGTCGCGAGCAGCGGCGCTCTGGGCAACAGCCGCTATGCGGACGCCGCCGTGGCCGACGGGGCTGCCGCCATCATCCAGATCAACGCCGGAGTCTCCCTGGGCAAAGGGATCTCCGTCGAGGGAGGCGGCACCGTGGACAATCGCGGCACGATCAACAGCTGGCTCGGCGTCACCTCCTCCAATGGCGGCACGATCCTCAACACCGGCAGCATCACCGCCACCTATGCCTACGCCGACGGCATCTTCATCGACCAAAACCCGGAGGCGAACCACCCAAGCGCCATCACCAACACGGGAGGGAGCATCACCGGCACCACCGGCAACGGCGTTCTCCTGCGCGTCGATACCACGCTCATCAACGAGGCGGGCGGCCAGATCACCGGCAACGGCGCGGACTTCGACGGCATCCATCAGGAAGAAGGGGTCGCCACCATCACCAACCGCACCGGCGGCACGATCACCGGGAAATCCAACGGCATCACCCTTGCCGCCGGGGGGAGCGTCGTCAACCGCGACGGCAGCACCATCGGGACAAACGGTGACGAAGGCCGCTACGGCATCCTGGCAACCGGCGCCGCCGCCACCATCGAAAACCGGGATACCTCCGTCATCTCGGGCCGTCAGACCGGCGTGCTGCTCCAGGCCGGGGGGAGCCTCCTCAACGAAGGGACCATCACCGGAGCCCTCGCCCCCGGCGGCGGGAACGCGGGCGTCTCCCTCGATTCCGCCCCCGCCACGCTCATCAATGCGGGCATCATCAACGGCGGCGTCCTGGCCAGCGATCACGCTCACACCATTGAGTTGCGCACCGGTTCCGTCATCAACGGAAACCTTACCCCCGGCACCCATTCCGGGGCTTCCCTCATCCTCTCGGGCACGGGCGAGCAGGTCTATTCCGTGGCCGTGACCGGGACCACCGGCCCCTTCTCCGGCACGCTCGTCAAGAACGGTGCGGGCCGCTGGACGCTCGACCGCGCCTTCGGCCCCCTCGCCGCCGCCGAAATCAACGCGGGCGCGCTGATTGTCAACCAGACCCTCTCCGCGCCCGTCACCGTCCATGACGGGGCCACCCTCGGCGGCAACGGCGTGCTGGAGGGAACGCTCACCCTTGCCTCCGGCGGCATCCTGAGCCCCGGCTACAACCCCGGCCCCGCTCCGGGGGATCGGACGCTGGAGATCAGCGGCCCCCTCCATCTCCTGAGCGGCTCCATTCTCGATTTCGGGCTGGAGAAAACGACCGGCGCGGCGCTTGGCTTTCTGGAGAACGCCAGCCTCGCCATTGATTCCGGCGCGATCCTCCGGCTCACCCTCGCCCAGCCGCTCGCCGTGGGGGCGGGCGATCAGTGGCAACTCCTCACCGGTTTCACCGAAACGATCTCCGGCTCGTTCACCTCCACCCTTCTGCCCACCCTTCGCGAAGGGCTTTCCTGGGATTTGAGCCGCTTCAACGCCTCCGGCGACTGGACGGTCGCCGTCATTCCCGAGCCGGGAAGCGTGGCGCTCTGGCTCGTCGGCGGCGGAGCGCTCGCGTACCGGCTGCGCCGCCGCCGCGGAAACGCCTGACCCCCTCCGGTTTTGAAAATGCCCTATCGGAGAATCTGCGCCGCCTGAAGCAGGAATTTATCTTCGATCATCAGCTCCGCGGCGCTCCTGGGCCCGTCCGTGGAAGTGTTCCAGACGACGGGCGGGTTCCCGGGCATCGGCACGAACCCCTTGAGCTTGTAAAGGCCCTGCGGGACCGGTTGCCCCTTTGCGAGCGGGACATCGAGCGTTTCCCACAGCTTGCGGTAGCTGTAGAAGGGCTGGAGGAGACGCGGGGAACGGTAGCGGCGGTTGGCCGGGTCGAGCCGGACGAGGTTGAGCGTGATCGCGTCCCGCTCCTCCGGGCTCAGGATCACGGAGGGGGCGGCGGAATGCATCTTTTTCCAGGCGTTGTAGTAGTCCGGGTCAAGCGCCACCGCCTTGCGGAACACCTCCATCGCCTCCGGGTAGCGATCCTGTTCGCTGCGGAGGTAGCCCAGCAGGTAAAAGACCTGCGCCTTGTCCGGCGTTTTCTCGCTCATCTCCGTAAAGACCCGCTCGGCCAGCGTCTGTTGAACCTCCCCGGCAAACGCCCGTTCACAGCCGAAGCAGTGGCTCTCCACCCGCCCGAAACTATCGGGCATGAGTTCGTACGCCTTGCGGTAGTGCACGAGCGCCTCCTGCGCCTTGCCCTGCGCCATCAGCTTGATCGCCAGCCGCGACTGGATGCAGTACGCATCCGAAAAATGGGTGAGCGCCTCCCGGTACATCGCCACGCTGCGGCTCAGCAGCCCGGCGGCGGCCACGCTGTCCGCCTCTTCGGAAAGGCGGATCGCCCGGACGACCTCGCGGAAAAACGCCGCTTCCTTCGCGTCGCCCCGGCCTTCGCGGATGTCGGCCAGCACGGCGTAAGCCCGCATCCGGTCGCCCTTCCCCTGTTCGCCGTCGGAGGGGTCGATCGCGATCGCCTCCCTCACCACCGCCTCGGCCTCCTCCGGCTTTCCGGCCTTGAAGAGAAGGTGCGCCTTCCAGATCAGCGGGCGTTCCTGAAAACGATCGCCCGCGGCCATCGCATCCAGCCGCGCGATCGCCTTCTCCCCTTCCAGTTCGATGAGAAGCCGGTAGGCCGGGTCGAACCCGGTGAGCCGCTCAAGCGCCACGTGCAGGATCGGCAGCGCCTCCGCCTGCCGCCCGGTGCGGGCGAGCGCCCAGGCGGCGACAAACCCGGCGTTCCCGGCCTCCGGGACACTCTGCGTGGCGAAAGCCGCCAGATCACCCGATTTCCAGTACGGAGCCTGTTCGAGCAGGGTGATCACATCCCCGGGGCGATCGGTGCGGTAATAGAGCCCGAGCATCGCCACCAGCGTCTCCTCCATCGCTTCCCGGAGCCGGCTCGGCGACTTCTTCCAGTTCGCCGCGGGAGAGGCCGCCAGCGCCTCCCTGTAGCGCTTCTGCGTCTCTTCCAGGGAATCGAAATAAATCCGTTCGGCCTCGCGCGCCCGGTCGTTTTCGATCAGGGCGTCCATCACCTGCTCATTGGGCGTGTAGCGCGGGTCGTCCTTCCCGTAGAGAGCCGCCTGCGCCGCCACCTGCAACTCCTGCACCCCGCGATCGCCCAGCGCCGGGCGGCCAAGCACTTTCCCGAGGCGGACCAGGAGCAGCGCCATCTCCTGATGATCGGAGACCAGTTCGGCAGGCGTGGTTTCCTGCCCGGCGAGGGCATCGAGCTGCTTCTCCAGCAGGGCCACGCCCTCCTCCACCTGATCGTCGGCCAGCAACGCCTTTGCCAGCAGGAGTTCCAGCCGGAAACGGAGGGCCGTCGTGGTTTCCGGGCGGGCGATCGCCTTGCGCAGAAGCTCCGGCACCTGTGCCGAAAGCCCGGAACGGGCGGCCATCCGGATCGCGTCGTCCCAGAGCCGGAGGTCCGGCTGGCGCTTCAGAACCCCGCTCAGGAACGCAAAGATCTCCGGGCTCCGGCCCGCTTCCTCCAGCTGCCGCATGAGGCCGTAGGGAATCCTCAACTGCGGCGCGCCGGGGGCGAACGCCTTTTCCAGCGCCTTTTCGCTCTGCCCGGAGATCACCAGGCCAAAAATATAGTAGGCAAACCCATCCTCCGCGGCCCCCGCCCCGAGCTTCTTTGCCACCGCTTCGTAAAGCGCCCCCGCCTCCAGCGACTCCAGCAGGCTGGAGAGCGCCGGGCCGGAAAACTCCTTGAGCCGTTCCATCGCGATCTTCCGGGCGAGCCGGGAAGTCGCCGGACCCGCGGAGGAAAAATCGAGCCTCGCTCCGTCCGCCCCGCCGGCAAGCAGGATCTCCCCAAGCAGTCCGGTCGCCTTCGCCTCCCCGAAGAGGGAGACGAGATCGGGCACTTCAAAACGGTTCTGCTGTTTGCGGATGGCCTCCAGTTTCTTTCGGATGACCGCTTCGGCGGCCTTCGGATCGGTCTGGCGGTTGAGGAGATAAAGTTCCGTGGCGCGCCGCAGCGTGGAGGTTCCGCTCAGTTCCCCTTTCTCCGGCACGGCGGCGAGGGCGGCCAGCGCTTCGTAATCCCCGAGCAGCGCGTTGCTCACCACCTTCAGGGCAAACCGGTTGCGGGCCTCCGGGGTGTTCCGTGGAGGCGGCAGCGCGTTGACGAGATCGCGGAAGGCTTCCCACTGGTCCGGCGGCGGGGCCAGCGTCAGCCACCGTTCCGGCTGATAACCGGTCTTGCCGACCGCATCGAGCCATTCCCGGGCCGTCCGGGCCGGGGCGGGAGCGGCTTCCTCCGGCCCATGGGGAACCGGGGTGGCGGACGGAGCGGCCGCCGTTTTTTCCGCAGCCTCCTTCCAGAGCTGGTCCGCCAGCACGCGCGCACCGCGCAGTTCATCCGCCGCCATCGCGCTCCATCCGATCGAAAGACTCAGGAGGGGCACCAGCCACCGTTTGTCGGGTCCAGGGAAGATCACGCCCCGGAGTGTGCCGTCTGCTCCCTAGAAAAGCGAGCCGGATTGTGCGTCCCCCGGGTTTCCCGGGTCTCCCGGGGAATCCCCCGAAAATGGAGACTCCCCCTTGGGCGACTGCCACAAGGAGGAGCTGATCAGGCGGGCGGAGACTTTGCCAAGGCTGGCCCGGAGTTCGCGGGGAGCCTCGATAAAGGCAAGGGTGGTCAGGTAACGTCGTTGCTCCTGCCGGGCGCATTCGGCCACCACCCCTTCGGTTTCGATCCGGATGACCGGAGAGCCCTCGATGGCAAAGGCGACCCGCAACAGCGAGCCGATCTCAAAGCGCCAGGGAGCGTAAAAACGCATCCCCCGCTCGCAGACCTCGCACCCGGTGTCATCCCCGCAAACGCCATCCACCCCGTATTCGAGATAAATGGCGGGCTGGATGGAGACGTGTTCGGATAGTGGCAGCTCAGGCATGGGGATGATTCTTCACGCTAGCACCGAACGCACCGGTGTCAAAGGGTTGCGTCGGCAGGGCGGGGTTGCGGGCCGCGGCCAGCAGCCGGGCGGCGATGCGGGTCAGGAGCAGAAACCCGCCGATCGTCACCCCCAGCCCGGCCAGCCACGCCCAGGTCTGCCACGGGTTTTCCCTCTCCCGGAGGCCGAGCCGGGTCATGACGCCGAGCAGGTTATAAAAGAAGAGGGCGGGAAGCTGCCCGAGGGCGATCCACGCCATGCAGGGGCGGAAGCGGATGGAGGCCAGCGGGTAAAGGTAGTTGAGCAGGCTGGAGGGAAAAAGCGGCAGCGCCTGCGTGAGCAGGATCACCTTCCACCCTTCGCGCCCGATGGCGGCGTGGAGCGCCTGCCAGCGGGGGTTGCCGAGCACCCGCGCCTCCAGCCAGCGCCGGGCCAGCCGGTGGCTGACGAAAAAGGCGATCGCCGCGCCGACCATGTTCCCCGCCAGCGTCAGGAGCGTCCCCCACCAGAGACCGAAGAAGACGCCGCTGCCGATGGCGAGGATCGTCCCCGGCAGCAACAGCAGATTGCAGAGGGCAAAGGCAAGCGGGTAGAGGAGAAAGGCCCAGCCGCCCATCGCCCAGAGCGCCTGCTCCCCCTGTTCCAGCCACGCCTCCAGCGGCAGAAACCGCGCCAGCACCCCGAGCGCGACGAGCGCAAGCGCCACGCCTGCGAGCCGGAGGGAGAGCGGGCGCATCCTCATCACGGGCGGGTCCGTTCGCGTTCGCGGATGTGCCGGGTGAGTTCCACGGTCAACTCCGCGCTCAGAAACGGGGTGATCAGGTAAATCCCCGGAAAATGATCGAGCACCACCTGGGAAATCTCCCGGGCGATGGCGATCCCCTCCTTTTTCCCTTCCTCCCCCTCCTTCCCGGCGATGCGGGTGCGGATCGCCTCGGGGATGGTGATCCCGGGGACTTCGTTGTGCAGAAACTCCGCCTGCCGCCCGTTGAGCAGCGGCCAGACGCCGATGAAGATGGGCACCCCGAGCGGCGCGGTGCGCCGGGCCGTTTCGATGACGAGGGCGGGATCGAACACCGGCTGCGTCATCACGTACTGCGCCCCGGCGGCGAGCTTGCGCTCCAGACGGCTGATCTGCGCGTCCGGGTTGCGGGCGTTCGGGTTGAAGCTGCACCCGGTGATGAAGCGGGTATCGTGCCCGATCTGCCGCCCGGCCTGGTTGAACCCTTCGTTGAGCCGCCCGATGATCTTCATCAGGTCGATCGAGTTCGCATCGTAGACGGAAGCCGCCCCCGGGTGGTCGCCGACCTTCGCCGGGTCCCCCGTGATCGCGAGGATGTGGCGCATCCCGAGCGCCGCCATGCCGAGCAGATCGCTCTGGAGGCCGAGCAGGTTGCGATCCCGGCAGCTCACATGCAGGAGCGGGGTGATGCCGTAGCGTTGCTTGAGGATGGAGCCGAGCGCGAGATTGCTCACCCGCAGGATCGCCAGCGAATTATCCGCCAGCGTGATCGCGTCCGCCCCCGCCTGGTGGAGCGCCTCGGCCCCGCGGAAGTATTTGTCGAGCTTCATCGCCTTGGGCGGGTCGAGTTCCGCGAGGATCACCGTTTTGCCCTTGCCGAGCTTGTCGAGCAGGCTCGGCTCCTCCACCTTCCACGGCAGCGGGCCGTTGGAAACGGGCGCGGCTTCCGCGGTGATGCGCGGGGCTTTCTCGATCGCCGGAAGCGTCACCGGCTTGGAAGTGACCGGCGCGAGATCGCGGATCGCCGCCGCCATTGCCGCGACATGCTCGGGCCGGGTGCCGCAGCAACCGCCGATCAGCGTCGCCCCCTGCGCCACGAAATCCCGGGCGGAGGCGGCGAAGTAATCCGGCGTCATGTAATAAAGGAAGCGCCCCTGATGAAGCTGCGGATGCCCGGCGTTCGGGTAGGCGGCCAGCGGAGCCCCGGCGGGAATCTGTTCGAAAACGCGCAGCAACCCGCTCGGCCCGTAAACGCAGTTGAGCCCGGCCACCTCCGCGCCCCGTTCCCGCAGCAACGCGATCGCTTCGTTGACCGGCTGCCCGGAGGCGAGCCGCCCTTCCGGCGGGCAGGCGAGCGAGGCGATCACCGGCTGCCCCCCGCCGAGCCCGCGCCGCACCTCCAGCGCGAGCAGCAGTTCGTCGAGGTCGAGAAACGTTTCGAAAAAGAGAAGGTCCACACCGCCTTCGAGCAACGCGCCGATCTGCTCGCGGAAAAGCGCCGCCCGGTCGATCCCCCGCTCCAGCGCCTGCTCCGGGGTGAGCCCGAGCGGACCGACCGCCCCCGCCACGTAGACCTCCCGGCCCCGGGCCGCCGCCGTCGCCAGCCGGGCCGCCGCGAGGTTCACCTCCGCCACACGGGTCTCCAGCCCGTAGCGTTCCATGCGGAACGCGTTCGCGCCGAAGGTGTTCGTCTCGATCACCCGCGCCCCCGCCGCGATGTAGTCGGCATGCACGCGGGTGACCAGATCGGGGTTGGAAAGGGAGACTTCCTCAAAACAGTGTTCGGGGGAGATGCCGGAATCCATGAGCATCGTCCCCATGGCTCCGTCGCCGGGCAGGATGCGGTGGTTGAGTTCGTCGAGAAAATCCATGGCGTCGCGCGAAAAAGAGAGAAGTATCGCCAGCGGCCCCGGAGAGGCCAGCCGATTTTTCTCCCCTTCCGCTTTGGCGCTGGAAAGAGGCACGGAGGTGGGCTATCGTCCCCCTCCGATGTTCCAGATTATCTTCAACGAGATCAGCGCAGCGGAGATGTCCGCCCTGCCGACCGAGCTTCAGCTCGACCTCCTCGCGCAATTCCAGATTCTCCCCGAAGAACTGGACAACCTCGACCCCGAGCGGTTCGGGCGGATCGTCCGGGACGGCTCCGTGCTTCACCGCTACCGCGCCGGGGATTACCGGATTTACTTCGAACGCGCGGAGGAAGGGATTCAGATTCACCGCGTGCTCCACAAGAACACCGTCCGCGATTTCCTCTACCGCTCCAAGCTCCCGATGGTGGAGGAGGACCGCTCGCTGGCCGCCAAGCCGGGCTTCTGGCAACTCATCGACGAAGGGGAACGCGCCCGCGCCCCGCACTGACGCCCCGCTCCCTCCGCCATGAACCGCCGCCAGCTTTTCACCGTCGTCCTCGGGGTCATCGTCCTTCACGCCGCCCTTTTCTGGCTGATCGCCGACACGAACCCGCTGCCGAAGGTGACGCCGATCCCGCGGCCCCAGTTCATCGCTCGGGAAGCCTCCTTCGTGGATGAAAAAACGGGGGAGAAGATGATCTACCGCGAGTTTCAGGTGAGCACGAAGCTTGCCTTTCCCGATGTCCTGATGGAGAAAAGGGAGCCATGATCCGCCTTGATGACGAAGCGGCCCGGCTCGACGCCTTCCCCGTGGCCCGGAACACGATTTTCATGGCGCACGCGGGCGTCACCGTCCTGCCCCGCGCCGTCGCCGACGCCGTGGTCGGGTACACCCGGCGCTCCAGCGAGCAACATCAGGAGTTCGGTTCCGTCCTGCATGACATCGCGGAGAGCCGCGCCGTCGCCGCCCGCTTCATCGGCGCGCAGCCGGAGGAGATCGCCCTGCTCGGGCCGACCTCGCTCGGCCTGAGCCTCTTCGCCGGAGGGCTGACGTGGAGGGCGGGGGACGAAATCCTCTGCCACCGGGACGACTACCCCGCCAATGTCTACCCGTGGATCGACCTGCGGCGGCTCGGGGTGGAAGTCCGCTACCTGGAGCCGGAGGAGCCCGGGGCGATCACACCGGAACTGGTCCGCGCCGCCCTGAGCCCGCGCACCCGCCTCGTCGCCCTCGCCTCGTGCCATTACCTCACCGGCTACCGGATCGACGTGGACGCCATCGGCTCGCTGCTGCGGGAGCGCGGGGTGCTCTTTTCCGTGGACGGCATCCAGTCCGTCGGCGCGTTTCCGCTCTCCGTCCGCCATGTCGATTTCCTGAGCGCGGACGCGCACAAATGGATGCTCGGGCCGATGGCCGCCGGGATCGTCTATGTCCGCCGGGAACATTTTTCGCGGCTGCGCCCGATCCTGCTCGGAGCCTGGAACGTCGCCTCGCCCGATTTCATCGCGCAGGATGAGATTCACCTCCCCGACACGGCCATCCGCTACGAGCCGGGCGCGCTCAACGCCGCCGGAATCTTCGGCATGCGGGCCGCCCTGGAGCTGATCGGCGGCTACGGCATCGACGCCGTGGCGGCCCGGCTGCTGGAACTCAAGGGGCAACTGGTCAGCGCCCTGCACCCGCTCGGGTTCCGGTTTTACGGCCCGGTGGAGGGGCCGAACGCGAGCGGCATCACCACCTTTGACCATCCCGCCGCCTCCATGGCCGCGCTCTTCCGGCGGCTGGAGGAAAACGGCATCGCCGTCTCCCTGCGCCACAACCGGCAGCGGCGGGAGTTCATCCGGGTCAGCCCCCATTTTTACAACACCCCGGCGGAGATCGACCGGGTGGTTGCCGTCCTGCGCGAAGGACTTGCGTGATCCGGGGGTTTTCTGATTTACTCTCCACCTTCCCGCTCTTTTTCCCGATGTCTGACGCAAAATCCCGCCGCCGCCCGCCTCTCTGCTTTCCGGGCGGGAAATGCGCTTGCCTTGCCCCGGTTCCCTCCCTACATTCGCCGAACCTTTCGACTCTGGAACCATGACGCTGGGGCATTTACTATCCGTCAACCAAATCATCCCCGAGATGCGGGCGACCGAACGCTGGTCGGCCATCGTGGAGCTGGTGGACCTGTTGGTGAGCCTCGGCAAGATCCGGACGGACGACCGGGAAGTGATCCTCAACGCGCTCCGGGCCCGGGAGGAGACGATGAGCACCGGCATCGGTTTCGGCATCGCCATCCCGCACGCCTCCTCCGACCGCGTGAGCGAAGTGGTCGCCGCCTTTGGCCGCTCGGAGGGGGGGATCGAGTTCGACTCGCTCGACAACCTCCCCGTCAAGTTCATCGTCCTCTTCATCGTCCCCAAGAACCAGTTCCAGTCGCACCTGCGGACGCTGGCGGCCATCGCCAAATTCCTCAACGACCGTTCCGTGCGCGAACGGCTCGCCGTCGCCCCGAAGCCGCAGGATATCCTGACCATTTTCGAGGCGTCGCCCTCTCCCCGCGCCTGATCACCCGGTGATGAACGGGGCTTGCGAGAGCACAAGGACTTTCCCGGCTTTCCGGGCGGGCCCGGGGAATGGCGGAGCGGCCTTCCCTTTCGCCTGACTGATCGTTTCATGACTACCACGCTTCATCTTCTTGAAACCCGCCTGCGCGCCGCGCTGCCCGAGGGAGCGGCCTGCAACGTCACCGCCGCCACGGACCCGCGCTTTGGCGACTACCAGACCAACGCCGCCATGGTGCTGGCCAAGGCCCGGCGGCAGAACCCGCGGGCGGTGGCCGCGGAGATCATCGCCGCGCTGAAGGTGGATGACATCGCCCTGCCGCCGGAGATCGCCGGGGCCGGGTTCATCAACTTCCGCCTCCGGCCCGAATGGGTGGCGCAGCGGACGCGCGCCATCATGGACGACCCGCACCACGGCACCCCGCAGGCGGCGGCCCCCGGGCGCATCATCGTCGATTTCAGCTCGCCCAACGTCGCCAAGCCGATGCACGTCGGCCATATCCGCAGCACCATCCTCGGCGACACGCTCGCGCGGATCGCCCGCTTCCTGGGTCACGACGTGGTGACCGACAACCATATCGGCGACTGGGGCACGCAGTTTGGCAAGGTGATCTACGGCTGGAAACATTTCCGGGACGACGCGGCGTTGCAGAAAAGCCCGATCACCGCGCTGGTGCGGCTCTACAAGGAGGCCAACGCCCTTGCCGAGCGCGACCCCGCCGTGCTCGACGCCTGCCGGGAGGAACTGGTGCGGCTCCAGCAGGGGGACGGGGAGAACCTCGCCATCTGGAAGGAGACCGTGGCGCTCTCGTGGAAAGAGTTTGAGTCGATGTACGCGCTGCTCGACATCCGCTTTGACGAACACCTGGGCGAGAGCTTTTACAACGAGCGCCTCGCCCCGCTCGTGGAGCGGCTGCTCGCCTCCGGCATTGCCGAGATCAGCGAAGGGGCCACCTGCGTCTTCTTCCGCGACCAGCCGGGGCTGGAGGAAAAGCCGTGCCTCATCCGCAAGAGCGACGGCGGCTTCCTCTACGCCACCACCGACCTCGCCACGCTCGAATACCGGGAGGAACGGTGGCGGCCCGACGCCATCTGGTACGTCGTCGGCGCGCCGCAGGCGCTTCATTTCCAGCAGGTCTTTTCCGTGGCGGCGCGGATGGGCGTGCGCAGCGAGCTGCGGCACGTCGCCTTCGGCAGCATTCTGGGGGAGGACCGCAAGCTGATGAAAACCCGCTCCGGGGACAACGTGCAACTGCGCGACGTGCTGGAGGAGGCGCAACAGCGCGCGCTACGGCTCGTGGAGGAAAAAAACCCGGACCTGCCACCCGCATCCAAGGCGGAGATCGCGCGGATCATCGGCATCGGCGCGGTGAAGTACGCGGAGCTTTCGCAGCACCGGATGACCGATTACGTCTTTTCGTGGGATAAAATGCTCTCCTTTCAGGGGAACACCGCGCCCTACCTGCAAAACGCCTACGTCCGCGTCCGCTCCATCTTCCGCAAGCTGGAGAGCGCGTTCGTCCTGCCCGGGGCGCTCGTGCTCGAAGCGCCCGAGGAGATCGCGCTGGCCAGGAAACTCCTGCAATACGGGGAGACGGTGCCGCAGGTGCTCGATGATTTCCGCCCGAACCTGCTCGCCAATTACCTCTACGAACTGGCGGCCACCTTCCACCCGTTCTTCGAGGCGTGCCCGGTGCTGCGGAGCGAGGGGGCGGTGCGCGAATCGCGGCTCGCCCTCTGCGACCTGACCGCCCGCGTGCTCCATCAGGGGCTGGGGCTGCTCGGTATCGCCGTGCCGGAGCGGATGTAACCCCCGGAGCGGATGGAATCTCCCGTGGACCTGCTCCGGACACTCGCCCTCTTCATCGCCACGGCGCTTGCCGAGATTCTCGGCTGCTACCTTCCCTGGCTCTGGCTGCGCGAAGGGCGTCCGGCCTGGCTGCTGCTGCCGGGCGCTCTCAGCCTTGCGGCGTTTGCGTGGCTCATCTCCCTGCATCCGCAGGCGGCGGGCCGGGTGTACGCGGCTTACGGCGGCGTTTACATCAGCATGGCGCTCCTGTGGCTCTGGGCCGTGGACGGAATCCGTCCGACGCTGACGGACTGGATCGGCGGGGGTGTCTGCCTCCTGGGGATGGCGATCATCATTCTCGGCGGACGGCCCGCCGTGTGAAAAACGGCCCGCCGGGAAAAAGGCAACCCCTTCATCACGCGCAAGCGCGACGAAGGGGTTGCAAATGCTTCAGCCCGTTGCGGCTGGTCGCGGGCCCGGGCTATGCCGCCATCTTGCGGCGGCGGAGCAGGTAGCCAAGCCCCGCCACGCTGATGAACAGGGCAATACTGCCGGGCTCCGGCACCACGTCGAGGGTAAGCTGGCCGGTCGAACTGTCAAAGGCGAACGAGTTGCCATTGAGAGTCAGGCTCCAGATGGTACTCTCAAGGATCGGTTGAGTGAAATAGTCATTTCCATAGACCCCGGTAAGCTGAACCAAGTCAAACTCCCCGGAGATTTCGCCTTCTCCGCTCAGGCTAAAGAGGTTGAGGGTCGTATCACCCGACATGAACGAGGTGATGCTCAGGGTCAAGGTTCCGTCAAAGATCAGATCACCTCCGGCTACCGTAATGGTATCGTACTGGCCGGCGCCCAGCCCGGCGATTTCCATTGTCGTATTGGATTCTTCGGTAAGCGTCAGGCCCTCCAGAAACTCCAGCGCACCCGGGCTGTTGCCGGGATTGAGCGAACCGCTGACGGTGGTATGGGCCGCCACCTGCCCGTTGCCGCCGAGTGCCGCATTTTCCCCGACGCTGAAGGCCCCACCGCTTCCCGTCTGGCCTCCGGTGTTATTCACCACCACGGTTCCCGAGGTCACCCCGCCACTCTGAATATTGGTGACGTTCACGTTGCCGTTGTTGGCCTCGATCGTCCCGCCATTGAGACTGCCGACGGAGGCGCCCCAGTTGCCTGATTGCAACGTGGAACCCTCGCCCATTTCCCCGATCTCCGCCGCACCGCCGGTGGAGTCCACCGTGCCGTTGGTGACCGTTCCGATGACGGCCTGCGTGCCGTCTCCGACGACCAGCCCTTCCCCGCCAACGTCGCCCACATCCTCGCGGTTGGCTTCATCGAGGGTCAGGTTGCCGCGAATGACGACCGAACTGGCCAGCGAACCGCCGTCCACCGTCACATCGCGCTGCACCAGACCGCTGCCCAGCACGCTGGAGCCGGTGCCAATCGTCAACACATCGGCGCCGTAGAGCGAACCGTTGACTTCCAGATTGCGGTAGCCGGTGAGGCTGTCGGAGGTCAGTTGCCCGCCCGCATCAATGGTGATGTCGAGGTAGCCGGTCTTTTCGCCGGTGATCGGGTCGTTATCGGCGATGTTGCCGCGGGCCTGAGCCCCGTTCCCGACGGTGAACCGGACTTCGCCGGAGGCTCCGGCGACATCGTCAAGACGATTGACCGTCAAAAGATTTCCGTTGAGCGAGGAGACATCCGAACCGGCTCCCAGCGTGAGCGTGGCCAGCCGGTCCTCGACCTCGCCGCCGAAATCCACCCGGGCGGCGACACCGCTGGAAACCACCGTGGCGTTGGCCACGTTGATCTCCCCCCCATCGGAGATGAGCAGCCCGGCGCTCCCTTCCCCGTGGGTCCGGATCGACCCGCCGGTGATATTGACCACCCCGTTGCGATTCGCGGCAGCGCCGCTGCTGTCCGCACCGTAGGTGTTTACATTGGCCGCGCTGGAAACCACCGAGCCCGCCCTGGCGGCCTGAATGCCGTTGGACTGATCACCCCAGGTATTCACCGTGCCGCCGGTCAGCGTCACCGTGTTCACATCGGGCTCCTCATCGGTCCCGTTGCTGTAAGCCTGCGCGCCATGGGCTTTGTTGCCGGTCGTGATGACATCGGCGCTGCTGATGATGACACTGCCATAGCCGGTGGAACTGAGGCCATGCGCATTCACCCCATCGGTCTGGATGGAGCCGCCATCAAGGGTCACTTTGCCCTCATGGAAGGCCCAGACGCCGTACGACCATTGTTCGTGTGTGGTGATCGCGACATCCGTGCTCGTGATCTCGCTACCCGCGCCGTGCGCATACAGACCGGAGGTCCAGCCGCCGGGATAGTCGCCCTCCACTCCGCCGGCCTGCACTTCAATGGAGCCGCCGACAAGGGCGATCTCTCCCCCGTTCACGGCGTACGCGCCATGCGCGGCCCGCTTGGCGGTGTTGATGACGACATTCTCCGCAGAGATGCTCGTGGTCATCCCATCGGGCGTGTTGGTGCCGTCGGCATGAAGGGCAAACCCTTCGTAACCCTCGGTCGTCACGCTCCCGCCTTCAATAATGGCCGACCCGCCGGCCCCGGCGGTGACCCCCGTCGCTGCGTGGCCGGTGGCGACCACCTCCGTATCCGTCAGGGAAACCTCCGCGGCAGCCGTGGTAGAGGTTTTGTCATCCTGCGTGAACGACTGCACCCGCACCGCCGCGGTATAGTTGGCGGTGGTTTTGGCCGAGCCTCCCGTCATGGAAATGTCGCTGCCGCGATCGGCGAAGACCGCGTGGGCACCGGTGCCGCTGGTCTCGATATCGAGATCGGTGGCGGTAATGGTAGCGTAGCTATCCTCCGATGTATTGCTCTGCCTCGCTCCGTAGAGGCCGTTGCCGGCGTCACCGCTGGTGGTAATGGAACCGCCATCGAGGATTACCGTGCTTCCTCCGACATTGGAGGCGTTTGCGTAGACACCGTGACCGGCATAGCCTGTCGTGGTAATCACGGTTCCGTCGCTGGAGATCGTGCTGCCGTTGGTCGCAAAGATGCCGTAGGTATGGGTGCCGGCGGCGTTGATCGTGCTGGAATCCTGGAGTTGAAACGTTGTCGAAGCGGAGTCGTTGCGAACCCCCGAGGCAGCATCCGAGCCCTTGGTGTCGCCGGTGACGTTGATGGTCACGCCCGATGCGTTGACGCTCGCGGTCCCCTTGCCAAGGATGCCGGTAACGACGTTAAAATTATTGCCCGCGCCGGATGCGGAAAGCGAAATTTCCACATCCGTGAGGGAAAGGGTGCCGCCATCGGCGGTAGCCCCGTACAATTTGATCGTGGAGGGAGTCGACGCCCGGTGATTGTCGATGGAACCGCCGGTCAACTCAATGGTGCCGCCTGAAACGGCGTTGACCAGAGTCGCAAGACTCGTCGTGGCGATCTCGGCATTCACGCCGATCACCTTTGCCTCCTCGCCGTTGGCGCGGACCCCGTCAATCGGGTTGGGATAGGTGATGCTGGGAATGTCGATGGTCTGCCCCGCCCCGGCATTGACCGCCTGAGCGGAGGCCTCGGTGGGCGAAACGCTCAGGGCGACGGCAACGGAGGCGACGGCGAGACTCCATCGGGAGAAAAAGGGCGTGCTTCTGAAAAGCTCGGAGTGGGTACTCATAGGTGAAGAAAAGGTGATGAGAGGGTTTGGGAACCGCTTGAAACCCCTCTTTTGGGGTCGTGTGCTCCCGGGCAGTGATGAGGAAATGAGGAAATGGGCGCTCGCGCGAATACTGGCAGAAGACCTTCCATATTGTCTATAGGTCAAAATGCGTATTTTCGGACTTTTCGGTCAGTTTTTTAACCAAAAAGAGACACGGCCAACCCATTTTCCGGCCCCGGAGAGCCAAAAAAAGGACTCAACCCCGTTCGCGGATGCGAATGGTCGCCAGTTGCGGGGCCAGCCGCTCCGCCATCGCGACAAACCCGGCGCTCGTCGGGTGCACCCCATCCACGGAAGCCCCGGTGACGCCCGCGGGAAGGAGCCCGTGCCCGTCGATGAAATGGAGATGCCGGTCTCCCGCCGCCTTGCGCTCCAGGTAGTGGCGCATCAGAAAATCGCGCCGCGCCATCGCCTCGTCATAACGTGCGAAATTCCAGTGGTACTGGTGAAAGCCGATCATCCCGAGGAGCACGATGGGCGTTTGCGCGTGCCGGGAGCGGAGGATGCGGATGAAATCCGGCAGCGTCGCCTCCAGCACCTCCAGCGAGGCGTTGGCCACGTAGTCGAGCACGAACATTTCCGCGTCGATCCCGCCCAGCGCCTCCGCAAGCACCGCCTCTCCCTTGCCATTGCCCGAAAAGCCGAAATTAAGCGCCTCGATCCCCATCATCCGCGCCAGGATGGAGACGTAATCGCTCCCCGCCGTGCTCGCGCAGCCGCCCTGCGTGATGGAGGTGCCGTAGAAAACGCTCGGGCGGCTTCCCTCCGGCGCGGGCGAAGGCTCGATCACCGCATCCGGCGAAAAGCCGATCTCCACCCGCTCCGTCGCCTTGTAGAGCGGAAGGTAAAGGCGGAATTCCCGCCGATGCCGGGGCCGCCCCTGCACGAGCACCCGCTCGAAACAGCGGAGTTCGCTTCCCGGGATCGCCGTGCCGGCGGGATACCAGCGCCCCTCCTCCCGGACATAAAGCTCCGCCCCCGCCGAACCGCTCATCGCCATATGGTTCATGAACCCGGTATCGGCGTTGGTGAGCCGCACGGAAAGATCGGCCGCGTCCGTGCGAAAGGCCACGAACACCCCGGCGGAGCACCGCCCCAGATGCCGCACGCTCTCCGGCAACCCGGGCATCAGCCGCTCCGGAAACCGGTGAAACGACCGCACCTCCCGCGCTTCCGCCAGCCATCCGAGGCCGCGGAGGGCCAGCCGGGGGTCAAACGCATCAAGCCAGAGCAGGTTATCGGCGCTGAGCTGGTTCTTGAAATTGCGGTCGATCTCTTCGATGCGCGGGGGCTGGGAGTGCGACATGGCAATGGCGTTTTCCCATCAAATCACGCTTTGAGGAAGCCAGATTTTGACCTTCAGGCGAAAATAGCGTTTCCTGCTTGCCGCCTTCCGTGGCCTTTTCCCGCGGGGCTCCACTTTCACACCCATTTTCGCCTCATTTGCCTCATGAAAACCATCCGTTTCGGACTGATCGGCACCGGCATGATCGCCGAGTTCCACGCCAAAGCCATTGCCGCCGTTGAGGGGGCCGAACTGGCCGGGGTCTTCAGCCGTTCGCCGGAAAAGACCGCCGCCTTTGCCCAACGCCACGGAACCACCGCCTACGATTCCCTGGAAGCGCTGCTGGCCGCCCCCGGGCTGGACGCCGTCTGCGTCACCACGCCGAGCGGCAGCCATGCCGAGGTGGCCCTCCCCGCCCTGAACGCGGGCAAGCATGTCTTCTGCGAGAAACCGCTCGATGTCACGCTGGAGAAAGTCGACGCCATCATCGGGGCCGCCCGGCGCAACGGCTCCCTGCTCGCCGCCGTCTTCCAGATGCGTTTCGGGACCGCCGCCATCCGGCTCAAGAATGCGATCGAAGAAGGACGCTTTGGCCGCCTCACCCTCGCCAGCGCCTATATCAAATGGTACCGCTCGCAGGAATACTACGATCAGGGGGCGTGGCGCGGGACGAAGGAACTCGACGGCGGCGGGGTGCTTTTCAACCAGGGGATTCACGGGGTGGACCTCCTCCAGTGGCTTGTCGGGATGCCCGCGGAGGTGCAGGCGCGCGTGGCCACGCTGGCGCACGAGCGGATCGAGGTGGAGGACACCGCCGCGGCCCTCCTGCGCTACCCGTGCGGGGCGCTCGGCGTGATCGAAGCCTCCACCGCCGCCTGGCCCGGGTTTTCCACCCGGATCGAGATCACCGGGGAATCCGGCTCCGCTGTGCTGGAGAACGACCGGCTCGTTTTCTGGAAATTCGCGGAGGAGCGCGAGGAAGACGCCGCGATCCTGGCCGAAGCGAGCGCCGCGAAGCTCGGCTCCGGGGCGAGCGACCCGAAGGCGATCAGCATCGAAGGCCACCGCCAGCAGATCGAAGACCTCGCGGGCGCGATCCGCGAAGGCCGTCCCCCGGTCATCCGGGGGGAGGACGCCCGGAACGCCGTGGCGCTGATCCTCGCCATCTACGAATCCGCCCGCACCGGCGCGGCGGTGGCGCTGGATTAGGTTGTGTAAAACGCAACCCAAGGCTCCGGGCTCGGAGCTCCTACGTCCCGAACCCGTCGATCGCCTTCTGCACGGCGATGATCAGGTCGCTACGGATGCGCTGCCACTGTTCCTCGTGGTTGGTCCAGACGCGAAGCTCAAACTCCGCGCTTGGGCTGAGCTTGAGCGCGACGGCCTCCGGGGGTGGGCTGGGGGCCACGCCGCTGTTGGCCGCCGCCACGGCCTTGAGCAGCGCGATCACCTTTTCGGGATCGCTCCCCGCCGGGAGGCTCACCGGGATTTCGATCCCCCGCCGCCGGTTGGAGTACGTCCAGTTCGTGAGCCGCTCGGCGATCAGCCGCCCGTTGGGAACGATCATCTCCGAGCCGACCCGCGTCTCGATCACGCTGGCGCGGATGCCGATCTGGCGGACCACACCGTCCACACCGTCAAAGAAAATCACGTCGCCCACCTTCACCGGGCGCTCAAAGAGGAGGATGAGCCCGGAGACGAAGTTGTTGAAGATGTTCTGAAGCCCGAACCCGAGGCCCACGCCGAAGGCCCCGGCCAGAATGGTGAACTGCGTGAGGTCAAACCCGAGCACGCTCGTGGCCGTGAAGAACCCGAAGAGCAGGATGCCGTAGTGCACCATCGTGGAGACGGCGTAGGGAAGCCCCCGGGCGAGATGCACGCGCGGATAGACATCCTCCTCCAGAATGAAGCGGATGAAGCGCGAGAGCAGGAAGGCGGCCCAGACCGTCAGCCCGAAGGTGACGACGTTGGCGAGCGAAAGCTCCAGCGCCCCGACCCGGAGCGTGGCGCGGAAAAAGGAGGCGAGGGTTTCCAGCACCGGTTCGCGCAGGGCGAAGGCGCGCAGCGATTCCAGTATCCAGATGACAAACATCCCCCAGTGAAGCCCCCGCCGGAGCCGTTCCCAGAGGAGCGCCCGGTGGTTGCGCACCGCGTGGAAGCGGGTGAGCGGCCCGAAGGAGAGGAGGCTTAGCAGCAGCCCGTCCACCACGCGCAGCGCGCCATAGAGGGTCACCGCCAGATAACCGCTCCGGAGCGTCCCTTCGCCCACCAGCAGCGAAAGCCGCCCGTACCCGACCGCGTTCGCCGCAAACGCGCCGACAAAGAGGACCAGCGCCACCCGGGCCACCCGCCGCAGCACCGGCCCCACCCGCTCCAGTTCCCGGAACCGGGCCGATCGCCAGACCCAGAGGCAGACGAGCGCCCCCGCCGCCATCTCCGCCAGGAACATCCAGCGCCCCACCAGCGGCAGCGGCGCGAGCACGTCGCGCAGTTGATCCCAGAAATAGAACCCGACCAGCGCGTTGAGGATCGGGAAGAGCGCCGGTTCGAGGAGCTGGCGCAACAGCAACGTGGCGGGGATGAGCGTGGCAGCCCCCCAGATCACCCAGAAGAGGCGCGGCGCATCCGGGTATATCCAGGTACAGAAAAGGAGGCTCAGGAGGATCGCCATCGTCACCGGCTTTTCAAAGATCAGCCAGCCGTACTCCGTCGCCTCCGCCCCGAGCCGGTTCACCCGCCGCCGCACCCAGCCGATCCCGGCCAGGATCAGGGCGAAGAGCACGCCGTGAAACACAAACGCCTCCGGGTGTCCGCGCGTGTACTCCACGAGTTCCCTGCGCTGGTCGAGCAGCGGCGAGGAGCCCGAGAGCGAAAGCGTTTGCGCCCGCTCCGGGTCGATCACCGTTCGCCAGATCGGCGCGGTTTCCCGGTAGAAGAGCCGGTCGAGCGCGTCCGCGCGGGCTTCCTTCAGGCGGTTGAGCGCCTGGCCCACCTGCTGGTTCTGCTCGATCGCCCGGTTCTGGAGCTCCAGAATGGCGTTGCGCTGGCGGTGCGCCTTCTCGCGGGTGGCGTCGAGGGAGGCGGTCAGTTCCCGGACCCGCTTGAGGAGTTCCGGGGGAGCCTCCTCCCCGGGGGCCGGGGTGACCGCCCAGCGCGCCTGCTGAAGCCGCAGCGGGGCGATCAACTGGTCGAGGTGCACGGCGCGGGCCGTCAGTTCCCGGTTCCGGTTGGTGAGTTGCTCGCCGATGCGCCGCCACCCCCTTTCCGCCGCCAGCAGATGATCGAGCGAGGGATTGCCGCCCAGAAGCACCCTGAGCGTTTCGAGCCGTCGGCGGATTTCAACCGTCGTCCCCTCCAGTTCCGCCCCCGTCTGCCGCAGGAGCGGATCGCCCTCCAGATCCGCCTCGATCTCCTGTTGCAAAACCACCGTCTGCTCCGCCTGCGCCCCCGCTTCGGCGATCGAATACGGCTGCGCGCCCAGCGGGGAAGCGGAAGGGGAAGCCTCCGGCTCCGCCGCGGGAAGGAGCCCCGCTCCCGCGAGCATCCCGAGGATCAGAAGAAGCGCGACGCGGAGCGGCGCGGCGGAACGGCCCTTTCTCGTCTCAAAAATCATGGTCTGGTTGTTTCGGTCTGGTCGATCTGGTCGATTTGGCACCGGCGCAAAATTCGCCGTTTTTAAGGGTTTTCCCCAACGGAGGAAACCCGTAAGCTCGGGCTCTTCCTTATGAAAACGATTTCCCTCGGTCGTACCGGTTTGCAGGTTTCCCGTCTCTGTCTTGGTACCATGAACTTCGGCCCCAAGGCTACCCCCGAAGAAAGTTTTGCCATCATGGACCTGGCGCTCGAACTCGGGATCAACTTCTTTGACACCGCCGATGTCTACGGCTGGAAGGCGGGCGAGGGGGTGACGGAAACCATCCTCGGCCAATGGTTTGCCCAGGGGGGCGGACGGCGCGAACAGGTGGTGCTCGCCACCAAGGTTTTCGGAGACATGGCCCCCGCCGGGGTGAAAGATCCGAACCGTTCCCGGGGCCTTTCCGCACGGAAGATCATCCGCCAGTGCGAGGAGAGCCTGCGGCGGATGCGGACCGATTTCATCGACCTCTACCAGATGCACCACGTGGACCGCGGCTGCCCCTTTGACGAAATCTGGCAGGCGATGGAAACCCTTGTCGCGCAGGGGAAGGTGCTTTACGTCGGATCGAGCAACTTCGCCGGTTGGGACATCGCCACGGCGCAGCAGATCGCCTCCCGGCGTCACTTCCTCGGGCTGGTGAGCGAACAGAGCCTCTACAACCTGGCCCAGCGCTCCGTGGAACTCGAAGTCCTCCCCGCCTCGCGGCATTACGGGCTGGGCGTCCTGCCGTGGAGCCCGCTGGCGGGCGGCCTGCTCGGCGGCGCGCCCGGCAAGAGCGAAACGGGCCGCCGCTCCGGCGAAGCGTACGAAAAACGGGTGGCGGAAAACCGGCCCGCGCTGGAAGCCTGGGAAGCCCTTTGCGAACGGCTCGGGGAGGAACCTGCGAACGTCGCGCTGGCGTGGCTGCTGCACAACCCGGCGGTCACCGCGCCGATCATCGGCCCGCGCACGAAGGAGCAACTCACCGGTTCCATCCGCTCCACGGAGATCGAGCTGAGCGCCGAAACCCTCGCGGAACTCGACACCATCTGGCCCGGCCCCGGCCCGGCCCCGGAGGCGTACGCCTGGTAAGCAGGCAACGGGGGGCTTGATTTACTCGGGGAATCCCCCTACTTTCCTCCCATCTTGAACCCGGCGCATTCCAGTCATCCCTGCCCTGTCCCACTCTCCACGGCGCGTTGCGGGGAACGGCTGCGCGTGGTCGGCGTGCGCCCCGGTTCCCCGGCCTGCCTCCGCCTGCGGGAGATGGGGCTGTGCGAATCGGCGGAAGTCTGCAAGGTGAGCGACGGCAGCGCGCTGGTCTGCATCGTTCAGGGGGTCCGCCTCGCCATCGCCCGGAAACTGGGGGCCGATGTCCTTGTCCAACCGCTATGAATCCCGCCACCTCCACCCCGGCCGCCACGGCTTCCACCCCTTCTTCGGTCGCCCTGACGGAACTCGCTCCCGGAGAGAAAGCCCGCATCGCCGGATACACCCCCGGCTCATCCACGCCGCAGGGGCGTCTCTTCGAAATGGGCCTGACCCCGGGCGCGGAGATCGAGATCGTCCGCTACGCTCCGCTGGGCGACCCGATCGACCTGAAAATCCGCGGCTACCATCTCTCCCTGCGCAAGCGGGAGGCGGCGGGCATCCGCGTCACCCGGATTCCGTAATTTCATGAGCACCCTGGCTGAATCGGTTCGTCACGTCGCCATCGCCGGAAACCCGAACTGCGGGAAAACCACTCTCTTTAACGCCCTCACCGGCCTGCGCCAGAAGGTCGGCAACTACCCCGGCGTGACCGTGGAACGCAAGACGGGCCGCTTCCGCGGGAGCCACGGGGAGGCGATGGCGCTCCTCGACCTGCCGGGGAGCTACAGCCTTCAGGTCCGCTCGCCCGATGAAGCGGTGGCGCGCGACGTGCTGCTGGGCCGCCGGGCGGATACCCAGCGCCCGGACGTCCTGATCGCCGTGGTGGACGCCTCCAATCTGGAGCGCAACCTTTACCTCGTCGCCCAGTTGCTCGACCTCGGCATCCCGACGGTGCTGGCGCTCAACATGATCGACGTGGCCGAGAAAAACGGCCAGCGGATCGACGTGGCCGCCCTGGAGGAGGCGCTCGGCATCCCGGTGGTCCCGATGGTCGCCTCCAAGGGGGTCGGCCTCGTGGAACTCAGGCAGGCGCTCTCGCGCGAACCGCTCGAAGCCCCCCGGGGGCGCGCCCCGGTGCCCGAAGCGCTCGCCGCCGAGGTGGACACCCTTTCCCAAGCCCTCGCGCTCCCTGCGGAAACCGCGGAGGCGGAGGCGCTCCTGCTCCTCACGCTCGACGAACCGGCCCTGCGCGAAGCGCTCCAGCATCCCCGGGAAAAAGCGGCCGCCGAAGCCGCCCTCGCCTCCCAGAAACGGCTGCGTGAAACCGGGGTGGAGCCGCTCTCCGCGCTCGTGGAAGCCCGCTACGGCTGGATCGGCGATCTCTGCTCCCGGGTGGTCCGCAAGGACGGGACCGGCGACGGCCTCACCGTTTCGGACCGGCTCGACCAGTACCTCACCCACCGGTTCTTCGGCTGGATCGCCTTCCTGCTCATGATGAGCCTGATGTTCATCTGCATCTTCAGCATCGCCGACATGCCGATGGGGTGGATCGACGACGCGACCGCCGCCACGCAGGACTGGGTCGGGGGCCGGATGGCCGAGGGCGATCTCCAGAGCCTGCTCGTCGATGGGGTGATCGCCGGGGTGGGCGGGGTGGTCATCTTCCTGCCGCAGATCCTCATCCTCTTCTTTTTCCTCGGGTTCCTCGAAGACAGCGGCTACATGGCCCGCGCCGCGTTCATGATGGACCGGCTGATGTCGTCGGTCGGCCTGCACGGCAAATCGTTCATCCCGATGCTCAGTTCCGTGGCGTGCGCCATTCCCGGCATCATGGCGACGCGCACCATCGAGAGCCGCAAGGACCGGCTGGTGACGATCCTCGTCGCCCCGCTCATGAGTTGCTCCGCGCGCATCCCCGTCTACGTGATCATGATCGCGCTGCTCCTGCCCGCCGCATCCGCGTGGCAGAAAGCGGGCATCATGCTCTCCATGTACCTGCTCGGGGCGGTGGCCGCTTTCTGCATGGCGGGTCTTTTCAAGAAAACCCTGCTGCGGAGCGAAACGCCGATGCTGCTCATGGAGCTGCCCCCCTACCGGATGCCCTCGCTGCGTTCCGTTTTCATCCGGATGCTGGAGCGCGGGGGAATCTTCCTCAAGCGGGCGGGCACCGTCATCCTGGCGCTTTCCATCCTCCTCTGGGCCGCCCTCAACTACCCGAAACCGGCGCATGACGACGGCGACGCCGGGCACGCCATCGCCCAGAGCTACGCCGGGCGGATGGGCCACGCCATCGAACCGGCCATCGCCCCGCTCGGCTACGACTGGAAGATCGGCATCGGCCTCATCGGCTCCTTCGCCGCGCGCGAACTCTTCGTGGGGACCATGGCGATCGTCTACAGCCTCAATGCGGATGAAGTGGAGGAAGAAGCCACGCCGCTGCTGGAGCGGATGCGCGCCGAGACCCGCGCGGACGGCACGCCGGTCTTCACCCCACTCGTCTGCATCGGCCTGATGGTCTTTTACGTCCTCGCCATGCAGTGCATCAGCACCGTGGCCGTCGTCGCCCGGGAGACGAACTCGTGGCGCTGGCCCCTCTTCCAGATCGCCTACATGACCGGGCTGGCGTGGATCGGCGCGTTCCTGGTCTACCATGGCGGGCGGTGGCTCGGGTTCCAATGAACATCGAATTCCAGAACCTCATCGTTTTCGCCCTGATCGCCGGAGCGCTCGGTTTCTTCGTGGTGCGCTGGTGGAAGGCGCGGCGCAGCGGCGGCGGCTGTTCGGGCGGTTGCTGCCCGGCGGCCTCGCACAAACCGGAGCCGATCTTCCGCCGCGCGGACGGGCGCGGCAAGGGGGAGGCCGGGATTTCGATCACGGATGGCGGGGATGGCGGCGATGGGGGCGATTGACAGAGAGGGGAGGGATAAGCCTTGACCATTTTCGCCCGGTTCCATTGAAATAAGGTGTACCGCGCTATTGTTTTGCTATGGATGAACCAGAACTGCCCACAATAACCTTCCATTTTGAAAAGGGCACGGGTTACGCCACGCATCATGCCGATGGGGTGCTCGGTGGCGAAACACCAATCGGTGATATATATTTTGCCTTTTACGTCGAGCGCCCGGTAATTCCAAAAGTTCTTGAGCAGGAGATTCGCTCCGATGGAACGCTTGGCGATGTCGTGCGTTGCGAAGGGCGCGAAGGAATCTATCGGGAGATTCAAACGGGAGTGATCATGTCGAAGGAGGCCGCGACGGTTTTGCGGGATCGCCTGAACGAACTTCTCGAAGAAAAATCGGATTAATCTCATGCCAACCTTGACCAAAAGGAACTATCGGCAGCAGCCCCGGTCGTTCAGATCCGCTGCCTATCGGTCAACCGACACCGGGATCATCCGCGGTGCGGCCTCCGCCGCCTGTCACGAGCTTGTGGCCGCCAATGCCCCATGGAGTGAGGGTTGGATCAAACAACTGCCCCATTGGGATGGCAGCGGCGTTCACTGGAACAAGCTGATTGAGCAGTACATCCACGCGAGCGAAGTCCGCCAAAAACTTGCTCAATTACGCCGGTTGCAAAAGGGCTGGGACAGTTACGATGCCCAACCGCCTTCCGCCAAAGCATGCAACCTTGCTGAAGCGATTGTCGGAGCCTTGCAGGAATCTGATCTGTCAGTGGAATTCCTGACCCCTACCAGCGATGGCAGCATCCTGATCAAACACTTTGTGGGAAAGGCCGCCGTTACATGGGAGATTGACGACGACGGGGAGATCGGCGTCATGATCGAGCCCCCCGATGGGGAGCCGCTCTTTCATTCCCCCAAGGAGAACGGGATCGTTGAGCTGGTGGCGAAGCTGGCACGCAATGGCTGATCCTCATTGTTCCAGCCTCGGAATTCCCGGGCACCTCCATCGCGAAGACCGTCCAACGGTTCCATTTGACAAGCCGGATGAGATGCTGTTTCGGCGATTCAACCTGCGGAACGAGGCCACGGTCACGGCCTGCATCAATTTCAACAGGATGTCCGTTAACCGGGAACAGTTTTCCACGGCTGATGACACGCTGATCAATACGGAGGAAGGTGGGCGTTACTGCGGTTACGGCGTGGTTGCGCTTTCTGTCGAAAGCCTGCGTGCACCCACCGACGACGGATGCTGGCGGCTGAAGGATGTTCCGGGCGTGTATGAATTGAGGCCCTGCCATAAACCGGCCCGCTGCAATTACTCCCATGGCGAGGTGATTGTTTTTCGGGACGGTGAGGCCCAGACAAAGATCAAGCCGGTCACCGTAAAGCTTGCCATCCGGCGGCATCTGGAGGCGCGGATCAAAATCCGGTTGCCTGCGGAGCAAGTCGGCGGACATCTCCCCCTGAGAGACTGATTCTCTGCTTCGCTTGGTTACCCGAGTTGCGGTACAAGCCCTCCCCGACAACCGCCCGGAAGACCGATCCGGCTGCGTTGGCCCTGTTTTGAAAAGAGACTTGGCGAAAACCGCTAAAAGAGCGAAGGTTTGAGGTGCCACCGGATCGCACCCGGGAGACGCGTCCCGCGCCTTCCCTTTATCTCCGCTCCGGTTCCAAGCAGATGAACGAGACCAAGAATGAGCCCAAGAACGAGTCCACGCATGAGACCGTTTCGCCGGACTGGGCCGCGATCCGCGCCGACTTTCCCATCCTCGATCAGCAGGTGCACGGCCAGCCGCTGATCTATTTCGACAACGCCGCCACATCCCAGAAACCGCGCACGGTCATCGAGACCCTCAGCGGCTACTACGAGCGGGACAACAGCAACGTCCACCGCGGCATGCACGAACTGAGCGCCCGCGCCACCGTCCGCTTCGAGGCGGCCCGCACCCGGATGGCCCGCTACCTCAACACCGAACACGAGGAGGAGATCGTCTTCACCCGGGGAACGACCGAGGCGATCAACCTCGTCGCGCAGACCTGGGGCAACGCCAACATCGGGCGCGGCGACGTGATCCTGCTCACGGAGATGGAGCACCACAGCAACCTCGTCCCGTGGCAGCTTCTCGCCGCCCGCACCGGGGCCACCGTCCGCTTCCTGCCGATCAACGAACGGCACGAACTCGCGCTCGATCGCCTCCCGGAATTCCTCACCCCGGAGGTGAAGCTCTTCTCCTTCGTCCATATCTCGAACTCGCTCGGCACCGTGAACCCGGCGGAGACCCTCTGCCGCGCCGCCCGGGAGGTCGGGGCGCTCACGCTGGTGGACGCCGCCCAGAGCGCCGGGCACCGGCCCGTGGATGTGCGCGCGATCGGGTGCGATTTCCTCGCCCTCTCCGGTCACAAAATGGCGGGGCCGACCGGCATCGGCCTCCTCTATGGCCGCCGGGAGCTTCTCGACGCCATGCCGCCGTGGGAAGGAGGCGGGGAGATGATCCAGAGCGTCCGCTACGAGGCGAGCACCTGGAAAAACAGCCCGCACCGGTTCGAGGCGGGCACCCCGAACATCGCCGGGGCGATCACGCTCGCCGCCGCCGCGGATTACCTCGACACCCTCGGGCGCGACGCCATCTTCGAACACGACCGGCGGCTCGCCCGCTACGCTCACGAAAAGCTGCTCGGCATCCCCGGGCTCACCGTCCTGGGCCCGCCTCCCGGGAGCGAGACACGCAGCGGCGTGGTCAGCTTCGTCATGGAAGGCGTGCACGCCCACGATGTCGTCACCCTGGCCGACCAGCGGGGGCTCGCCCTGCGCGGCGGCCATCACTGCACCCAGCCGCTCATGCGCAAGCTCGGCCTGAGCTCCTCCGCCCGCGCCAGCTTCTACTTCTACAACACGGAGGCGGAGGTGGACCGGATGGTGGAAATCCTCTCCGAAATCGAACGCTTTTTCCGATGAATTTCGACGAACTCTACCAGCATCTCATCCTCGACCACTCCAAGCACCCGCGCAATTACGGTGAACTGGAGCAAGAGGGCACCGTGCATGTCCACGGGGACAACCCGTCGTGCGGGGACGAAATCCACCTTCACGTCCGGTTCGGCCCGGAGAACGTGGAGGAGATCCGCTTCACCGGGCACGGGTGCGCCATCAGCCAGGCTTCCGCCTCCATGATGACCCTCAAGCTCAAGGGCAAGGCGCGCGAGGAAGCCGAACGGCTCCTGCGCCTCTTCCATGCCCGGGTGGCCCCCGGCGGCGAGGGCGCGGACGACCCCGGCCCCCGGGAACTGGGCGACCTCAACGTCCTGAGCGGCGTGCGCCAGTTTCCCCAGCGCGTGAAATGCGCCATGCTCGCCTGGCGGGCCTTTGAACAGGCGCTCGAAGAAACCCGCGAAGGCGCTTCCGGCACCGCCGGAGCCCGGGTTTCCACCGAAAAAGAGGAATAACCCCAGCGGCCCACCCTCCCCGCAGCCACCCACCCTCACCCACCTCATCCACATCCCATGAAAACCAGCCTGTCAGCCCTCGCGTGCATCCTGCTCTCCACCGTCGCCCTCTGGGCGGATACCGTCATTGTCCAGAAAGTGGAGGCGCCCGGCCAGAGCGGCGAAATGACGCTCAAGGTGCGCGATCACCTCATCCGCATCGACATCACGCCGGAAGTCTCCACCATCATGGATACCAAGAGCGGCGACATCACCACCATCATGCACACCCAGAAAGCCTACATGAACATCCCGGCCAGCGCGGCCATGAAGATGTTTGAGGCGATGCAGGGCCAGCAGGCGAAAGCCACCCCCGCCCCGAAGCCGGAACTCAAGCCGACCGGGCAGAAGGAGACCATCAACGGCCACGAAACCGAAATCTACACGCTGGAATCGGGAGAGATGAAATCGCGCTTCTGGATCGCCAAGGCGTACCCGAATGCCAAGGCCATCCTGGAGACCTTCAAGCGGATCAACGAGAGCCCGATGAGCAAGATGGCCAAGGAGATGGCTCACCAGCCGAGCGACTTTCCCGGCGTGCCGGTGAAAACGGAGATCACCGTCTCCCCGGATCAGAAAGTGACCTCCACGCTCATCTCCGTGGAGGAGAAGGACCTCCCTGCCACGGAATTCAGCGTGCCCGAAGGGTTCAACGCCATCGAGATGCCGACCCCGCAGTAGGTTGTGTTTACGAATTGAGAAAGATGGATGAAAAGATGCATTTTGAGACCAAAATCGGGCTTCTGAGGAAGGCCGAATCGAGATTCGGACGCCTGAAGAAACCGACTTTTGGGCCAAAAGGCGGCTTTCAGCCGCTTTCGGCAAATTCGTAAATACAACCTAACCCTCACGGCGGTTTTCCCTTCCCCTTTTCGCGTGCGGATCGTCCTCGCCTCCACTTCGCCGCGCCGTCGCGACCTGATGCGGGAGCACGGCTACCGGTTCACTGTCCGGCCTCCGGTCACCGACGAAATCATGCCGCCTCACCTGACCGTGGCGGAGATGACCCTCTACAACGCCCGGCAGAAGGCGCAGGCGGTGGCCGCGCTGGAGCCGGACGCGCTGGTGATCGGCGTCGATACCCTCGTCGCGCTCGACGGGGAGGCGCTCGGCAAACCGGCGGACATGGAGGAGGCGTTCGCGATGATCCGCCGCCTCAACGGGCGCATTCACGAAGTCTGCTCCGGGCTTGCCGTCATCGGGGCCGGGCAGGAGCGGGCCACCGTGGAGGTGAGCCGCGTCCGGTTCCGGGAACTCGACGACGAGGCGCTGCGGGCCTATCAGGCGCGGATTCACCCGCTCGACAAGGCGGGGGCCTACGCCGCGCAGGACGACGGCCCGGACGGCATCATCGAGGCGATCGAAGGCTCCCGCACGAACGTGATCGGGTTGCCGATGGAGACGCTCGCCGTGATCCTGGGGCGCTTCGGCGTCCCTGATCCCGGGCAATCCCGGAAGTGAGGACGATGCCCGGGGTGAAAGAAGAAACGGGCGCTTCCGGAGCGTTGCCCGCCCGACGCCCGCCCGGCTCAACCGTTGGATCGTTCCATCAAAGGGAGAGGTATCCCAAAAATTGAAGGTTCGGGCTCTTATAGAGATCCCCCGGCGTGACGAAATTGGGATTCGGTTTCCTCGGATTCCCGGCCTGAACCTCAAACTCGGAGGCCGCCCGTTCCTTTGAGGATTGATAGAGTTCCAGAAATTCAATCTTGAGCCTGCGGGCTTCCGGGTCATCCCCGTTGACCATCAGATCATTCTCATAATTACCCATCAGGGATAATTCTTTGTTCAGCAACGCCGCGCCGAGAATTTCAGGGGAATACAGATCGCCCGCCCCGAGGAAGCAGCGGTAGACCAGTTCCGAACAAATCATCGGCTCCCTGCCGCCGGAGGTGATCTTGGCGATGACCGACGCAGCGTGATCCAGAATCCACCGGAGCATCAGGATCGGAACCCTTCGGGTGAGGGCCAGAACCGCCAGCAACAGAATCTGTTCGTAAGCATACCGATCCCTCTCTTTCTGGAATCGGGCGATGGTTTTTCCCACCGGGAGGTATGGGAGCTTGCTCTCTCCCAGGAATTTTCCGCCTTTCTTCAACCGGCATACTCCCACAAACTCCGCATCCATGGTGGCTTTCCGGAGGCTATGCGTTTCCACGCCGGTTCCAACCGCCTCAATCACGTTTTTCCCGTCAAAAATGGCGGCATGGTTGTATTTGGTGCCATCAAACATCCTGATCGCCTTGGCAACGAGTGAATCGCCATGAAAGAGAAGAACATCTCCGGGTTGAAGACTTGCCGTTTTAATTCTCAGACTCATAGGGGGGAGCAGGGGGAGTGAATGTCCGGTGCGGGACGCGGTGAATGGATGGGAATGGGTCGGTCCGTCGATGTCAGGAGACTCTCCTGAATATCAGTGCAGGATAAGCAGCCAACCCCGGTTTTTACAAGCTTTTGATGGTCGCGGGCGTTTCCCGCAAGATGCCGGTCAACTGATTCCGGAAAGAGAGCCCGACGCAGCCCCGGATCGGGTAAAAAAGAGAGCTTGTAAGGGCAGGGAGCCTCCTCTATGGAAGGGCTTTTCCCGCCATGAAAAACGATCCCTTCTTCAACACCCAGCATTCTCCCATTGGCGCTTTTGCCTCCTTTACCCTCGGCGCGCGGGGAGCGAAGGGCGGCTTCGGGCTGGAGCTTGGCCGCCCCGCGGATCAGAGCGTTTACATCGCCCTTGAGAGCGCGGAGACGCCGGGGCGCTTTGAGGCGCTCCCCTTTTACGAAGATATCGAGGATGAGAGCCTCCGCTTCGACGTGGAGGGCGAGGGGACGCAGGCGCGCGTGGAACTCACCCGCTTCGCGGACGAGGCGATCGCCCGCACGCTGAGCCCCGTACGCGACGAATGGGCGGCGGGGGATCTCCGCTTCGTCATCCACACCCCGGCGGGCAGCGCTCCGGACCCGGCCCACGCCTCCCGGGAAGCGCAGGAACTGGCCTACGCCCCGGCGCTCGCCGTGGAACTCACCCTCGACAACACCCGGGGCGCCACACCGCGTCGGTTTCTCTTCGGTTTTCAGGCCAACGACATCGCCCGGGGCATCCGGCGGCTGGATGAAACCGCGCCCGTGGCCGGGATCGGGTGCGGAAGCTGGCTCGGCATCGCCACGCGGGCGGCGGGGGTCTGGTCCGGCCTCGGGTTTACGCCCGAAGGCATCCTGAGCGAAACGCTGGAGGCGAACCGGACCTTCGGCATCGGCAACGTCGCCCTGCTGGTGGGAAGCGTCCCGGCGGGCGAACGGGTCACCATCCCCTTCGCCGTCGCCTTTTTCCGCGGCGGCATCGTCACCACGGGGCTGGAGGCGAGCTACTTCTACACCCGTTTTTTCCGCAATCTGGAGGCGGTCGCCCTCTACGCGCTCGACTCCTTCGAGGCGCTCCGGGCCCGGGGCGACGCCCTCGGCGAACGCGTGGAAGCCGCCGGGCTCAACCCGAGCCGCCATTTCATGCTCAGCCAGGCGGTGCAGAGCTACTACGGGAGCACGGAGTTCCTTGATGCGGACGGCGTCCCCTTCTGGATCGTCAACGAAGGCGAATACCGGATGATGAACACCTTCGACCTCACGGTGGACCAGCTTTACTTCGAGCTTCGCCTCAACCCGTGGACCGTCCGCAATGAACTCGACTGGTTCATCCGCCGCTATTCCTATACGGAGGGGGCGCGCCTCCCGGGCGACCCGAAGGAATACCCGGGCGGCCTGAGCTTCACCCACGACATGGGGAACCTCAACCACTTCACCCGCCCGGGGCATTCGGTCTATGAGAAGGAGGGGATCGAGGGGTGCTTCTCCCACATGACGCACGAGGAACTCGTCAACTGGCTCTTCTGCGCCCTCGCCTACGAACGCCGCACCGGGGATGCACCGTGGCTGCGCGATACGCTCGATGTCTTTCACCGCTGCTTCGAGAGCCTGCTCAACCGGGACCACCCGGACCCGGCCCGGCGCGATGGCCTGATGTCCGCCGACAGCGCCCGGTGCCGCGGCGGCAGCGAGATCACCACCTACGACAGCCTCGACATCTCGCTCGGCCAGGCCCGCAACAATCTTTACCTCGCCGTCAAATGCTGGGGGGTCTACGTCGGCCTGCACGCCCTTTTCACCCGGCTCGGCGACACCGCCCGCGCCGGGGAAGCGCGGGAGCAGGCCGCCCGCGCCGCCGGGACGATCGCCGCCTCCGCCGACGGGGAAGGGCTGCTGCCCGCCGTGTTGCATGAGAACGTTTCGAGCCGGATCATCCCCGCCATCGAAGGGCTGGCCCTTCCGCTGGAACTCGGGCTGGGGGAAGCCCTCTCGCCCGAAGGCGAATACGGAGCCCTCATCCGCGCCCTGCGCACCCACCTGCACGGGGTGCTGCGCGAAGGGGTCTGCCTTTTTGCGGATGGCGCGTGGAAAATCAGCTCCACCTCGGACAACTCGTGGCTGAGCAAAATCTACCTCTGCCAGCACGTGGCCGAACGGGTGCTCGGCGGCGTGGACCCCGAGGCGATGCGCCGCGCGGACGCCGCGCACGAAGCGTGGCTGCGCGACCCGGACAACCATTACTGGGCCTGGAGCGACCAGATCGTCGCCGGAGTGGCCCGCGGCAGCAAATACTACCCGCGCGGGGTCACCAGCGTCCTCTGGCTCGATCCGCTCGACCGTTGACATCCCCTCTCTTCCGGAGAGACTCTCTCTTTTCCCGCTTCCCATTTCCATGCTCAAACACCCTGCCAAAACCGAAACCCGCATCCAGCGGGCGCTGCCCCGTATCGAAGAGCTTGTTCACGCCCCTTCCCACCCCGTGGAGATCGGGGCCTGGGTCGTCGGCGCCGAACCGGTCCCTCACGAACAGGCGGCCGCCGCCACCTACATCCCGTTCGAGGTCGGTGAACCGTGGGGCGCTCTCTGGGATACCACGTGGTTCCGGATTCGCGGCACCGTTCCCCCGGAATGGAAGGGGCGCGAGGTGGTCGTCCGTGTGCGGCTGACCGATAACCGCTCCGAAGGGTTCACCGCCGAAGGGCTCGTCTACCGGAACGGCGAACCGGTGATCGCCATCAACGTTCACCGGGCGGAAGTCGAAATCGCCCGGTGCGCCGAAGGGGGCGAACCTTTCGAATTCCTGATTGAGGCCGCCTCCAACGGAAAAACCGCCGGGGACGGAAAGCAGGAGAACCTCCTCCTGCCCGAATACCACGGCAAACCGATCTACCGGCTCGAAGAAGCCCGCCTCACCTGCATCGACCGGGAAGCTTTCGCCTATTATCACGATTTCAAGCTGGCCGCCGAAGCGATGGCTGTGCTGCCGGAGACCTCCCGCCGCCGGGGGGAACTCCGCTACGCCCTCAACGAAAGCCTCAACCGGCTCGATTTCGAAGACCCCGCCACCGTTCCCGCCGCCCGCGAAGCGCTGGCGGAAGTGATGGCCAGCCGCAACGGCGACACCACGCACACGATCTCCGCCGTCGGCCACGCCCATATCGACACCGCGTGGCTCTGGCCCCTGCGCGAGAGCATCCGCAAGTGCGCGCGCACCTTTTCCACCGCGCTCGACTACATGGAGCGCTACCCGGATTACGTCTTCGTCTGCTCCCAGGCCCAGCAATACGCCTGGATGAAGGCCTACTACCCGACGATCTGGAAACGGATCGTGGCCGCCGTGAAGCGGGGCCAGTGGGAGCCGGTCGGCTCCATGTGGGTGGAGACGGATTGCAACCTCGCTTCCGGCGAATCGCTCGTGCGGCAGATCCTTCACGGCAAACGCTTCTTTGAAAAGGAACTCGGCTACGAAACCCGCGACGTCTGGATTCCCGACGTCTTCGGCTACAGCGCCGCCATGCCCCAGATCATGAAACAGGCCGGGGTCGATTACTTCCTGACGCAGAAAATCTCCTGGAGCGAGTTCAACCAGTTCCCCCACCACACCTTCCTCTGGGAAGGGCTGGACGGGACGCGCATTTTCACCCATTTCCCGCCCACGGATACCTACAACGCCGCGGTGACACCGAAGGAACTCGTCTTCCACGAAGCGAACTTCCGCGATCACGACCGCGCCGCCCGTTCCATCCTCGTCTACGGGTATGGGGACGGCGGCGGCGGCCCGACCATCGAGATGCAGGAGAAGCTCGACCGGCTGGCAAACTTCAACGGCCTGCCGCCGGTGGTCCGGGAAAAGGCGCTCACCTTTTTTGAAAAAGCCGAACGCGACGCGCGCGATCTCCCGGTTTGGAGCGGGGAACTCTATCTGGAATTCCACCGCGGCACCTACACCACGCAGGCCCATACGAAACGGGGCAACCGGCTCGGCGAATGGCTGCTGGCGGAGGCGGAACTGCTCGACGCGGCGACGCTCGCCCACATGCCCGATCGCACGGAGCGTGTGGCGGACCCCGCACGGGCCGTCTATGACGTGACCGGCCTGGGCGAACCGGGCGGCACCTACCGCGCCGCGCTCGACCGGGCGTGGAAGCTGATCCTCCTCAACCAGTTCCACGACATCATCCCGGGCTCCTCCATTCACTGGGTCTATCAGGACGCCGCGCGCGACTACGCCACCGTGCAGGAACTCGGCCGCTCCGTGCGCGACGACGCGCTGGCCACCCTCGCGGCGCGGATCGACACGGCGGCCACGCCGGACCCGGTCCTCCTGCTCAACCCGGCGACCCATCCGCGCCGGGAGGTGATCGACCTGCCCGGGGCACAGGCTCCCGCGCTGGTGGAAACGCCCGCGTGCGGCTACGCCGTCGTGAGCGCCGGGGCGTCCGCCGGGCCGCTTCCCCCGGAGATCGCCCCCGTCACCCTCACCGAAGAACCCGGCGGCGGCATCGTGCTCGAAAACGGGCTGGTGCGGGTGCGGATCGCCCCGGAAGGGACGCTTTCGAGCGTCTACGACCTGCGGGCGGGACGCGAAGCCCTCTCCGCCCCCGGCAACCGGTTCGACCTTCACGAAGACATCCCCAACCAGTACGACGCCTGGGACATCGAAGTCTTTTACCGGGAAAAGAGCGTCACCCCCGAGCGGGCCGAGAGCGTGGAAGCCGTGGAGAACGGGCCGCTCCGGAGCGCCGCCCGCGTGGTCTGGAAGGTCGGGAAATCACGGATCGACCAGCGGATCATCCTGCGGGCCGGATCGGCGCGGATCGACTTTGTGACCGACGTGGAATGGCAGGAGAGGCAGAAGCTCCTCAAGGTCGCCTTCCCGGTGGAGGTCCGCTCCGCCCGCGCCACTTACGAAATCCAGTACGGCCATCTCGAACGCCCCACCCACACCAACACCAGTTGGGATCTGGCGCGCTTCGAAGTCTGCGCCCAGAAATGGGCCGATCTCTCGGAGCCCGGCTACGGCGTGGCGCTCCTCAACGACTGCAAGTACGGCTACGACATCGCGGGCAATGTCATGCGCCTGAGCCTGCTGCGCTCTTCCATCACGCCGGACCCGGTGGCGGACCGGGGGCACCACCGCTTCACCTACGCGCTCCTGCCGCACGCGGGGGATTTCCGCGAGGCCGGGGTGATCGAGGAAGCCTACGCCCTCAACCGCCCGTTGCGCGCCGTGCCGGTGGAAGCGCACGCGGGGAGCCTGCCGCCCTCGGATTCCTTCTTCCGGGTGAACCGGCCCGGCGTGGTGATCGAGGCGGTCAAGGTGGCCGAGGAAGGCGGCGCGTTCATCGTGCGGCTCTACGAGGCCCACGGGGGACGCGGCCCCGTCCGTGTCAGCACCACCCTGCCGGTCACCCGCGCCTGGCGCAGCGATCCGATGGAAAACACCGGAAGCCCGCTCCCCCTGGAGGCGGGTTCGCTGGAGATCGCGCTCAAGCCGTTCGAGATCGTCACCCTCCGCTTCGAGTAGGCGGAGGTCAGCGGAGCGGAGGAGGGATGCCCTACGAGGTCATCGCCTCCTGATTCACCCACTGGACCGCGAACCGGACCATCTCCGGCGCGGTCTTGAGGTTGAGCTTTTCCTTGATGTGGGCGCGGTGGCTCTCGATCGTCTTGACGCTCAGGTTCAAGTCCTCGGCGATCTGCCGCGTCCCGTGGCCCTGGCCGATGAGCTGTAACACCTCCAGCTCGCGGTCCGAGAGCACGGAAACAGGGGAGGTGTCCTGCATCGCCTTGCCGTCGATCGCCTTGCGCATCATCTTGTCCGCCTGTTTTTCGGAGACATAGATCTGCCCCTTGAGGATGCGCCGGAGCGCGCCGGTCAGCTTCTCGGTCGCCTCCTGCTTCATCACGTACCCCTTCGCCCCGGCCCGCAAGGCCCGCTCCGCGTAGAGGGATTCGTCGTGCATGGAAAGGACGAGGATCGGCAGTTCCGGCCACTGGGCCACGATGTTTTTGATGAGTTCGATTCCATTGGTGCCCTGGAGGGTAATATCGACAATGGCGAGATCGGGCTGAAGCTGGGCGATGGCGGCCATGGCCTTGCGGGCGTTCTCAGCCTCCCCGCAGACCACAAAATCAGGTTCTCCATTAAGGAGCTGGGCCAATCCCTGGCGGACGATCGGGTGATCATCGACAATCAATACGGTAACGGTTTCTTCAGACTTTTTCATGAGACCTTGGTGCTGCGATACGAATACGAAATCCCGGATCGCCACGGTTCCCCCTTTTTTCGGGAATCCGCGAATCGTCCCCCGGGCGTCCCGGTCCCGCGGGCATCGGGATTGCCACGGGTGCCTCTTGCCTTAAATGAAGGATGCCTTGGATCATCGGAATTCCGTCCATGGCCTGCATGATCCATGAATCATGCAGGCACAAGTGCTCCGGGCAAAAAAAAACTACAGCGACAGAAGCGCCCAACTTCCCAGTTTGCTGCTATCGCTGTAGTACGCTCGAAGCCCGGAAGGGTTCTTGCAGGTTCGGAGAGTAGCCCCCCGGAGGCTCCGGAGCAATTCATTCCGCCCCTGTTTCATCCCTGGTGGAATCCCCGATCGCCCCGGCCCGTCGCCGCGCCGGAGCGGGCCTTGCGACGGGGCGAACCCGGGTCAGGGTTTCACCGGGCGCCGTCGCAGACATCCGCCGGTTCCCGTTTTTCTGATTCAGGGATACGGTATTGAGGAAACGCTGCCGTGAGCCCGCGTTTGGACTCATTACCCCCCTCAAAAGGAACCAGCGCAACCACCCCCCATGAGGCGGTTGCCTCAAAAGGAAAGGAGCATCCCATGAATCATTCCGGAAGTCTTGACGCCACCAAACTGCGACTCCTGCAAACCGTGGGCCGGGGCCGACCCTGGTTTTCTCTCGATGAATGGAGGCGGTGCCGGCAGTGCGGCCAGATGATCGCGGGCCGCCAGATCTGGATTGACCGCGACCGTTACGGCATTTCCCGGCTCCGCTGCCCCACCCCCGGGTGCCCCGCCACGTGGGCGGAATGGGGCGACCATCCGGAGGCTCCGGAAGCCGACTGGTGCGACTGGGTGCAACTGCTCGACACCCTGGGCGACGCCAACGCGGGGTGGCGGCGGGCCATCCGGCGCATTCGTCCGCTGGGGCAACGAAGAGGGTGAACCTCCCCCATCGCGCCGACACCGCGCGATCAAGTCACCCCTCCCCGGCAAGCAGGCGCATGAGGTGCCCCGGGTCCACCGGCTTGAGCAGGTAGTGGTGAAACCCGGCCGCCGCCGCCTCCCGCCGGTCCTTCTCCTGATTGTAGCCGGTCAGGGCCGCCAGCACGAGCCCCTTGAGTTCCGGAGCGTCCGCCAGCCGCCGGGCCAGAGCGTATCCGTCCATCCCGCCCGGCAGCCCGAGATCGACCAGCGCCACGTCGGGCCGGAAGGCGAGCGCCTCGGCCAGCGCCTCATCTCCCCGGGAGACGGTCGCCACCTCGTGCCCCCAGTGCATCAGCAGCCGCCGCAGCGTGCTCACCAGATCGCGGTTATCCTCCACCACCAGCACCCGCCGCCGCCGTTGCCCCACCGGCGTCTCGCTTTCGGGCCGGGGAGCCGCGCCGACCGGCTGCCGGGTCAGCGGCAGGCGGACGATAAACTCCGCCCCGAGGCCGACCCCCTCGCTGACCGCCCGGATCGTCCCGCCGTGCAGCCCGACCAACTGGCGCACGAGGGCGAGCCCGATCCCCAACCCGCTCCCGGCCATCGGGTGCGGCCCCTGGACAAACGGTTCGAAAATCGCTTCGAGCATCTCCGGCCCGATCCCCATCCCGCTGTCGCGCACGCGGAGCACGGCCTCCTCCCCCTCGCGCCCGAGTTCCAGCGTCACCGGGCGCTCCGGCGGCGTGTACTTCGCGGCGTTGTGCAGGAGATTGGCCACCACCTGCTCCATGCGCACCGGGTCGGCCTCCACCGGCAGCGGTTGGGAGACCAGCCGGGCCTCGAACGGTTGCCCGCGGCTTTCGAACAGGTTGCGGGCGGTGCGAATGGCGGCTTCCACCGACCGGCCCAGATCCATCACCTGTTTGCGCAGGAGCAGTTTCCCCTGGGTGATCCGGGAGACGTCGAGGAGATCCTCCATCAGCCGCGCCATGTGCCGCACCTGGCGTTCGATGATCTCCACCGCGTCCCCCGGGTCCGGCGAACGCAGGAGCGCCACGGCGTTGAGGATCGGCGCGAGCGGATTGCGCAGTTCGTGCGCCAGCATCGCCAGAAAGTGATCCTTGATCGAATTGGTCCGGCTCAGTTCCGCCTCCTGCCGCCGGAGCCGTTCGTCGATCTCCTTGCGTGAAAGCAGGTGGTGGAGGCGTTCCGCGAGCGAGACCGCCTCCCCGATCCGCTCCTGCGGCACCTTCCGCGAGCCGGGGAGCCGGAATTCCAGCACCACGGGGACGCTCCCGGCATCCCGCAGCGCCGTCGCGATCCGGATCTCCTCCGCGGTGTGCAGGAGGACGGGGCCCGGCTCCCGCCACGCCTGATCCACCAGCGGCAGCCGGAGCGCCGCCGGGCCTTCCCCGTTGGAAGCCGCCAGACACCGGAGCGCCCCGTCCGGGCCGGGCGCCCAGACGCGGCCCCAGGTCCATCCGTTGGCGGCGCAAAGCCGCTCCAGAGTCACCCGCCAGGCGCGGTCCGCGCCCTGTGTCTCCGAAATGGCGGCGGCGATCCGGCAGTAGAGCCGCTCCAGGCTGTCGTTGCGGCGGTATTCGCGCAGCGACTCCATCATGTGATAAGAGGCGCGGCGCAGCTCCACATGAGCCATCGCCTCGCGGGCCAGCACCCCGAGCTGCCGCAGCGCGCGGGCGTCGAAATCGTACCGGGGCCGGGTGTCGAGCACGCAGAGCGTCCCGATCGCCTCCCGCCCGTCGCACAGCAGCGGCATCCCGGCGTAAAAGCGAATCCACGGCTCCTGCCTCACACATTGGTAGGAAGCGAAGCGGGCATCCTCGCAGGTGTCGGCGATCACCATCCCCTCCGGGGAAAGAATGGTGTAGCTACAGATCGCCTCATCCCGGGAAACCTCCTGATAAGGGAGGCCGATGGACGACTTGAACCACTGCCGCCGTTCGTCGATGAGGGTGAGAATGGCGATCGGCATTCCGAAAAGGATCGCCGCCATGGCGACGATCTGGTCAAAGACCGGTTCGGGCCCGGTATCGAGCAGGTGGCAGGAGGCGAGCACCTCCAGACGGCGCGGTTCATTGATGGGAAGCGGAGCGGGCGTGGACACCGCTATAGGATTCGTTCTCCGGAGGGCGAACACGGGCGGATCAAGCCGCCTTGTTCCCTCCTCGGACGAAGCCTGCGCACCGGGTGCCGGTTTCCTCTTTGCGAGGGTCAGGGCCGGTTGGGGAAACGCTCAGGAAGCGCGCGCCGCGGTTATCTTCTCCGCTTGTCGAAGTGCGTGTAGAGCCACTGGTAGGGGAAATACTTGCCGGGGCAACTGGTGGGGCGCGGGTTGATGTCCTTGTGCGCCTTGATGACGGCCTCCTTCCCGTTCACCTTGCCGACGCGCCGCCGCAGATAGCGGATCAGTTCGTCGAGCGCCTCCAGTTGCTTGCGGGTCGGCTTGTCGCGGTCGAAATCACCCACGAAACAGATCCCCAGCGAGATATTGTTGAGGTAGTCGGAATGGACATGCCCCCCGTTGATCTGGCGCGTCCAGCGGTTGCCGATCTCGATGAACCCGTCCCCGGTGGAGGTGCCGTTGCCGATCACGAAATGGTAGGCGAGCCCGTTGGGCATCTTGCGCACCTTGGTGTGGTAATAGTCGAACGCCTTGGCGCTCCCCTGCCGGGTGGCCGAATTGTGGACGACGATGTAACGCCAGCGGTGCCGGGCCACGGGGGCGCGGTCGATGGCGCGGCGGATCTCCGGCGTCAGGTATTTGTAACGGACGCTGCGGCCAAAGATCCAGAAGCCTTTCTTCTCCGGGGCCGGGGGCGGCAGGATGTCGTCCCCGGCGAATCCGGATTTCTCCACCACCACGGTTTCCCGCTCTTTCGAAGGGGGCTCGCTCCGCTGGCGCGACGGCTTTCCGGTCGCCTCCCGGCGGCGCTCCGGCGTTGGCTCGGGTGTCGGCTCCGGGGTGGGAGGGGGGCTCTGGGTCCGGCGGCGCGGCTTCGTCTTGGGGCGCGGGGTCGGCTTCGGCGTGGCCTGCGGAACGGCGCGGGCCCGGCGGGTCGGCACGGCCCGGGGCGAAGGACGGGGACGGGGCGTCGGAGTGGCGGCGGTGGTGGTGGTTTCCGTGCGGTTGGATTTGACGCCGCGCGCGCGGAGAAAGGCGCGCTTGCGCTCCTCGTCCGTCATGCTCTGCTGCGACGCCTTCAGGGGCGGCGGGATCAGCGTCGGAAACAGGAAAAGGAGGCTGAGGAGAAGCGATAGTTTTCGCACAAGGCGGCTGGGCTAGGGCGGTTTAAGGGAGGATGCACAGAGTTTATTTTGCCAGGAGAGGCTTGGCAAGCAAGCGATCAACCGGTTTGATGCGACCGGTTTTCATGAAAAAGATCCTGATCCTTACGGCTGGTTACGGGGAGGGGCACAACACGGCGGCCCGGAACGTGGGCGATGCCCTGAGGGCCGAGGCCCCCGGGGAGGTGGAGGTGGAAGTGCTCGACCTGATGGCGCTCACCCACCGGCGCATCAACGAACTCCTGCGCCGGGCGTACCTCGTCACGATCGAACGGGCTCCCGCCCTCTGGGAAAAGCTCTACCAGATGATTGACTCCGGCAACGCCACGGCGGATGCCCTGCGGCTGCTCAAGCCGATGCGGCAGGCGCTGGAAGCCCGCTTGCGCGCGGAACCGCCCTGGGCCGTCGTCTCCACCTACCCGGTTTACAATTACCTGATCGACGTCCTTTACCCCGAGGCGACGCGGCGTCCCTTTGCGCAGCTCACCGTGGTGACCGATTCGATCACCGTGAACTCGATCTGGCACCGGTGCGGAAGCGACGCGCTCATCGTCCCCAATCCGCAGACGGCGGCGGTGCTGGAAGAAGCGGGGGTGCGCGAGGGGGTCCACGTGCTCGGGTTTCCGGTCTCGCTCCGTTTTACCGGCGAGGGGCGGCGGAAAAAAGTTCCCGGGCCGGGGGAACGGTGGCGGGTGCTCTACGGGGTGAACGCCGGAAAGCGCGAGGCTCCCGACGTGGTGGAGGCGCTTCTGCGGCGCGGGGATGTCGATCTGACCGTCACCGTCGGGCGGGATGAGGAACTGCGCCGCCGCATCGAAGCCGTCGCGCAGGGGCGGCCGCTGGAACTGCTCGGGTGGACGGACCGGATGCCCGAACTCATGGAAGCGGCGCATCTTTTCATCGGCAAAGCCGGGGGCGCCACCGTGCAGGAAGCGCTGGCGGCGTGCACGCCGATGGTGATCACGCAGGTGATCCCCGGGCAGGAGGAAGGGAACGCCCGGCTGATCTTGGAGAACGGCTGCGGCTGCGTGATGGAAACGCCCGGGTTCCTCCCCTCCGTGGTGGCCGGGGCGTTTGCGCACGGCGGGGCGCTCTGGAAGAGCTGGCACGAGGGGACCATCCGCCTGAGCCGCCCCCATGCGGCGATCGACATCGCCCGGCTGGTGCTGGAAACACGGGGGCCGAAGAACGGATAGCGGCTTGTGCTTGCGCGCCGTTGCGGCTACAGGATCAGGAGATGATCCGCGCGCTTATCTTCGATATCGGCAACGTCCTGCTCCGGTTTGACTTTTCCATCGCCATCCGTCGGCTCGCCCCGCTCTGCGGCGAGCTGCCCGAAGGGTTTTCGCACCGGGTGGAGGCGGTCAAGAACGAGTACGAAGCCGGGCGAATTTCGCGGCAGGCGTTTCTCAAGGAAGCCTTCGCGCTGCTCGAATACCGGGGGCGGGAGGCGGAGTTCATCGCGGCATGGGAAGAGATTTTCGAGGAAAACCGGCCCGTGACCGGCCTGCTCCCGGCGCTCGCGGAGCGTTACCCGCTCTATCTCCTCTCCAACACGAGCGATATTCACGTCGATTACATGCTGCGGGCCTACCCGTTCTTCGGGCATTTCCGCGACGCGGTTTACTCCTACCGGGTCGGCTGCTCGAAACCGCACGCGGCGATTTACGAACAGGCGGCGCGGCAGTTCGGCATCGCCCCGCAGGAGACGGTGTTCATCGACGATCTCCCCGCGAACATCGAGACCGCGCGCGGCCTCGGCTTTCATGCCATCGCGTACGACTTCCGCCGGCACGAAGCGCTGGAAACGGCGCTCCGCGAGCTGAAGGTGCTCTGAGCGAGACGAAAAAAGCGGGAGGCTCCCGTAAAGGAAACCTCCCGCCTGATGAATTTTCCGGGGAAACGGCTTACAGCGTCCGGGTGAATTCCTCGAACCGGTCGAGCCCTTTCTTGATGATGTCCATGCTGGTGGCGTAGCTGAAACGGACGATCCGGTCATCCCCGAAGGCGATGCCGGGCACGACGGCGACGTTGGCCTTGCTCAGGAGCCGGTCCGCGAAGTTCTGGCTCGTGAGCGAGAGGCGGGAGATGTTCACGATCATGTAGAACGCCCCCTCCGGCTTCACCACGGAAACCCCCTTGATGTTGGAGAACCGCTGGAACATGTAATTGCGGCGCATCTCGAACTCGTCCCGCATGTCGGAGACCTGCTGCTGGTCGCCCTTGAGCGCGGCGAGGCCCCCCTTCTGGGCGAAGGAGCACGGGTTGGAGGTGCTGTGGCTCTGGATCGAGTCGATCGCCCTGGCGATCGGGTCCGGCGCGGCGAGGTAGCCGAGCCGCCAGCCGGTCATGGCGTAGGCCTTGGAAAAACCGTTGATGGTGATCGTCAGGTCGTAAATCTCCGGGGAAAGGGAGGCGATCGAGACGTGCTCCGCGCCTTCGTAGGTCAGCTTCTCGTAAATTTCGTCCGCGAGAATGAGGATTCCCTCTTCCTCGGCCACGGCGGCCAGGGCGGTGAGTTCCTCGCGGGTGTAGACGGCCCCGGTCGGGTTCCCCGGGGTGTTGATGATCACCATCTTCGTGCGCGGGGTCATCGCGTCCTCGAACTGCTGCGGGGTCATCTTCCAGCCGGATTCCTCCGTGGTTTCCACAAAGACCGGCTCGCCACCCGCCAGCCGGACCATTTCCGGGTAGCTCAGCCAGTACGGGGCGGGGATGATCACTTCGTCCCCCGGCTCGATGGTGGCGAGAATGGCGTTGAAGCAGGAGTGCTTCGCGCCGTTGGAGACGATCACCTGGCTCGGCTTGTAGGTGAGCTTGTTTTCCTCCAGAAGCTTGTCCGCGATCGCCTGCCGCAGTTCCGGGGTGCCGGAGCTGGGGGTGTACTTGGTGAACCCGCCGTCAAGCGACGCCATGGCGGCCGCCTTGATATGCTCGGGCGTGTCGAAGTCGGGTTCTCCCGCGCCGAAGCTGCAAACGTCGAGCCCCTCGGCGATCATCGCCTTGGCTTTGCTGTCGATGGAGAGGGTGAGCGATGGGGTGAGGATGGTGGCGCGTGAGGCGAGGTCCATAAGACGTTGAATTTCGAGTGATGGTTGGGTTGAAAAAACGGACAAAACGGCAGCGTCAGTGCTCCCTGTAAAATGATTCCACAAAAGCTTTGAGGTTGTTTTCCTCTATCCGGACGATTTCCATCTCCCTCCGGGCGTTGTCCGCCGAGTCGGAAGCGTGGGCGGCGTTGACCATCATGGTTTGCCCGAACTCCCTGCGGATTGAACCGGGAGGCGCTTTGGAAGGATCGGTCGGCCCCAGAACGTCGCGAATCTTGCGCACAGCATCCACCCCCTGATAAACGAGGGCAACACATTTTTCGGACCCCGGGGTCTCCCGCTGGTCGGGCGGGCAATCGCTCGGGCGGGCTCCCGCCATGAACTGGACGATGGTTTCCCAGTGCTGGCGGGCGCTGATCGGCCCGATCAGGTCGGCCAGGCGCTCCTGCGTTTCATCGTTGAGGACGATGCCCAGCTCCCGCTCGATGGCGAGCCGGGCGAGGGTGCCCGTCCGCTCCCGCATGACGACCTTGAGGGCGTCGAGCACCGGCCCGTAAAACTCGGACGCCTGCGCGACGCTCATGTGATGAACCTTCACGCCGATGATGGAGAGGCCGGTACGGGAAAATACGTCGATCACGCCGCCAGGGCGCAGGTTGGGGAAACGGAAGTTGTCCGGCTTGATGAGGACAAGGGTTTTCTCGATCCCGCTCCCCTCCGGGGCGGGGCGGGGAAGAAGGCCGCCGTCCGCATCCGAATGGCGGGCCCAGAGTTCGAGGCCCTTGCGGGCGGATTCCCGGTCCGGCGGCACGAGGATGGCGGGCTCGAAGTAGAGGATCTTCCCGTCGGCGTCCACCACGTAGTCCCCATACGTGTCGCGGACGGTTTCGCCGCTGGTCCGCTCGTGGACGATGTGCCCGGCCACGCCGTAGACCTTTTCCACGGCGTTCTCTCCCGCGAAGACGAGCAGCATGGCGTGGGGCCGCGCGCCCTGATCGATCGCCGGGTTCGGCAGCAGGCGATCAAAGAGGTATTCGCGGATGAGTTCCTGGGTGCGGCGGTGGCGCGGTTCGGTGGCGGTGACGATGATGGAGGCGTATTCCTCGATCAGTTCCCGGCCCGGGGCAAACATCCGCGCCTGCACGAGATCGAGCCCGGTCCGCGAGATCAGCCGGGAGAGAATCCCCCCCGTCCGCGACTTGCGGATGGAGTGCGGCGTGATCAGAACGTAGGAAAGTTCCTCGGGCATAGAGATGAAAATTGCCTGCGCCAACTCCCCTCAAAGCCATCTTTGCAGGGGAAAATCAGCGTAGGCAGCGCGATTTTTAAGGCAAATTTTTTGGCAAGCTATCGGCGGGAACCGCCCGGCGTCAACGTGTTTTTTCGTCGGGAGCCGGCTGCGGGGGTGGCCGGAGCGGCTGCGCGGGGCGATTTCCGGGCAAGGAGGGTGACCCATTTGCCCTTGCGCACGGCGGTTTCAAAGGCCAGGCCGCGGGCCTCGAATGCGGCGGCGACCTCCGCCTCCTGAGCGCGGAGAATCCCCGAGAGGATCAGCGCCCCGCCGGGACGCAGGGCGGCGTCGATGGCGGGCGCGGCGGCGATGAGCACTTCGCTAAAGAGATTGGCGGCCACGACATCCCACGTCCGCTCCGGGGTCCACGCCAGCACGTCGCGCCGGTGGATCGGCAGGGGCCGCGCCCCGTTGCGGGCGACGTTTTCCCGGGCGGTGCGGACGGCGTGAGGGTCGAAGTCGCACCCCTCCACCTTGCGCGCGCCGAGTTTGCGGGCGGCGATGGCGAGGATGCCGCTGCCGGTGCCCAGATCGAGAAAATCCCATGGCTGCCCCGGTGCCGCGCCGATCCCGTCGGCAACGTCGCACAGAAGCCGCAGGCAGGAGGCGGTGGTGGCGTGGTCGCCGGTGCCGAAGGCCATGGCCGCGGGGATGACGAGCGTGGGCCGGGCATCGGGCCGGGCGGCCGCCGCCTCCGCGTCCGCGACGACGCGCAGGCGCTTGCGGATGAGGAGCGGCTTGCGCGGCGGCGGTTCGGTGACGGGCTGGTCCCGCACCTCCCGGATCTGGCCGCCGAACTGCTTGACGAGCGCCTCCGCCTCCTTCCGGCTCAGGTGGTAGGCTTCGATCCGGAGGGAACGCCGGTTGGGCAGCGCGACGATGGCGAGCCGGGTGGGGCCGAGGAAGGTGAGGCGTTCAACCCACGCATCCTCCCATTTGGCAGAGGCGAGTTTTCTCCAGACGAGCATAAGGGGGGGCGATCATTCCCCAATTTCCCTCCCGCGACCAGCGGAAACCTTCGGAGGGCGGGAGAACGGGAGGGGTCAGCTCCGGATGCCGCGCATCCGCTGGCCCGAGGGCCAGCCGCGCACCCAGCGGGCGCTGTCGATCTTCCAGATGGAGCCTTCGTAAACGAGGGTGTAGATGCACGGGGCGACACTTCCCGCGGCGTCCACGAAGAAGACCTGCACGATCGCGTGCCCCCCGCGGCGCTGCCACGGGCCGAACTCGATGCTCTCCGCGTGGGCGATCCGGGCATAGTCGCCCCGCACCATGCCGGTGAACTGTTCGAGCGACCACTGAAGCTGGATGTTGGAGGAGGCGAGCTGGTAGGCGGAGGGGAAGTTCTGCGTCCGGAACGCCTTGATCTGGGAATCAATGGCGGCGAAGAGTTCCGCCGGGTCCTGATCCTGATGCCGGTAGACACGGTGGGCGATGACCGCCGTCAGGCAAAGGGAGAGGCAGAGGAGAAAGAGGGTGAATTTGCCACGGCAGCTCATGATGGAAACAGGTTGGGTGTCCGTGTCGGGTCCGGTTCCGGGCGTTTACGCCGGGGGCGCCCCGGGCGGCTCCTGCCCGGCGAAGGCGGCGGCGAGGTCTTTAAGGTATTGATACGGATAGAGCCCGGTGTTGTGGCCGTCCTGCCAGGTCGGGGCGAGGGCGTACCCGCCCATCAGGGCGTAGCTCCGGAGCCGGAAGCTGGCTTCCGTGAAGGAGACTTCCGGCGTCTCCACCTCGCCCATCACGTCGGGCTCCCCGCCGCAACCGGCGCAGGGGCAGTGCCGCCGCAGCCATTCGAGCGGGAGGTAGCTTTCCGTCCCGTCGCTCCAGGCGATGGCCAGTTCGTTGCCGATGGGTTGAATCTGCAGGGGGGTCAGGCGCATGGTGTACGGAGTCAGGATAACGGACCCGGAGGGGAGAATCAAGCGCCGCCCGTCGTTGCGCCAAGGGGGACGCGCCCGTGCAGCGCCCGGCTCAGGGTCAGTTCGTCGGCGTGTTCGAGCCCGCCGCCCGCCGGCAGGCCCTGGGCGATCCGGCTCACCCGGAGGCCCGGGAAGGTGCGCCGCAGCAACTCGGCCAGATACCCGGCGGTCGCCTCGCCCTCCACGTCCGCGCCGAGCGCCAGAATGACCTCCGCCTCCGGATGCGCGCGGAGCCGGGCGAGCAGCGGGTCGATGCGGAGATCCTCCGGGCCGACATGATCAAGCGGGGCGATCCGCCCGCCGAGCGCGTGGTAGTGCCCGTGGAAGGCGCCGGTGCGCTCCAGCGGCAGGATGTCCGAAGCGTTTTCCACCACGCAGAAGAGGGCCGGGGTGCGGCCCGGGTCCGCGCAGATTTCGCAGAGCGGCTGCGCGGTGAAAAAGCCGCACTCCGGGCAGGGGCGGATGGTCTCCGCCACGGCGGAGATGGCCCCGGCGATCTCCACGCTCCGGGCGTTGCGGGCGGTGACCATCCAGAGGGCGATCCGCTCGGCGGACCGGGGGCCGATGCCGGGCATCCGGCGCAGTTGGGCCACCAGTTCGCGGATGGCTTCCGGGTAGTGGGAGCGTTTCATGGCAGGTCGTGAAGGGTTGGGCCCGTTTCCTCGCCCGAGGCGATGCGGCGGAGGTAGAGCCGGGTGGGGCCGTCCTCCTCCGGCAGGCTCCGGAGGATTCGCGCCGCCTCTTGCGGGCAATGCCGCCGGAACAGGACGACCGCCTGCCAGAACCGGTCGCGCCGGGCGAGTTCCTCCTCCCCGAGATGCCCGGCGGGGGCAAGGAGTTCGTAAATCTCCGCCCAGGGGCGGGTATCGCCATCGTGAAGAAGCTCCACGGGGCGGACTTCGAACGCCGGTTCGGAAAGGCGGAAGGTCTCCGGCCCGATCAACAGGCGGGTGCCGTAGAGGGCGTTGGCGCGGCAGAGGCGGGCGGCGAAACGGCAGATTTCACCGGAAATCCGGTAACGGGAGGCGGCCCCGGCGGGGTGCACCCCGGCGATCCCCGCCCCGGAGTGGACGGCGAGGGAAAACGGAACATCCCCGAAGGCTTCCAGCCGGTGGCGGATGTCGAGGGCGGCCTGTGCGGCGGCGGTGGCGGCGCGGGCGGGGTCGGCTCCGGTGACGCCGCCGAAAAACGCGGTGAGCCGGTGCGGCTCCCATGATTCGATGATCCCTCCCCCGGCGGTGATCTCCCTGGCGGCAAGGGTGAGGGGGTCGGGGGTCGCTTCCGGGGCGGTGCCGGGCTCTCCGAGTTCGAGCACCAGCAGGCTCACTTCCACCGGAGCCCCGGAGAGGCGGGCGGGCGGGACTCCCGACGCGATGCGCCGGAGCAGGGCCGGGCTGGTCCGCCCCCGGAAAAGGGCGCGGCTCTCATGCCGCCAGCGCCCGGCCGGGCGTTCCCCATGGAGGAAAGCGGCGAGCGTGGCGATCGCCCCCGCCGCCAGCGAGCCGAAGGGAGGCCAGCCGAAGCCGAAGCGCGCCAGCACCCACGAGAGGAGCGCCACTTCCAGCAAGGCCGCCCCGGCGACCACCAGACGCAGCGAACGCGGCCCGATATCGAGCGTGGTCCAAGCCAGCCCGAAGCCGAGCAGCGGAATGGCCAGCGCGTCGATCGGGAAAGGAACGGCCCGGAGGGAGGCGGGGAAAAGGGCGCTCTCCCAAGGCGCAAACGCCCCGAGGGCCGTCAGCCCCCCGGCCAGGCCGGAGGCGAGGGCGCCGCAGAGGATGAAAGCGGGGAAAAAACGCACAGAGGGAAACAAAACAACCAAACCGCCCGCGGGGCAACTCCGGAATGCGCCCGGAGCCCCGCCGCCGGGAGGCATCTCCGCCCCGTCAGCGGCCCGGGATGGAGGAGTCAAAAATGGAAAGCTCGTGGGCGTACTCGCGCTTGACCTCCGCCGCCCGCATCAGGCGGGGGAACCCGTTGGCGCGGGCGCCGGAAAGCACCTGATAAGCGCCGAGCGTCCAGAGCCGCGGCACGTCGTCCTCCTTGGGGATTTCGCCCGAGCGCGATGAGATGAACGAGGCGGCGACCGCGGCGATGGAAGCCGGGCGCAGATCGGTCCACGCCAGGGAGACTCCCCCCTCGCCCTCCAGCCCCTTCGGCCCGGCCTTGGTAAAGCGGCCCCGGACGCTCTGGCCATCCTTCCGGGTCAGCGGTTCGCCGTAGTAGCCGTTGTCGTTGATGTCGTCGATGAGGCCCTCCTTGAAATCGGCGATGATGGCGATCTCCCGCAGGAGCCGGGCGCGGACCGGTTCGCCCGAGGGGCCGACGTAGGCGGCTTCCACCACTTTTTTCGCCTGATCAGGCTGGAGATCGTGCAGGAGCCGCTTGACCTGCGCCTGCAACGCGGTGGTGCTTGTGAGCGGCGGACGTTTCTCGGGCGGGTTCAGGCCGTTATCCAGAAGCGCTTCCTGAGCGCGCACCCATTCGGTGAGCCGCCCTTCGAGTTGCAGCTTGGGGAGGATTTCGCGAAGCCGCCCCAGGAGCGCCTTGCGCTGCTCCGGTGTCTTGGCTTCCGACATCCCGCGGGCGAGATCCGCGGTGAGCGCCTGATCGTCCAGATATTTCCGGGCGATGCCGTGATACCGGGTGATCCATTCCCATTCGCCTTCGGGGCGGCTCTCCACAAACGCCTGGAAGAACGGGACGGCCCTCGCATACTGGCCCATCTCCCATTCGTGCAGCCCGAGCAGGAGGAGGCCGATCGGCTGGTAGCCCGGCGTGGCGTAGGTTTCCCGCAACGCTTCGGGCACGCGTGCCCGGCTCCCGAGTTGCACGGAGAGTTCCCGGAAAAAGAGCATCAGCGGATCGTGGTCAAACGCTTCCGCCTCGGTGATCTTCCGCAGCCGGGTAAACGCATCGGTGGCCTGGCCGGGCATCCCGCTCAGGAGGGCGGAGAGCCCTTCATGCAGGAGGATCCACTCCTTGAGCGGATCGCCGATGTTGGGCCGCCGCTCCAGATTCCAGAGCACGGGGAGGGCGCTGGCGGCCTCGCCCTCGGCGATGAGATGCCGCGCGTTCTCGTAGCGTTCGTCCACGGTTCCCGCGGCCTGAAGCAGCCGCACCCGCTCGCGCTCCGCCGGGGTCATGTGCCGCAGGGCGATCCGGTCCCGGAAAACGTAGAGGAGCACGCCCAGCAGGAGGACGAGGACGATCACCCCCATGAAAAGATAGCCGAGGATGGTCTGCTGCTCCTCCCCCTCCACCACCACGCGCGCCTTCGGTTCGCGCGGCCTGGCCGTGTTTTCCAGCAGCTTGGTGCGGGCGAAGGTGAGGTGTTCGATCAGTTCGTCGTAGGACTGGTAACGGTCCTCGGGGTCCTTGGCGAGCGTCCGGTTGATGACGTAGGAGGTGGGGCTCGAAATATCGGGAGCGAACGCCTGAAGGCTTACCACCTGGCTCTTGATATGCTTGAGGGCGACGAGCGAGGCGTTGTCCGCCTCGAAGGGGGGGCGGCCCGCCAGGGCGTGGAAGAGGGTGCCGCCGAGGCTGTAGATGTCCGAGCGGAAATCCTCCGGCTCGTGGTTGAGCTTCTCCGGGGCGACATAGTACGGGGTGCCCCAGATTTCCTCCTCGGATTCCTGCGCCTGCTCAAGCGGCATGGCGAGACCGAAATCGACGATCTTGGCCGTGTGCGCGTCCGCGAAGAGGATGTTCCCGGGCTTGACGTCGCGGTGGATCAGCCCGGCATCCACGGCGGCCCGCAACCCTTCGGCCACCTGAATGCCGATTTCGAGCACCTGCACCTCTGCGATGCGCCCCTGGAGGCTCATCAGGTCATCGAGCGAGCCTTTGTCCACCAGTTCCATGGCGATGTAATAGAGCCCGTTGTCGCTGCCGAAGGAGAAGACCTTCACCACGTGAGGGTGGTTCACCGAAGCGGTGATCTTCGCCTCGTTTTCGAGTTTCTCGATGTAATCCTCGTCGATGCTGAACTCCTTGCGCAGGAGTTTGAGCGCCACGACGCGGTTGAGATTCTCATCCCGGGCCTTGTAGACCGTCCCCATCCCGCCCGAGGCGATCATTTCGATGAGTTCAAAATGGTTGAAGCGGGTGCGGACGCGGACTTTCTGTTCGCATCCCGGGCAGGTGACTTCGGAGAACGGTTCTTCGTCCGAGACGTCGATGAGGGTGCCACAATGAGGGCAGGGGTGTATGAGCGGTTCCACTTCAGGGGGCATGGCGGCGTTTCCGGGGCAAGGTTTCTTCCGGCCATTGTGCCTGATCGGCCGGCGGGACGCAATCCCGTTTCCGCGACCGGGGCGGAAGGAAAAAAGGGGCGGGAAAAAACCCCGTTTTCCCCGCGAGTTCCCTCTTGCCTTTGGACCGATTTCGGCGACGCTTGACGGCCTTTTCCCGCCCGGGCACTCTTCTCTCAAACCACTCTTTTTTCACGAACCTGAACCCGACCCCCGACTCCCATTCCGTTTTCTTTCTTTAGCTTATCAATATCATGCGTTTTGCAGCAGGCCAGCGTTGGATCAGTGAACCCGAACCGGAACTCGGGCTGGGAATCGTCCTGGATGTGGAGACCACCCGCATCAAGATGTTTTTCCCGGCCAGCAACGCCATGCGGCTCTATGCCGCGGCGAGCGCCCCGTTGAGACGGGTGCGCTTCAAGGTGGGGGATACGATCCATTCGCACGAGGGGGAGAGCTTTGTGGTGCAGGTGGTCAACGAACGCGCGGACGGGGTGCTCGTCTACGGCGGTCCCAACGGCGAGCGGCTGCCGGAGACGCAGTTGAGCGACATGCTCATCTTCGACAAACCCGCGGAGCGGATTCCCGTCGGGCAGGTGGATGACAACGCGGATTTCGAGCTCCGGCTCGCGGCGCTCCGTTACCAGCACCAGGTGCGGAAATCGCCGGTGTGCGGCTTTATCGGCGCGCGGATCGACCTGATCCCCCACCAGCTTGCCATCGCCCACGAAGTGGCCGGGCGGCACGCGCCCCGGGTGTTGCTGGCCGATCAGGTCGGGCTCGGCAAGACGATCGAGGCGTGCCTGATCCTGCACCGGCTTCACCTCACGGGGAAGGCTTCGCGCATCCTCATCCTCGTGCCGGAGCCGCTGGTGCATCAATGGTTTGTGGAACTCCTGCGGCGCTTCAACCTCCGGTTCGCGATTTTTGACGAGGAACGGTGCGTGGCGATCGAGGCCAACGACCCGGAGGCCAATCCGTTCCTCGACGATCAACTGCTCCTCTGCCCGATCGGCTGGCTGGCCGGGAGCGCGCGGCGGCAGGAGCAGGTGGCGGCGGCGGGGTGGGAACTGCTCATCGTGGACGAGGCGCACCACCTCGTCTGGAGCCCGGAGGAGGCGAGCCCGGAATACCGGCTCGTGGAAACGCTGGCGGCGGCGACACCCGGGGTGCTCCTTCTGACCGCCACGCCGCAACAGCTTGGCGAGAGCGGGCATTTCGCCCGGCTCCGGCTGCTCGACCCGGATCGCTACCCGTCGCTGGAGGCGTTCCGCAAGGAGGCGAAGGCGTACGGGCCGGTGGCGAAGGTGGCCGGAAAGCTGGCGGAGAAAAAGAAGCTCACCGCGAAGGAGTTCACGCTGCTCAAGGCGTTGCCGGGGCGGATCGGCCAGCACGCCGCGGCGCTGGAGGGAGGCGATTCCGAGGCTTCCGCCCCGCTGCTGGAGGAGTTGCTCGACCAGCACGGCGTGGGCCGGGTGATGTTCCGCAACACGCGGGCCGCGCTCAAGGGGTTTCCCCGGCGGAAGGTGAAGCTCATCCCGCTCGCGGGCGATCCCGAAGCGGCGCTTGCGGAGTACCGGGGGGAAACCGTCGATCTCCCTCATCTCCACAAGGACGCGCGGATTCTCTGGCTGGCCAAATGGATCAAAAAGCTCAAGGGGGCGAAGGTGCTCCTCATCACACGCACCCGGCAGAAGGCCGAGGCGATCCGCGAAGCGCTGGCGCGGGAGACGAGCCTGCCGGGCGCGGTCTTTCACGAAGGGCTCACCCTGCTCGAGCGCGACAGGAACGCGGCGTCGTTCGCCAGCGAGGAGCCGGAGGCGGTGCAGGTGCTCATCTGCTCGGAGATCGGCAGCGAAGGGCGCAACTTCCAGTTCGCCCGGCATCTCGTCCTCTTCGACCTGCCGGAAAACCCCGAACTGCTCGAACAACGGATCGGACGGCTCGACCGGATCGGCCGCAGCGGCGACATCGAGATTCACGTTCCCTATATCGAGGAGGGGCCTTACGCCCGGCTCGCCCGGTGGCTGCACGAGGGGCTCAACGCGTTCGAGGAGAGCCTGCCGGGGGCCGCGGTGATTTACGACCGTTTCGGCAAGGAACTCGCGGCGCTCCTCTCCGGGAAAAGCGGGAAAAGCGGGAAAAAACCGGCCAAGGGATGGGACGCCCTGCTTGCGGAAACACAGGAGGTGCGCGCGGAAGTGCGCAAACGGCTCGCGGACGGCGAGGACAAGCTGCTCGCGCTCAACAGCGGCGACCGGGGGACGGCGGCGGGAATCATCGAGGCGATCCACGCCTTCGATGCCGATACCGCGCTCGATGAATTCATGCTGCGGGTGTTCGATCTCTACCAGTTCGACGTGGAGGACATCGCCCCGCGCACCTGGCTCGTGAAGCCCGCGCAAGGGGGCGATCCGCTGCCGGGCATCCCGCCGGAAGGGGCGCTCCTCACCGCCGACCGGCAACGGGCGCTCTCCCGGGAGGATGTCGTCTTCCTGAGCTGGGATCACCCGGCGGTCCGCGGGGCGTTCGAGGCGCTCCTTTCCAGCCGCCTCGGCAACGCGACGGTGGCGATCACCCCGCACCCCGGCCCGGAAAGCGCGCTGCTCGAAACCGTGCACATCGTGGAAGCGATCGCGCCGGGGGAACTCCACATCGACCGTTTCCTGCCCGCCACGCCGATCCGCACGGTGATCGACAACCGCTTTACGGAGATCGACGAAGTGCTCGCCCCGCTGGAAAACGCGCCGCTCAATCTCGTCCTGAGCAAGTCCGAACTGGCCTACAAGCTCCTGCCGAAGCTTCTGGAGCAGGCGCAGCGGCTCGCGGCCGCGCAGGCGGACCAGATCGTGGCCATGGGGATTCACACGATGCAGACCCGCCTCGGCGCGGAGGCCGACCGGCTCGAAGACCTGCGGGCAAACAACCCGAACGTCCGGGAAAACGAGATTGAAACCGCCCGGCAGCAGATTTACGATCTGCGCGATCACCTCGCCGACGCCCGCGTGCGGCTCGACGCCGTGCGGCTCATTTTCCGTTCCTCGCGACACACCCCTTCCTCGTAATTCATGAAAATCCTTGTCACCGGCGGGGCCGGTTATATCGGCAGCATCTGCGTGGAGGCGCTTCTGGATGCCGGGCACGAAGTCGATGTCTTTGACAACCTGAGCGAAGGCCACCGGGAGGCGGTGGACCCGCGCGCCCGGCTTCTGGAGGGGGACTTGAGGGAAGCGGGAGCGATCGCCGACGCCATGGGCCGGAGCCGCCCGGAGGCGGTGATGCACTTCGCCGCCAACGCGCTCGTGGGTGAATCCATGGTGAATCCCTCGAAGTATTTCATCAACAACATCGGCGGCGGGGTTCATCTTCTCGACGCGATGGTGCTCCATGGCGTCAAGCGGATCGTCTTTTCCTCCACCTGCGCCACCTTCGGGCTGCCGCCGGGCGAGGAAGCGATCGACGAAACGCTGCCGCAGCGGCCCATCAACCCGTACGGGGAATCGAAGCTCGCCTTTGAGAAAATCCTCCGCTGGTACGACGAAATCCACGGCATCCGTTACGTGGCGCTCCGCTACTTCAACGCGGCGGGGGCAAGCGAACGCTTCGGCGAGGATCACCGGGTGGAGACGCACCTCATCCCGAACATCCTGAAAGTGGCCCTCGGCCAGAAGCCGCACGTGGAGATTTACGGGACCGATTACCCGACACCGGACGGCACCTGCATCCGCGACTACATCCACATCAGCGATCTGGCGCAGGCGCACCGGCTGGCGCTGGAGACGCCCGCGAGCGCCGCCTACAACCTCGGCACCGGCGGCGGCACCAGCGTGCGCGAAGTGATCGCCACGTGCGAGGCGATCACCGGCAAAACGATTCCCGTGGTGGAAAAACCGCGCCGCCCCGGCGACCCCGCCCGGCTGATCGCCGCCTCCGGGCGCATCCGCTCGGAACTCGGGTGGAACCCGCGCTACCAGTCGATCGGCAAGATCATCGGGAGCGCCTGGGCATGGCACCAGCGCCACCCGCACGGGTACGCGGGGGCGTAGCGGTTCCCGGCCTCATTTCCAGAGGTGCTTGGGGTAACGGCGGGAAAGCTCCCCCCGCAGCTTCGGGTAGGCTTCGCGCCAGAAGGTCCGCAGGTTTTGCGTCACCTGAATGGGCCGGTGATTGGGGGCGAGCACCTGGATCGTCACCGGCACCCGCCCGGCGGCGATCCGCAACTCTTCCTCCACCCCGTAGAGATCCTGAATGCGCACGGCCACCACGGGCGGCCCCCCCGCCTCGTACACCAGCTTGAAGCGGCGGCCATTGGGCATCTCCAGCCGTTCCGGCGCGTATTGGTCCACCCACGCCTGCTGCTGCGCGTTGAGCCATCCTTTCACCACCGGCCAGACGGGGCGCTCCTTGATTTCCCGGTAAGTGCCCGCGCCGTAGCAGATCTGTTCGAGCAGCGGCAGCCGGTCCTCCTCCCCCAGCGCGGGGAGTTCCAGCTCCGGCATCCATTCGCGCAGGCGGTTGAGCCGCGTGATCCACTGTTCCACGGCGTGATCCCAGTGGGCGAGCGGGGCGTTCCCGGCCATCACCTCGCGGGCGAGCAGGGCGGCGGCGGTTTCCGGCGCGGTCTTGTCGCTCACCCCGCTCCGGAGCACGAGATCGTGGAAACGGGTTTCGCGCCGGGTCATCACACGGCGCAGCGTCCGGTCGTAAAACGCCTCGGTCGTCTCGGAAAACGCTTCGGGAAAAAGCTCGCGCAGCCAAGCCTCCTCAATCGCCGTGGCGAGGGTGAAAAGCGTCTGGAGCCCGTCCCGCGTCCCGACTTCCCGCACTTCGCCCACCACCAGCAACGGGGCTTTGCGCACCACGCTCTCCCGGGCGAGCACCCCCTTGCGCCCGTGGACCATGGCGCACCGGAGCGTGCCGCCGTCGAGCCGGATCGCCACCTGATCCGGGAACCCCGCCAGCAGGCACCGGGCGAGCGCCTCCCCGTCCGCCGGGGTCTCGGAAACCGTGAGCCCTTCCTGACGGGCGATCCGCAGGAACTGCCCGGCGAGGTCGCGCGCCTCGCGCACCGCCCCGGGGTGGATGCCGAGTTTCCCGGCCAGCGCGGCGTTGTCCGCCGTCGCCTCCCACGCCCGCAACAGGCGGAAATAATCCGAGCGGGTTTCCTCCCCCAGAATCCGGTCCCGCGCGTCGTCGAGTTCCCCGCCACCGCGCCGCATCAGATGCCGCCCCTGCGTGAGCGCGGCCAGCAACGCCGCCTCCCGCACGCAACCGGCTTCCTCCGCGGCCAGGAGCATCCGCGCGTACCGGGGGTGAAGGGGAAAGGCGAGCATCCGCCGCCCGAGCGGGGTGATCGCGCCGGTTCGCGCCTCCAGCGCCCCGAGATCGGTGAGCAGCGTGAGCGCCCGTTCCAGCGAACGGGGCTCCGGCGGCTCCAGCCAGCGGAAGGCGGCGATCTCCCCCACCCCGCCGGCCTTGAGCGTGAGGACCACTTCCGCCAGATCGAGCCGACGCACCTCCGGGAGTTCCTGCGCGGGGCGTTCGAGGTGTTCGCGCTCGCCCCAGAGCCGGATCGCCACGCCGGGAGCCGTCCGCCCCGCGCGGCCCGCCCGCTGGTCCGCGCTGGCCCGGGCGATCTTTTCCACCAGAAGCGTGTTGATCCCCCGGTGCGGGTCGAACCGGGCGATGCGGGCCAGCCCGGAATCGACCACCACGCGCACCCCTTCGATGGTGAGCGAGGTTTCCGCCACGTTCGTGGAGACGATCACCTTGCGCCCGGGCTGCGGGGCGAGCGCGGCGTCCTGCTCCGCCGGGGGGAGTTCCCCGTGCAGGGCGAAGATCGCACACCGGCCCCCATGTCGCCCGTGTCGCCCATGCCGGAGGGCGCTGACCGTGCGGCCGATCTCGAAAGCTCCCGGCATGAAAACGAGCACGTCCCCCTCGCTCTGCGGCAACACCTCCTCCACCGCCTGCGCGGCGGCTTCCCAGACGGGCGTCTCCCCCCGCCCCGGGATCGGGCGGTAACGGATTTCCACCGGCCAGGTGCGCCCCTCCGTGCGGATCACCCGGCAGTTCGGGGCGAGCGCGCGTTCCAGCACCGCCGTGTCGAGCGTGGCGGACATCACCACGAGCCGGAGATCGGGGCGGCCTCCCGTTTCCTGAAGGTCGAGCGCGCGGGCCAGCGTGATGTCGCCATCGAGATGGCGCTCATGAAATTCGTCGAAAACGATCGCCGCCACGCCACGCAACCGCGGATCGCCGATCATGCGCCGCAGAAGCACCCCTTCGGTGATGAACCGGATGCGGGTGCGTGGGGAGGTGACGTTTTCGAGCCGGATCTGGTAGCCGACCTCCTCACCGAGCCGCACCCCGCGCTCCTGCGCCACCCGCCGCGCCAGCATCCGGGTGGCGAGCCGCCGGGGCTGGAGCACGATCACCTCCCCCGCCTCCGGGCCGAGCGTTTCCAGCAGCATCCCGGGCACCTGGGTCGATTTCCCCGAGCCGGTGGGGGCCTGAAGCACCACCCGTTCCCCGGCGCGGACGGCGGTTTCCAGCTCGGGGCGGATCGAGAAAACGGGAAGCGGGTTCTTCATCGCGGGGATCATTACCGGATCGCGCCCCCCTTTAAAGCATTCCCGCTGTTGAAAGCATTCCCGCTGGTCATCGCCGGGGAATCTGCTAGGCTCGGCCCCATCTTTATCTATGGCCAAGACCGACGCCCCCGCTGACGACAAAACCACCCGTTCCAAGAATCTCGACCTCGCGCTCCAGCAAATCGAAAAAGATTACGGCAGCGGCGCGATCATGCGCCTTGGCGACAAGACTTCCATGGAGGTCGAGGTCATCCCCTCGGGCAATATCCTCATTGACCGGGCGCTCGGCGTCGGCGGCTTCCCGCGCGGGCGGATCGTCGAAATTTTCGGGCCGGAATCCTCCGGTAAAACCACGCTGACGCTCACCGTCATCGCGCAGGCGCAGAAGCTCGGCGGCATGGCGGCCTTCATCGACGTGGAACACGCGCTCGACCCGCAGTACGCCCGCAAGCTCGGGGTGAAGGTGGAAGACCTCCTTGTCTCCCAGCCGAGTTCCGGCGAAGAGGCGCTGCGTATCTGCGAAACGCTCATCCGCTCCAACGCGCTCGACGTCGTGGTGCTCGACTCCGTGGCGGCGCTGGTGACGAAGGCGGAGCTGGATGGCGAGATCGGCGATACCACCGTCGGCGCCCAGGCCCGGCTCATGAGCGCGGCCCTGCGCAAGCTCACCTCCATCATCTCCAAGGCGCGCACCACCTGTATTTTCACCAACCAGATCCGCGAGAAGATCGGCGTCATGTTCGGCAACCCGGAAACGACCCCGGGCGGCAAGGCGCTCAAGTTCTACTCCAGCGTCCGGTGCGACATCCGGCGCACGGGGGCGATCAAGCTGAGCGACGGCACCGTCGTCGGCAACCGGACGAAGCTCAAGATCGTCAAGAACAAGGTCGCCCCGCCCTTCACGGACTGCGAGTTCGACATCATGTACAACGAGGGGATCTCCTCCACGGGATCGCTCCTCGACCTCGCGCTGGAAAAGGGGATCGTGGAAAAACGCGGTTCGTGGCTGAGCTACAACGGCAGCCAGCTTGCGCAGGGGCGCGACGCCGCGAAGGAAGTGCTCAAGAACGATCCCGCCCTTTACGCGGAGATCGAGGGGCTCGTGAAAGCGAAGCTCGACGAGAAGAAATAGCGTATGCAAAGGGGTGCCTGGCTGATCGGCTGCCTGTTGCTCGCGGGGGAACTCTCCGCCGGTGCGGCTCCCGCCGTCGGCACGGAACCGCTGTTGCTCACCGTCACCACGGAAGCGGGCGAGCAGGAGAGCTACCCGCTGCGGGGACGCGTTCTCACCGAAGGCATCCTGAAAGTCACCCCGTTGGAGAAGACGCCGCTGGAGGCCGGGGCGTTCGCCAGCGGAGGCGCGTTCCACGACACGGTACAGGACCCGATCAAAACGCTTTTCCTTTCCACCCGGCTGCTCAAGAGCGGCGCGGTGGACGATTACATGGCCCGGCTGGTGGCGCAGCACGACCCGGAAGCCGATCCCGAGGCGGTCGCCGCCTTTACCGGGGCGGAAATGCGGGAGGGCATCCGTCAGTTGGGAGGCGGAGCCGTCGCCGTGGAGCCGCTGCTGCTCATCGAACGGGCGCCGGACCGGGTGGAAATCTACTACTGGCTGAGCGGCAGGGACGGAGAGAACCCGTACCGGCTTCTTTCCGCCACCACCTTCAAGGATGGCCCGGAGGGATGGAAAATCCTCCCGCGAATCCTTTCCCCGGAGAAAGCCCCGGAAGTGCTGGAGCGGGAGCGGGTACAGGTGGCGAAAGTGGCGAAAGCGGGGGAAAAGCCGGGATCGCCATAGGCGGGTCCCGCGCCATTCTCCGGGCCCCGGGCGAAACCGGATCGGCCAGCCTTACGGCTTCTTCTTCCCGTCCTTCTGCCCTTCTTTTTGCAGCAGCTTCGCCCCGCCGAGTTCCCCGAGCCCCGCGCGGTTGAGATCGGTCCAGAGCGTGCCGGTGCCGCTGTGGAGGATGTTGACGCGGAGCGAATCGCTGAGCGAAAGCGCCAGCGTGTAAAGATTGTACGCGGCGGGATCGCCGAAGGCGCGGACTTTCAACTGGTCCCCCTTCGCCTTCTCCCCTTCCACCAGCCGGATCACCTCCGCCTGCGCCTGCCCGAGCGTGGTGATCTTGTTGGCCTGAACCCCGGCGGTCTCCTTGTCGATCCCGGCCACCTGCCGTAGCGTCTCCGCGGCGATCTCGGCGACTTCCTTGGCTTCGTCCGCCTTGATGCCCGCCTTGAGCTTCTCCGTCTCCTGCCCCACCTGCTGGCGGCGCTGGTCGATGAGGCTCGTCTCCGTGTTGAGTTCCGCCTGTTTCTTGGCGGTGTTCTGCTTCTCCTGATTGGTGAGATCCTGCTCCTGCGCGATGCTCGCCTGCCGGATCGGGTTGAGGATCTGCATCGGGACGTTCACGTGCCGGATCAGCGCGTTGTTGATGATGATCTTCTTTTCCGCGAGCGTCCGGGCGAGCGTTTCGGTCATGTCGTTCTGAAACTTCTCCCGGCCTTCGCCCACGATGAAATCGCGCGCCCCATAGGCGGACCCCTTGAGCCGCGAGATGGAGAGAATCTGCGGCATGATCACCTTTTCCACCGCCGCGGGCAGGTCGCCGTAGTTGCGGAAAATCCAGGCGACGTTCTCCGGGAGGAGTTCAAACTCCACCGTCATGTCGAGGCTGATCTCGAACCCGTCTTTGGAAGGAAATTCCACGAACTGGTTGAGGATGAAAGCCGCCTGCGCCTTCTCGGCGGGCGCCAGCCTGCCTTCGGTCGCGGCGGACTCCGCCGCCGGGGCCGTGGATGGAAGGGAGGAGGAAAGCCGCTTCTTCAATCCCTGCGACTCCGCTTTCATTTCGTCCGCCGGGACGGCGCTGCTCTGTTCATGCTGGAAGTAGCGTTCCCGGCGGGAGCGTTGTTCGGCCAGCAGGTTGTCCTGCAATTCGTTGATGGCGCTGTTCGCGGTGGCGATCTGCGCCTTGGTGATGACGCCGCTGCCGGTCTTGCCGAAGAGGGCCACCTGATTGATGCCGACTTCCACCACATCCACCTGAAAACGGCGCGGGTTCACGTAGTAAAGCCCCGGCGCGAGCACTTCCGCGCGAATCCCCTTCTCCCCTTCCCGCGCGAACTTCCCTTCCGGAGCCTGTTTGCCGGAGAGCGAGGTGACCACGCCGACGTAGCCGACCGGCACGCTGATCGCGTCCACGATGTCGATCTGGTAGCCGACCGGGTTGAGCCGGTATTTCCCGGGCCCGAGCACTTCTTTCCAGATCCCTTTCTGCCCGGCTTCCGCGAGGAACTCGCCCTCGGGAAGATCGGTGCCGACCTTCGCCGTCACGACGCCGACTTTCCCCGCCGGGATGACGGTGATCGGGGCCAGCTCGTGCTCATAGGCCCAGGGGTTGAGGAAATGGCGGCCCTCGGCAAGCACCCGTTCCCGCACACCCCGCTGCCCTTCCCCGGCGAGAATCTGGCCGGGAGCGAGCGGTTCCCCGCTCTTGGCGGTGATGATGGCGATCTGGTCCGGCCCGACGTAGAAGCGGCAGAAGAACCATTGCCAGATCCCCCAGGCGCAAACGATGGCAAGGAGACCGAGCAGCGCGGTGATGGCAAGCGGGCGTTTCATTGGCCGGAACCTCCGCTGCGGGGAATGAACGGCTGGAAAAGCGCCCCGAGCCCGTTCTCCTGATCGCCGCTCAGGATGGTTTCGATGCGGGGGGCGAGCTTCCGGTTGAGTTCATGGCGGGCGAAGTTGAGCCCGGTGCCGAAGGCTTCCACCTGCATGGAAAAGACGTTGGCGCTGGCCTGGTTGCGCTGTTCGATGACGGAGCGCTCCGCCTCCGCCTTGAGCAGGATGGCGTCCGCCTGGGCGCGGGCGGCGGCCGACTCCAGCCGGGCCACTTCGAGCCGCTGCCGGGCCTGCGTGAGGGCGACTTCCTGCTCCTGCTGCGCGGCGATGACGGCGCGGATGCGGGCCGTATCGGATTCCACCTTTTCCTTGCTCTGTTCGGCGAGCATCTCCTGCCGGGTCAGTTCCGCCTGGGACTTGGCCTGCATGATCTGCTGCTCGATCTTCCGGGCGTTCTGCACGGCCACCTCGCGCTCGCGGATGATGCTGGCGATCTCGTCCGGCGGGGCGATGTTGCGGATGAGCACGGAGCGGATCGCCACCCCCGATTCCAGACACTGGGATTTGAGGTGCCCCTCCAGATTGTTCTGGAACTGCTGGCGGGTCTCGCCGGTGATGTAGTTTTTCGCCGGGTTCTTGCTTCCCTCGATCCGGCTGAAACCGCGCGCGAGCGGCATGATGATCTTCTTGATGATGTCATCGAGATCGCCCACCTGATGGGTGATCTGCGCCACCTTCTGCGGGATGAGCGCGTATTCGATGGTCCCTTCCACGTAGACGGTGAAGCCGTCCACGGTCAGGAAGGTGATCGCATCCTCGCCGCTCATCTCGAAGCGCTGGCTTTGCAGGTTCACCTCTGCCACGGAGACCATGTACGGGTTCAGGTAATAGGTGCCCGGCTCGTAAATGGTCGGCTGCACCCCCTTGAACCCGGCGGGAGCCAGAAACGCGTTCCGGCTCTCCTCGGGAATGGTGGCGGTGAAGAGGTCGTCGCCGACGAGCGAGGTGATGACGCCCGCGGAGCCGGGGCGGATCTCCGTGGCATCAAAGAGCGCCACCTGGTAGGCGTACGGGTTGATCCGGTGCTTGCCGGGGCGGAGCACCTGCGCGACGATTCCCTTGCTCCCCTCCGTGGCGATGATCCGGCCCGGGGGAAGGTCTTCGCCGTAGAGCCGGGTGAGCACGCCGAGCTTCCCGGCGGGGATGTCGATCGTCTTGTGAATCTGCCAGGCCCATGAGTACGGGTTGCGGAAGTAGCGCCCTTCCGGGAGCACTTCGAGCTGAATCCCCTGCTGATCGGGCGAGGTGGCGAGGATCGCCTCCGGGGGGAGTTCCTTCCCCGTCTTGTGAATGAGCACGGCGAACTCGCCCGGCCCCGGTTCGATCCGGCAGAAGCCCCAGACGAACACCGGGATCACCAGCGCCGCCGCCACCAGCAGGGAAGCCGCCGCCGCGAGGGACCAGACATGCTTTCCGCCGGGGGAGGCGTTGCGCGGGGCGTTCCCGAACGGGTCGCCTCCCTTGAAATCGCGATCAGGGCTCATGAGGGAATCCGGGGATGGGAGGGAGCGCCTCCGGGTGCGATCCGCAAGAGGGTCAACTGATGCGCATCGGCATCAGCACGTAGAGGAAGGGGGAAGGTATCTTGATGACGCCCGGGCTCATTTCGTCGATGAGGTCGAGGAAAATCTCGTCCTCGGTCAGGTTCTTGAGCGGGGCCATCAGGAATTCCGGGTTGAAGGCGATGGCGAACTCGCGCCCCTTGTACGGGATCGCGATCGACTCGTGCGCCTCGCCCACGTCCGGGGTGTTGGCGGCGATCGCCAGATTGTTGTTGGAGAACATCAGCTTCACCGAGTTGCTCTTGTCGCTCGCCAGCAGCGAGACGCGGTGCACGGCGTTGTAGAAAAGCTCCCGCTCCAGCGTCACCCGCTCCTTGGTTTCCGCCGGGATCACCTGCCGGTAGTTCGGGTAGTTTCCCTCGATGAGCTTGGAAACCAGCAGCGTGCCGTTGAGTTCGAAGGCGATCTGGTTCTCGCCCACGCTCAGGCGGACTTCCCCTTCCTCGCCGAGCAGCCGCTGAAGCTCCTGCACCGCCTTGGTCGGGACGATGATCTCGACCTCGTGGCTGCGCGGAAACTCCAGCTCGATATCGACCAGCGCGAGCCGCCGCCCGTCCGTGGCCACCAGCGTCAGCTTGTTTTCGTTGAAGGAAAAGAGGACGCCGTTGAGGACGTAGCGGGTCTCATCGGTGGAGATGGCGTAGGTCGTCTTCTTGAGCCCGTCGCGCAGTTCGCTCTGGCGGATGGTGAAGGTCTTGGCGTCGGCGAAGGTCGGCAGCGGCGGGAATTCCGCCTCCGGCAGCCCGTACATCTTGAAAAAGCTCGGGCCGCTCCGGATGGAGGCGATGTTCTTGCCGTCCACTTCGGCGAGGATTTCATTGGCGGGAAGCTCGCGGGCGATGGTGGCGAGGCGGCGGGCGGGCAGCGTCGTCGCCCCGGTCCGTTCCACGGCGGCCTCCACCTCCACGCGGATGCCGACATCGAGGTCCGTGGTGGTAAAGCGGAGCAACCCTTCCTCCGCCTGCAACAATACGTTGGAAAGGATGGGCAGAGTCGTCCGGGTGCTGACCACATTCTGCACCGTTTGCAATCCTCCGAGGAGCTTCTCTTTGCTGACGCTGAACTTCATAAGGTGAAAAAAGAGGGGGTGCGTCCGGCCGGAGATTCGCGCCTCCGGCGGTCCGTTTTGGTTGCGCCCATCATCGCGAAGGGAAGCCGGGTGTCAAGAAGTCGCGCCACGGTTTCCCTCCGGAATGAACGTTTTTTAAAGGAGACCGACACGATTTACCGGTTGAGCTGGCTGTCGAGGAAGGAGACAACCTGGCGCATCTTTTCGTCCTCGCGGATTTTTTCCTTCACCAGCCGGTGGGCGTGGAGGACGGTGCCGTGGTCGCGCCCGCCGAAGGCATCGCCGATCTCGCTCAGCGAGGTCTTCGTGAGTTCGCGCGAAAGGTACATCGCCACCTGCCGCGGCAGGGCGATGTTGGCCGGGCGGCGCTTGCTCGTCATGTCGGCGAGCCGGATGTCGAAATGCTCCGCCACCTTGCGCTGGATCTGCTCGATCGTCACCGAGCGGCGCGCCTCTTCCTGAAGGATGTCCTTGAGGAGATGTTCCACGGCGTCGGTCGTCAGTTCACGCCCGCTGAGCGAGGCGAACGAGGCGACCCGCATCAGCGCCCCCTCCAGCCGCCGCACGTTGGTGCGGATGCGCTGGGCGAGGAACTCGAAGATCGACTGGTCGAGCTTGATGTGGAGAAGCTGCGCCTTCTTGCGCAGGATCGCCACGCGTGTTTCGATGTCGGGCGGCTGCAACTCCGCGGTCAGCCCCCATTCAAAGCGGGAGACGAGCCGCTGCTCCAGATTCTGGATCTCGCTCGGGGGCCGGTCGCTGGAGAGGATGATCTGCTTGTGCCCGTCAAAGAGGGCGTTGAAGGTGTGGAAGAACTCCTCCTGCGAGCGTTCCCGGCCCGCGAGGAACTGGATATCGTCAATGAGGAGGACATCGGCGAGCCGGTAGCGGTTGCGGAAGCGGACGAGCTTGCCGGTCTGGATCGCGTCGATGAAGTCGTTGGTGAACTTCTCGCTCGAAATATAGAGAACGCGCGAGCCGCGCTTGCTGGCGTGGATCGACTGCCCGATGGCGTGCATGAGGTGCGTCTTGCCGAGCCCCACCCCGCCGTAGACGAAGAGCGGGTTGTAGGTCTTCGCCGGGTTCTTCGCCACGGCCTGTGCGGCGGCGTGGGCAAACTGGTTGTTCGCGCCGACCACGAACGATTCGAACGTGTTGCGCGGGTTGATCCCGGTGGGGACCGTGGCCGGGGTGGCCTCCGCCCCGGCGCGGGAACGGGCGCTGCGGGGAGCCCGCGCCGCGGGAGCCGCCTCCGCCTCCGTCTCCTCTTCCCCGTCGTCGGCGGGCGCTTCCCCCGCCCCTTCCGCCGTCACCTCCGCCCCGGTCTCCGTCCCGGCCTCGGGTTCCTCCCGCGCTTCGCCGACGGTAAAGGCAATCTCCCGGGGGGAACCGAGCACGCCGAGGATCGCGGATTGAAGCAGCGGCATGTAGTTGGTCTCAATCCAGAGCTGGTAGATGTTATTGGGAACCCGCAGCGTGAGCCGCGTCTCGTCGGCGGCCACCATCCGGATTCCCTTGAACCAGCGCTGGAAGGTATCCGTGCTGACCTCCGGGCGGATGGTCTTCACGATGTGCTTCCAGATCTGGGCGAGATTATCTTGCATAAGTAATTTATCCACAACAGTTAGAGGGGGGATGTTGTCAGCCCGGCGGACCGGCCTGAAAGGATTCGAACCGGGTTTCCCACGAGCCTGGCCTCCGCCATTGGTGCGTTCGGCCATCCGGGAAAGCGTGAGGAACATTTTTCCAATGTCCTCAAAATCAACAACTTGCGAAAGCCGCCGCCGTGGAACCCTTTTCTCGCGGCACTTTGCGCCGGTTGGCGGACGCCAAACGCCGGCCAGAGGCGGGATTGCCGGGACGAAACTGGTTTTCTGGGGTTTTTCACAAGTTATTCACAGGCAGGAACTCTCTCGTCCGCCGTTGGCGTCAGAGTAGGGAGCGGCGGAAAAATGGACAAGGAAAAAGGCCGGGAAAAGCGGAAGATTCTTTTCCGGGAGAACCCTTTGCGAAGGTGGGGGCATCCTTGCCATGAGCGGCGCAACGGTTACGAATCCGCAAGCGGCTGGTCGCGCCGGCACGCCTCCACGTGCTCCCGCGCCGCCTCCACCTGCGAGGCGGGCGTGCGGAAGAGGAGGCCGACAAGCACCGTGGTGATCGTCCCGATCATGATCCGCCACACGAACGCCACGCGCACCAGCCACTCCGGCTTCCAGAGGTCCGGCGCGCCCTCGGGGTGAAAGAGTTTCCAGAGGTCGTTGTGCAGCCCGCTCAGGATGGCCACGACGAGAAACCCGGCGAGCATCGCGATCAGGTTCCCCCGTTCGCTTCCCCGGTCGCGGGTGAGCATCCCGATGAGGAAGACCCCGAGCAGCGATCCGTACGTGTAGCCGAAGATGCCGAGGACGATCGGGATGATCCGCGCTTCGAGCACGATCGCCCCGTAGGCCGTCACCGAGCCGATCACCACCAGGATGACCGAAAAGACCACCGTGCTCCAGCGGGCCGCCCGCACCACCTGCGCGGGAGTCGCCCCGGGGCGGAGGTACGGGTTGTACCAGTCTTCGATAAAGCTCGTCGCCAGCGCGTTGAGCGCCGTGGAGAGCGAGCCCATCGCCGTGGCGAAGACCCCGGCCACCAGCAGCCCGCGCACCCCCGGCGGCATCTCGTGCAGGATATAATAAGCGAAGGCGTTCGCCTTGTCCGGCTCCCGGTAAAACGCCCAGAGGAGGATGCCGACCGTCAGAAAGCAGAGGACGAGCGGAATATCCGCGAGCCCCGAGCCGATCAGCGCGATCCGGCTCTTGACGTGATCCTTCGCCGTGAGCATCCGCTGCACCATGTCCTGATCCGTCCCGTGCGTGGCCATCGTCAGGAAGGTCGCCCCGAGCAGGGCGGACCAGATGGTGTAGTCGCTCTCCAGCACGTTGCGCACGTTGGCAAGGAACGAACGCTGCGGGTCCACCCCGAAATCAAAGACGGCGAGATCCTTGCCGCCGTTGAGCATGGCGAGCACCTCGGGAAACCCGCCGGGGATCTGATGAAGGAGCAGCCAGACGGCGATCCCGAGGGAGCCGAACATCACGGTTGCCTGGATCACATCCGTCCAGACCACCGCGCGGATGCCGCCGATGGTGGTGTAAATCGCCGTCATCACGCTCAGGAAGGTGAGCGCGCCGACGTACACCCAGAGCTGCTGCATGAGGGAAAGCTCCTGGCCGGTCACCATCTCGTAGCCGAGCACGAGCACCACCGCCGCCACGTAGAGGCGCGTCCCGCTCGCGAGCGCGCGCGTCACCAGAAACACCGCGGAGGCCGCGTTCTTCGTCCGTTCCCCGAAGCGGACCCGCAGGAAATCGTAGATCGAGACGACCCGGTAGTCGTAATACGGCTTGATGAAGACAAAGGCGATGATCACCCGGGCGAGCACCGTGCCGAGGGCCAGCTGGGCGTAGGTGAAGTTCCGGTACTCGTACCCTTCATCCGGCGCGCCCAGAAACGTCGCCGCGCTCGTTTCCGCCGCGACGATCGAGGCGAGCACCGCCCACCACGGGATGTTCCGGTTCCCGATGGCAAAGCTTTCCATCGTCGTGCTCCCGCGTCCCTTGTAGATCCCGATGCCGAGAACCAGCGCGAAATAGGCGAAGATCACCAATCCGTCGAGCAGCCAATGCGTCATGAAGGGAGACTATTCCCGTTTTTGTCCGGCAGGGCAATCACGACCGTGAGAGCGCGGGATAAAATTTCAGGGTTTACGCTTCGGGCGAACTGTGAGATGGTGCGCGCCTTTTCCGTGAAGGTCTCTCATTTTCATGTTGCGTCGCGATGGCGCTTCCGGTGTGATTCCCGATGCTGCGCCGCCGCTGCGGACGGATCGGCGACCGCCCCTGGCTTCCTCAAGCGCTCCAGGCATCCCCGGTGCGTCCTGAGCGACGGCGGCGCCCGGACCTTCCCGTCCCCCCTTGGCCATGGACCACATTATTGCAACCCAGGAAATACAGATTGAGCGGAAATCTTTCACGATCGAATGTCGTGAGAACGAACGTGGGCGTTTCATGCGGATTGTCGAACAGTCCCATGGCCGGCGCAACATGGTCATCATCCCCTCGACCGGTTTTTCCGACTTCACCAACGCCGTCGCGCATGTCTCGACGGAAGCCACTTACCCCGGTCCGAAGCAGGGAACGGGGATTCCAAACCACTGAAACCCGTTATGCCCAAAAAAACCAAGTCATCCGGCAAGTCGTTGAGCAAGTCCTCAAAGAAGACCGCCAAGGCGGCTCCCGCCAAACCCGCGACCTCCAAAGCGTCATCCGCCAAAAAGGCGGCACCGGCACGGAAAGGGGCCGCCACCGCCGCCCGTCGGAAGGCTCCCGCCGCCTCCAAGAAGCTCAAATACGTCTACACCTGGGGTGACGGCAAGGCGGACGGCAACGGTTCGATGAAAGCGCTGCTCGGCGGCAAGGGGGCGAACCTGGCCGAGATGACCCGCATCGGCCTGCCGGTGCCTCCCGGCTTCACCATCACCACGGAAGTCTGCACCTATTACTACGCGAACCAGCGGAGCTACCCCGCCGAGCTTCAGGCGCAGGTGGAAGCCGGCGTGCGCAACATGGAAAAGATCATGGGGACGAAGTTCGGCGACACCAGCAAGACGCCGCTGCTCGTCGCCGTCCGCTCCGGCGCGCGCGATTCCATGCCCGGGATGATGGACACCATCCTCAACCTCGGCCTCAACGAAGCCGCCGTGGAAGCGCTCGCGGAAGCGACGCAGAACCCCCGCTTCGCCTGGGACTGCTACCGCCGCTTCATCCAGATGTACGGCGACGTGGTGCTCGGCGTCCAGAAGCGCCCGGAGGAAGATCACGAACCGTTTGAAGCCGTCATCGAACACTACAAGGACGAAGCCTACGGCAACCACGATTTCCCGGATTCCCAGCTCACCGCCGAAGACCTGCACGAACTCATCTTCCGCTTCAAGGCGCTGGTGAAGGAGCGCACCGGCCACGATTTCCCGGAAGACCCGTGGGATCAGCTTCACGGCGCCGTCGGGGCCGTCTTCGGCTCCTGGATGAACGACCGCGCCATCGTCTACCGCCGCAAGTACGGCATCCCGAGCGAATGGGGCACCGCCGTCAACGTGCAGGCGATGGTCTTCGGCAACACCGGGGATAACTCCGGCTCCGGCGTCGCCTTCACGCGCGACCCGGCCACGGGCGAAAAGGTTTTCTACGGGGAATTCCTCATCAACGCGCAGGGCGAGGACGTCGTCGCCGGCGTCCGCACCCCCGAGCCGGTGAAGGATCTCAAGAAACACCTTCCCAAGGCCTACGCGGAACTCGACCGCATCCGCAAAGTCCTCGAAGGCCACTTCAAGGACGTGCAGGACTTCGAGTTCACCATTCAGGAAGGGAAAGTCTTCATGCTCCAGACCCGCAACGGGAAGCGGACCGGCGTCGCCGCCGTCCGGTTCGCCGTGGAGATGGTCAAGGAGAAGCTCATCGACTGGAAGACCGGCATCCAGCGCGTCCCGGCCGACCAGCTCGACCAGGTGCTCGCCCCGGTCTTTGACCGCAACGCGATCAGGAAGGCCAAGACGATCGCCACCGGCCTGCCCGCCGGTCCCGGCGCGGCCACCGGCAAGGTCTACTTCAACGCGGACCGCGCCGCCGCCGCCGCCGCCAAGGGCGAGAAAGTGCTTCTCGTCCGTGTGGAAACCTCGCCGGAGGATCTCCGCGGCATGATCGCCGCCGAAGGCATCCTGACCGCGCGCGGGGGCGTCTCCTCGCACGCCGCGCTCGTCGCCCGCCAGATGGGCAAGGTCTGCGTCTGCGGCGCCGCGGCGCTCCAGATCGACTACACCGCCCGCACGCTGACCGCCGCGGGCGAAGTCTTCCGCGAAGGGGAGGACTACCTCTCCATCGACGGCACCAGCGGCACCGTCTACGCCGGGGAGATCAAGACCGCCCCTTCCGAAGTCATCCAGGGCCTCCTCCACAACGACGCGACAGCCAAGAAGAGCAGCACCTACAAGAACTTCGTGCAGCTCATGAACTGGTGCTCGAAAGTCACCCGGCTCGACGTCCGCACGAACGCGGACACCCCCGAGCAGGTGGAGAACGCCGTCGCCTTCGGGGCCAACGGCATCGGGCTCACCCGCACCGAGCACATGTTCTTCGAGGGCGACCGCATCGACGCCATGCGCGAGATGATCCTCGCGGAGAAGACCGACGACCGCCAGGCCGCGCTGGAGAAGCTGCTCCCCTTCCAGAAGGCCGACTTCACCGGCATCTTCAAGGCACTCAAGGGCAAGCCCGCCACCATCCGCCTGCTCGACCCGCCCCTTCACGAATTCCTGCCCGGCGACCACGCCGCGCAGAGCGCGCTGGGCGACAAGCTCAACATCCCGGCCCAGCAGGTGGCCAAGCGGGTGCACGAGCTTCACGAGCAGAACCCGATGCTCGGCCATCGCGGCTGCCGCCTCGGTATCTCCTTCCCGGAAGTGACCGAAATGCAGGCGCGCGCCATCTTCGAGGCCGCCGCCGAAGTGCAGAAGCAGCGCATCAAGGTGAACCCGGAAGTGATGGTCCCGCTCGTCGGCTTCAAGAAGGAACTCGACCTTCAGGTGGCGATCATCCACCGCGTGGCCGCCGAAGTGCAGAAGGAAAAGAAGGTGAAATTGAACTACCTCGTCGGCACGATGATCGAAGTGCCGCGCGGCGCGCTCACGGCGGACGAAATCGCCGAGACCGCGCAGTTCTTCAGCTTCGGCACCAATGACCTCACCCAGACCACCCTCGGCATGAGCCGCGACGACTCCGGGACCTTCCTGCCGCACTATGCGGAGGAGGAGATCATCAAGAACAACCCGTTCGCGACGATCGACCAGCACGGCGTGGGTCAGCTCATGGAAATCGCCGCCGAAAAAGGCCGCAAGACCCGCCCGGAAATCAAGCTGGGCATCTGCGGGGAACACGGCGGTGACCCCGAATCGGTCAAGTTCTGCCACCGGCTGGGGCTCGCCTATGTGAGCTGCTCGCCCTACCGCGTGCCGGTCGCGCGGCTGGCGGCGGCGCAGGCCGCGCTCGCGTAAGCGTCGCGCCCGCATCCGGGGGACGCCCATAAAGCGTCTCCCGAACAAGACTCCCATCAGAGGAAGGTCGTCCGGATTTTATTTCGGGCGGCCTTTCCTGTTTCCAGGCCCGGGCAGAACGCACCTGCCGGGGGAGCACGCGGGTTCCGCGGTTTGCCCTCAAAGCGAAAATGCCTTCAGTTTCCGGATCGGGCGAAAATGGAAAGCTGGCCCATGAAATGCAGTCTGATTCCACCCCCGCCGGTAGAATCTTGTCCACCGGGATGCCGCGAAATTCATGCGCTTTTGCAGCATATCTCAATCATAGAGCAGTTTCACTAAATCTGTGGCCATTTCTTTGCGGTGGCGAGGCCGCTGCGAAGTCTTTCGAGCCTGGGCGGTATTGAAAATACAGCTACTGCGCTCAAAAACCTCCGCATCAATGCAAGCGATAGCGGCCTTGACCTATCTTGTCAATTTGAGGACAATTGAGTTGTCCGGCCAAAAGAGACGCGCTTTCCGAAATGAAACCACTCGTTGCCGCATTCTCATTCTTGTTTGCAGCTCACCCGTAAGCCACCATACCTCGACGGTCTCCTGAAAAATGAAGATTCTTATGGCGGCATCGCTGATTCTCCTGGGAGCTTTCTGGATCTTATACGCGACGATAACTCCCGAGGTGATGAAGACGCGCGCAATGAGCGATGCCATGCAGCTTGAAGCGAATCTCAAAGCCTGGATGACCGGGAAGATCCATGAAGGGAAGTTGCAAGAGAGTGACATCGGCGAGATTTTTCCAGAAGATTACTCCCTTCGCTTTGGCGGAGAAAATCCAGGGAAGAGTTTCAGGCAAATGATTTCAGATATTTCCCAATCGGGTGCTCCACCAGCCTGGCCGGGATTATTTTCGATTTTGATCGGGGGAGCCGGGGCGATTTCCTGTTTAGGTTTCTCCAAGAAAAACAAGGGAGAACAGGCGGATGCAGGCAACCGGGCGGAACCGGGGGCCTGATCCTGGTCGTCAGGCAGTCTCATGGGCTACGATTTCCACATCACACGCCGGAGTGACTGGGCCGACGAGGGTAACGACATCACCGCTGAAGAGTGGCTGGCGTATGTGCGCGACGATGCCGGGTTGACGCTGAGCGGCACCGGCGGACCTTACTACGCGGTGTGGCGTGGCCCGTCCGGGCATTCAGAGCCCTGGCTTGATTGGTCGCACGGCCGGATTTACACGAAGAATCCGGATAGTCCGCTGATTGACAAGATGATTGAGATTGCAGAGAGGCTTGGTGCCACGGTGCAGGGCGACGATGGGGAGATTTACGACAGGAAAGCACGGGGACAGCACGTCGGCCACGCTCCATGTCAGCCACCGATGACATTCAGGCAGAAAATCGCGGGTTGGTTCAGCCGATTGCGTCCATCGCGCACGGTTGCGACTGCCCATGTCCCGTTGCCCTTTGGTGTCGGCGACCGGGTGCGCGACACATGGGGGCACGAGCATACGGTCACGGCGATTGACCCGACTGCGGAGCGCGGCATGGGCCTCATTCGGACACGACGTTCTGACGGCACGGAGTTGGCCCATATGATGATCGCACACGGTCTTGTTCCGTCTGTTCAGAAAGAGACGCATCAATGACGTGGTTCAAGAAGGCAGGCGAAAATCCCGATTGAAAATCGGTTTATACTCCACTGCCACGTTCACCAACATTCCGGGCCGAGGGAGCATTTCAACCAAAACCAACCCTTCCTGGCAATGCATGAGAATGCCTTGAAGTAAACTTCGAATTCCTGTTGACTTCTCTTGGAAGCGGATACAAATGACCGCGCCACGCGCGGCGCCTGATCCTGAGGCTGGATAAAGATAATCCCATGATTTTACGTGTAGCCTTTGTATATCTTTCAATCGTTCTGACGGGATACGCTCAGTCATCCGATTCAAAAACGGGCACCGACTTCGGCCTGTCCTTCTGGGCACTCGAGGCCTATAAACGGATTTTGTTATCCAGTGAAGTTGCATCCGATCTGAGACTTTCCCCACAGCAACGAAGCCGCCTGGAGCCAATCATTCGCCGAAAAAACAGCACATGTGCGGGCCTCAGGGTTTCCGGCATCCAAAAGGACTATCATGACATCCGTTCAATCCTGAACTCCGATCAGCGATTCCGTTTTGAGCAACTGCTTCTACAGCGCATTGGCGCTTTGCGTGCGCTGCTCATGCCTGATATTCAAGCCGGGCTGAAACTCACAGCGACCCAACAGGAATCCCTCGAACAGTTGAAGGAATTGTATTCATCCGGTGTAAAAAACCTCAATGAATTTGAAATTCTCCACCTTGGAACCACGTATTCCCAGGGAAAATACAGTAGCCCCTTGAGCAAAGCGGCGGATCGGATGGCAGAGTCCGTTCTGACGGCGAAGCAGATTCTCGAATGGCGTGGATTGACGGGAAGCCCACTCGATCCGACACCAAAGTATTGGTAGTTTGACATTGAATATGAAACCCAACAGGGTTGCGCTTGATGGCCACCCTCGCCATAGGCGACGCGCTTGAACCGGCCCGGTGCCTGATCCCTGGCGTCAGGCACCCAACACCCCATCATGCGTCTCTGGTCGTTGCACCCGAAATATCTGGACCGGCAGGGCCTCGTTGCGCTTTGGCGTGAGGCGTTGCTGGCCAAGGCGGTGCTCCGCGGCGAGACGCGCGGCTACACCCGCCACCCGCAACTGGAGCGCTTCAAGGCGCACCCCCAACCCCGCACGGCCATCAACGCCTATCTGGCCGCAGTCCATGCGGAGGCAACCCTTCGAGGCTACACCTTCGACCGCTCCAAAATCGGCCCGATCCGGGCCGTTGAGGCGATCCGGGTCGGTTCCGGCCAACTGGCGTGGGAGTGGCGCCATTTGCAAAACAAGCTGTCGGTTCGCAGTCCGGCCGTCCTCGCCCGATGGAGCGGCGTGCCCGCTCCGGCGTGCCACCCGCTCTTTCGCTTGCAACCCGGACCCGTGGCCTCATGGGAACGGGCGGCGGGTGACGCCTGAGGGTTCGTTCCGGCCAACGCCGCTTTGCGGTGCCATGCGACCGGGGTTCGCGGCGGTTTTCCCTTGCCAAAAAGCGAATCATTCCAAGGATTGGCGGCATCCGGCGCGATGCCGGACCCCAAAGCTCATGAAAAAAAACCAATCCCCATTCTCCCTTGCCATCCCACCCCCCCGGAAACCCCGCCGCCATCGCCTGAAAGGCTCGCTCTCCGCCGCCGTTCTGGCCTCGCTGCTCATGACGGGCGCTCTCCACGCCCAGGATCTCCCCGATCTGATCATTGACGGAACGGAATACAGCCCCTCGGGAGATACCGATACCCCTCCCGGCCCGCCTGATCGCTATGAAAAGCACGACACCGTCACCCTTTCCAACGACGGCTCCATCACCCCCGGCGCGGATGTGTACGGGGGCGGCATGGAAGTCAGCACCTCCTTTACCGCCAGTTCCGGCACGATCGGTGCCATCGTGTTGACGGGAAATGCGGACTTTTTCAAAACAGGAGACGGGACGGTCTCTTTCTCCGGCATCTACGATCTGGCCGGGAACACCACGATCCAAGCGGGCACGCTGGAATTCAGCGGGGCGCTTTTCAGCAGCCCCGGCATCGTGACGATCGACTCCGGGGGAACCTTCCGGATCGTGGCCGACACGGAACTCACCCCCCTCAATCCCTTCACCCCCGGCTCTTCCCTCATCGAGAACAACGGGGAACTGGTCCTCGCCCAGAAGGATGACACTACGGTCATTCTCGATCAGGAGATCTCCGGCTTCGGGAACCTGATTCAGGAGGGCGGCCTCAACAGCCTCACCATCCTGGAGGGAACCGCCAAAACGTACTTCGGGGAGACGACCGTTCACAGCGGAACGCTGCGGACCACGGCGGACGACATGATCGCCTCAAGCTACCTTCTCCATGTCGAGGGAAGCACGGCTGACTTTGACGTGGCGGGCAGCCATCAGTTCATCAACGGCGAGGTGCATCTGGTTTCGGGCCGTCTGGGCGACAGCAGCGGCACTTCCCACCTCGACCGGACCGGTTCTCTGGCCGCCGACGGCGGCTTCTATCTGGAGGCGGGAGAGGTCGATGTGCGGCTGACGGAACGCGACGGAAGCACGACGAACCTTTTCGTCGATGGCGATAGCGCGGCGAACCTCCTCACCATCAACCATCAGAATACGATCGAAGGCGCCGTGTTCGTCTGGAACGGCACGCTGCGGACCACGCTCGACAACGCCTTCGCCACCTCCGAGGGGCTCGTGATCGAGAGCGCGGGCGCGGCGACCGACGCCGTGTTCGACCTCGCCGGGACGGATCAGGCGTTCGCGGGTCATCTCGAACTCCTCAACGGCGTCCTCAACGACAGCGTCGGCGGCGGCTCGCTGATCATCAACTCGGGCGATTTCTACCTCGGCAACGGGGAGATCAACGCCAACCTCACCGGCACGGGCGATCTGCTCGGGATCGGCGGCCCGGGGGAGGTGATGCTCCTCAACGTGCGGAACGATTACACCGGAGACACCATCATCGCGAGCGGAACGATCCGGACGACGGTTGATCACGCCTTCGCCAACAGCACCGGACTCGCCCTCTGGCACGATTTCTCCTCCGACCTGGCCGTTCTCGACCTCAACGGGACGGAGCAGAGCCTCAAGGGCGAAGTGGAACTCATCCACGGCACGATCACCGGCGGCGGGCAACTCACCGCCCCGAGCTACCTCCTCAAGAGCGGCACCGTGGACACGGTCCTCGCCGGGGACGCAAGCGTCGATCTCGTCAAGGCGAACTGGGGTCCTTTCCCGAACATCAACACCGAAGTGGTTCTCCTGCGGGGGAACACCTACGAGGGCCACACCTACGTCCATGAAGGAACGCTGATCGCCGGAGCCGACGATGTGATCGCGGCTTCCAGCGGCCTCACCGTGGAAAACTCGCGGCAAGGGGTCAACACCATTGCCAGCTTCGACGTCAACGGCCACGACGTGGTCGCCAAGGCGGTCCGTCTCGTGGACGGTTCGCTCGACGATGCCTCCGGCGGCGACGGTTCGCTCGAGAGCCAGGGCGATTTCGTTCTGGAAAGCGGGGAAGTGAACGTGAACCTGGCGGGGAACACTCATCTCGTCAAGGAAACCGCCGGGACGGTCCATCTCAACGTCGCCAACACCTATGAGGGGATCACCTTCGTTCACAACGGCACCCTGAGCCTCCATGCCGACGGCGCGCTCCCGGGCAACCATGTGGCGCTCAACCGGAATGGGCGGATCGACCTCAACGGAACCACCCAGCAGATCGCCGGGCTCCATAACGGCTGGCTGCCGGACAACACATTGGCCGACACCGGCGGCGTGGTGGACCTCGGCGATGCCGACCTCGACGAATACGGGATTCTGGAAGTGGGCGAGGGAAGCGCGCTCTCCAGCTTCAACGGCGTGATCACCGGAAGCGGGGAGATGCACAAGGCGGGCGAGGGCACCTTCCTTCTCCCCGGGCTGATCGCCACCAGTGGGCCGACCCGCATTCTCGGCGGTGAGCTTCGCCTCATCGAAAACGACGGTTTCAACATCGCCGGGGATGTCGCCATTGATCGCAGCGGCGTCCTCAGCGGCACCGGCCTGATCGGCGGCAGCGTCCTCAACGAGGGCCTCGTGGCCCCGGGCGTCGTCTTTTCGCCCGATCAGTTCACCGGAACGATCGCCATTGGCGGAAACTACCGTCAGGCCGAAAGCGGGGCCTACCGGGTCGATATCGCCGATCGCCGGACCCACAACCGGCTCCTGATCGGGGGCGAAGCGCATCTGGGGGGAACCCTCGTCGTCGTCCACCGCGCGGGGTACACGCCGTACCGGAACGACCGCTTCCGCATCCTGCGCGCGGAAGGCGGGCGCGAAGGCCGCTTCGGGAGCGTCTTCAACAACTTCGGGAACACGATGCTGGAGTTCACCCTCCGGTACAACCCGAAGTCAGTCTGGGTGGTGGTCAACCAGCGTTCCTTCGCCGATCTCGGCGGGTTGACGCCCAACCAGCGGCAGGTCGGCAAGGCGCTCGACCACGCCGCCGCCCGCAATCAGATCGACTCGGTGTTTGAACACCTCAACTACACCGATGTCTCCAACGTTCCGGCGCTCCTCACCGAGATTTCGCCTGAGCAGCTGACCTCGATCTTCACGATCAGCGCGGCCACCTCGCAGCTCCAGAACGTGAACCTCGAGCGGCGTCTCGACGACGTGCGCAACGGCTCCACCGGCTTCAGCGCAAGCGGGCTCGCCCTGCAAACCGACAGCGGCACCCTCCGCTACGACGGCGCGCCGATCGCCAACACCGCCGACGGCCTCACCCTCGCGGGGTGGGACGGCGGCAGCATCGTGAGCAAGGAGGTGATCGTCCCCGTCGTCGAACAGAGCCGCTGGGGCTTCTTCGCCACCGGCCACGGCGAATGGGCGAACATCAAGAGCACCGGCAACGCGCAGGGGCAGGAGTTCACCTCCGCCGGGTTCACCCTCGGGGCGGACTACCGGGTGAGCGAAAACTTCGTCGTTGGCATCCATGGCGGTTACACCAACACGGAGGCGGACCTCGCCCACAGCGGCCACCTGGAAGTGGACGGAGGCCGGGGCGGTCTCTACGCCAGCGCCTTCGGCGGCGGGGCGTACGTGAACGCCGCCATCGGCGGCGGGTACAACTCGTACCGGACCAAGCGGCACACGCTGGGCGGCTACGCCCATGGCGACTCGGACGGCGGGGAATTCAACGCCCTGCTCGGCCTCGGGTACGACCACGCGATCGGCGGGTTCTCCATCGGCCCGGTCGGCTCGCTGCAATACACCTACACCGGCCTCAACTCGTTTGAGGAAACCGGCTCGGACGCGCCGCTTCACTTCAAGTCCCAGCACGCGGATTCGCTCCGCACGCTGGTCGGCGTGAAGCTGGCCGGGGCGATCGAGGCGGGCAGCGTCGTCATCCGCCCGGAAGTCCGCGCCCAGTGGAAGCACGAGTACCTCGACTCCACCCCGGGGATCACCTCCCGCTTCCGCGGGGCCGACGCCTACTTCACCGTGGACGCCCCGGACATGGGGCGCGACAGCCTGGTGCTCGACGCCGGGGCTGCCGTCGAGTTCAACCGCACCGTTTCCGTCTTCGCCTACTACACGGGCGAACTCGGCCGGAAGAACTACGACTCGCACAGCGTGAACGGCGGGTTCCGCATCGCGTTCTGATGTGACCTGAAGGGAAACATCCTCCCCCGCCTTCCGGTTGCCCCGGGGGGCGGGGTTTTTTTGATTCCCGCGAAGGCTACTTCTCCAGCCGGTCCGTGAGTTTCCAGAGCGATTCCGTAAGCGTCACGATCTGCTCGGGCGTGTGCAGGGCGCTCAGGGTGACGCGCAGGCGAGCGCTCCCCCGGGCCACCGTGGGGTAACGGATGGCGGGGACATACAGCCCCCGCGCGTAGAGGAATTTCGCGGCGTCGAGGGCCGCCGTCTCCTCCCCGAGCGTCACCGGGACGATCGCGCTCTGGAGCCGCGGCGGGGTAAGCCCCGGCGGCAGCCCGGCGGCGAGGATTTTCAGGTTATCCCAGAGGAGCTTGCGCCGGGCCGCGCCGTCCGGGCTCTCCAGAAAGTCGATGGCCGCCAGCGCCGCCATGGCGAGCGCGGGGGGCGGAGCCGTGGAGTAGATGAGCGAACGGGCGCGGTTGACCAGCAGGTCCACCAGCGCCCGGCTGCCGCACAGGTAGCCGCCGCTCACCCCGAGCGCCTTGCTCATCGTCCCCATCTGGATATCGACGCGCCCTTCGAGCCCGAGGCGCTCCACCAGCCCCCGCCCGTGCGCCCCGAGCACGCCGATGGCGTGCGCTTCGTCCAGGAGCAGCAGCGCGCCGTGGCGTTCCTTGAGTTCCACGATCTCCGCGAGCGGAGCGCGGTCGCCATCCATGCTGAAAACCGATTCCGTCACGACGATGATCCGGGCCTCGGGCTTCTCCCGCCGCGCCCATTGGAGGTGGCTTTCGAGTTTTTCGAGGTGGTTGTGCGGAAAGACGCGCAGGGTGGCTCCGCTCAGGCGCGCGCCGTCCACGAGCGAGGCGTGGGCGAGCTTGTCGAGGATGATGACATCCTGCCGCCCCGCCAGCGCCGTGAGCGCGCCGAGCGCCGCCGCGTACCCGCTGGAAAAGGCGATGGCCGCTTCGGTCTGCTTGAAGGCCGCGAGCCGTTCCTCGAAGAGGAGATGCGGGGTGAACGTGCCGCAGACCAGCCGCGACGCCCCGGAGCCGACCCCGTATTCCGTGATGGCGGCCCGGGCGGCTTCCCGCAGGAAGGCTTCCCCGGAGAGGCCGAGATAATCGTTCGAGGAGAAATTGACGAGTTCCTCGCCGTGATAGTCGATCAGCGGCCCCTCGCGCCCCTCGATCTCCCGCATCCGCCGCAGAAGCGATTTTCCGGCGAGTTCCTCCAGTTCGGCTTCAAAGGGGCTGTCCATTGGCGGCTGGCGTTAATGCCGCAACCCCCAGTTGAGGAGCGAGCACGAGTCCTGCCAGATCTGCCGGTTGTTGCCGAGGACGACGGCGATCACCTCCCGCCCGTTCGCGCGCGCGCTGGAGATCAGGCAGTGGCCGGAAGCCATGGTGTAGCCGGTTTTCATCCCGTTGCAATAGGGCCAGCCGCGCAGGACGCGGTTCGTGTTCTTGAAGACGCTCACCTTCCCGTTGGCCCGGCGGAAGGCGAGGGTTTTCATGGCGACGATGGAGCGGATCGTCTCGTTGCCATAGGCGGCGCGGGCGAGCTTCGCCATGTCGCGGGCGGTGGAGAGCTGCCCCTTGGCCGGGAGCCCGTTCGGGTTCACGAAATGGGAATTGCGCATCCCGAGTTCCGCGGCCCGGCGGTTCATCTTCGCGGCGAAGGCTTCGATGGACCCGGCGTTGTCCCGCGCCAGCGCCACGGCCACGTCGTTGAAGCTGCGCACCAGCAGCGCTTCGAGAAGCTGGCGGCGGGTGTAGCGTTCGCCCGCCTTGAGGTAGAGCTTGGTCGGCTCCGCCAGCGTGTCGCTGTGCTGGATGACCATCGGCTTGTCCAGATTCCCGGATTCAATGACGATGAGGGCGGTGAGCAGCTTCTGGGTGCTGGCCGGGGGGCGCAGTTCGTCCGCGTTGCGCTGGTAGATGGTCCGCCCGGTCACGGCGTCGAAGACCAGCACGGAACCGCGCTCGATCACCGGAGCACCGTCAAAGACGGTGGGGGTGTAGGAGGGATCGGGAGTCGGTTTTGCGGAACTTTTCTTGGAAGAACCGCTCTTTTTCGAAGTGGAAGCCGATTTCCGGGAACCCCCTCCCGACTGCGCGTGAACGGTGTGAAACTCCGGAAGAAGAAAGGCGAGGAACCCGAGGAAAAGAAGAGCGTGGCAGAGTTTTCGGAACATTGGCGGTGAGAGCTTTCGGGAAGGAGACGACGTTCAGGGTGATTGGGCGGGTGATTCGGCCCGATCGGTTTTTTCTTTACTACGACTGAGCTGTTTTTCAACCACGGAATCCCGTTCCGCCCCGAGTTTCAGGGCGCTTTCGTAGTGATGCCGGGCGAGTTCCGGCGCGGGCGGGGTCTGTTGCAGGTAGATGACGGCGAGGTTGAAATGGGCGTCCACCAGCGTGTCGTCGAGCTTGAGCGCCTGCTGGAGTTCCATGGCCGCGCCGGTGTACCACCCCTTGCGGCCCAGGGTGACGCCGAGGGCGACGCGCGCTTTCGGGTTGGAAGGCTCGATCAGGAGCGCCTGCGCCAGCGAGGCGAGGGCGAGGTCGTCCCTGCCCGCTTCGTAGGCGACGACACCGAGGGTGAGCCACGCGGGGAAGGAATCCGGGTCGATCCGGGTCGCCTTGCGGAGGGTTTTCTCCGCCTCTTCCAGCCGTCCGGCCCGGTATTCCAGCGAGCCGAGGTTGACGAGACCGATCATGTTTTCCGGTTCCTGCGCGAGGAGGGCTTCGAATTTTCGCCGCCCGGCGTCGAGGTCGCCCGCTTCAAACGCCTTGATCCCCTCCAGGGCGAGAATGGCCGGGGAAGGGGTGGCGGCCGGGGAAGGGCCGGGGGTGGGAGAGGGCGCCGGTTCGGCCACGGCCAGCACCGCCGGAGCGATCAGCATTGCGAAAACCCGCCTCCAGCGCACCCCGCTCATGCGCCTAGCTCCCGGGAACGTTCCGTGGCCACCCGGACGGCCCGGATCACCGCCGCCCGGAGGGCTCCCGCCTCCAGCGCTTCGAGCCCGGCGATGGTGGTCCCCCCCGGGCTGGTCACCTGATCCTTGAGCACGGCGGGGTGTTCCCCGCTCTCGCGCACCATCCGGGCGGCTCCGGCCACCGTCTGCGCCGCCAGTTCCAGCGCGAGTTGCCGGGGCAGCCCCATGCGCACCCCGCCGTCCGCCAGCGCCTCGATGAAAAGATAAACATAGGCGGGACCGCTGCCGCTCAGGCCGGTGACGGCATCGAGAAGCTCCTCCTTCACCTCCACGGCGTGGCCCACCGCGCCGAAAATCCGGCGCGCCGCTTCGGCGTCCTCCTCCGTGGCCACCCGGCCCCGGCTCAGGGCCGCCGCGCCCGCGCCGATCAGCGCCGGGGTGTTGGGCATCACGCGGATCACCCGCACGCCCTCGCCCGCCGCTTCTTCGAGCCGGTTGAGGGTCAGCCCCGCCACGATGGAGATCACCAGTTTCCCGGCCAGCACCTCCTTTACGGAGGCGAGCGCCTCCAGCGCGTCCCCCGGCTTCACGCAGAGCATCACGATCTCCGCCCCTTCGGCCAGTTCCCGGTTGCCCGCCACCCCCCGGATGCCGCGGGCCTCCTCCAGCGCCCGGACCGCCGCCGGATACCGGTCGCTCGCGGAAATTTCCGCCGCGGAGGCGATCCCCGCCTCCAGCACCCCGCCGATGAGGGCCGAAGCCATTTTTCCGCAACCAAGGAAGCCGAGTTTCATAGATGCCCACAAGGCATATACCGGGACGGCCCCCGGGGAAATCTTTTTTCCCGCTCCCCCCGGGCGGACGCCGGTTTTCCCCCGAAAGAAACGTACGGCCTCCCCCCGGCTCAAAGGCGAATGGGTAGAGGGAAGAGCGGGGGCGGACGGCACCGGAATCGGGCGGCGCTCTCCCTTTTCCGGGAAAAGTTTTCCAGTTTCATATTGTCACCACCCCTGAAATCCTTTAATCCTCCCATTGCCCTTATGAAGCGAATCGTTGTTCTCTCGCTAATGTCCTGCGCTCTGATTACCGCCTGCTCGTCGTCGCGGGAGAGTGAGCGCGATCGGAACGCCGTTCGGAACCCTGGCCGCTTCGGTTGGCAGGGGGAGGAATCGGGCGAACCGAGCCGCCGCACTTCCACCACCACGACGACGACCACCACGGAAACTCCCGCGCCGGATTCCACCCGCTCGACTGATTCCACCCCGCCTTCGCCCCGGCCCCAGCCGACGCCGCAGGCCACCCCGCAGCCTCCCCGTGGAAAACTTCCCTACGGGATTCAGGTGCCCGGGCAGCCCGGCATGGTGAAGAGCCCGTACGCTCCGGACGCCGGTCACATTGACGTCACCGGATTCGCTCCCGGCCAGCCGGCGATCGACCCCTTTACCGGCAAACAGTTCCTGGTTCCCTGATCCGGGGTTCATCCGGGGTAACAGGGTGGATAACGTTGCCGTACTCGGCCCCGGTCTGCTGGGCGGCTCCATTGCGCTGGCCCTGAAGGCGCGTTCGCCCGGGTGCCGCGTCGCTCTCTGGGCGCGGCGCGCCTCTGCCGTGGAAGAGATCCGGCAGGCGGGGGTGGCCGACGAAGCCTCCACCGACCTGCGCCCGATCGTTGAAGGGGCGCAGCTTGTCGTTTTCTGCGTGCCCGTCGGTGCGATGCCCGCGCTGGCGGAGGCGATCCTGCCGCATATCGGGCCGGAGACGCTGGTGACCGACGTGGGCAGCGTGAAGGGGCCGGTCGTGGAAGCGCTCGCCCCGGTGTTTGCCCGCCGGGGCCGGTTCCTGGGGAGCCATCCGATGGCCGGGTCCGAACAGAGCGGGCTGGCCGCCGCCCGGGCTGATCTGTTCGAAGGGGCCACCTGCATCCTCACCCCGCACGACGGCGCGCACCCCGCCACCCGGGAGGCCGTGGCGGCGTTCTGGGAGCTGCTCGGCTGCCGCATCCGGGAGCTTCCGCCCCGGGAACACGACGAAACGATCGGGCTGGTGAGCCATCTCCCGCACCTGCTGGCGGCGGTGCTCGTCGATTTCGTCCACGCGGAGAACCCGCGCGCCGTCGGCTTCTGCGGCAACGGCTTCCGCGACACCACGCGGATCGCCTCGGGCCCCGTGCCGATGTGGCGGGAGATCCTCGCCTCCAACCGCGGGGCGCTCTCCGGGATGCTGGAGCGGCTCATCGACCGGTTGCGGAGCGTGAGCGACGATTTTTGCGCCGGGAACGACGCTTCGCTGGAGTCCCTGCTTGCCAACGCGAAGGAACAAAGAGATCGTCTGGGGCCAAAACTCTGATTTATCTTTCATCTATGGGGAACTGGAAAATTACAAGGGCGCCGAAGATCCAGGCGGAGATCACGGTGCCGGGGGACAAAAGCATCTCGCACCGGGCGGTGATCCTCGCGGGCCTCTCCAACGGCACCTGCCTGATCACCGGCTTCCTGCCGAGCGAGGATTGCCTTTGCACGATCAACGCGATGCGCGCGCTCGGCATCGAGATCGAACACCCCGAGCCGACGACACTGATCGTCCATGGCCGCAAGGGAGTGCTCACCCCGCCCGCCGAACCGATCGACTGCGGGAACTCCGGCACCGCCATGCGCCTGCTCGCCGGGGTGCTGGCCGCGCAGCCTTTCCGCAGCGAACTGACCGGGGACCAGTGGCTCTCCCGCCGCCCGATGCAGCGGATCATCGACCCGCTCACCCGCATGGGCGCGAAACTCACCGCCCGGGGCGAAGGGGGGCGGCCCCCGCTGGTGATCAAAGGCGGGGCGCTCACGCCGATCCATTACGAAACGCCGGTCGCCAGCGCGCAGGTCAAGAGCGCCATCCTGCTCGCCGGGCTCTTCACCCGGGGGAAAACGAGCGTCACGGAGCCGCTCCAGAGCCGCAACCACACGGAGCGGATGCTCTCGTGGTTCCTCGCCCACCCGCAGACGGACGGGCTGACCGTCTCCGTCCACGGCCCGGCGACGCTGGAATCGCGCGAGTTCCGGGTGCCCGGCGACATTTCCAGCGCGGCGTTCTGGCTGGTGGCCGCCGCCGTCCAGCCCGGCAGCCGCCTGCTCATCAAGAACATCGGCCTGAACCAGACCCGTACCGGCCTCCTCGACGTCCTCGTGCGGATGGGGGCGAAAGTGCGCGAACTCGTGGAAAACGAGGAAGGGGAACCGATCGGCACCGTGGAAGTGCGCGGGGGGGAACTCCGCGGCACGGAAATCCGGGGCGAGGAAATTCCCAACGTGATCGACGAACTGCCGATCCTCGCCGTGGCCGGGGCGTTCGCCCAGGGCCGCACGGTGATCGCGGACGCCGGGGAACTCCGCGTGAAGGAGACCGACCGCCTCAGCGCCGTGGCGGACAACCTGAAGGCAATGGGGGCGGCGGTGGAGGAAACCGAAGACGGGCTGGTGATCTACGGCGGCAACCCGCTGCGGGGGGCGCATCTCCCGAGCCGCGGGGATCACCGCATCGCCATGGCCTTCGCCATCGCCGGGATGTTCGCCGAGGGGGAGACGGTGATCGACGGCGCCGAATGCGTGGCCACTTCCTACCCCGGCTTTCTCGACACCCTCAAGGAAATCACCACCGCGCATCGGGAACAGACGCCGGTCATTCAGGTCATCCATCCCTCGGGCGAACGGGATTAACGCGACGGCCCAGCGGTTGATATGGATGCCTCCCCTTCCCCAGCCCACCACCGGGTGATCGCCATCGACGGCCCCGCCGCCTCCGGCAAAAGCAGCGTGGCCCGGCGGCTCGCGCGGCGGCTCGGCTACCTCTACGTCAACACCGGGGCGATGTACCGCGCGGTGACGTGGCTGGTGGTGGAAAGCGGGGTGAACCCGGAGGACGCGCAAGCCGTGGAAGCCTTGCTGGCCACCGGGCGGCTGGTTTTCGGCGTGAGCGGGGGAGAGAGCACCGTCGGCGTCCGGGACGGAACGGGCGGCGTCCGCCTCCTGGATGAAGCGGCCCTGAGCGATCCCGCCGTGACCGGGGCCGTCTCCGCCATCGCCTCCCTCTCGCGGGTGCGGCAGGCGCTCGTCGCCCGGCAGCGGGAGTACCGGGCGGAAGGGAACCTCGTCATGGAAGGGCGCGACATCGGTTCCGTCGTCTTTCCGCAGACCCCTTTCAAGTATTACATCGACGCCTCGCCGGAAGTCCGCGCCGCCCGCCGCGCGCGGCAGGGGCATGTCGATAACCTTGCCGCACGGGACGCCCGCGACTCCTCCCGGAGCGACTCCCCGCTCACCCTGCCCGAAGGGGCCGTGCGGATCGACACTTCCGAACTCGGGCTCGACGCCGTGGTCGATCAGGTCGCGGCGGATTACGCCCGGCGTTCCGCCTGAGATCGAAAGACGATGAACGTTTGTTACCAGATCGGCTGGAACCTTTTCAAATTCCTCGGCAGCGTCTTTTTCTCCTTCCGCGCCATCCATCCGGAGCGGATTCCGCTCACCGGCCCGGTGATCCTCGCCGTCAATCACCAGAGCTTTCTCGACCCGCCGCTGGCGGGCATCTGCACGCAGCGGGAGCTTTATTTTCTGGCCCGGCGCAGCCTGCTCAAGTGGCCGATCCTCGGCCCCCTGATGCTGAAGGTGAACGTGATCCCGGTGGACCGGGGCGCGGGGGACATGGCGGCGCTCAAGGCGGTGATCCGCGTCCTGAAGGAAGGGCACGCCACCCTCCTTTTCCCGGAAGGCACCCGCAGCCGCGACGGGAAGCTGCAAAAGGCGCAGGCGGGCCTCGGGATGATCATCGCCCGCACCGGCGCGCCCGTGGTGCCGATGCGCATTTTCGGCGCGCACGAGGCGCTGCCGCCCGATGGCAGGAGCTTTCACGCCTCGCCGGTGAGCGTCGTCGTCGGCGAGCCGATCCGGTTTTCCCCGGAGGAACTCGCCTGCAAGGATCGCGAACTCTACCAGCGCCTGAGCGATCGGGTGATGGACGCGATCGCCGCAATCCGCTATGAACCATAGCGACCCGCCGAAGCCTCCCCTTTTTCGGGCGCACCCGTTTTCATCATGAAGAAGTATCTCGTCACCATCGGCCTAGAAGTCCACGTCCAGCTTAAAACCCGCACGAAAATGTTCTGCGGGTGCAAGGTGGAGTACGGCGCGGAACCGAACACGAACACCTGCCCGGTCTGCCTCGGGATGCCGGGCGCCCTGCCGGTCATCAACGGGGAAGCGGTGCGGATGACGATCCTCACCGGGCGGATGCTCGGGTGCACCACGCCGCCGCTCAGCAAGTTCGACCGCAAGCAGTACTTCTACCCGGACATGCCGAAGAACTACCAGATCTCGCAGTACGACCTGCCGCTCTGCCTCGGCGGCGAGGTGATCCTGCACGATCTCGCCTACCCGAAGGACGCGCAGAAGACCATCGAGACGCCGGACAAGGCGATCCGGCTCGTGCGCATCCATCTGGAGGAGGACGTGGCCAAGAGCTTCCACCCCGACCACCATACCGCGATCGACTTCAACCGCGCGGGCACGCCGCTCATGGAAGTGGTGAGCGAGCCGGACATCGCCTCCCCGGAGGAAGCCTTCGCCTACCTCACCGCGATCAAGCAGATCCTCATCTACGGCGGCGTGAGCGATGCGGACATGGAAAAGGGGCAACTCCGGTGCGACTGCAACGTCTCCGTCCGCCCGGAAGGGCAGAAGGAATACGGGACGAAGATCGAGATCAAGAACATGAACACGATCTCCGGGGTGCGCCGGGCGCTCGCCTACGAGATCGAGCGGCAGATCGCGCTGGTGGACAAGGGGGAAACGCTCCTTCAGGAAACCCGCCGCTGGGACGACGTGACCGGCCAGACGAGCCTGATGCGCATCAAGGAGAGCGCACACGATTACCGCTACTTCCCGGAGCCCGATCTGCTGCCGATCCGCACGGAGGCGCTGGTCGCTTCCGTGGAGGAACACGTGCCCGAGCTGCCGACCGCCAAGCGTGCCCGGTTTGTGGAGAGCTACGGGGTGAGCGCGTACGACGCCGGGGTGCTCGCCAACGACCTGCCGCTGGCCGCCTATTTCGAAAGCGCCGCCGCGAACGCCCGCAAGCCGAAGAACGTCGCCAACTGGATTCTCAACGATCTGGCGAGCGCCCTTTCCGCCGCCGGGCTCGCGATCGGCGAATGCCCGATCTCGCCGGAGAACCTTGATGAACTCGTCAACCTGATCGACGACGGAAAGATCAACGGCAAGCAGGGCAAGGAGGTCTTCGCGGAGATGTTCGCCACCGGGAAGCAAGCCGGGGTGATTGTGGAGGAAAAGGGGCTCCGGCAGGAGAGCGACCTCGGCGCCATCGAGGCCCTTTGCGATCAGGCGATCGCCGCGAACCCGAAGGCGGTGGAGGAATACCGGGGCGGCAAGCTCGGCTCCATCAACTTCCTCAAGGGGCAGGTGATGAAGCTCTCCAAGGGCAAGGCGAATCCGGCGCTCGTCGGGCCGATCCTGGAGCAGAAACTCGCCTCCTGACCGCCCCCTGATCTTCCAACCCCGGTGCTCCCATGTCGCGCACGCTGACTCTCCTCTTCCTGGGAGTGGTGGCGCTGTTTTTCGGCGCGTTTCTGGCCTGGCCGGTGATGCAGACGGTGCGCGGCGCGTTCGTGAGCGCGGACGGGACGTGGACGCTCGCCTACGTGGCGGAGGTCTTCCGAAACCCGGTCTACCTGGAGGGGTTGCGCAACGCCTTCCTGCTCGCGGTGGCGAGCACGCTGGTGACGATGGCGGTGGCGATCCCGCTCGCCTGGCTCTCGGACCGCTTCGAGTTTCCCTTCAAGAAAACGCTGCTCGCCCTGCTGCTGGTGCCGATGATCCTGCCCCCCTTCGTCGGGGCGATCGGGATGAAGCACATCCTCGGCCAGTACGGGGCGCTCAACGCGCTGCTCTGGCATCTGGGCCTGCTCGGCCCCGGTGAAACCATTGACTGGCTCGGCGGGTTCGAGCAGGGGCGCTTCTGGGGGGTGGTCGCCCTCAACGCGCTGCACCTCTACCCGATCCTCTTCCTCAACGTCGCCGCCGCGCTCGCCAATGTGGACCCGTCGATGGAGGAGGCGGCGGAGAACCTGGGCTGCACCGGCTGGCGGAAGTTCCGCCGGGTGACGCTCCCGCTCGTCATGCCGGGGGTGTTTGCCGGAGGGGCGATCGTTTTCATCTGGGCGTTTACGGAACTCGGCGTGCCGCTCATGTTCGACTACACGCGGGTGACGCCGGTGCAGATTTTCACGGGGCTCAAGGAGCTTTCCGGCAACCCGTTCCCGTACGCGCTGGTGGTGGTGACGCTCGTCCTCGCCTTCGTTTTTTACCTGCTCGGCAAATGGGGGTTCGGGCGCGGGAGCTACGCGATGCTGCCGAAGGCGACCACGGCGGGGGCGGCGCGGCGGCTCGGCTGGAGCGCGGCGGGGCTCGGGTGTTCGGCGCTCTTTGCCGGGGTGATCGCGCTGGCGATGCTGCCGCACGCGGGGGTCGTCCTCGTCTCGTTCGCGCGGGACTGGTACCAGAGCGTCCTCCCGCTGCAATGGACGCTGGAGCATTACCGGGAGGCGCTCGGACACGACCTGACGGTTCCCGCCATTCTCAACAGCGTCAAATACGCCGGTCTGGCGACGGGGGTGGACCTCATCCTCGGCATCGGGATCGGCTATTTGATCGTGCGCACGAAGCTGCCCGGGCGTTCGCTCCTCGACGGGCTGGCGATGCTGCCGCTCGCGGTGCCGGGGCTGGTGCTCGCCTTCGGTTATCTGGCGATGACGCAGGAAGGGAACGCCTTCGCCTTTCTCAATCCGGTGGTCGATCCGCTGCCGATCCTCGTGATCGCCTACGCGATGCGGCGGCTCCCGTATGTCGTCCGGGCGGTGGTGGCGGGGCTCAGCCAGACGAGCGAAGCGCTGGAGGAAGCGGCCCGGAACCTCGGGGCGACCCCGCTGCGGGCGCTCCGGCGCGTCACCCTGCCGCTGATCGCCGCGAACCTGCTCGCGGGCGGGCTGCTCGCCTTCTCCTTCGCCATGCTGGAAGTCTCCGACTCGCTCATCCTGGCCGTGCGCCGGGAGGATTTCCCGATCACCAAGGCGATCTTCGAGCTTTTCCAGTTGCTCGGCGACGGGCGCTCCATCGCGGCGGCGCTGGGGGTCTGGGCGATGCTCTTCCTCGGGATCACCCTCTTTGGCGCGAGCCGCATCCTGGGTAAAAAGATGGGGGCGCTTTTCCGGATGTAGGGATCGCGCCGACGACGGCCTCACGCCCGGGCAACGGGGAGAGAGATGCGGATGGTCACCTCTCCCGGAGAGGATTCGTGGATCATGGAAGCCGCCGTGCCGTAGAGCAACTGGAGGCGGCGGCGCAGGTTGGCGAGGCCGATGCCGGTGGAGGAATGCTCCCCCGGCTCGATCCAGTGACCGGAGTTGCTCACACTCACGGCGAGGGTTTCCCCTTCGATGCAGGCCCGGATGGTGATCCTGAGCGGGCGGATGGGGGAGCGGACGCCGTATTTGAGGGCGTTTTCCAGCAGCGGCTGGATCATGGCGACGGGGACGACCGTCTCCAGCGCGGAAGCGGTGGCTTCCACCCGGTATTCGAGGCTCTCCTCAAAGCGGAATTTCTCCACTTGCAGGTAGCTCTCCAGCGCGGAAACCTCCACCCCCAGGCGCTCCGTTTCCCCGCGCTGCTGGAGCGAGAAACGGAGGTAATCAGCCAGCGCCAGGGTGATCTTCTGGGCCACGCGCGGCTGATCGGTGGAGGCGAGGATGGAGTTGAGCGCATTGAAGAGAAAATGCGGGTTGATCTGGGAGCGCAGCATCTGCAACTCCGCCGCCCGGAGCGCGGCCTCCGCCCGGGCGGCGCGGAGCTGTTGCTGCTGGGTGTCGAGCCAGTAGTGAATGCCGAAATAGAGGATGCTCCAGAAGCCGTAGAGGACGGTGCGGGCCACCAGGCTGAAGGTCAGGAACTGCCGCATCTCCACCTGTTCGGCGGGGGCGGCGTCGATCCACCGGGTGGCTTCGCTCATGAGGCCCGCATCGACCAGCCCTGCGACGAGGCAGCAGGTGGCGAGCAGCGCGAGGCGCCACCCGTGATACGGCGACGCGCTCCGCCGCACCCGCTGATAGACGGGGCGCAGGGCAAAGGAGGTGATCGCCAGCCCGAAAGCGGAACGGAAGGCCGTGAGGACGAGGGCGTCCCTCATCGACAGATAGACCACCATGCCGACCGAAACCACGAGGGTTCCGGCCCAGCCGACCGCCTGCAGGCGCCAGAAAAGCCGGCGGCGGTTGCTGAGGTCAAAGAGGGGATTGGTGTTCACCGGAAAAGGAGTATAACGGACCAACCGGCTGCGAAAAAGCAGGCACTGCCGCCGCGTTGCCCGGTTCGCGAATTATTTGGCCGGGTTCACAGAAAAGCGCGTGTCATGAGCACGCAGGCAGCTATTTCACAAAAGGTATGAAGCTTCCATCACCGCGCCTTCGCATCCTGCTCCTGCTCTTCGCCCTCGCGGCGGGCCGCCCTCTCCATGCGGGCTATGAAATCGCGGATGTGACGGAGGCGAGCGAGAACGATTACCGCGGTTACACGCGCGTCTACCTCAACTACGGGGACAACCCGATCGAGGAGAGCGAGTGGGAACCGTTCGTCCCCCCGCAGGGGTACCTGAAGAACTCGCCCCGCAACGGGCAGTTCGATGACGAGGAAACCTTCGGCAGCCCCGGCAAGCCGGCGGGAGAGGTCGTGGTCGTCAACATCGGCGAGGACGCGAACGAAGTGCCGTACACGTGGAAATTCATCGCGCAGATCCAGAGCGCCATGTGGGGGGATTTTTCGGATGTCGATCTGCCGGACCTTCCCGTCCCGATTGATCCGCTCAACCCGTATGCCGTGGCCGCCGTCGTTGTCACGCCGCCGGGCGGGGCCATCAAGTTCAGTTCCAACGAGAAAAATCAGGACATGATCTTCTGGGCCACGGAAGGGGACGTCCCGGGCGGGACGCCGATCAAGCGCTACTTCATCACCGATGAATGGGGAAACAAATACATCATGGGAGCGAGCGGGGCGCCGACCGATGCGCAACTCGACGAGTATGTCGGGAAAGCCGTACTCCCCAATGAAAACTGGATCGCCAGCACCGGGTTCTTCAATGAAACCGTGCACGTGCTCCCGGCCTACGGGGCGGGCGATCAGGCGCATTTCAATCTCTTCCGCGACAGTGGAGACAATACTTATTTCCAGATCGAATGGAGCGAGAGCGGGGAGGGCATTGCCTCCCATATCGTCGATATGCCGATCTGGGGCGGGAAAAGCAGTGACAGGATTCTGGGCCGCGCCGGGGATGACAATCTGATCCACGGCGCGGAGGGGGACGACGTGATCCACCTGCTCGGAGAGAACGACCTCGTCTATGGCGACGCCGGGATGGACACCGCCGTCTTCACCGGAGCGTTTACCGATTACACGCTTCTCTTCTATGCCAATGGCGGGCAGGAACTGATCCTCGAAGGGCTCGGCGTCCAGAAATCGCTCTTCAGCATTGAGAGCCTGCAATTTGAGGACCGCACGATCATGGCGGCGGCGGTTCCCGAGCCCGGGGCCCTCGGGCTGCTTGCCGGGGTGGGTTTGATTCTCTCCGCGGGAGCCTTCCGCCGCCGCGCGAGGCAGCGGGCTGTGGAGGACTAATTGATCGCCGGGGTCTGCAACTCCGTCGCCGTCGCCTTGCGCCAGGTGCGCATCAGGGCGTCCACCCGCGCGGTCACTTCCTTGAGATCCTTCGTGTAGCAGGTGGCCACCAGCAGGAGCTGCTCCCTCGCGTTCAGGTTGAGAAAGGTGACCGATTGCGAAACCCGGTTCCCGGGGATCTGGTAGCGGGCCACGAACCGGCGGCCGGTCCAGTCGTTGATGGCGAGCGGGTTTTCGATCTCCTCCATCTCTCCCGCCGGTTGCGCCCCCGCGGGAGCGAAGCTCAGGGCCGTGGTCCGGTAGGCGGCGAGGGTTTCCCCCTCAAAGGGGAGCGCCGGTTCGTGCGGCGATTTGCGGAGGATGAGCGACGCCCCCTCAAACGCCCCGAACCGGAAGAGCGCCTCCCCGCCGCCGCCGCTGATTTCCGTCTCGCTGTCGGGAGAGAGCACCACGCTCCCCTCCTCCCCGCTCTGGAAATAAAGGCGGCGCAAGACGCCCCCGTCCCTCGTCGTCATGGTGGAAAAGCGCGGCGTCAGGTCAATGGCGGCCAGCGGCGCCGCCGTCAGCCCCGCCAGCAAGGCGCAGAGGAGAGTCGTTCGCATGGGTCAGAAACGGGACCACGGGCCGCGGTTGAGCACGACGGCCTCCACGCTGCCGGGGGGCGGCGTCGTCAGGAAAAGGTTGTCGAAGTTCCAGCGCCGCAGTGGAGCGCCGTAGATGTTGCCGGTGTTCCAGCGCCCCCGGAACATCTCGCTCTCGAAAAGCTCCACCATGGAGCCGAGGTAGGTGCAGTAAACGTTCTGCCACTGTTCGAGAAAGCGCGGGAAGTTGTTGGCCCCGCCCGAGTACGAGCCGGGCTTGTTGCCGACCGGATCGGTCGAGGGCATGAACCCGGCGAGAATCGCCATGTTGTAGGTCGTGTGCTTGGCGACGCGGCTGCTGAGGGCCTTGCTGGAGTTGGTGTCCTTCCAGTTGTTGGAAAGGAGCATCACCGCATCGGCGATGATGGCCGCCGGCTGGCGGGTGTAGCCGGCGGCGACGGCTTCGGAAGGATCGTTGTTCTTGTTCCCCTTGGTGCTGGAGGGCGGGTTGACGCCGGTGTTGTAGTCGCCCTGCACGTAGACCGGGTTTTCGCTCGCGATGGTGAGCCCCCCGGAGGGAAGGGAATGGCCGTTGAGCAGGCGGACCGTCTTCACGTTATCCCCGGAGTTGCGGGAGGTGGTGTCGTGAATGTAAACGACGTTGTTGAAGCCCGGGAGGTTCTCGACCGCGCTTTTGAACTTGGCCATGTCGAGCGTCGTCACATCCACCCAGGCGGATTCCCGGGTGTCGTAGATGCCGCTCGCGGGCATGGTCTTCTTCTTGTTGCCTTCGTAATAAGTATATTCGGCGTGACCGAGGGTCTTGGAGAGTGAATTGCGAATTTTGGAGACCGTGGTGCTGTCGGGCGAAGCGCCCCCCTGCCCGTTGACGGTGATCGTGGGCGAAGCCGAGTCGCCGTTGACCTCGATGATGAGCGAGGCTTTGTTGATCAGGCGGCGCGAAGCGATCGCTTCCGGGTCCGGGTAGCGGGGATCGCGCGGTTCGATGAGTTCGCGGTAGCCGTCGTTGTTGGTGCTTGCGTCATTGGTCTTGAAGACCTCTTCGGGCTTGCCCCCCATCGGCTGGATGGCGGGCACCTGGTTGAGCTGCGCCTCTTTCTTGATCTCGTAAACCGGCGGGAACCCTTCCCAGTTTTTCCCCATGTAACCATCGGTCCAGTACTTGGCCCAGGGGGATTCCACCTCCTGGTATCCTTCATGATGGGTCACGTTGCCCTGGATCGTCAGCGAATTCTCATCACCCCGGATATACATCGTCCCGTTGGAGTGCATCAGGCCGTTGACCACCATCGTGGCCGGACGGTAGAACTCCAGGTCGTGCTGGAAAAAGAACATCGACTGAAAGAGCGGCACCTCCGTGTACTGGAAGAGCCGCCGCACGCCGATGATGCTTCCGTCATCGAGCTTCACCCGGGCGATGGCGGCGTAGTTGCGGGTGCGGCCCGACCAGCCGACGTACCCGGGCACGCGGCCGGTGATCGGCACCCCCGTGGTGGTCGCCACGCCGTAGGCGTCGAGCGCCAGAAGGGTGAGCGGCTCCTCGTCCGCGTACGTCACGCCGGGAAAGGTGGGCGGCGTCAGGTTCTGGTACGCTTCGGAAGCGAATTTTCCGGTGCCGATCCGCTGTTTCCAGATGGCGTAGGCGTATTCGAGCGCTCCTTCCGCCGCCGCCTGCGCCGCCGCGAAATCCCGGCTCCGCGCGGTCCCCTGGGCCGTATGGCCCGAGGTGTTGAAGGCGATGCCCGCGAAGGTGCAGACCATCGCCAGCAGCCCCACCGTCACCAGCAGAACGTTACCCGAACGGGAATGAGGTTGTTTCATGGCTTTAGAGTTGGTTGGGATCGCACTTGAAAGCGGTCCGCGTTTCCAGGTTGACGTAAGAGGCAAAGTCACTGGTTTGCCGGCTTTCAAGATAGCGATGGTAGCGCCGGTCGCGCACCTGAAGGTCCATGCGGACAAACGATCGCGCGTCGATCGTGAGCATCTCAAAGGGGGTGGCGCTTGAGAGCCGCCCCGGGGCTCCCTCCTCCGGCTCGATCTCGCCGCTGAGGACATGGGCCGTCGCGGCGTTCATGTTGATCGTGGCGCCCCGGGGGAAGGCCTCCAGCATGACCAGTTCGCGCCGCGATCCGTTGGGGCGCACGAGCAGGGCGGTGGGCCGGATCAGCGTGGCGGTGAGCGTCGTCCCGTCATTGGGCAGGACGGCGTCCGTCGCCGTCAACTGCTGCTGAAGGGTCACGCGGCAGGTCACCCGGTTCGGATTTTCGCCCACCGGGTTTGCAATGATCTTGGCCGAGGAGACATAGGCGCGGACCTGGTTGGCCTCCCCGGTCATCAGGATCGTGGTGTTGATCACCAGCGCGTCGTTGGACTGGGGGATCGGGGGCACCACCTGGGCCCGCTTGTCATAAACGATGTCGATGGAGGTGACGCGGCCCGAAAGCCCGTTCTGGGGAACCTTGACCACGTACGGCGCGCCGATGTAGCGATAAAAACGGATACCGGGGGAAACCGTCGCCCCATTGGTGAGTTCCCGACCGGAGGTGTCGATCGGCGTCGGGGGATCGTACGCCACCTGGAGGATGAGATGCATCCGGTCGATCGCGTTGCGGGCGCTGGCGGAGGTGGAGTTGATGGAGAAACTCTTGAGCGCCACGAGCAGCCCCGCATAGGTCAGGAGGTAAACGCCCCCGAGCACCACGACGCCGACCGCCGCGCCGACGAGAAGCTCCACGAGAGCGATCCCCCGGCGGCTCCGGAGACGGGAGCGCCACGACGGGCCGGTCGGAATGGAAAGAAAGCGTTTCATGGCATCGGATCAATCATCCCGGGCCCGGATGGTGGACATCTCGTACGAATAATCGCGGCCCAGGTATTCGTATTCGATGCGGAAGGTGATGCGGCGGATCACCGAAAGGATATCCTCCGGTTTTTCATCATCGGGAAGATCGGTCACGATCCGGCGCAGCGTCCCTTCCACGACGGTGTCGCCCTCGCCGGTGATGGCCACCGTCATCGTATTGTCTTCCTCCCCGTCCTCCCCCCCGTCCTCTCCGGCGCTTGCGCCCTCCCGGTAAATCTCGCCGTTCTCCTCGTCGGCGGTCAGCTTCAGAATGTCCGGCACGTTCACGCTGGTATAGGGGACGCCGAGCGCCGTCTCGATATTGCGCTGGACGATCATCCGCGCGTTGGTCATCACGCGGGTGCGCGCGGCGAACGTCTGGGAGTTGAGCAGGGTGGCGATCACCGTGCTGGCGACAATGACGGTGATCACCATCGCCGCGATCGCCTCCAGAAGCGAGAACCCGCCCCGCCGCGGAGGCGGACGCCGGAAAATGCCGGGAGACTCGGGAGGGATCGGGTGCATGAGGATGGGGACTGGCGTGAAAGGGTCGAAAAGGGCCGGAAAGGGCCTGGGTTGAAAGGCGCGGTTCCGGGCCGTGGATCAACCCGTTGTTTTAGCAGCTTTCATGCCATCAGGCCAATCCGCCACCCCGGGCCGGTCCCGGGGCGCGACGGTCCCCTTTCTACCATGCCGGGGCGGGAGCCGCAAGGGTGCGACACCGCCCCCGGGGGACGGGAGATGCCCCCGCTCCTACTGAATCTGCGCGAGAAGCAGCGCGGGCAGATCGGCGATGGCGACGCGCTCCTGCTTCATCGAGTCGCGATGGCGCAGCGTCACCGTCCCCTCGCTCTCCGGGCCGTTTTCGCCGATCGTGTCGAAGTCGATGGTAACGCCGAAGGGGGTTCCCGCCTCGTCCTGCCGGCGGTAGCGGCGGCCGATCGCCCCGGCGTCGTCGTAGAAGACGTTCATGTGCGGGCGGAGCAGGTCGCGCACTTCCTTCGCCTTGGCCACGAGCGCCGGTTTGTTGCGCAGGAGCGGGAAGACGCCGACCTTGATCGGGGCCACCCGGGGGTGGAAACGGAGGACGGTGCGCACCTCGGTGTTCCCCTTTTCGTCGGTGACTTCCTCCTCGTCGTACGCGTTGCAGATAAGGGCGAGCACGAGGCGGTCCACCCCGGCGGAAGGCTCGATGACATGCGGCACGTAACGGGCCTGCGCTTCCTGATCGAAGACTTCCATCGACTTGCCGGAGACGTTCTGATGCTGGGTGAGGTCAAACCCGCCACGGGCGGCGATCCCTTCGAGTTCCTGCGAACCGAAGGGGAACTGGAAGAGAATATCGACGGTCGCCTTCGCGTAGTGCGCCAGTTCGTCCTTCTTCTGCCAGTAGAGATCGAGCGTGTCGCGGCTCAGGCCGACGCTCTCGTACCATTTGAGGCGCTCTTCGAGCCAGTAGGCGTGCCAGAGTTCCCAGCCCCAGTCGGGCTGCGGCTCGCCCTTCACCCCGTCTGCGGGCAGGGCGGCCACGCTTCCGGCCTGTTTTTCGACCACTTCATCGGGCTTGATGAAAAATTCCAGCTCCATCTGCTCGAACTCGCGGGAGCGGAAGGTGTAGTTGCGCGGGTTGATCTCGTTGCGGAACGCCTTGCCGATCTGGACGATGCCGAAGGGAACCTTCTGGCGGCTCGTCTCCAGAATGTTCTTGAACTGCACGAAGATCGCCTGCGCCGTCTCCGGGCGGAGGTAGACGACGTTTTCGTCGCTCTCCACGGGCCCGGCGTGGCTCTTGAACATCAGGTTGAACATCCGGGGCTCGGTGAGCAGCGAGCCGTTCTCCGGGTTGTAACGGGTGCTCCCCTCCACCTTTTCCGTCCGCTCGCCTTCGAGCACCGGTTTCTCCACCCCGCGCTGGCGGTAGTATTCGATCGCCACCTTGCGGGCGCTCTCGGACGGTTTGCCGGGGGGCAGGAGGACGGAGTACGCCTCCGTGGACCCCTTGCCACCCGCTTCGTCGCCCGCCCCGGTGTAGTGGTGGACGAGGCCGGACTGCGGGTCGATCTGGTCCGAGCGGAAGCGCTTGCGGGTGAGCAGGCAATCGACCATCGGGTCCGCGAAGGTGTCGAGGTGGCCGGAGGCCTTCCAGACGGTCGGGTGGGTGATGATGCTGGCATCAAGGCCGACGATGTCGTCGCGCAGCCGCGTCATGCTCTTCCACCAGAGTTCCTTGGCGTTGCGCTTGAGTTCCGCGCCGAGGGGGCCGTAATCCCAGAAGCCGTTGATGCCGCCGTAAATCTCGCTGGAGGGAAAGATGAAACCCCGCCTTTTGCACAGGGAGACGATTTTTTCCATTCGTTCGGTGGATTTATTGGCAGACGCACTCATAGGGCCGTGAACTCATCACCCGGCAGGCCGGTTGGCAAGTGGAAACCGCTCCGAAGGGGGGCTTCCCCCGCTTTTCCCCGGGAAAAGGCGGAAAAAGCCCCGGGAAGCGCCGGATGCGGAGCGGCATTCAACGGATCTCCACCTCGCATTTCGGGATGGCCCGCAGGAAGGCGTTTCCGTAGTGGCGGCTGAGGATGCGGGGGTCGAGGATGACGACCTGCCCGCGGTCCGATTTCGTCCGGATGAGCCGCCCGACCCCCTGCCGCAGCTTCAGGATCGCCTCCGGCAGCGAGTATTCGCTGAAGGGATCGCCGCCCTGCGCCTGGATCGCCTCCAGCCGCGCTTCGATGAGCGGATGATCGGGCACGGCGAACGGGAGCCGGGTGATGATGACGTTGGAGAGGGCCTCCCCGGGCACGTCCACGCCGCTCCAGAAGCTGTCCGTGCCGAAAAGGACGTTGCGCCCTTCGCCTTTGAAATTCTCGATGAGCCGCTGGCGGGACATCCCCTGCCCCTGCACGAGGAGCGTCCAGCCGTGCCGCCGGGCGGTCTTTTCCATCGCCCCGGCGAGCGAAAACATCGTCCGGTAGGAGGTGAAGAGGACGAAGGCGCGCCCCTGCGTCATCCCGACGTATTCCTCGATCCGCGCGGCGAGCGCTTCCTCAAACTGCGCGTCCCGGGGATCGGGCATCTTGCGCGCGATGTAGAGCTTCATCTGCGCCTCGTAGTCAAAGGGGCTGCCGATCTGGGTGGCCTCCACCTCCGTCGCCCCGACGCGGTTGCGGAAGTAGGCGAGATCGCTCCCGCCCACGGAGAGGGTGGCGCTGGTGAGCACGCAGGTGTTCCCCTCCCGGAAGAGGAGGGCGCGAAGATGGGCGGCGATGTCGATCGGCGCGGCGTTGAGCGTGCAGGCGGGATGGGTTTTCCCGGTTTTTTCCACCCAGTAGACATGTTCCTCCGCATCCTGGGAAAGGAAGGTGGCGATGCCGAGCCGGGCGTCCCGGACGCGGCGGCCCAGGTCCTGAAGCTCGGAGCGGGTGGTTTCGTCCTCCACGTTCTTGAGCACGGAGACGATCAGTTTCTGGAGCTGGGCGAGCTTCGTGGTGAGCGTGTCGGTGACCAGATCGGGCTCCCGCACGCGGAATTCCCGGCCCCGGGTGAAATCCGCGGTGGTCGCCACGGTTTCGAAGAACCGCTCCACCTCGCCCGCGAGCGTCGCCGTTTCCCGCACGCCTTCGGCATGGCGCAGGACGGTGAAGAGCCCTTTCTTCGTCCGCTCGTTGTAGAGGCGCTGGAGAACGTATTTGAGCCCGGATTGCGAGACGCTCAGGCCGATCTGCCGGGAGGCGACCGTCTCCAGCGTGTGCGCTTCGTCAAAGATCACGAAATCGTTGGCGAAGATGTAGCCCTCGCGCTCCTCCTCGTCCGCGCCGCCCGCGTTGAGGAAAAAGAGGGTGTGGTTCATCACCACGACATCGGAGGAGATGAGCCGCCGCCGCGCCGCCTGATAGAAACAGCGGCTCTCCGGGCCGCAACTGCGCGAGGTGCAGACGTGCTGCTCGCTGCACACCTGCGCCCAGACGGCGGGGTCCGGCTCCACGCTGAAATCCGCCAGCGAGCCGTCGCGCGTGGTCTGCGCCCATTCGTGGATGCGCTCCAGTTCCGCCTTTTCCGGCGTGGTGAAGAGATCGGCGGACTGCGCGAGCGCCCGTTCCAGCCGCCGCCAGCAGAGGTAGTTGCCGCGGCCTTTCCAGAGCGTCGCCTCGAACTCCACGGGGAGGAGCTTCTGGAGGATCGGGATGTCCTTGTAGACGAGCTGCTCCTGAAGATTGATCGTGTAGGTGGAGATGATCGCCTTCTTTTTGTGCTCAAGCGCGTAGAGGACGGCGGGGAGCAGGTAGGCGAGCGATTTGCCGACCCCCGTCCCGGCCTCGACCACCAGCGGGCGTTCCTCCGTGAGCGCCTGCGCCACGGCCACGGCCATCGCCTGCTGTTCGGGGCGGTATTCGAAGTGGTTCGCACGCGAAAGCAGCCCGTCCGGGGCAAACGCCTGCCGGATGCGCTCGGCAAATTCATCGCTGATCTCGTCGCGGAAGGCGATCATGGGAAAGGAAAGTCTGCCTCTGCCCCGCCGCAAACGCCACCCCAAAACCGCCACATTCCCTTTGGGGAGCGGAATTTTCTGGTTTCCCCGGTTCGGGATCGGGGGTAGATAAGGGGGTTTCATGCGGCTCCTGGACAAGTACATTCTGCGGAATTTCCTGGTTCCTTTCCTGCTCTGTTTCTTCGGGTTTCTGTCGATCTGGCTGGTTTTTGACCTTTCGGACAACGCGACCGATTTTATCGACGGGAAGGCGAACGCCGGGATGCTCGCGGGGTATTACGCGAGCCAGCTCCCGCAGATCGCCCTCATTTCCCTGCCGGTGGGGCTGGTGCTGGCGCTTCTCTACGCCTTGAGCCGGATGTCCCGGGCCAACGAGGTGATCGCGATGCTCACCGCCGGGCAGAGCCTCGGGCGGCTGCTGGTCCCGCTTTTCGCCGTGGGACTGCTCCTCACGGGAGTTTCCACCTGGCTCAACTACGGGATGGCGCCGCACGCGGAGATCGAGCGCAAGGCGTTCTTCGCCCGGCTCAGCGAGAAGAAGCGGCGCAAGGGCGAGGTGATCGAGGCGCATCTCTACCGCAACCGCGCCGACCGGCGCACCTGGTACGTGGAAGAGATGCCCACCCTGCAAGCCCGCGATCAGGTGCTCCACGGCATCCATATCGTGGAACAGGACAAGGCGCTCAACATCCGCACCAAATGGTACGCCCGCCGGGCGCGGTACGATCCGCTCGGGCAGACGTGGCGCTTTGAACGGGGCAGGACGGTCCATTTCGACGAGGAGGGGAACCTGACCTCCGAGGAAGGGTGGCGCGTTCTGCTCATGAGGGACTGGCGGGAGAACCCGTGGCGCATCGTCAGCACGAACATCGCCTCCGACGGGTTATCCGTGCCGGAACTGCGGGAGTACCTGCGCCAGAACGCCGACTTCCCGGCGGCCCAGCTTCGCCCCTACCGGACGGAGCTGCTCTACCGGTGGTCCCTGCCGTGGGGGTGTTTCGTCGTCATCTTCCTGGCCGCGCCGCTCGGGATCGTGTACTCGCGCCGGGGAATCCTGGCGGGGGTGGCGGGGGCGATCTTCCTCTTCGCCGCGCATCTCTTTCTCGGGTTCCTCTTTCTGGCGCTGGGAAAAGGCGGGGTGCTTCCGCCCTTCGTGGCGACGTGGGGGATTCACATCCTCTTTCTGGCCATCGGCGCTTATCTCTTCTATCTCCGCTCCACGAACCGGGAGTTGCCCGACCTGGGACGGTGGATGCCGTAACGATCGGGGAGGAAAGCCCCGGGCGCGGCCCGTTTGCGCTGCTCGGGTCTTAGCCCGCCTGACCGGGCGCTTCCACAGGCCAGAGCAGCCGCTGGCCCCATCGGATTTGAACTGACGCCAAAGCCGTTGGGTTCCGCTATTGCCGCTCAAAAACTACCCACCGAGGCAACCTCTCGATTGACCTCTACGCGGTCACTCACTTTTACCTCCGCCACACCCGGGCCCGATGGCGGGAGAAAACCGTCATCATCACAGCCCCCAACGCCCAAACCCGACAAAGGCGCACAATCACCGTCTCAGAGGTTCTTACCCCTTGGATCGCTGACCAGAGGAAAGATTCAGGCGCGATATTCCCCAAAGGAAAGGGAAAGTGCTGGAGAACAGGGTTTACCCAACTGGTGGAAGCAGCCAAGATCACTCCTTGGCCAAGGAATGCCCTTCGGCATTGCCTCCCGCTTAGTCCTCCGGTGGTCGATGCAAGAGCTTTGAGCATCGCTTCTTTAACATCAGAGGCATCGCCGTCCCGACTGAAAAATAGCAGGCGCGGCAACAAGCAAGTAGCAGACGCAGGGCTTTACTGGTTGACAAATTTCTCAAGAGGATTAGGTTTCCATCGAAACGCTAAATGAGCGTACCTGAAAAATCTGAGGCAAGCCAGCTGGAGTCCCATATTGGCTACTGGCTTAGGTTTGTCTCAAACCACGTCTCCTCGGGCTTCCAGAAGCTGCTGGAAGCCAAGGGTATCTCGGTTACGGAATGGGTGGCATTGCGGACACTTTTCGACAAATCCGAAACAACCCATGCCGAACTCATCCAACAGCTCGGCATCACCAAGGGAACCGCATCCAAGGTGATCAGTCGTTTGGAAGAAAGAGGGCTGGCAAAAAGGCGATTGGCCGAAGGTCGCCTGCGAGAACAAGTGCTCATACTTACCGCGCAGGGCAAAAAGTTGGTCCCAAAACTTTGTGCGTTAGCCGATCAGAACGATGCGCATTTTTTTGGTCACTTGCATCAACACGACCGTATCGCGCTCACCACCCTGCTTCGTGAGCTGGTTTCGCATCATCAGCTCAGGGAAGTTCCCATCGAATAAATTTTTTCCAATTTCATCCCTGTTGAAATAAATATGAACACTGCAACCAAGACAACCATTCAAGAAGCAGCCCAGGGCTCCAGCGAAGGCCGACTGCATTTTGGCCAGGTCATTGGCCTGTTAATGCAAGCCGACGTCGAATCGTATGCCGTCGATTATCGAACCCGCCGCACGACCTATTATACGCCTGACGGCGAGACACTGGCGATCGACCTGGATCTGCCGGAAGTCCCCATTCCACTGAAATTCGACGCGGAGGCCATCAAGGCGGCGATTCGCGGATCCCAGCAAGGTTTCGTAAAGTACCCAGAATTCAAGCGCCTGTCCTGTGCCGCAGGCTGCATTGGATACACGGTGTGGATTGCAGGGAAACACGTCACTTATTTCGGACGCAAAGGAGAAACGCACGTGGAACGTTTCCCTGATTGATTCCGTGACCTTTGAAGTTCGCCCAAGCGCCCCCCTTGGATCACCGGCTCAATCCAACCCGCATGGATCGCACGTTTGAAAATTTTCTGCGACTTCAGCAGGGCAATCGCCTCATCTTGCGTCACGCCAAGCAGTGGGAATCCGGGAGGGGCTAAAACCGGGATTTCGGGAGCTTCGCAGGTGACCATAATCCATTTTAGCAAAAACAAGCGTTAACTTTCAGGAAAAAGAGGCCAGATTTGGTGCGGTTCACAAGGATTCCATAGGATTCACCTGGGTACCGGAGTTTTTGCCCCATCTCCCGCAACCCTCTCATTTACAGGGTTTTCCAAGTAAATGCCGGGGACAGGACTCGAACCTGCACGGATTGCTCCACCAGATCCTAAGTCTGGCGTGTCTGCCAATTTCACCACCCCGGCCTGATCCGGATTCTTCCGGGAGGGCCGACTTTACCGGTTTTCGAGGGGAATTCCATCGGGAAATGACTGGAAGAGAAAGAACGATGGTCGAGGCTGATTCCTCCGTTTCTGCTCCCGCCCCCGGGGTGCCCGCGCTAATGGAAGGGATTGACTCCTTGGTCGATCAAGTTTATCCCGACGATTGCCTCCAACGCGAAAATGAGTTTCTCGTCACTATCGCTGATCTCCCTGATCATCCTGATCTGGATTGGCGAGGTGGTTTTGTGTGTGAAGCTCGGGAGATGGTTTGAGAAAGTTTATTGGAAAAAGTGGGGAACAGCCCCCATCCCCCAATGCTCCCCTTTCTCCGCCGTCGTCTGGCCTTCCATCCTGATTTCGACCGCCTCTTCCGTGGCGATGATTTATCTGATTGTAAGACACCTGGGGCTTCCACTCCCCTGAGGCACCCATGTTGCGCGCCGGGATCACTCCCATTCCACCTCGGTGACAGGCACTTCCCAGTGTTCCGCCAGCAGGCCGGTCCCGTACTCCGGGGCGACGTCCTCCCGGGTGCGCCGGATCATCGCGACGACGCGGATCGCCCGAATCCGCCCGAGCCTCCCGATCCATGCCTCGCGCCCCCTGGCGGAGAGCCGGGCGATGGAGACGCCGTCGCGATCCTGAAGCTCGACCGCTCCAGCCCCTCCCGGCCGCGCGATGGCGTGGAACGGAGCGCCGGGAGCCAGCCGACCCAGATGCCGGTGCAGCGCGCTTTTTGGCGCATGGCGTCCGGCGAAATCAAGGTAGACATCTTCGAGCGAAAGCAGTTCGTACCGGCGCGAAATCCCCTCGCCGGGAAAGCGATCCAAGCGGTCCGGCAGAGCGGGGCGGCGGACGAGCGTGTGCTGCCGCAGGAAGCCGACATGCGGGTGATGACAGTCCAGACGCTCCATCATGGCCAGCGTTTCACGGGCCCGGGTCATCGCCACATAAAAGAGCCGCCGCTCCTCTTCATGATTTTCCCGCTCCCCCAAAGGTTGCCAGCCGCCTCCGGCGATGAAGACATGCCGGAATTCCATCCCTTTGGCGGAGTGGATGGTGCTCAGGAAAACGCCGCCCTCCAGCGCCGGTTCCCGCTGGCGCTGCGCCAGCACTTCGTAGAAAAATTCAATGGCATCGGCCACGGGCAACGCCGCGTCGTCCGATTCCTCCCGCCATTCCGTGGCAAGATCGCGGGCGAGCCCCCACCATCGGTTGCCCGGCTCCATCATCGGCTGAAGCTCTCCGAGCAGTTCGCTCGCCTTGCGCACTTCCTGCCTTTGCGCCTTGAGATGATCGAGCCAGAGGGCCACCTCCCGGATGCGATGGAAGGGCGGCAGGCGATCGCGGTCCAGCCCCCAATGATGCGGGATTTCGCACGCTTCCAGAGCGGCCCGCAGCGACATGAGGTCATCGCGGGTCCGCGCAAGGATGGCGCAATCGCTCCATTCAAAGCCGGAGTCGAGCGCTTTCAGGCGGCGAAGCTCCGTGATGAGCGCGACCGCCTGGCCGCGGGCATCGGCCACCTGAAGCACCTGCACGCTTCCGCGGGCGACGGGATCGAGATCGTGCCAGCGGCCTCCCTTCGCATCCCGTTCTCTCGCCCGGTCCGGCCGGATCGCGTGGTCGGTTTTCATCCGGTCATCGTTGTACGAGATCAAATGATTGGCCGCCTCGATGATCGCCCGGGTGGAACGGTAGTTCTCCACCAGGTAATGGCGCCTGGCCCGGTAATCCTCTTCAAAGCGGCGGATAAACTTCACGTTGGCCCCGCGAAAGCTGTAAATGTTCTGGTCGTCATCGCCGACGGCAAGGATGGCTAGCTTGCTGTCGGGATCGGCCAGGGTGCGGCCCGCGATGGCGGAAACGAGGGCGTACTGATCCTCGTCGATGTCCTGATACTCATCGACGAGGATGTACCGGTAGCCGCCCAGCAGCCGATCCCGCAGTTCGTCGGGCTCCGCACCGGGAATGGCGGCCTCGCCGGAAAGGAGCGCAACGGCTTTTTGGATGAGTCCCTTGAAATCGGGTGCCCCGGAGCGCGATTTCTCCGCCCGTTCCGCGAGCGAAACCCCCGCGAGCCGCATGGCCAGGCTGTGATACGTCCCGATGGTCACCCCGCGCGCGTCCGGCCCGGCGAGTTCGTTGATCCGCTGGCGCAGGCTGGTCGCGGCGTTCCGGTTGAAGCAAAGCACGAGGATGCCGCGGGCGGGAACCCGCTCCACCCGCAGGAGGTAGGCGCACCGGTGGGCCACGACGCGCGTCTTGCCCGAGCCCGGCCCGGCCAGCACCAGCAGGTTCTCCCCGGTCCGCGCCGCGACGATCGCGATCTGCACCGGGTTGTGCAGGCTTTCGACGATCCGGCGGTACGACTGCGCCCCCGTCGCGCGCTTGAGCACTTCGCGCCTGCCCGGAAAGTAACGCTGGAGAAACTCGTCCTTGCCCAGCGTGAAGTAGGAGGCCACGAAAGCGAGCGCCCGCTGCACCTTCTCCAGCCCGAGCCGGGCGTACTCGTGCATGACATGCACCTGAAACGTCCGCTCCTGGTAGTGCTGGTCAATCTGGCTGAAATCGCCCTGCGTGAAGCGGCGTTCCCGCGCTTCGGGGAGGGCCCGGATGGTCATCGCCTGCCGGAAGATGGCAAGCCCCTGTTGCAGGATGATGACGTTCTGGTCGTGCAGGTACATCAGGGCGTGCTCGAACGCCGCCGGACGGTTCCGGATGCCCTGCCGTAACACCCAGTCCTCATCCAGGGCGGCGTTGAGATCGCCTTCGGAAAATTCCACCAGAAAATCGGCGCGGGCGGGCGCGTCCGCCGGGATCTTTGAAATCAGAAGGTTGAGCACCAGCGCGGCGAGGTCGCGCCGTTTGCGGGCGATCCCCGCGAGGTCTTCCCACGAGCGTTGAACCTTCACCCGATGCTGTCCCCGCGAGGGGTGCCGCAGCTCGATGCTCCCCTGCCTTCCCGCCATCCCCTTTCCATCCCGCGAAAGGCTCTTGAGGAGATTGAGCAACACGCCGGGAACGCACGGATGCCCCGCATCCAGAAGACGTTGATTGAGCCGGGGCATGGAGAGAAGCAGCCACCCCTCCGGGTCCGGTTCCTCCGCCCGGAGCAGGTCGATCATCGCGGTTTCCAGCGCGCTGACGCGTTCGAGAATCTGGCGCGAGGGGTTCACCACCTTGTGCCGTACAAAGGCCGTCAGGAGCAGGTCCTTTTTGATCAGGCCCGCCTCCGCCATTTCGTGAAGCGTCCGCAGGACGCTGGCGGAATCGCCCTCCTCCGCGCCCGGGCGCGCTTCAACGGCTTCCCCGAACGCAAACTCCGGCAGTTCGGCGACACTATCCGCGCTGATGGCGTCATCCGCCCGGGAGTTCATGAGCAGCCGGAGCACCGCGAGCCATTGCAGTTGCCTCGCGGCGGAGAGGCCGAGGCGTCCGATCTTCTCCCGGGCCTCTTCCAGACTGCTCACCAGGGGGCTCCCCTGAAAAACGCGGGTCCGGTTCTGGTTGCGTTCGATGAACCCGGCCTTTTCGAGCACGGCAATCGCGGTGCGCACCTTGGTATCCGCGTTGCGGTCGCCGTAGTGGAACTCCAGCTCGACCTGTTCGCTGCGGAGCAGTTCGCCGGTGCTGATGACGACCTCATCCTCCGCGTTGCGCCTGGCCGAGCGCAGGCCGCGCAGGATTTGCGCGACATCCTTGCGCGTGAGGCGGGAGAGGGAGCCGAGCTTGAACTGTGTTTCCACATCCTCTTCGTCAAAGAGCAGGACGCACTCCGCCTCCCGCCGGTCCCGCCCGGCGCGGCCCGCTTCCTGAAGGTAGTTTTCCAGCGAACCGGGGATGTCGAGATGGATGACGAGGCGGACGTCGTCCTTGTCGATCCCCATGCCGAAAGCGTTCGTGGCGCAGATGACCCGCGTCTCCCCCGCGATGAACGACTCCTGGACGCGCCGCTTTTCCGCGGCGTCCATCCCGGCATGGTACGCCTCCACGCCCCATCCCCGGCTCCGGAGATACGCGGCGGCTTCCTCCGTTCCCTTCTGGGTGGCGGCGTAGATCACCGCGCTGCCGGGGCCGGAAGGAGGAAGGCGGGCGGAGAGGATTTCATGCGTCCGCTCCCGCTTCTGGCTCGCGGTCACGGTCTGGATTTCGAAGGAAAGATTCGTGCGTTCCACGCCGCCGTCGTAGACGATCAGTTCCTGCCCGAGTTCCCGAAGGAAATGCGCGGTGATCTCCTCGCGAACGTCGGATTTCGCCGTCGCCGTGAAGCACGAAACCGGCGGGATCGGTTGATTCCCCTCCGCCGCAAACTCCCGGATGAAGCGGGAGGCGTAGAGGTAATCCGGCCGGAAATCGTGCCCCCATTTGGAAAAACAGTGCGCTTCATCAAAGACCCATGCGCCGATCTCCCGCTGGCGTAGCGCCTCCCGCACGGAGCGGTTGCGCAACTGCTCCGGGGAGAGATAGAGGATCGCGATATCCCCGAGCCGGATCCGCTCCAGCATGGCTCCCCGCTCGGGAGGGGTCAGCATGCCGTAGATGGCTCCGGCAAAGGGCGTGCCGGTGAGGCGGGCGAGGTTGTCCACCTGATCTTTCATCAACGCCTGAAGCGGCGAGATCACCACCGTGAGCACGCCGCGCCGGTCGTTGCGCGCCAGCGCGGGGATCTGGAAGCAGAGCGATTTTCCGCCGCCGGTGGGCAGGATGGCCAGCAGCGGTTCATCCCGCATTCCGTGCGCCACGATCGCTTCCTGAAGGCTCTTGCCGCCCGCGGTGGCGGGCTGCGGGCGGAAGGCGTCGAAACCGAAGAAGCGCTTGAGCTGGGTGCGGGGATCGTGCGTCCGGGCGCAGTAGGCGCACTCCGGCTCCGGGCAGGGAAGATCCCGCAGGGAATGAAGGACCGGCACGACCTCGGGAAACCGCGCCCGCACCCACGGCGGAAGCACGGAGTTGCTCCCCGCCACCCGCAGCCACGCCAGCGCGTAGGCCAGCACGGGAGCGCAGCCGGGGCGCTGCGCCAGAAGGGCCGCCGTCTCCCGCGCCCCGGCCAGACAGGCGCGGGCGGCGGCTTCGCGCCTGTAAATCGCTTCCGCCTCCCCGGGCGCCAGCCGCCGCACCCCCAGACGTTCGAACATCGGCCCGATCCCGGTGAGCCCGCCCGCGGCTTCAAGGCAGTGGCGATAAAAGGCGACGATATCCGGCGCGTCCTCCCGCAATCTCGCAAAAGCCGTCCACTGATCGGCAAACACCGCGGCGGCCAGCCGGGCGTCCGCCACCGGATCATTGAGCGCGGAGCGGACCAGCTTGTAATCCTTGACGAGGGAATGATACGGGTTTTCCGGAAACGCCAGCGCCGAGAGATGGAGCGTATCAATCACCGGCAGGCGGAAAAGGCGCTCCAGCCTTGCCGAAGCGGCGCGGAGGACCGGCAGATCGTGCTCCGCGATGTTGTGCCCGAGCAGAAAACCGGCCTTCCGCGCCAGCGCCTCCAGCTCCGCCTCGATCCTGCCGATGCCCCCTCTTGCCTGAAAGGTCTCCGTTCCCAGAACCGCCCCGGTGTGATAAATCCGCCCGTCCCTGCCGGTCTCCAGATCGAGGCAGAGGCATTCCCGCAGAAAGGCTGCCGCTTCGCTCCTGCTGGAATCCTCTTTATTCATGAAGCCGCCTCTCTGCCGGTGGTCGCGGGTTCCGGATCAGCCCCGGGCTTCGTCCTCCCCCACGCGCCGGCCGCCGCTACCGGGGGGAGGCGCATGAGGCGAGGGCAGGATGGCCGGCGGCGTCTCGCCCGCCCCGCTCATCCGCCGCAACAGGCGTTCCCGCATCACCTCCCGCACCCGTTCGTGGGACGAATGGGCCACGAGGTTCTCCAGTTCATACGGGTCGGACTGGAGATCGTAGAGAAAGCTTTCCGTATAGACATCCGAACCGGCATCGCCGACCGGGTCCGCCTTCTCCGCGCGGACGGCGTACTTCCACCGCCGGGTGCGGACGGCGCGCCCCACCTCGGCTTCGCTGATCTGGACAAAGACCTCCTCCGGCCACGGCGTCTCCCCTCCGCCACCCCGCAGCAACGGCAGAAGCGAGCGCCCCTGCATCGTCTCCGGCACCGGCAGCCCTGCGGCATCGAGCAGGGTGGGCGGCAGGTCAACCAGGCTGACGAGTTCGCGCCGTTCGCCGCCGCCGGTAAACGGGCCGCCGGTGAACGCGGTCGGCACGCGGATGGAGCTGTCGTGGCAGGAGCGTTTGTACTCCCCGTTGCGGGTCCGGAAATGGTTCCCGTGGTCCGAGGTGAAGAGGATGATCGTGTTCTCCGCCAGCCCAAGGCTCTTGAGGGCATCCATCAAACGCCCAAGCGCCTCGTCGAGCCGCTTCACCATTCCGTAGTAACCGCCCAGATGGCGCTGCGTGCTGCCGCCCAGGGCGGCCAGATCGGGCGGCGTCCAGCGCCCCCGGTAACGTTCGTCATACCCTTCGGGGGCGGGGTAATCGTCGCGGTGATTCTGGTGATGAGGCTCCAGATAAGAGAGAAAGAGGAAGAACGGCTCCTTCCGGTGGCGATCCACGTACCGGATGGCGGCGTCCGTCTGCGCATCGACCCGGTAGCCGGGCAGGCGCACCTCCCGCTCCGCTTCATCATAAAGCCGCAGATCCCATGCGTCGGAGGTGAACTCCAGCAGGTTGCTGGCCAGCCACGTTTCATACCCGCCACGGAACGGCTCCGGCACCGGGCCGACCCTCTCGTGCGGGGCGAGATGCCATTTGCCGATGTAGCCGGTCCGGTAGCCCGCCTCGCGGAAACAGCGGGCCAGCGTCCGGCTCCCTTCCGCCAGGGCGATCCCGTTGCGGTAAACCCCCGTCGTCGTCGCGTATTGTCCGGTCTGCAAAGAGGAGCGGGCCGGGCCGCACACCGGCTGACAGGTAAACGAATGAGCCACGTGAGTGCCGGCGCGGGCCATCCGGTCGAAATTGGGCATCAGTTCCAGCGGGTTTCCGTGGAGCCCGGAGCAGTCCCAGCGTTGTTGATCGGTAAAGAAGACAATGATGTTCGGCGGCGACGTCATGCGATTCCGGTTTGAGGGATCAAGCGGCAGAATCCTACCGCAACCCGATTCGCGAAGGCAACCCCGCAAGTCCCCTTCAGGATGGAGGAAGGGAAGGGCGAAGCGCCAATCACGAAACCGGCGGCAATTCCAGAATCGCCTCCGCTCCTCCCCCCTCCCGGTTGGCAAGGGAGATCGTGCCGCCGTGAAGCTGGGCGATCTCCCGGATGAGCGCCAGCCCCAGCCCGGAGCTTTTCTTGCCCGTATCGGGGCGCGGCAGGGAATAAAACCGCTCGAAGACCCGCTTCATGGCGTAATCGGGAATCCCGCCGCCCGCATCGCTGACGATCACCCGAAGCCGCCCTCCCTCCCGGCGCAGCGTGAGGTGGACGGGGCTTCCGGCGGGGCTGAAATCAATCGCGTTCTCCAGAAGCCCCGCCACGGCCCGTTCCAGGAGGAATTCATCGCCCGCAACCCACGCCGGTTCCCCGTCCTGCGCGGGAAGTTCGCGCCGGATGGAGACGCCCTTGAGCGCGGCGCGCGGTTCGAGCCGGTCGCCGACGCGCGCGACCACCGCCAGCAGGTCAACGCGCCTCGCCCGCTCCAGCGCTTTCCTCGATTCCACCGATGCGAGCAGGAGCAGGCTCTCGATGGCTTCCGCGATCCGCGCCGTTTCCGCATGGATATTGGCCAGAAACCGCTTCCGGTCTTCGGGCGGCATCTCCTCCTCCAGCAGTTCGGCCGCGCCGCGAATGGCCGCCACGGGGCTCTTGAGTTCGTGCGTCAGCGTCCGGACATAGCGGTTGACGTAGTCTTTGCCTTCGAGCGTGTCGCGCATTTCTTCAAAGGCGTGCCCCAGCGTCCGGATCTCGGAATGGCCCAGGTAGGGAAGCCGCGCGGGGCGGCCATCGCGAACCTCCTTCGCGTATCGGATCAGGTTCTGGATCGGGTAGGTGATCCATGCCGAGAGGAGCACGCCCACGAGCGCCACGCCCGCGATCGCCCCGGTCCCCAGCCAGAGAATGCGCCACCGCGTCCGCTCGATAAACGCCTGCATGCTGCTGGTCGGCTTCGCCAGCGAGAAGACCCCGACGGTTTCTCCGTTCACGACGATCGGCGCTCCCACAAAGAGAACGCTGGTCTCCACGCCGTTCACCTCAAGATGGGTGGACCGCGCGCCGTAGCGCCCCTTCAGGGTGAGCAGGACATCGTTCCAGCGGGAAAAATCGCTTCCGGTTTCCGTGGGGTCCAGGGCGTTGAAGAGGACGATGCCCCTCGCATCCGTAATATAGGCATAGAGATCGGCCCGGGTCTTTTCCAGATCGTAGATATGAGCCGAAAAGCGCCGCTCCCGCACGCGCTCAAACGCGCGCTGAAGGAGGCCGGGGTCCGGGCCCGCGTCGCCCCAGGTTTGTTCCGCCAGCGAGGCGAGCAGGTGGGCGGCGTCCACCATCACTTCCTCCTGCGCTTCCCGGTAGGAGGGGCGTACATCCTCCCACATCCGGTTGAGGAAATAGGCCGCCGCCGCGAAAAGGATCAGGAAATAGCAGATCAGGATGCGCGCCCGGATGCTCAGGTGGAGCCGTTGCGTCCACCGGGTGTAACGGCTCCACCAGAAGGACGCTCCGGCATCGGCTCCGGTGCTGGCTTCGGGAGGCGTCATGGGAGCGCAACCAGCGAGTAGCCGATCCCCCGGCAGGTGCGGATCGGGTCGGCATCGGGATGGATCGTCCGCAGCTTGGCGCGGATGGATTTGACATGGGCATCCACCGTCCGGTCCAGCGACGCGCCGGGATCGTCCCATGCCCGCTCCATCAGTTCGTCCCGCGTAAAGACGCGGCCGGGGTGGGAGAGAAAGACGACCAGAAGCTGGTATTCGTAGCGCGAGAGCGGCAACGCCCGGCCCCGGAAGCGGATTTCGCGCCGTTCCTCATTGAGCGCAAACGGCCCGGCGGGAGAGGCCCCTTCCCGGTCTTCCACCGCCGCCGCCTCCTCCGGGATGCTTCCCTCCGTCCGCCGCAGCACCGCCCTGACCCGTGCGGCCAGTTCGCGCGGGCTGAACGGCTTGACGATATAGTCATCCGCCCCCAGTTCCAGGCCGACCACCCGGTCGATCTCGTCCTTGCGCGCGGTCACAAAAATAATCGGCACCCGGGAACGGCTCCGAAGCTCCCGGCAGACTTCAAAGCCGTTCCCGTCGGGAAGCCCGACATCGAGCACCAGCAGCGCAAAGGCCGATTCCTTCAGGGCCAGAAGCCCTTCCCGCGCCGTGGAGCGCCAGACGACTTCCATCCCTTCGGTCCGCAGCGCGTAGAGAATGTTGTCGGCGATGGAGGGTTCGTCTTCGATGAGCAGGATTTTCGGGACCATGGCGCGAGGGAAGGGCACGGGAGGGGCGGGCCCGGCATTTTTCACATAAAGTTCTTCGGCAGGTCAAACTCTGTTCACAGAAGCGCGGCATCCTCGCCCGTATGAATCCACACCACATCCTGCTGCAATGGCTGGCCCTGCTTTTCCTGATCGGGGGAAATCTTTACGCCCAACGCGACGATCCGGGGCGAAACGGCGCGGGGGAAGCGATCACGCAATCATCCGCCCCTTACTTTGAGGTCCGCGGGGGCAACGCGGGAGCCGATCCGCTGCCGCTGAAATCAACGGATGTCGAGGTGAAGGTGGCCGGGGTGATCGCGGATGTCCGCATCCGGCAGGTTTACGAAAACCAGGGGAGCGCGCCGCTCGAAGCGGTCTACCTCTTTCCCGGTTCCACGCGGGCGGCGGTGCATGGCATGGAGATGAAGGTGGGCGGGCGCGTGATCAAGGCGGCGATCGCCCCCCGGCAGAAGGCGCGGGAGGATTACGAGAAGGCGAAGGGTGAAGGCAAGCGGGCGGGCCTGCTCGAACAGCATCGCCCGAACGTTTTCCAGATGAATGTGGCGCAGATCCTGCCCGGCGATCTCGTCACCGTGGAGCTTCGCTATACGGAACTCACGGAGCCGCAATCCGGCGAATACGAGTTTGTCTTTCCCACGGTGGTCGGCCCGCGCTACCAGCACCGCTCCGCCGCGCCGGGCCGGGATCAATGGGTGGCCAATCCGTACCTGAAAACGGCGGGCGGAGGCATGGAACCGGGCGCGGATGGACCGGCGGAACCCGCCCCGGGCGTCAGCCGCTTTCACATCGCGATCGAACTGGCCACGGGCATCCCCATCGCGGATCTTTCCAGCCCGACCCACCCGGTCGATATTCGCTTCACGGATGCCGACAAAGCGACGGTCTCGCTCAAACCAGGGACCGGGGCCGATGCCGGGGCGGCGGCTCCGCGGGATTTCGTGCTCCGCTACCGGCTGGCCGGGGAGCGGATCGCCTCCGGGCTGCTCCTTTCCCAGGGGGAAAAGGAGAACTTCTTCACCCTCCTCGTCGAACCGCCCGCGCGGGTGACTCCCGCCGCGATACCGCCGCGGGATTACCTTTTTGTGATCGACGTCTCCGGCTCCATGCACGGTTTCCCGCTCGATACCGGCAAGCGGATGCTCGCGGAGCTTCTCGGTTCCCTGCGGCAGGAGGATACCTTCAACATCATTCACTTCTCCGGATCGACCGGGCAGCTTTCCCCCCGGTCCCTTCCGGCGACCCCGGCGAACATCCGCGCGGGGATCGGGTTCGTGGACCGGTTCGACGGCGGCGGCGGGACGGAGCTTCTCCCCGCGCTCCAGTTGGCGCTGGCGCTTCCGGACCGCGAGGAGCAGAGCCGGAGCATCGTCGTCATCACCGACGGTTACGTGATGTGCGAGGCCGAAGCCTACCAGTTGATCCGCAGCCAGCGCAACCGGGCGAACCTGTACGCCTTCGGCATCGGCTCCAGCGTGAACCGGCATCTCATCGAGAGCATGGCCCGGGCGGGCGGCGGGACGCCGTTCTTCATCCTGCAACCTTCGGAAATCGCCCACGAACTCGCCCGGTTCAGGCGCTATGTCGAAGCGCCCCTGCTCACGAAAATCCAGCTCGTCTCCGAGGGGTTTGAGATCGAGGCCGTCGAGCCCGCCGCCATCGGCGATCTGCTGGCGGAACGCCCGATCACCCTGATGGGCAAATGGAAAGGAAAGGCGGAGGGCGAGCTGATCCTCTCGGGCTACACCGGCGAAGGGCGGTTTGAGAAGAGGATCGCGGTCCGGGAAGCCCGTTCCATCGAGGGAAGCGACGCGCTTGCCTACCTCTGGGCGCGGACGCGCATCGCCCACTGGTCGGACCTCCAGGCGCTCGAAGGCAATGGCAAAGCCGCCGAGGCGATCCGCGGCCTCGGGATGGCGTATCACCTGCTCACGAACGAGACCTCCTTCATCGCGGTCGATGAAACGCCGGTCAATCCGGGCGGGGAAGCCGTCACGGTGAAACAGCCGCTTCCGCTTCCGCACGGGGTGAGCGAGTTTGCGATCGCCGCCGGGTCCGCCTTCTCCCCGATCCCGAGCACACCGGAGCCGGAGACCTGGGCGCTACTCGGGGTGCTCGCGGCGATCGGCCTGGTGCGCGCCTTCCGGGTGTGGCTACGCGGGAGGGCGGGATGCTGACGCTCCCGGCTCCCTGTCGCCCGATCGCGGCGCTCCTGGCCGCGGCGTGGCCCGTCTGGCACTGGTACGCGGGCCGCGCCCTCGACGGAAGCGACGATCCGGTGGAACTGCTCGCCCTGATCACGGCTGGGGTCCTCTTCCTCCGGCGGGGCGAACGGATCGAAGCGCCCCGGCCCTGGCAATGGGGCGCGGCGGCGGGGATCGTCCTCCTCTACGCCTTTTCGTTCGCGTCGGTTTACCCGATGATCCGCGCGGGCCTGGTCGTGGCGGCGCTCGGCGTTCTCCTTTGGCATACCCGCGCTTCGCTTGCGCTCACCCTGCTGCTGGGGCTCTCCCTGCCGGTGTCGGCCACGCTCCAGTTCTTCCTCGGCTACCCGCTGAGGCTGGTGGTCGCGGAGGCTTCCCACCGCCTCCTCGCCGTTCCGGGGTGGCCGGTGTCCCGCGTCGGCACGGCGCTCCACTGGGCGGGGGAGACGATTCTGGTGGATGCGCCGTGCAGCGGATTGAAGATGCTCTGGGCGGGCTGTTTCTTCGCCGCCGCGCTCGCCTACCGGCGGCGGCTTTCGGGCCCGCGCACGGTGGGGCTCCAGCTCACCGCCGTGGGAGTGCTGATCGGGGCGAACATCCTCCGCGCCACGCTGCTTTTCTTCAGGGAAAGCGGGCTCGTCCCCCTTCCCTCGTGGACTCACACCGCGCTGGGGCTGCTGGTCTTCGGCGGCGCGGCGCTCGCCCTGCTCGAACTGAGCCGCCGGTTGATCCCCTCTCCCGAAAATCCGCGATGAAACGCCTCTTCTACCTTTCCTGCCTGATCGCCGCCGTCGCTCCGCTGCTTCGGGTTCCCCCTCCGCTCCCGCCTCCGGAGACGGAAGCGGCGGCTCCCGTCCCCTTTCTCGCGCTGGATGGCGAAACCCCGGAGACGCCCCTTTTTTTCAGGGAAACGCCGCTGATCACCCGGTTTCCGGGAAAAATCCGGGTGGCGACGAGCGGGGGCAGCCACGTTCTCATCCGCGAAGTCGCCGCACCCACCCGCGCGCTTCACTCCAGCCTCGACTGCTTTCGCGGCTCCGGCTACCGGGTGGGCGTCCCGAGGGTGGAACGGGATGCGATGGGGCGTTCCTGGTCCGTCTTCACCGCCCGGCGCGGGGGGCGGGAGTGGAAAGTATTCGAGGTCTTCGTCAATGCGGCGGGAGAATCGTGGACCGATGTCTCTTCCTGGTACTGGAGCGCGTGGTTTCATCCCTCCGAAGGTCCGTGGCAGGCGGTGACCCGCGTCGAAACGCTTTGACGGGATGCCCCGGTACGGGAACCCCGATCCCGCCGCCGTCCATTCCCGTACATCCTCCGGGAACGCGCCCGCGATTTTTTTACATGGGCGCCCATCACTGCGAAAAAGAGAAAAAACAACCGATGCCCTTTCCAGCCAAACCGAACAAGCTCCGCTCCGAACCCAAGCGGGAGAAATCGACCACGACCGAGCCGCAGGAGGAGTTCATCGAACCGAAAGGTCGCCCCTCCCGGGCGGCGAAACCGTCCGAGCTTCGCCGGGCCGCGAGGAAGATCCGGCGCGAACGCGAGGAGCAGCGCCAATAACGCCCGCCCTCCACCGGGATTATGCCTCCGATCCCCGCGGCGGCCCTTCCCCGGGAGGGTGGCCGTTGATCGGATGAGGCAGGAACCGGTTCGCCCGCACCCCCCGGATCGGCCGGGCGAAATACGCTTCCAGAAAGGTGAGCTGTTCGTTGAGGAACCGGTCCACCGACCCGGCCACCCGATCCATCATCCGGAACCAGAGCGAACCGATCGAGTAGTTGAGCGTGAGCACCACTTCGGTCACGTCCGGGCGCACCGGGAAAAACTCCACCAGCCCGACCGCATCCACGTTTCCCGCCGCGGTGCGGAAGACCCGTTGCCTCGGGTTTTCCCCCGGCACCTGCGCCAGTTCCATGCACCCGCGGAACCCCCATGGCAGCCGGAACCGGAGGTACGCCTGCCCGGCCCCCGTCATCGCCGCCGCCTCCACCCCGGGCAACCCGTAACGGTATGCCCGCAGGTCCGCCAGTTTATCCCACGCCGCCTCTTCCGGGACGGGCAGGTGAAATGTTTTCTGAACCCACATGATTTCCCCCCCTTTTTTACCAAACGAATCTGCCATCCACGCCGGGGGTGACGCTTTCCGCGTTCCCGGAAAAGCAGGGCGGATGCCACCCCGTTTCCGCCTCCGGGAAGGTTGGCTTTCCGACTCCTCTTTTCGTCCGGAAAGGCAACACCGGCTGTTTCCGGCGGCGACACGGCCCCTCGGCGACACCCCGGGCGGCGGTGAAAGTCGTTGCGCCACCGGACCGGCTTGGGCAGTATGGAACGTGCGCCCTTCGGGCATCCCAAATCGTTTCGCAAACCGACGCATGACTTCCATCGCCACCGCCGTTGCCGCCGCCCTCGCTGAAGATGTCGGCTCCGGGGATCTCACCTGTGCTTACTTCGTAGCGGAAACCGCGCGGGGCCGCGCCGCGATCGTCGCCCGGGAGGCGGGCGTCACCGCCGGGGTGGAAGTGGCGCAGGAGACCTTCCGTCAGGTGGACCCGGGGCTGGAGCTTGCCGTCGAGCGCCCCTCGGGCACCCCGGTCGCCCCGGGGGACCGCGTTCTGGAAATCCGCGGGCGCGTGCGCTCCATCCTGACGGCGGAGCGGGTGGCGCTCAACTTTCTCCAGCGGCTCTCCGGCGTCGCCACGCTCACGCGGGCGTTCGTGGAACGGGCCGCGCCCCATGGGGCGAAAATCCTCGACACGCGCAAGACCACCCCGGGCCTGCGGGCGCTGGAAAAAGCCGCCGTGGTGGCCGGGGGCGGCGTCTCGCACCGCTTCGGCCTTTACGACATGGTGATGGTGAAGGACAACCACCTCGCCGCCCGGGGCGATCTCGCCTTCCTCCAGGAAGCCATCCGGCGTTTCCGCTCGGAGAACCCCGGGGTGCGCGTGGAACTGGAGGCGGACACGCTCGAACAGGTGCGCGGGTTCCTCACGCTCGAAGGGGTCGATGTCATCCTGCTCGATAACATGAGCAACGCCCGGTTGCGCGAGGCGGTCGCCCTGCGCGGGCCGGGGGTGCTTCTGGAGGCGAGCGGCGGGGTCACGCTGGAAACCGTGAGCGGGATCGCGGCCACGGGGGTCGATTTCATCTCCGTCGGCGCGCTCACCCACTCCGCCCGGGCCATTGATTTCTCGCTGGAACTGATGCGCGATGACGCCTGATGCCCGGATTCTCCACCATCTGCGCGACGCACCCGCTCCGGTTCCGCTCTCGGAACTCGCCCGGGAAAGCGGGCTGAACTCCGCCGAACTCGGCGCGCGGCTGCAAACCTTGCGGGAAGCCGGGTTCGGGATCGGGCTGGTTCCCCACCTCGGCTACCGGCTTTTTTCCACGCCGGACCGCCTCATCGCCGACGATCTCCAGTCCCTGACGGGCGGGAACCTCGGCATCGCGCGGGAGATCCTCGTCTTTGAGGAAACCGGCTCCACCAACGACGTGGCCACACGGCTCGCCCGCGACGGCGCGCGGGAGGGGGTGGCCGTCTTCGCCGAACGCCAGAACGCCGGGCGCGGGCGGCTCGGGCGGCGGTGGGAATCCGCCCCGCACCTCGGCCTCTGGTTTTCCCTGCTGCTGCGCCCCCGGCTGGCGATGAGCGACTGGTCGCGGCTGACCACCTGGGCCGCCGTCGGGATCGCCCGCGGGATCGAGGCAATCCTCCCCGGGGAACGCGCGGGCATCAAATGGCCCAACGACATCGTGCTGCGGGAGCGCAAGGTGGTCGGCATCCTGATCGAAGGAAGCTACCGGGAGGAGGACCGCTTCGCCGTCGTCGGCATCGGCGTGAACGTCAACCATGCGCCGGAGGATTTTCCTCCCGAGCTGGCGGCGCGGGCCGGTTCCCTGCGCGGCGGCGCGGCGGCTCCCCCGCTGGAACGCCCCCGGGTGGCGGCGGCGATCCTGCGGGCGCTCGACGCGCTCTATCCCGCCGCGCAGGATGAGCGCTTTGCGTCGATCGTAGCCGAAGCGCAACGGCGCAGCACCCTGCTCGGGCGGTGGATCGAGGTCCGGACGCCCGGCGGCCCCCTCCACGGCATGGCGGAGGGGCTTGAGGGCGATGGCCGCCTGCGGCTGCGGGATCGCGATGGAACCCTCTTCACCCTTTCCGGCGGCGAGGTGACGCTCCATCCCGCGGCCATCAATCTTCCAGATTGATCCAGCGCCGTTCCTCTTCGGTGAGCGTCACCGAAAAGGCGCGGAAGGAACTCGCCATCTCCGCCAGCGTCCACGGGCCGATCAGGGCAAAGAGCGGGAACGGCTGGGCCAGCACGTAGGCGGCGGCGATCCGGATCGGCTCCGTCCCCTTTTTGGCCGCCAGTTCGCGCACGCGATCGAGCCGGGCGAAGTTGTCCTCGCTATACCAGCAGCGGACCAGCTCGGCGTCCGCCGTGTAGTCCCGCGCCGCCCGGACGAAGAATCCGCGCGACTGGCTCGACCAGGCGAAGAGCGGCATCTGCTTTTGCGTAAACCATTGCCGCGAAGCCGGGTCGGAAGCGGAGATGCACCCTTTCCAGACGGGGTCGATCATCCGGGCGAGGCTGAACTGGTTGCTCACCAGCCCGAACCCCTGCATCCCGTTGGCTTCCGCGTAGGCGTTGGCTTCGTCCACCCGGGCCAGGCTCCAGTTCGAACCGCCGAAGAGGCCGATCCGCCCGGCGCGCACTTCCTCATTGAGCGCGTCCACGAACTCGCCCGCGGGGATCTCCGGGTTGTCGCGGTGAAGCATGTAAAAATCCGCCCGGTCGGTCTGCAAACGCTCCAGGCTTTCGTGAAACTGCCGGATCATCGCTTCCGGATTGCAATCCGGGGTGTGCGCCCCCTTCACAATCACGTGAACCTGATCGCGCATCCCGCGCTGGCGCATCCACTGGCCCAGAAGCCGCTCGCCCTTCCCGCCGCCATAGATATAGCCGGTGTCAAAGCAGTTGCCGCCATGTTCCGCATAGTAGTCAAAGAGCGCGAAGGCATCCGGGCCTCCCGTGATGGAGCCGCAAAGATCGGTCCCCATCACCATCCGGGCCACCGGCTTTTCCACGCCGGGCACCTTGCCGTAGAAATCCGGGATCGCCGGAGCGCCCGCCTTCCGCAGCGGCGGCAGCGCCGGGCGGGGCGCCGTTTCCGCCTCCTGTTCGTAGATCAGGCCGATCTCCTTGCGCCACCGGTCGAGCGTCTGCATGTTGCCGAGCGTGTCATCGACCGGCATCTGCGGGGCTTCCCCCGCCGCGAGGTGGTCGGCCACGGCGTCGGCTTCCAGACTGTAGAGCGGGCGATCGGCCTCCACTTCGATCCTCTCCGTTTTGCCGCCGCGCGTGAGTTCCAGCGTCGTCTTCTGTCCCGGAATCCACGGGGTGAGAATCCGCAGCGTCCCCTTGTCCCCGGCGATCACCGCCGTGTTTTCGTGAGCCCCGTTGATCCCGGTGGAGACCTGCGCGAGCAGCCCGCTCCCGAAGCGCAGGAGCGCCGCCGAATGGAGGTCCACGCCGGTTTCCTCCCCGAGCGTTCCGAACGCCTTGATCGCCACCGGGTTTGCGAACGGCTTCCCTTCCACCGCCCCGGCCACCAGCCGCGCGAAGGAGACGGGGTAACAGCCGACATCGAGAATCCCGCCGCCGCCGAGATCCTGCCGGAAAAGGCGGCTCTCCGCGGAGTAACCGGCGTTAAAGGCGAAGCTGGCGGTCACCTGCCGCACCGTGCCGAGATCGCCGCAGCGGAGGATCTCCAGCACCCGGGCGATCTGCGGATGGCACCGGTACATGAAGGCTTCCATGAAAAAGACACCCTGGTTGCGGGCCGCCTCCGCGATCGCCATCGCCTCCGGGTAGTTGAGCGCCGCCGGTTTTTCACACAGGATGTGCTTGCCCGCCCGCGCGGCGAGAATGGCCCAGCGGGCGTGGCCGGTGTGCGGCGTGCTGATATAGACGGCCTGCACCTCCGGGTCCGCGAGCAGCGCCTCGTAGGAAGCATGGGCGCGCACCCCGTATTCGGAGGCAAATTTTTCCGCGCTTTCCCTTGAGCGCGAACCGACGGCCACCAGCCGACCGGTGCGGGAAGAAGGGAGCGCCTTGGCGAAAACACCGGCAATCCGGCCCGTGCCGAGAATGCCCCAGGAGAGAGAGGGAGAAAGGGTCATGACGGGAGCCACCATGCGCCGATTGTGCCGGAACGGCAATAGGCGCAAAATCAGTTTCTATTGTACCCAATTCAGATTATGAAGGATGGATTGCGTGTAAATATGAGTTTCGAACAACTGTGGCAGACGCCGTTGACGCTCAATCTCGTGACCCTCAACGAACGGCTCCACCAGCCGGAGCGCCGTCTCTACTGGCATTCCCACCCGTTTCATGAACTCGGGCTGGTGCTGGAGGGGGAATGCGTCTGGGGGTTGGGCACGCGAAAAGTGCTGGTGCGGGCGGGCGAGGCGATCCTGGTCCGCCCCGGCCTGCGGCACAGCGAGGCGGTGCCGGAAGGGGAACGGACGACGCTGGCGTGGCTCGGGTTCGGCCCGGTGCGCACGCCCGCCCCGGCCTGGAGCGGGCGGCCCGTGGGGCTGGGCGAACACGCGGGGGAGATCGCCGCCGCCTTTCACGCGATCCGCCGCGAACACCTCCGGCACGATGAACTCACCCGGGCGCGTGTGCATCTCGCCCTTCAGACGATCCTGCTCCTGATCTGCCGGCAGGTCACCCTCCAGAGCGAGCCCGAGCCGGCCTCCGATCTGAACCCCCGCCAGACGCATTGCGTGGAATCCGCCGCGCATTATTTCCGGCAGAATCTCGCCGATTGCCTGAGCATCGCGCAGGTGGCGGCGTATCATTCGCTCTGTCCCGCGCATTTTTCCGCGCTTTTTGAGCGCCACCACGGGATCGGCCCCCGGGCCTACCTGCTCCAGGCGCGGCTGGAGCGGGCCGCCGCCCTCCTGGAGGGGGAGCCGGAGCTTGGCCTCAAGGAAATCGCCCGGCAATGCGGTTTTGCCGACGATGCCCACCTCTGCAAAGCCTTCCGCAAAGGGTACGCGACCACCCCGGCGCGCTACCGGCAGAGCCACCGGTCGAAGGCGGTGGCGAAATAGGGGTTCAGGCGGGTTCGTCCCCTTCCGGCGTTGACGCCAGTTCCTCGCTCTGGAGCGGGCGGGCGTTCTGCTCCAGCGGCGCGGGCGGGGCGATCGGCTCCTGCCCCGGCTCCAGCTCCCCGAAGCGCCTCGCCGTCACCAGCACCCGCCGTTCCGTGGTGGCCACCAGCCGGTTGTAATGTTCCACGCACTGGTTGAGGCTGCGGCCCATCCGTTCCAGATGCCCGGCCAGACCGGCCACGCGCTGGTGAAGCTCCCGCCCGAGCGCGGCGATCGTCTCCGCGTTCCGGGCCAGCCGCTGCTGACGCCAGCCGTAGAAGACCGCCTTGAGCAGGGAGATGAGCGTGGTGGGGGTGGCGAGGATGACGCGCCGCCGGGTGGCGAATTCGATCAGCGCCGGGTCGTGCTCCAGCGCGGAACTGAAGAACGGCTCCCCTGGCAGGAAGAGGACGACGAACTCCGGCGCGTTCTCAAACTGCTCCCAGTACCCCTTGGCGGAAAGCGCCACCACGTGGCTGCGCACGGCGTTCGCGTGGGCGGCGAGCCGTTCCCCGCGCACGGTTTCGTCCCGGGCCTCCATCGCGTCGAGGTAGGCGGCCAGCGGGGTCTTGGCGTCCACGACGACACTCGTCCCCGCCGGAAGCCGCACCACCAGATCGGGCCGGAGCAGCCCGCCGGGGAGGGTCGGCTGCTGTTCGAAATCACAATGTTCGAGCATCCCGGCCAGTTCCACCACGCGACGAAGCTGCACCTCCCCCCACCGCCCGCGCACCGTCGGCGAGCGGAGCGCCTGCACGAGCTGGTGGGTTTCCTGCCGCAGCGCCCCCTGGCTCTCCTGCAGGGAGCGCAGGTATTGGGTGAGCGACTCGTACGCGCCCGTGCGCGTTTTTTCCATCGCCGCGATCTGGTGATCCACCTTCGCCAGCGATTCCCGCACGGGGGTGAGCATCTCGGCGATCGCCGTGCGCCGCTGGTCGAGATCCTCGCGCGCGGTTTCCCGCGCCTGCTGGAGCGAACGGGTGGCGAGGTCGATGAACGAGGCGTTGTTGCGGCGGAGCGCTTCCGCCGAAAGCGCCGCAAAAGTCTCGGAAAGACGGGTGCGCGCCTGCTCCAGCAACGCCTCCTTTTCACCCGCCGCCTCGCGTTCGCGGGCGAGTTCCGCCCGGGCGGTGGCGAGCGCGGTTTCCAGCGTCAGCCGTTGTTCCTGCCCGCAGGCGAGGCGTTCCCCTTCACGGGCAAGCGCCGTCTCCAGCGCGGCGATCCGCTCCCGCCCGAGCCGCCGTTCCGCTTCCGCCCCGGCCAGCGCCACCTCGCGCTCCTGCAGGCGGGTGCGCGCCACCCCCAGCCGCCGCGCCTGCCACCCGCAGGCGATCGCAAGAACGCCGAGCAGGGCCAGCGGCAGCCAGAAGAGAAGCTCAGGCATCCGGGTCGGAGGGATCGGAGGGATCGGCAAGGTGAACGGGGAGGGTCTCTTCATCCGCGGCATCCCCCTCGTCGGGCATCGTCCCGGCCTCTCCCATGGCGGCGCGGTCGAAGAGCGCGGTCAGTTCGCACCCCGTATCGCAGACGAGCCGCAACATCGCCCAGCCGCGGCGTTTGCGGGCATCCTCCCGCTCCTGATGGGTTTCCCCGAGCCGGGTCAGCAGGGCAGGGGGAGCCTCGTCCTCGTTGTAGAGATGGATGGACTTGATGCGGTTCATCTCCTCGAACCCGTCGAGCCGCATCCGGATCAGCCCCGGGAGCCGCACGGAATGGCCCCGGCCCGCCGGAGTGCGACAGAAGAGGCTGACCACCTGGCCGGGAGCAAGCGCCGCTCCTTCCAGATGACCGCCGGAGAGCCTCCGGAGGATGCGGGTTTCGCGCACCTCGCGCTTGCCAAGCATCCGCCTCAGGAACCGCCGGGCCAGCCCCGGCTTGATCGCGGGCGGTTCGCGCCGGGCGGTCCGCGGCTCGTGGGAGCGGAGTTTCACCCCCCGGGGCGGCGGCGGCATCTCGTACTTCTCCGCGGAAGTCACCTTGCGGGCTTCGCCGAAGGCTTCCAGCCGCACCCAGTGCGTGAGCCGGCTGTGCCAGGCGTAGTCCCGCAGGCCGAAGTAACCGCCCACGAGCTTGCGCCGGACCTCGTCCCACGACTGCGGCCCGACGATTTCCCCGTTGCGGATGACAAAGACCTTCAGGCTCCGGCTGCGGCGGACCCGGCCCGGGGGCGGCGGTGGAGGCTCGGAGTTCATCCCTGCTTTCCTTCGTCCCTTCAGAGCGAGACCCAGCGGCGCTCCTGCGCGCTTTCGAGAATGGCGGCGAGCACCCGTTCGTTGGCCAGCCCGTCCTCAAAGGTCGGCTGCACGCTCCTGCCCTCCACCACGGCCCGCACGAAATCCGCGAAGGTGTTGGTGAAGGTGTGCTCGTAGCCGATGAGGTGCCCCGGCGGCCACCAGGCGTTCAGGTACGGGTGGCTGCCTTCGGTCACGAGGATGTCCCGGAAGCCCTGAACCCCGGCGGGATCATCCGCGCTGAAGAACTTGAGGCGGTTCATGTCCTCGAAATCGAAGGCGAGGGAACCCTTGCTGCCGTTGATCTCCAGCGTGATGTGGTTCTTGCGGCCATAGGCGAAGCGGGTGGCTTCGAGATTGGCGATCGCCCCGTTGGCGAAGCGGCCGATCCAGCTCACGGCGTCGTCCACCGTCACCGGCCCTTTCTTCGTCCCGCCCTGGGCGGTGAGCCCGGCCCCGGCGGCGTCGAGCAGCGGGCGCTCCTTGATGAAGGTCTCCGTCAGCCCGCAGACCTCGCTGATCTCGCCCACGAGGTAGCGCCCGAGGTCGATGATGTGCGCGTCGATGTCGCCGTGGGTGCCCGATCCGGCAATATCGGCCTGAAGCCGCCAGACGAGCGGGAATTCCGGGTCCGCGATCCAGTCCTGCGCGTACCGGGCCCGGTAGTGGTAGATGCGATCGCCCAGCAGGCCGTCCTCAATCATTTTTTTGGCCAGCGCGATGGCGGGGATGCGGCGGTAATTGTGGCAGACCATGTTGACCACCCCGGCTTCCCGCACGGCGGCGGCCATGGCCTCGCCTTCCTCCACGCTCCGGGCGAGCGGTTTTTCACACAGGATCGCCTTTCCGGCCTTCGCGGCGGCGATGGCGATCTCCGCATGGGTATCGTTCGGGGTGGTGATGTCGATGATGTCGATCTCCGGATCGGCGACCACTTCGCGCCAGTCCGTGGAAGCCTTCTCCCAGCCGAGCCGGTCGCGCGCGGCTTCGACGCTGGCCGCCGTACGCCCGCAGATCGTCTTGAGCGTCACCTCCGCGGGGAGATCAAAGAAACGCCCCGCCTGACGCCAGGCGTTGGAGTGGGCTTTTCCCATGAAATTGTAGCCGATCATGCCAACATTGAGTCTCTTTTTCATAAAAACGGAAAGGGAATGGAAGGTTGGGAGTTAAGGGAGGGAGGCGGGAGGTGCCGCCAGTTCAGCCGAAAGCCTTCAGAAAGGCAACCTCGATGGCAAGCGCTTCCTGCACGTTGCGGTTGAAATTTTCCCGCAACCCCTCAAGCGCTTCCACGCGCCGGAGCACCTCCGGGGTGGGAAGGCGCTGGGCGAGCGCGGCGGTGGTTTCCGCTTCGCCGGGAAAGTCGAGGTGGCTGACGCCGTGCTGCTGGCGAAGGACATCACCCCACCACTGGAGGAGACGGTCCACCATCCCCGCCCGCAGTTGCAGGTAGCGCGATTCGCCGATGGCCTTGAAATGGCTTTCGCGGCCCGCCAGCCATTTGCCGTCGGTGGTCTGCTTGTAGAGCGCCTCCTCTTTTTTGAGTTCCGCCTCGCCGAGTTCCTGCATCGTGCTCTTCCCGGCGGCGAGCAGGTCGCCGAATTCCCGGACGAGCCCGAACACCTCGGCCAGCCCGGGAGCGGCGGCGCGGCGGAAGTAATGGCCCAGAAGATCGAGCAGGCGGCGTTCCTCCTCCGTGAGCTGCTGGCCCGGCGGCGGAAGCAGCGGCACCTGAATGCAGCGCGAAAGGATCGTATCGAGAAGCATCTCGGGATGCGCCGTGAGCAGCAGCAACAGGGAATTGGCCGGGGGTTCCTCCAGGGTCTTGAGGAACGAATTCGCGGCGGCGGCGTTCATCCGGTCGGCATCCCCGATCATCCCCACCTTCCGCCCGCCCATGGAGGAGCGCATCTGGAGGGAGCGCTCCAGTTCCCGGGTCTGTTCCACCCGGATGAGCCGCGACTTGGATTCCGGCCCGATCACGTGGACATCCGGCAGCGTCAGCCCGGCTCCCGCCCCCGGCTCGGCGCTCCCCCCGTTCGCCCCGCGGTTGACCAGCCAGGCGAGTTGCGAGGCGAGGGCGCGCTTCCCGCTCCCGTCCGGCCCCGTGAGGAGGTAGGCATGGGCGAGGCGGCCTCCCTGCCAGGCGCGGTGCAGGAAGTCAAAGGCGGCGGGTACGGAAAAGGCCATGGGCGAATTTCCGGCTATTTCAAACCGGAACCCCGGGTTTGGCAAACCCTAAACCCGGCCCGGCCTGCCCCGGAAGGGGATGGCGGCTACTCCCGCCCGCGCCGCCGCCGCCGCCAGCAGGCAAGGAGCGCCGCGCCGATGCCAAGCATCGCGTAGGTCCCCGGCTCCGGCACGACCATCACCGCAAACTCGCTGTTGTGGTCGAGCACCGCCCAGACCGAGCCGCTCGCCACGTCGTACCCCCAGGCCCCGAGATAGAACTCCGTGGCCTCGATCCCGGCGGCCTGCCAGCTGCTCTCAAAATGCCCGGCCCCTTCCCCGATCAGGCTGTTGCCCAGGATCGCGTTCACCCATTGGCCTGCCCGGTTCCATCCAAGGTAGAGTTCCTCCCCATCTTCGGTAAGCGGGGCGATCTGGAGCTGGAGGATGAAGACGGTGTCCGCCGTGCCCGATAGGCTGAAGACGTCGCTCATCCGCTGGCCCGGGCCCGTGGGGGCCACGGTATCGAGCGCAAAGCGCCCTTCCATGAAGCCGCCATTGGAGAAGCCTTCGATTGATACCGTGGTGTTCTGGCCGGAGTCGATCGCGCTCTGGAGGGCGAAGTCGCCGTAGCTCGTGCCGTTGGCCCGCAGCAACCGGTACGTCCCGCCCGAGCCGGTCACCGTCACCGGGTTTTCCAGATGCGCGTTGCCGCCATTGATCTGGACTTCAAAGGTTCCCACTCCACCGATCCGAACCGCTCCACTACCGGCAAAGCTGTTGGCGGAATTGATTTGCAGCTTTCCTTCGCTTACCGTCGTGCTCCCTTCGTACTCGATGTATTCCCCGATCGCCGCGTTGAAGATGAGGGTTCCCGCCCCGGTTTTCTCAAGGTGACGGTTGCTGGCCCCGGTGATGCCGCTGCGGATGGTGAGCGTCCCCGCCGCCACGTCGATCGCCTGTGTGGTGCTGGCCGTCCAGTTGAAGGCGATGGAGCCTCCCTGAAGGGTCATGTTCTGGGGGCCTTCGTAGCGGAAGCCCCGGCTCCAGTTGTTGCTGGAACTCAGCGTGGCGGTGATCGCGCCGCCGGAGGTGTTGCCGATCACCTTGTCGCCGCTGCCGCTGAGGGTGAGGCCGTTGGAGCCAAGGGCCGCGGCGTGGTTGATGTTGAGGCGGCCCGCGCTCAGGATCACGCCGTTCACGTTGGCGTTGGAGCCGTTGAGGGTGAGGGTTCCGGCGTTCACGCTCAGGTTGCCGGTGAGCGCGTTGTTGCCGCCGAGCACCAGTTCGCCGTCCCCGGTTTTGGTGAGGCTGGTGGTGACGCCGTTGGTGCCATCGGAGATCACGCCGTCCACCGTCAGCTTGCCGCCCGTCACGGTAACCGTCCGGGTGGTGTCCGTCCCGCCCGCGCCGAGATCGACGGCTCCGGCGCCGAGATCGAGATCGTTGGTGCCGATGAACCCGAAATCATGATTCCATTGCTGGGCGGTGGCCCGCGAGTTCGTGACCGCCGCGCCGGAGGTGTTGTCGAGCTTGACCCAGACATTATTGATCAGGAGACGGCCATTCCCCAGGGCTCCCGCGTGGTTGATCCCGATGATCGCCCCCTGGCCCGTGATGTTGAGGTCGCCGCCAAAGGTGTTGTTTCCGCTGAGGACGAGTGTGCCGCCGTTGTTAATGTTTGCGCCGCTGGTGTGGACAATTTCAAGACCATAGGTCTCCTCGCCATCGTCAATGGTCCCCCCGATCCCGAAGGTCATTCCGGTGGTGATGGCCAGCTTGATGTCCTTGGTGATGGTGACCGTCCCGGTGCCCATAAACAGGTCGGATCGATAGGTTTCCGTACCGGCCCGGAATTCGTAGGCCCATATCTGATCGTTATTGGTGGTGAGCGTCAGAGCTTCGGCGGTACTGTTGAAAAGGTAGAACGTCCCCGTACCGTCTATACTCCGCATCTCATGGTTAAGAGCCAGCGTCCCGGTACCGAGCGCCCGGGCATGGCCAAGCCCGAGGCCGTAATAATTGTTGTTTCTGTCGCCGACCGAGGCGATCTCCACCCCGCCGGTCAGATCACTGTTATCGCCATTGAGAATCAGGTAGCTGTTGACCCCGGTGATTTTGAGCCCTTTGGGGATGTCTTCTTCCCCTTCATGGAAATTTCCGCTGATGACGACGGTTGTGGGGCTTGAAGAAATATTGATGATCTGCTGCGCGGCGGTTCCCATGAGGTAGATATCCCCCGCCATGTCAAACCCGCTTGCGGAGGCGGTCATGTTGAATTTCTCGTGCACCTCCACCCGGTTTGTGAAGGCCGCCGTGCCGGTAATCGTCGCTCCGGTCACTCCGGCATTGGTGCCCGTACTTTTGATAATCAGGTCGCCGGTACCCAGCCCGTTGGCATGGTCGATCTGGACTCCCCCGACGCCACTGCTGATTTCGATTCCGCCCGAGAAGGTGTTATCGCCCGAAAGAACGAGCATCCCGTTGCCTCCCTTGACAATCCTGCGTGCCGACTCGTCTTCATCCGAGATGACACCATCGAAATAGATCTTTCCCCCGTTGATGGATAACGCGAGCGGATCGGTTCCGGCGGCAATTTCCAGGTCGCCATTGAAGGTCAGGCCCGCAAGAATGGGAGGATTTTGCGCACTTCCGCTTCCGCCGGTATTCGTGAAGGAAATGCTTTGCCCCAGGATCGTCTTGTTGGAAATGACAATGCCGCTGGAATTACTGATGGTGCCCTTGATGAACTGAAAAGTGCCCGTGCCCAGCGCGTTATTGTGCCCCAGAGTGACACTGCCACCCGTATCCAAGGTGACGCCGCCGGTGAAGTCGTTGTCCCCCGACAGGGTAAGGCTCGCTTGTGCTGTTGAGGCGATGTTGATTGCGACGCCACCGGCGGCTCCACCATCGCTGATCGTACCGCCTATCTTGAGATGAGCGTAGTTGTTCCCACCGACCTCCAGAGTAACGCGCCCTGTCGTCTCCCCGCCGGAGACGGGGCCGTTGAGTTCGAGATGGGTATTGAGGGTGATCCGGTGGAGTTGATCCGCCTCCGGGTCGGCCGCCTCAAAGACCGTCGGGGCGTTGATGATGAGCTGGGTTGTGGGGTTGTTCCATGTGGTCTGCAACGTGTAAACCGACGTGGGCGTGAGGGAACCGGCAAAGCGTAGTTGTTTTCCCCCGGTTGCATTGATGGTATAAGCCCCGCGCGGAGTGGCAGAGGCTCCGCCCGAAAGGGTGATCCGCCCGATCTGCATCGTTTCATCCAGCGTGATGACCCGGTTATCGGTCGCCACATCGGGGAGCAGCGTCACCAGATCATGGTTGGGCGACTCCGGGGGGGCGAGCGGGTCCCACTCCTGACCGGGAACTCCGCCGGACCAGTTCAGGGCGTTGGTCCAGAGGATATTGGTGGCGGAGTCAGTTCCAGTCCACGCGCTGTCTGCGGCGTGAGCCGCCCCGGGGATCAGGAACGCACCCGAAAGAAGGGCGGCAGCCAGCCAGGAGGCCCGGTAACGATGAGTGGATGAAACAACATGGGGGATCGTGTTTTTCATAGCGTTTTGTGAAGGAGGTTACGTTCGTCAGGGACAGGGATCGGTTGAGCAATCTGTGTGGAAAGGGGCTGCGCTCCGCTGCGGAGGGAGGGTTCTTACCCCTGCCCGCGCCGCCGCCGACGCCAGCAGGCAAGGAGCGCCGCGCCGATGCCGAGCATCGCGTAGGTTCCCGGCTCCGGCACGACCATCACCGCAAACTCGCTGTTGTGGTCGAGCACCGCCCAGACCGAGCCGCTCGCCACATCATACCCCCAGGCCCCGAGATAAAACTCCGTGGCCTCGATCCCGGCGGCCTGCCAGCTGCTCTCAAAGTGCCCGGCTCCTTCCCCGATCAGGCTGTTGCCGAGGATCGCGTTCACCCATTGGCCTTCCCGGTTCCAGCCAAGGTAGAGTTCCTCCCCGCCTTCGGTAAGCGGGGCGATCTGGAGCTGGAGGATGAAGGCGGTGTCCGCCGTGCCCGAAAGGCTGAAGACGTCGCTCATCCGCTGGCCCGGGCCCGTGGGGGCCACGGTATCGAGCGCAAAGCGTCCTTCCATGAAGCCGCCATTGGAGAAGCCTTCGATTGTCACCGTGGTATTCTGGCCCGAGTCGATCGCGCTCTGGAGGGCGAAATCGCCGTAGCTCGTGCCGTTGGCCCGCAGCAACCGGTACGTCCCGCCCGAGCCGGTCACCGTCACCGGGTTTTCCAGATGCGCGTTGCCTCCGTTGATCTGGACCTCGAAGGTTCCCGCTCCACCGATCCGGACCGCTCCACTACCGGCAAAGCTGTTGGCGGAATTGATTTGCAGCTTTCCTTCGCTTACCGTCGTGCTCCCTTCGTACTCGATGTATTCCCCGAATGCCGCGTTGAAGATGAGGGTTCCCGCCCCGGTTTTCTCGAAGTGACGGTTGCCGGCTCCGGTGATACCGCTGCGGATGGTGAGGGTTCCCGCCGCCACGTCGATGGCCTGTGTGGTGCTGGCCGTCCAGCTGAAGGCGATGGAGCCTCCCTGAAGGGTCATGTTCTGGGGGCCTTCGTAGCGGAAGCCACGGCTCCAGTTGTTGCTGGAGCTTAGCGTGGCGGTGATCGCGCCGCCGGAGGTGTTGCCGATCACCTTGTCGCCGCTGCCGCTGAGGGTGAGGCCGTTGGAGCCAAGGGCGGCGGCGTGGTTGATGTTGAGGCGGCCCGCGCTCAGGATCACGCCGCTCACGTCGGCGTTGGAGCCGTTGAGGGTGAGGGTTCCGGCGTTCACGTTCAGGTTGCCGGTGAGGGTGTTGTTGCCGCCGAGCACCAGTTCCCCGGCTCCGGTTTTGGTGAGGCTGGTGGTCGTGCCATTGGTGCCATCGGAGAGAATTCCCCCAACGGTGAGCTTCCCGTTGGAGACCGTGACCGTCCGGGTGGTGTCCGTCCCGCTCGCGCCAAGGTTCACGGCCCCGGTGCCGAGATCGAGATCGTTGGTGCCGATGAACCCGAAATCATAATTCCATTGCTGGGCGGTGGCGCGGGAGTTCGTGATGGCTTCGCCGGAGGTGTTGTCGAGTTTGATTCCGGTGGAGTTGACAAGCAGACGACCGTTGCCGATGGCCCCCGCGTGGTTGAGAACCAATGTGGCGTTCAGGCCCGTGACGTTGAGGTCGCCATCGAATGAATTATCTCCTCCGAGGATGAATGTACCGGCCCAACCTGAACCGGACCGGGCCAGTTCGAGCCCATAGCTGGAGTCGCCATCGGAGATTGATCCGTCGATCCCGAAAACCATCCCCGTAATGGAAGCCAATTCGACATTGGCCCCCAATGTCACCGCTCCATTGCCCATGTAGAGAGCGTTGGCATATCCCGTCATCCCGATCGCCAGGTCCCGGTTCCAGACCTGCGCGTTGTTGGTTGAAAGGATAATATCAGCATTCGTGCTGTTAAAGAGCGTAAAGGTTGTTGCAGTGGAAGTGATCGAGAGTGTCCCGGTTCCGAGGGCATGTGCATGGCCAATGCCCAGCCGGAAATAATTTCCGCCTGAGTTGGCCTCAATCGCAATACCGCCGGTGAAATCATTGTTGCCTCCGAGGATGATCTGGCTGTTACGCCCGGTCATGCGGAGCCCTTTGGTAATCTCTCCTTCATGAATGTCCCCGCTGATGGCGAAGCTTCCGGAGGAATCCATGCCGAAAATCTGGACGGCATCCGTCCCTTTCAGATAAACGTCCCCTTGAAGATCAAGCCCGGTGGCACCGGAAAAATTGACCCTGTTGAAGATTTCAACCTTGTTGCCGAAAGCGGCTTTCCCCCTGAGTGTCGCCTCGCTGATGATGGTCAGGTCACCGCTTCCCAAGGCGTTGGCATGATCGATCTGCAAGCTTCCGCTCCGGAGTTCGACTCCTCCGGAAAAGGTATTGTCTCTGGTGAATGCGACTGTTCCCGCCCCGCTCTTGACGATCTTTCGGGAGGAGCCTTCCGCATCGGAAACCACCCCTTCAAACCAGATGGTGCCGGAGTTGTTGCTGATGGTTAACGTTTCGGCTCCGGCGGCGATTTCGATATCTCCCGTGAATGTCAGACCTTTTTGTGTTTGATTTCCTCCGGTATTCTGGAAAGCAACGCTCTCTTCCAGAACCATCTTGTTGGCAATGGTGATGCCGTGGGAACCGGTGATGGTTCCTTTGACAAAATGAAAAACTCCGGAGCCGAGAGCGGTATCGTTTTGCAGCGTCAGAGACCGCTCGGCGGTATTGAGCGTAACCCCTCCTGAAAAAGTGTTTCCGCCGCCGACGCGCCCGAGAATGGTGCTGCCCCGGATCAGCAAGGCAACCCCCTCCTCTGCTCCGCCATCGCTGATATCGCCGAGCAGAGATAACCTCCCGTTGCTGTTGCTTTCGATATCGAGCGTGATTTTTCCAGCGGTATTTCCACCGGAAATCGGGCCGTGGATTTCGATATAATTGCTTAACCAGACCCCATGGGTGATATCCTCTCCCGAGGGTGCGTCAAAGATAACGGGAGCGTTAATGATGAACTGCGTGGTGGAGGTGCTCCAGTTGCCGCTGAGGCTGTATCCCCCCGGCACCCCTGCGAAGCGAAGCGATTGTCCCTCCGCCGCATTGATGGTGTAAACCCCGTTGCCCTCGGAGCCCGGCGTGGCAAGGGTGAGTCGTCCGATCTGGTAATTATCATCCAGCGTGATCGTCCGATCCCCGGGGAGCACCGCCCGGTCGAGCGTTACCACATCGTAATTCCATTCCTCCGCCTCCGGGTCCCAGACCACGCCGGGGATAGTCCCCCCCGACCAGTTTTCGCTGTTGCTCCAGAAATCGTTTTCCGTGGAACCGCCGCTCCAGGTGCCATCCGCAGCCTGAGCCGCTCCGGGGATCAGACACGCGCTCCAGAGGAGGGCGGCGGCCAGCCGGGAGGCCTGTTGACGACGACGGGGGGAGCGAGGGGGGAGGGTCGTGGTGTTCATGGCGTTTTTGGATGGAAATCAGGGAAGCTCAGGTCACCGGGACGGCTTCCAGCAGGCGGTTTTCCTCCGCCGTGGTGGTGTCGCCGCAGATCATCGAGCTTGAAAAGACGCGCCCGGGGACGGGACGACCCCCGTGCCGGATGCGGTCGATGAGCATTTCGATCAGCGCCGAGCCGAGCCGGTGCAGCCCCACGCGGATGCGCGTGAGATGAGGAAAGGCGGAGCCGACGAGGTCGATCCCCGTCCCTCCGACCACGCTCACCGTGCCGGGAATGTCCAGACCGGCATCCCGCAGGGCGCGCGCGGCCCCGACCATGTGCTGGTCTGCAATGCCGATGACGGCATCCGGCGGCTCCGACGCCCGCTGGAGGTGTTCCTTCATCGCCTCGTAGCCATCTTCCTCGGCGGCCCCCGCCGGTGAAAGGATGGTGGGCGGCGGCAGCCCGCGAATCGCCAGCGAGGTGGCGATCCCCGTGAGCCGCAGGTGCACCCCCACGTTCGGCTGGCTGGTCTGGCGCCGGTGAATCCCCCGCAACGTCATGTAGATGAACCGGCGTCGGCCACACTCGGCCAGCGCTTCGGTGATCCGGTGAAAGGAGGCGAAGAAATCGGGCGCAACGAAATTGGCCGTCGCGTGCAGCGCGGGAGGGTAAAGCTGCACGACCGGTTTCCCGGACTTTTCGTAAAAATCAATGATAAAGGAGTGATCAGGATGCAGGCTGTACGGGAGAAGCACCATGCCGGAGTAGTCCGAGCATCGCTTGACGAGCATGTCGATGATTGTGTCCTTCTCCGCCATCAGCTCCTTCGGGAACCCTTCCAGACTCAGGGGCACCCCGGCGTGAACCGCCGCCTGAAAAAGCCCCGCCCCGATCTGGGAATCCCAACTGTTGTTGGCGTGTTCCATGGTGACAAGCGGGTTGGCCACCATGATGCGGTAGGGCGCGGGGCCCCTCGCCTTCGCGGAAACCAGATACGTGCCGCTGCCGCGCCGGGTGCGGACCCGCCCCTCCCGCGCGAGCTGCGCCAGCACGGCATGAACCGTCCGCGTGCTCACATTGAGCCGCTGGGCCAGCTCCTTGTTGGAAGGGAGGCGGCAGCCGTCGCGAAGATCCGGCGATTCAAACTCCGCCAGCAGATATTGGAGGACACGCTCCCCCGCGCGAAGATCGCCCGGCGCCTTCGAGATCAAGGATCTGGACTGGTCGCTTTCTGGTTTCACTATGCTCAGTTAATCCCGGCAATGGTTTCCGGTCAATCATTAATTGAGCATTGTTTGTGAAGTTTCTTTTACATTACTTAATGATCAATAATGTAATTAGCGTTCCATGTTTCAAAAAAGATGGACCCTTTTCCGTTTCAACGCAACCGGGCGGATGCAACCGGCGGGGCGGAGCGCGGGCGTTGATCGCGCGTCTTGTCTTCCCCCCTGTTTTCTGGCAAAAGAACGGAGAAGCGGGGCGGATGCATCGGAAGCTGTTTTTTTTTGGATTCATCGCCACCGCGTTGAACAACTCCGCGCCAAGCATGTCTGAGCCCTCTTTATCTCCCGATCCGGGAAGCGTCGTCGGAACCATCCACAGCCCCGGCGCTCTTGCCGCCGCCTTGAACCTGCCGCCCGGGGCGCTCGATTATCTGGAACTGCGCGTGGATGCCTTTGCCCCGGACCCCTCCCTGCTCGAACGGCTGGAGAGGGCCGCGCCCCGGCTCGGCGCCCCATGCGTGCTCACAGTCCGCCATCCCGCGGAAGGCGGAGCGGGCGGGCTGGAGACCGGGCAACGCGCGGCCCTCTACCGGCGCTGGCTGCCGCAGGCCCGGCTGGTGGATCTCGAACTGCGCTCGGCGCGGGAGCTGGCGGAAATCGTCCGGGAAACCCGCGAAAGCGGCCGCGCCCTCATTCTTTCCCACCATGATTTCGAGGCGACGCCGACACCCAACCGGCTGCGCGAACTCCACGGGCGGGCGGCGCAAGAGGGGGCGTCCGTCTTCAAGGTCGCGACGATGACGCGCACCGCGCGGGATCTCGCCACGCTGCTTTCCTTTCTCGTGGAGGGCGGGGAATCCGGCGGACCCGCCATCGCCGTGATGGGGATGGGGTCTTTTGGCAAGCTTTCCCGCCTCACCCTCGGGCGATCGGGTTCCGTGCTCAACTACGGGTATCTGGATGAGGTGCAGGTTCCCGGCCAGTGGCCCGCAGAGGAACTCAAGCGCCGCCTGGCGGAACTGGCCCCGGGTGCGGCGACCCTGTAAAAAGAACGCGGGGAAACGGGGGGTTCGAATTCCCCCTCTCTCCCTGCGGATTTCCTTCGCTCCGCAGAAAAACAATGAGGGATTCCGCCCTGGAAAGCGGAATCCCTCAGAGATGAATCAGGAATCAGGGGACGAGCCCGGAGATCAGGCCTTGGGAGCCTCGCCGGCTTCTTCCGTCTTTTCCCCGGCTTCCGGAGCGGGCGCGGCGGCCTCGGCTTCCGGCGCGGTTTCAGCCTTGGCTTCCGCTTCCGGGGTGGCTTCCGGCGCGGTGGCTTCCGGCGCGGGCGCTTCCTCCTTCACGGCGGCGGCTGCCGGAGCGGCTTCGTCCGAAGAGGAGGCGGCCACCGGGGCGGCGTAGTCCACCCATTCGAGGATGGCGATCGGGGCGGCGTCGCTCTTGCGATAGCCGAGCTTGATGATCCGGGTGTATCCGCCGTTGCGGCCACTGGAACGCGGCGCGACTTCCGCGAAGAGTTTGCGGACGGCGGCTTCGTTGTGGTGGAGGTAGGCAAGGGCGGTGCGGCGGGCGTGCAGCGTCCCCTTCTTGCCGAGGGTGACGAGCTTTTCGGCAAAGGGACGCACGGCCTTGGCCTTGGCCAGGGTGGTCTCAATCCGGGAATGTTCGATCAGGCTGACAACCTGATTGGCGAGAAGGGCCTTGCGATGGGAGGCGCTCCGCCCGAGTTTGACGGTCTTTTTCTGATGGCGCATGTCGTTTGATGATGGGTGCCGGTCGGGGTTGCCGGGCGGTTTATCGGTTGTAGCCCTCGCTGGCCTGAGGTTCGATCAGGTTGCCCTCGAATTTCATCCCGAGGCTGAGGTTGAGCTGGGTAAGCTTTTCTTTGATTTCGTTGAGCGACTTCTTGCCGAAGTTGCGGTACTTGAGCATCTCGGCCTCCGTCTTCTGCGCCAGCTGGCCCACCGTGGTGATGTTGGCGTTGTTGAGGCAGTTGGCGGCGCGCACGGAAAGCTCGATCTCGTTGACGCTCATGTTCAGGAGCTTCTTGAGGGCGGCGTTTTCCTGGCTGACTTCCTTCGGCGTTTCGTCAAACTCGACGGCGTTTTCGTCGTAGTTGACGAACGGATCGAGGTGATGCCGCAGGATGGCGGACGCCTGGAGCAGCGCGTCATCGGGGAGGATGCGGCCATCGGTCCAGACATCGAGGATGAGCTTGTCGTAGTCCGTCCGCTGGCCGACGCGGGTCGCCTCCACGGCGTATTTCACGCGGGTGACGGGGGAGAAGATGGAATCGATCGGGATCACGCCGATCGGCATCTCCGGATACTTGTTTTCGTCGCCGGTGGCGAAGCCGCGGCCGACTTTCACTTCGAGTTCCGCCTCGAACTTCTGCTTCTTGTCGAGCGTGCAGATGACGAGATTCTTGTTGAGCACTTCCAGCCCGCTGACTTCCTGAATGTCTCCGGCGGTCACGTCCCCCTCCTTGTTCACGGAGATGGAGAGGCGGCGCGATTCGTGGTCGGACGACTTGAAGCGGACTTTCTTGAGGTTGAGGATGATGTCGGTGCAATCCTCGACCACCCCGGGCAGGGTGGCGAACTCGTGCTGCGCCCCCTGGATGCGCACGGTGGTGATGGCGGCCCCTTCCAGCGAGGAGAGGAGGACGCGGCGAAGGGCGTTTCCGATGGTGTGCCCGTAACCGGCCTCGAACGGCTCGGCGATAAAACGGGTATAGGTGTCGGTCGCGGTGCTCTCGTCCTTGACGAGAGACTTGGGCATTTCAAAACGGCCTAAACGGATCGGCATAATATGCAGGGAGATGCGAACCCTCGAAAGGAGAGAGGGTCGGTTTGGCTGACAACTCAGGTAGGGTTCGCTTCTGTAATCTCAGGTAATCCGCCGGGTTTCCCCTGGCGCAGATGGCCGACACTCTGGAGGAGTGCGACCCAGGGACCAACGGCGGCATCTTTCTTGCGCGTGGGAAGGGAGAGAAAACATCAACTCGCCCCCTTTGTCCACTGGAAAATGCGGGGGAGCCCTTTCGCGCGGTTTACCGAAGGTCCACGAAGACCCGCAGGCCCGCGCGATCGCCACGGCGCCGGAATCTCCCGGGGCAAACCGGCTCCCGGCATCCGATTTCCATGGGAACCGCTGCTCCCGCAGTATAACATGGCGACGATTCCGATGACGAGCCACCCGCAATCCCTTCCCGCCGCCTGGGCGGCCACGCTTCGCGCTTTCGGCGACGCGCCCGCCATTCTCGGTCCGGAGGGGGACGTGCGCCGGAGCTTCGCGGAGATCGAGGCGGAGGCGGGCCGGTGGGCGGCGTCGGTCCCCGAAGGGCTGGGGCGGGGGGCGGTGGCGGGCGTTCAGATCGGCAACCGGCCCGAATGGCCCGCTCTGGTGCTGGCGCTGGCCCGGCGCGGGCTGGTGACGCTGCCGCTCGGCGGGCATCTGGGCGAGACGGAGCGGGCGGCGGCGCTGGCGTGCGCCGGGGCGTCCGCGTGGATCGGCGCGGAGCCGGGCGGCGGGCTGGCGTGGCACCCGGTGCCGGGCGTGGTCCGCGCGCCTGCATGGCCCGGGCCGGAGTCGGGGTCCGCCCCCGATCTCCTCAAGCTGACTTCCGGGACGACGGCGGCCCCCCGGGCGATCCGGTTCCGGGCGGGCCAGCTGCTCGCGGATGCCGGGCAGATCATGGAGACGATGGGGTTCGGCCCCGGCGATCTCAACTACGGGGTGATCCCGCTCGCCCACTCCTACGGGTTCAGCAACCTCCTGCTGCCGCTGCTGGCGGCGGGGGTGCCGATGGTCCTGAGCGACGACCGGATGCCGCGGGCGATTCTCGACGGGCTGGCCCGGACGGGGGCCACGGTTTTCCCCGGGATGCCGGTTTTTTTCGACAAGCTGGCCGCGCTTCCCGATCCCCCTCCGCTGCCCCGGCTGCGGCTCTGCATTTCCGCCGGGGCACCGCTCACGCCGGAGACGGGCGGGCGCTTTACGGAGCGCTTCGGTCTGCGCGTGCATTCCTTCTACGGGGCGAGCGAATGCGGCGGGATCGCCTACGACCGGGGGGAAACCGGGCCTTACCGCGAAGGGTGGGTGGGCGAACCGATGTCGCGCGTGCGCCTCATTCCCCGGGAGGACGGGCGGATCACGGTTTGCGGCCCGGCGGTGGGGGAAGGGTACTGGCCGCCGGAAGAGGAGGAGACGCTCGGGAGCGGCGGGTTTGTCCCCGGCGATCTCGTCCGGCTGGAGCCGGGGGGCGGGGTGGTGCTTACCGGGCGTGTTTCCGACGTGATCAACGTGGCCGGGCGCAAGCTCAACCCGGGCGAGGTGGAGGCGGTCCTGCGCCGCTGCCCCGGCGTGCGCGAGGTGGTGGTCTTCGGCGTTCCTTCCCGGCTGCGCAACGAGGAGGCGGTGGCGTGTGTGGCCGCCGAACCCGGCGGGGTGACGGCGGAGGCGGTGCTGCGGCACGCGCAGGCGTCGCTGAGCCTCTGGCAGGTGCCCCGGGCGGTCTGGATCGTCGGGGCGATCCCGGTGAGCGACCGGGGGAAAATCAACCGCCGGGCGCTTGCGCAGTGCTACCGTTCCGTGAAAGAGTAAGGGGATGCGCGCGATCCTGTTGCTCGGCTTTCTGGCGTTATCCATGAGTTCCCTTTCTTCCCAGGCGGTCCATCTTTCCTCCGGGGAGAGGGTGCGTGTCGGGCGGATGATCTGGAAAAACGAATGCGCCGGGACGGTGGAGGGGCTCGTCTCCTGGAACCGGGGCGAAGGGTTTCCCTCCCTCGGGATCGGCCATTTCATCTGGTATCCGGCGGGCAAACAGGGGCCTTTTGACGAATCGTTCCCCCGGCTGGCGGCGCTGCTCTCCGAGCGTGGGATCGCGGTGCCCGGCTGGGCGCGGGGCCCCGCGCCATGGAAAGACCGCGCGGCGATGGAGGCGGACCCCCGGCGGGTGCGCGAGCTGCGCACGCTCCTCTCCTCCCCCCGGGCGCTGGAGGTGCAGACGGAGTTTCTCATCGCCCGGCTCGAAGCGGCGCTCCCGAAACTGCTCAAGGCGGTGCCGGAGGCGAACCGGCGGGCGGCGGTCCGCGAACGCTTCCGGCGGCTTTCCGCGACAGCGGCGGGGAGCTTCGCCCTCATTGATTACGTGAACTTCAAGGGCGAAGGGGTGCTCGCCAGTGAACGCTACCGGGGAGAGGGATGGGGGCTCCTGCAAGTGCTCGAAAACATGAGGGAAGGCGGCGACCCGGTGCGGGCCTTTGCCCGTTCCGCGGCGGAGGTGCTCACCCGCCGGGTGCGAAACGCGCCACCGGAGCGGAAGGAAGGGCGGTGGCTCCCGGGATGGATCAACCGGGTGGAACGTTACCCGGCGTTTTAGGGCGATTCTGCGGCGGCCCGATCAATACGGAGCCGGGACCAGCATTGTCTGATACCAGGTGACGATCTCCGGCCCGCAGAAGACCCACAGGAGCGCCCCGAGCGCCAGATACGGGCCGAAGGGAATCCGCCCCGAGGCGTCCCGCCGCCGGGCGAGCAACAGCAGCACGCCGACCACGGAGCCGACCACCGAAGCGGCCACCACGGTAAAGAGCACCGCCTTCCATCCGAGGAACGCGCCGATGCAGGCGATGAACTTCACGTCGCCGAACCCCATCGCCTCCCGGGGGATGACGATCTCGGAAACCTTGCCCGAGATCACGCCGACGCTTTCGAGCGGCACCTCCTTTTCCGGCAACAGCAGCCGGTTGTAGTGGAAGCGGAGGGTCGATTCCCCGAGCGGACGCCCGTCGAGCCGGGGATCGCGCACTTTCATGAGGAGGAGATCGCTCTCGCGGGAAAAAATATCGCTCCAGAGCATCGATTCATCCCCCACGGCGAAGTCCGCGTCGTCCTCCTTGCGCTTCCAGGTGAAGTCGGCGGCGGGATCGAAGGCGAGTTTCTTGCGGCCAAAGGCGAGCTTGCCGAGTTCCACGACGCCCCAGAGCAGCCCGAACCCGAGCCCCGCCCCGATGGCGGACCAGAGGAACCCTTCCCAGTGAGTGGACGCCCCGACCAGCCCGGGCACCAGCGTCGCGGCGACGAGCCCCGCCGCCGTGCCGCCGAGGGTGATTTCATCCGGGATGATGAAGTGATCGAAATCAATGAACGTGGCCGAGATCATCAGGCTGACAAAGACCCAGAGCGGCAGGAGGGGGGCGAACTGGTCGGCGGCGGCGCACTGCCGGAAAACCGCCAGGAAGAGAAGCCCCGTGAGCAGTTCCACAAAGAAGTAGCGGAAGGGGATGCGCCCGCCGCACTCCGCGCATTTGCCGCGCAGCACCAGCCAGGAGACGAGCGGGATGTTCCGGTAAAAGGGGATCGGCTTTTCGCAGAGCGGGCAGAAGGAACGGCTCGGTTCGTTCACACTTTTGCCGATCGGCAGGCGGTAGATCACCACGTTGAGGAACGAGCCGATCATCGTTCCCGTGATGAAGGAAAAAACCTGGAAGAGGAGCAGGGGAGTCACAGGGGAGGAAAAGGTCCGGAGTTAGAAGGGGAGGTGAAGGAACGCGCCGCCCATACTGCCCAAGGCCGGAGGGCGGCGCAATGCCAGACTATTCCAGCGGAGCCCCGCCGAAGCGGAAATGCACCGGCAGGGCTTCATCCTCCTTTGCCTTGAGGGCGGTTTCCAGATAGGCGACGGCGTCGCGGGCGGCCTTGCGCAGTTCGGGCTCCGCCGCCAGTTCGCCCTCCAGCGTCTTGAGCACCGGGAGCGTTTCCGGGCGGCGGATTTCCGCCAGCGCGCTCAGGGCCGTCTGCCGGAAGACCGGGTTCGTCCGTTTCTCCCGCGCCCAGCCGGGAAGCATCTGGAGCGCCACTTCCGGGTAATACCGGGCGATCCCGTAGAGGGCGTAATGGCGCGTGCTCGGTTCGCCTTCGAGAAGTTCGCGCTTCCAGTAGGCCCACTCCTCCTGCGGGGCGATCCCGTAATACTGCATGGCCAGGGCGTGGGCGAGCGGGTCGATCATCGCCTCGATCCGCGTCTGCGGGTCGATCGTGATGGCAAGCTGTTCATCCGGCAGCCCCATGCCGCGCAGGACGACAAGCGCCCGGACGAGGTCCACGGTATCCACCTTGAACGCGGAGGCGTCCCACTGGCTCGGGAGGTCGCTCCCCGCCGGGGCGAACCGGGCGAAGGCGCTCGCGGGCAGGTTTTCCAGGATGACGAGCGCCGCCGTCTGCGCCGCCGGGATCGGGACTTCCGGGTGCTCCGCCAGATAGGCGAGCAGCTCGGAGAGGCGCGGTTGTTGGGTCGGCGTGGCGACGAAGGTGACCATTTCCACCATGTTCGTGGAAGCCGTGGCGAGCGTGCCGAGGGTTTCGAGCCGGGTCTGGCCCGGCTTGAAATCAATATGGAGGGTGCGCGGCAGGACGACGTAGCCGTGCGCGCTCTCGAACGATTGCCCGGCGGGGAGGGTCAGGCGGGTGGCCTTGTCGCTCCGGTTGATGGCGGTCATCCGGAGCTGCTCCCGGGCGTTGCCGCGCCATTCGATGGAGAAGGCGCCGTTTTCGAGCGCTTCGAGCAGCGGCACGGTCACCTCCGGGGTAAATGACGGGTCCGGTTCATCCAGCCGCGGGGTCATCCCGGTGCGAAAGCCGATCTCCGGGGCGGGGGAGGCGGCGGCACCCCCGGCGGCGGCTGGAGGGGCGGAAGCGGTCGGCGGGGCGATGGCCGCAGGTTGGACGGGTTGGGCAGGATGGACCGGGCCGGGCATCCACCCCCGGCTCATCCAGCCGAGGCCGAAACCGGCGAGCAGTGCGAGGCAGAGAAAAAGGGGTGGGCGGATCATGGCGGTGAGTTTTCCAGAAAGGTTTCAAGCCGGCGGGCGGAAACCGGCTGGGGGGTTCCGAGTTCCTGGGCAAAGAGCGAGACGCGGAATTCCTCCAGCATCCAGCGGAAGGTCTCACGCTGGCCGGGGGCGATTTTTTCCTCCCACCCGGCGAAGGCGGCGAGCGGGCGGGCCTTTTCCGCGTCCCGCGCCGGGTGCAGCGCGGCCCGCTCCTGCCGCAGTTGAAGCGCCCGCAGGTAGCGGGGGAGGTGGATCAACTGAGCGTAGGGGGTGGTCCGCAGGAAATCGGGCGGGAGCAGCCGGGTCAGTTCCTTTTCCCGGGCCGGGTGAGGGTGCGGGAAGGCGAGGATCTCCGCGCGGATGGCGACGATGCGCCGCGCCGTTTCGCGCAACGATTGCGCCGCGCCGGGAAGCTCGCGCCGGGCGCGCTCCAGCATCGCTTCGTACCGGGCGGCGGTGAGCGGGGCGGGCGGTTCCAGCCGGAAAAGGAATCCCGCGAGGGCTTCGCTCATCGCGGCATGGGAGAGGTCCGGCAGGCCGGGCTCGCGCGTCGCCGCGGGGGCGGGCGGGCGAAAGGCGGTGATCGGCCTGGTGCCCACGGGGGCGTTCCGGGCGGCGGGAGCCGGTTTGGCGAGTTTGGGCTCCAGCCCCTTGAGCAGATCGCCCAGCGAGGCGATTGCGGGAGCCCCGGCGGCCGCCTTTGCTGACGCTTTTGCCGGGGTTTTCGCCGAAGCCCGGGCGGGCGGCGTGGCGACATCGCGAAAATCAAGGGCGCGGAAGGCATCCGAGAGCGCGTTGAGACCGAGCTGGCGCAGCGCGTCCGCCGTCGCCGCGGCGGCTTGCGCCGGTTTGCGAAAGAGCGTCAGGTCCACCCGCCCCTCCTCCCCGCGCCGCAGCCCCGGATAGGCCGAAAGCGGCACCCCGGCCACTTTCTCCAGCGTGACCGTTTCCGGCAGGTCGCCGAATTCCCAGGCGAGGAAGCCGCTTTTTTCCCATCGGCGCACGGCCCGCTCCCACGCATCGGTGGGCGTCTTCCCTTCCACGGCGGCGCGAACCGCACCCAGGTCGCGACCGGCGGCGATGGCGCGGCGGCGCGCGTCGATCACTTCGAGCCGGGGACGCAGGTGATCGGGCAGCGGTTTCCACGCCTCGGGGGGGATCGCGACGCCGTAACGGCTCCGGATCAGGCGGGTGAGCCCCCGGGGAAGCGTCTCCTCCGGGCCGAGCGCGGCGAGCAGTTCATCCGTTTTCGGCTCCAGGGGCTGGAGCGCCTTGCGGAGCGCGCGGGGCAGCGACGCGAGGAGCGTCTCCACCTGCTGGCGGCGCAGCCCGGGGATGGCCCCCTCCACCGCTCCCGGCTCCAGCACTTCCACGAGCGGCAACGGCAGGCGCAGCGTCACCCCGTCGCGCTCGGAGCCGGGCTCGAACGTGTATTCCACCGGGATCACCGCATTGGCCAGGGGCACCTGATCGGGGAACGCCTCCCGGTCGCAGGCAAGTTGCCCGGCTTCCACCAGATCGGCCTCCGTGGCCTGGAGAAAACGGGGATCGCGCGGGAGCCGCTCGCGCATCAGCCGGTCGAGATCGTGCACGCTGGAGACGGCTTCGATCCGCGCGGCGTAGAAGCGGTAGAGGGCTTCGTCGAGGTCGTGCACCCGGAAGTCCCGCGTCTTGGCGAGGGTCGTCTCCACCTCTTCGCGCAGCGCCCGGTTCGCCTCGAAGAACCGTTGGCGGATGCGGGCCTCCCCTTCCACCAGCGCCCCGCGGATGAAGAGTTCCGTCGCTTCCTGCGGGTGGATTTTTCCGTAGTCGATCTGTCGGCGCGCCACCTCCAGCCCGCCGAGCAGCACCCGTTCCCAGACGAGCACGCGCCCCGCCCGGGCGTTCCATTCCGGGTGCGTGTGGCGGAAACGGCAGAGGTGCAGGCCGATGGCGACGATCCACTGCGGGTCGATCATCGCCACCGTGCGGGCGAAGTGTTGCGAGGTCTGCACAAACTCCGCCGCCATGATCCATTCCGGCTGGCGCGGGCGTTTCTCCCCCTTGCGCGGCTGCCCCCGTTCGTAGAGGTGGGAGCCGGGGAAGAGGGTCACCTCCCGGTTCCCGACGGCGGTGTACAGGTTGCGCTCCTTGCGCTGGGCCACCTGCCCGAGCGAACCGGCGAGGATGGCGCGGTGGATCGCCCCGTAGAGCGTGGCGTCGTCATCCGCCGGGGCAGGGGCGGGGCGGGGACGGGCGTCCATCGTTTCCACCAGTTGGCGGTAAATGTCGCGCCATTCGCGCATCCGGGAGAGGGAGAGGAAGTTTGCCTTGCAGAAGCGGCGCAGGGCGTTGCGGCTGGTGCGCACGGCCGCCCCCTCCGGCGGGGGGGCCGCGTTCCAGAGATTGAGCAGGGAAAGAAAGTCCGAGCGTGGATCGGCAAAGGCGCGATGGGCAGCGGCGGCGGCCTCCCGGGCTTCCTCCGGGCGTTCGCGGGGATCGGGCAGACTCAGCCCGGCGGCGATGACAAGGAGCTGCGGCAGGCATTTTTCCGCCCGGGCCTCCAGCAACATCCGGCCCAGCGTCGGGTCGAGCGGCAGCCGGGCCAGTTCCCGCCCCCGGTCCGTAAGCCGGTAGCCCTCCCCCTCCGCGGCGGCCTCCAGCGCACCGAGTTCCTCAAGGAGCCGGTAACCGGCCCGGATCGCCTGCGGCAGCGGCGGGTTGAGAAAAGGGAATCGCTCCACATCGCCGAGCCGGAAGGCCTTCATGCGCAGGATCACCTCCGCGAGGTTGGAACGCTGGATCTCCGGCTGGGTGAAGCGCGGGCGCTTGAGGAAATCCTCCTCCTCATAGAGGCGGACGCAGACCCCCTCGCGCACGCGCCCGGCGCGGCCTGCCCGCTGGTTGGCGCTGCTCTGGGAGATCGGCTCCACGGGGAGCCGCCGCGTGCGGGTGCGCGGGTTGTAACGGCTGATGCGGGCGAGCCCCGTGTCGATCACCGTGTGAATGCGCGGGATCGTGAGCGAGGTCTCCGCGACGTTCGTGGCGATCACCACCCGGCGGCGCTCCCCCGGGGCGAAGATTTTCTGTTGATCGGCGCTGGCCATCCGCCCGTAGAGGGCGAGCACGTCGCAGCCGGGGCCGAGCGCGTTTTCGAGCAGCTCGCGCGTTTCGCGGATGTCGCGCTCGGTCGGCATGAAGACGAGGAGGTCTCCCGCGTCGCCTTCCAGAAACGCCTCCTCCACGGCGCGCACGGCGGCGTCCACATGGCTCGGGTCGTCGGCCTCCTCATCGGCGGTGATCGGGCGGTAGCGGATTTCCACGGGAAAAAGCCGTCCGGTGACTTCGATCACCGGCGCGCCACCGAACGCGGCGGAGAACGCCTCCGTGTCGATGGTGGCGGAGGTGATGATGAGCTTGAGATCGTGCCGCCGGGCGAGCAGCCCCTGAAGGTAGCCAAGCAGGAAGTCGATATTGAGCGAGCGCTCGTGCGCTTCGTCGATGATCAGCGTGGAATAGGCGCGCAACAGCGGGTCGGACTGGATTTCCGCCAGCAGGATGCCGTCCGTCATGAACTTGATGCGGGTGCGGGGGCCGGTGTCGTCGCTAAAGCGCATCTTGCAGCCGACCTCCCGCCCCCAGTGGAAGCCGATCGGGGCGAGTTCCTCCGCCACCCGGCGCGAGACGCTCATCGCCGCCACCCGGCGCGGCTGCGTGCAGCCGATCCGCCCGCGCCGGGCCAGCCCCGCCTCCAGGCACATCTTGGGAAGCTGCGTCGTCTTGCCCGAGCCGGTCTCCCCCGCCACGATCACCACGGGATGTTCCCGCAACGCCGCCAGGATATCCCCCCGGCGTTGGCTTACGGGAAGCTCCGGCGGGTATTCGATGGCGGGTGGCTGGGGCATGAGAGAACGTTGGAGGCAGCAGGGGCCGGGCCATTCCAGCACGAAAATGTTCGCCGGTCCATCCCCCCTTGCCATCCTTGCCGATCCCGGGGCGTCCGCCGCGGGGCGCTACCACCCGGGGCGAGGGGTGGGCGATGCGTCCGCTTCGGGAAGCGGTTCCGTGGGGCGACGCAGAATCCACACCGGTGCGTCGTCGGCATCGGGAGAAGGAGCGGGGGATGGCGCCGGAGGTTCGGGCAGGGTTTCAGGGAGTGCGGGCGTTTCGTCCTCCGGGGAAAGCCCCGGAATCTCCGGAAGCCCGGGAGACTCCGGTTCAGCGGCCCCGGATTCCGGAAGCGGCGTCCCTTCGGATTCCTCCGGGGGAGTCGGGAGCGGGGTTTGCGCCGGGGCGGCCCGGAGTTGTTCGTCGCGTTGCCGGGCGAGTTCCAGCAGGTTGGTGGAGCTTACATGCAGGGGAATCTTGCTTTTGAAATAGAGGACCACCACGCGATCGCCCTCCCGGGTGACGGACGAGAGCGGCAGCCGGAGTCCGGCGGGAGCCTCGGCTTCCCCGGCCATCTTACCGTCAAAAAAGATCGGAAGCCGGGTCGCCTGCGTCAGCGTCACCTCCCCGGGCCAAAGTTCGGGGCGTTGCGCCACCGTTGCCGCGTCCAGAGGCGGCGCGGCCGCCGGGGTGGGCGCGGGAGTGGAGGTGGGGGTCGTGGCCGAAGCGGTTTCCGGGGTGGGGGAAGTGGCCGCCGGGAGAGGCGAAGCGGCTTCCGGCGTCGGCTTCGGTTTGTGAGCGGCCTGCTTCCGGGCTTTCGTCTTTTCCGGGGAATGCCGAGCCGGTTTCTTCGGGGATTTCGGCTTTTTTTCCGGGGTCGGCTCCGGCTTTGGCTTCGGCTTTGGCGTCGGCGTCGCGCCGTTGACCAACGCGTCGGGGATCTCACCCGTTTCAGGCGTGAACATTTCCGGCTCTGAAGAGGCGTAATGAAAGAGGAGCGCAGCCGCCACACCGATCACGACAACGCAAAGGAGCCGGGGCAGGACCGTTCCGGCCCGCCGCGAATGGGCGAGCGATTGGCGCGGGAGAACCTGGCGGAACCGGATCATGGGGGATATTTCGGGCGGTTTCGGGGCGGATACAAGCTTTTTCCCGGGAGAGAAAACAAGGGAACAAACCACCCGCGATGTCCGGCGCGGCAGCCGGGCCGCCCCCCGTTTGTCGGGCAGCCTGGTTCTCCCCGGAATCTCTCTTCCTCCGCCCGCGATTCCCCCCTTGCATTCCGGCGAAAACCCGGCTTATTCTTCCCCCCCCCTCCACAAACGCCGGCGTGGCGGAATTGGCAGACGCGACGGACTCAAAATCCGTTTTGGTTCACCCCAAGTGTCGGTTCGACCCCGACCGCCGGTACCATCTAAATGCCTCATAATCAGAGGCTTACAGGAGGAATTCTCCTCCTTCGCGCCCCGATCTCTTCGTCGAAATATCTTTTCGTTCCCCTATCGTTTTCATTGGAAGGGGTCGAAAATTGTCCACAAATTGTCCACGGATTTGAGCAGGGGAGGCCGGTACCGCGCCTTATCATTTTCTTCCCGACACAATCCGCCTCAACGCTTTCTCGAAAGCACCGAAATCATGGCCAGTTTACTCAAATCTGCCGTCCGTCCAGAAGTTCCAAGAGAGGCTTCCATTCGGATGCCCTTTTTCGCGGGTTCTGTATACTCCCGATAGTGGAGATCGAAGACTTCGAGATCAGTCGGCTTCGCCTGTTCGCGATGAGATTCGAGCACGTCATCCCGCAACGCTTCGCTCGCCGGTGGTTCACCCCGATCCACAACTTGGAGCCACCCGCCAGGTCTCAACACGCGATGGGCAAATTCGTACACCCGGTTTTGGACGCGAAGACGGTATTCTTGAGAATCGGCAATTTTGAGATTTGAAAGGTTTCTACAGGTTGCGCGTGTCTTGAGCGTCCCAATCAGCCATATAGTAACGGCATCAAAAGGCGGACATTCTGCGAGAAGATTTAACATGGCTGGGTCATCTACCAGCAGATCAGCATGGACAAGTGAAACCTGACTGGATGTCACAATCGGCTCCTGGCTGAAAACCATATCATGAGTGCCATCAGAAAACTCCTGGTATCCAAGCCGAAAAATGGCTTCGGCTGAATAGCCTGCTGAACTGACGACCTTATATGATTGGTCGATGCAGTTTCCATTCTCTTCAAGCGATATAATGGTGGGGGAAAATGCCGTTAGGAGGGCCAGGATACCTTCCCCGGTCCCGCAGCCAATATCCAAAACTCGTGTGGGTTGAAGTGGAAGGAGTTGTTCAGCCATCCATTTGTAGCAGCCCTGCTGCTTAAAATGTGATGAGTTAAAAGCCCAATGCTCGCGGTAAGCGGCTTTTTCAGCAGTCGTCACAGGTAGGTGGATATCGCCGTTCATGATGGATAGGAAGGAGGGGACCGATTGATTTTGCCCTCCCCTTGGAGGCTATTTAAGCAACTCCCCTTGCATAGGCAATGCCTGTTAGCGCTTTCATGTCTTTTCGCTTGGATGAGTATCCCCCATGATTTATCTCGGCCTTTACCAAGGGTAAGACTGAGGGACCTACTCGCGTTCAGTTTCTCCGGGCATCAAGGGAATTGATTTCGCCTTCTTCAATAGATCGGTATAGAGAAACTCAACGCTTTGAGTGTCTATAAGCAGAGATGATCCTCTGCCTCCTTCTCTAAAGATTTTGACGAAAGAGTATCCCCGGCGCGTCCAGTAAAGGGCTCGTTGAGCGAGGCGAGGAGAGCGCATTACGGAGATAAATTCTGCTTTAGTAATGGCTAGGGGGCGAATTCCATTAATCAGGATGATGGGCGGAGATAGGGTTCTCGAGGTCATGGCGAGGCTCGAAGAAGGGGCGACTTCAATGCTCATGGTACTGCCAGAGCATACCTCCATGATAACATCGCAATTGGCATTGAGGGCTGAAATCAAAGCATGGAATTCAGATTTACTTATCTTGGTTGCCCTTTTCTTCCCTCGCATGAAGACGATCTGAAGACATTCCTCGTGTTGCTGATCTCCGGTGATTGAAATAGATAGTACGGCCATTGTGGGAAGGACCGTACCGCCTTTGAATGCCGGGTTTGCGCTCGTTTGAGCACATTTAGTCAAATCTCCTCAAGTTGCACCCAAACGGGCGCAACAGGCTTTGAATTGGCATGTATGAATGTCGGCATCTTCATGTCGTAACGACTCAGATGCAGAAGTTTCGTCACAATCCCTTCTGACGAGAGCTTCAATGAGGTCGAGGCGTTGTGATGACCTCACTTGAACCATTGCCGCGCCATGCCCAAAGTCGATTCAAGGCAGACTCTATTTTCATTCATTGAAAGGCTTGATCAATCTCCTTCATCACGAAGGGGAAACGCGACTTGCCGTAAACGCCTCGAAGGGTGGATTCAGATGGTCGTGGCGCGTTCTCGTATCTGGGGGAGGATTGACCTCGAAGCCTTTTGCCGCACAACCAGATACTCCCGCGAGCATGCGACCCGAACGCTTTCCCTCATCAGGAAACAATCGACCGATTGGGCTTTTGAGACCAAAATCTGCCAGCGACGAAAAAATGGACCGAAGCGTTGGGGGGTGATCGTTGCTGAACGATCCAAGCTACGGTTTGATGGACATTCCCTTTTCTTTAGTGATGTGGGTCGTTGGCTCCATAACTATACCAGCCTTGGATATGGGCGCGAAAAGATTTCTCCTACATTGTGTCAATCAGCCAAAATGCCCTCTGATGGTTCATATCTTCCCTCCATGAGCAAGGCGGCACCTGCAGTGAATGCCCTAATCGATTCTATCTATCGGCGTACGAAGTTACCGGAACCCGTTCGCCCTCGGTGTAGTAATCGCCAACGGAGAGATGTTCGGCAAAGTAGGTTTTTGCGGTGGTGAGGTTATACTGAACTTTCGGGGTGAGCATTCCCCGTCCATAGCACCATTCAGTTTATGAATTGCGCTAATTTCGGTGCAATTTCATTCTCTAGCTCGACAGTCAAAGTAGCTCGTTCCAAAAAATTAGATCGATCTCGATTTGGTACAAATTAGATTAAATGGATGCTCTATAAATAAAGAACAAGTTTTCAGTTTAGTCGTCTTTCGATATCATGTGATTGCAGTAACCACAATTTCCGCTTCCATCCAATTCAGAAAATGGGATGTGGCTGCCGCAAAGCTGGCACTCGCGCTCCACGGACTCCTCGCAGATCAAGCATACATCCTCTTCCAGATCGTAAGTTTCCTTGAAACAGTTTGGGCAATCAATACTCACCGGTTCTCCTCCGTCTTTTATTGATCGATGATTGGTAAACAAATTTACGCTGATGAGTGCCTTCTCAACGGCCATCTCGAAACCAAACTGTTTCCCGCATCCTCGACACGCGATATCAGCGTTCCATTTGTCAGATCCTGGGTTACTCACATCAATGAGACCTGAACCGCATTCTGGACAAATCCACTCGTGCAGAGCATCTTGGACCGTCGAAAAGACCCAATCAACAGAATCGATATTTGAAATACATTCCTTTTTTCCTGATCGTAAACGTCAGCAGTTTTTGTCAATATAGTCCATGTGTCGCTTCCTAGTTCTACTAAAGGATCTTTTTCAAGCTGCACCCGAAGCAAGTCACGAATAAGAATGAATGAATCCGATATTAGTGTTCGAAGTGCTGATTGGGTAAGAGAAGGAAAATAATGTTCTATCTCGTTTCGATGGTTAACGATCCGTTGAACCCGCTTCCAATCAAGAAAGATGCTTAGGCTATCGCAGCGCTCCTGCATCTGCTGTACATCCACAGTTTTCTTTCCAGACCCACTCCATTCTAGTGACCCGTCAGGCTTTACTTTAGGTGAAATACGCTGCTTGATGAGGACTTCATCAGAATCAGGAGGGCTTAGCAGAACGAGCTTCTGTTTGATCAGGAGCAGAATCCCTGCCACTAAATTTCGCGTAGCGGAAATAAGACGTCTTGGATCGGCAGAGTTGTAGTCCTCAATGCCCAGAATAATTGAATCGATTGCGTTCTTGTAAAGATCCATATCTACAATATTCCGTGGTGATTTGAATGAGTCAAACTCAAACGAATAAGGCCTAGACAAAAGCTTTCTTCAAAAGACAGTTTACATCTCGAAAGAGCCGAATGGAAGTACATTCTCTGTAATCCGAATCTCTTCATTTTGCGCCCAAACGGGCGCAATCCGGTCGCACATTTGTGCGATGATGCCCTGAACTGTTTCAGAGTGGACGCCTGACCCCTAAACTCCGTTAGGCGGTTACTGTGAAGCGAAAGAGATCAGACTTGTAATTCCGTTACTCCAGAAAATGTCACATTCTCAGCATTCGCTTGGTCGCGCTGCCGCTCAGGAGGGTAAACCTGATGTCAGCCAACTGGTACTTTCGGCAGAGGCCATTTTTAACGTGGCTGTAAGAAACTTTGTCAAGGAGTCGTCACCGAAGTTTCAGGTGCTCGTAACCTTAAAGGATGGCATCATTGAATTGCGGGAGCGCGGTGCGTCGTACCGGGACATTGCCGAGCTTGTAACGAAAGCAGGGATTCCCATGTCACACCAGACGGTTGCCCGATTTTGCAGGGCTGTCACAAGGAAGGTCTCTCGACGATCCAAGCGAAAGAACTCTTCTGTAACGGCGTTGTCTTCGCAATCGTTCGCACATGCCCTGGAAGTCACTCAGAAGAAGGCGCAAGCAGGTAAAACGGATGCAACACAGAAGAGGGCGCCCGATGCCACACCTGTGTCTCGGCCATCGTCCATTAATAGTAATCCGTATGTTCCTTCCAGAAAACGGCGCGGGCCACGGATTGCTGATCCCAAGAATGTCTAATGTCAATATACCCATTTATGAAAAAGCAAATCGTCATTATTATGAACGGCAAAGGTGGCGTAGGGAAAAGCTTCTTCGCCTGTAACTTTGTCCAGTACCTCAAAGATCACGGGATCAAACATATTGCGATTGATACCGATAATGAGAACTCCACCCTCAAGCGATTTCACCCGGAGGCTTCGTTTATCGATATTGAAGAGGTTCGGGAGATGGATGGGATTTTCAAGGCTTTGGAGGGTGAGGCGTTAGTCGTGGTCGATTGCCGGGCGGCATCGACGGACATCTTCCTCGACTACTTCAGTGAAATCCGGGTCTTTGAGGTCTTGGAGATGATGGAGGCGTCCTTGACGGTTGTTTCACTGGTGAACCATGAAGCCGACAGCGTTGAGCAGGTAAGGATTATTGTGGAGAAGCTCGGGCACAAGTGTCAGTACGTGATCGTGAGGAACGAAGTCCATAGCGAGCGGTTCCGAATCTACGATTTGAGCCAGATCAGAAGCCGCGTACTGAATGACCTGGCGGGGTATGAGATTGTCATGGAGCGGCTTTACGATTGGTTGGTCACCATTCTGAACGAAACCAATCTACCTCTCAGCTTGGCTATCAATCATTTGGAGATTTCCCTGATTGATCGGCAGCGGCTCAAAAGCTGGCAAGCTCAATTCAATCACCAGATTGAATCGGCCATCTTCCTATGACCAATTCCGCGCTTCGTTCGAGGAGTTAACCCGTCGCACCAAGGCGTTTTCCAAGGAGGTAACAGAGCTGATTGACGCCCTGCGGAGTGTGCCGAATCTCAAGGAGCAGTTCCGAGGATACCAGATCTCTGTCCTTTCAACCATCACTGCACTTGCCTTTACCTTGGGTGCGAATTGACTCAAATGAAATGACACCGGGGGAGAGTCATTTTGGAAGGAGGGATTGAAACGTTGCCTCATAACAGATGACACCGGAAGAAATGTCATCAGAGATGAGTCAGAGGAGCAAAAGAGAAG
>Ga0206106_100076_pt1 | contig 181474 bp, 167 predicted proteins | sample 1B1ome_FD_148677 | JGI IMG/M metagenome (GOLD analysis project Ga0206106, IMG submission 148677) | Enriched microbial communities from leaf-cutter ant dump, University of Wisconsin, Madison, United States - 1B110A | ecosystem: Environmental > Terrestrial > Nest > Insects nest > Nest dump... | reverse complement strand
AGAATATTCGCAGTCGTAAAAAGAGGGGAAAAATATGTGGATAATTATCGAAAAACAGCTTAATTTAAATTATTGTAAAAAATATATGAAGCCCAATTTGGTATTCTTAGAATCCTAGAATACGTGTGCCAACATTCAAAAAAATAAAAACATTAATTAAAAAATAAAGAACAATAAAAAATGAAAAAAGCAATAATCATTTCAATCATTATGACAATTAGTTCACTTTTTGCCATAGCACAGAAACCGGAATATAAAAAAAGCATAACATCAAATGGAACAGTAACGCTCTCAGAAATATCATATAAAAATGGGAAAAGTGTGAATGATGATAACTGGGATAATTGGTGGTCTAAGGTGCGTAAAATTGAAAAATGGCCTGATGTTACAGTCTATTTTCAACGTAAAGGTGTAAATATATCTTCTGTAAATTTTACTATACCCAATTACATTGATAAAGAACAATTTCGGATTGTTAATCAACACGATGCATACACTTATAAGCAACAAATAGAAAAGCAAATCAAAATTGACAATGTTCTCGAAAAATCTATTGATGTTATTGACGAGTCTGGAATAAATGCCGTATTAGGATTATACCCAAATAATAGATATAAAAAGCAGCTTATAGCCCGTAAGGAACAGCTTATTGCAAGGAGAGAAGAAGCCAAAAGAAAGGACAGAGAACAGGCAGAAAAGCTTTTACGAGGGGCAGCTAATTACGCTCAAAATGTAGGCGAGCAATGGAAAGAAAATATGCAACAAGCTGCCTCATCATCTTCAACAACAAGCAATACAAACAGTTCTCCGTCTTATAATCTTTCTGTCAGTAAAGAAGGTATTGCTAATGCTAGTGGCTTCAGCAATTCTAATTCTGTTGGAAGTATAGAATTTAAAATTTACAGAGAGGATAAAGTTAGCTCAGACAACTTCTATTTAGAAATTAAAAATAAAAAGGGAAAAATATTAAGTTCAAAAAGAGAAAAAGGAAAAGAAACCGTTTTTTATGACGATTTAGATTTACCTGTTTCTGTAAACGTTACGTATTACGACTATGGAGAGCAACGTACCGTTAATATGATTGTGAAAAATATAGGAAATTTTTATTTGTCGATAGGAATGTAATTCCCCACGTTGGCGCACGAACTTTTTCGTGTGCCAACATTCAAAAAAATAAAAAACATTAATTAAAAAATAAAGAACAATGAAAAAGCACTTATACCTCAGCATTACACTGATGTCGCTCGCTATGCAGATGCAGGCACAGACCTATTATTACGACCGCAAGTCACAGCTTACGGGTATTAATTACGGCGATTATGCCATTGCTTATACTTACGATAAGTTAGGCAACCGCATTACCGTAGAGCAAGGCGAAGGTGTTGTACTGAATATGAATTTTGCAGGCTTTACCGGCGCTGTGAGCGATTGTCAGGCACAGTTGAGCTGGCAGGTAGTTACCGAAGAACGGGTCAAAGCATACATCATAGAACGCAGTATGGACGGCATAGCCTTTCAAGCGATAGATTCCGTACAGGCTGCCGGCAGCAGAACGTATAATTTCACAGATGCCCATACGCCTAAAGGCAATTTGTTCTACCGGGTTATCATGGAAATGAACAATGCGGATAAAAGCTATTCATCCGTGTTGAAGCTTATCAATTCCTGCGCCACCCTGAATCTGGTAAAAATATTTCCCAATCCTGCTACGGAAACGCTCAACCTGACCTTTACCTCCTCCGTTTCGGGTATGCCCGTCCAGTTTGTAATTGTTGATGCAAAAGGACGCCCGGTGCTCAGCGCCTCTTTTTCGACAGCCGGAGTCGGGGAAAATCACCGCTTCGACATATCCTCATTGGCAGCAGGCACCTATTTCTGCCGACTCCTGATTGAGGGTAAAATTGAGGCGGAGGAAAAGGTGGTGATTGTACGATAAGTATAAAATTTATATCAGCAAGCCCTCATGTACCTGTATTTTTATTACCTTGCAATTGCCGATAAAACAGAAAGACTGTTTTCCTAAGATGGCATTACAATACGTTATATTTTAAATATACTCTTTTATGGAATGGACACCTGTTAAAAAACAGATCAACCTGCTAAGTAAAGATGATGTTGCTCTGCTTTCCATATACAGAGCAGGGAATGAATTTATACTTTGTTCCACTTTTGATCACCCGTCAAACAAAGTTCAATACATCACTTCGCTTGATAAAATCAAACAATATCTTCGCAATGAGATTACATTGAAAGAGCTTTATCTTGATGCAGAGGACTTGATGCTTGACATCATGAAAACTTCTGACAATATGCCCGGAACCAATAAGGAATATCTTGCGGAAAATATTGATTACGGAGCCTGCCTCTATTCCGAAGTGCCTGAAGAATTAAAAAATCCCGACAGTTGGAAATATATTTACTACTTAGACGAATAGTGTTTTTACAAAGTTCGTTTGTGCAGATTTGAGCACAGTACCCCCCGGGCTACCGTTAAAAATACCTGTACTGCGATGGGTATGGTTTATATGAGGACGGATTTTTAGCAGGCATGGATTTGTACACGGTAGTAGAGACACGCGGCCGTGTGTCTCTACTACAGCATTTTCCACCGGTTTTAACCTATGGAGAAAATTGGAACGCTTTTTTGAAACGGGATAAGACCCGTTTCTATTGATAACAACAACGGCGAAACGTGAATTATTTATTGCCAAAGGCAATAGCATAAAAATTGCGATTTCTCCACCCCATAATTTTTTTCGAAATGAAGAAAAAAATTATGGAGTGGAGAAATGACGAGCAATTTGCACATGGTATTGTTGTTGATGAAGAACACAGCAATACATTTCGTGTTTTTCGTGCTTTTCGTGGATAAATAAAAGCGATTTCCCAAAATCCATAATTCAAAATCCACAATCCATAGTCGAAAAAATCTTTATGCATTTGCCGAAATTTTAAACCAATTTCAATGAACTAAAAAAGAATTAAAGACATTTACGATGTAGCGTTTGCTTTAAAAATTTCCTGTTCAGAGAATCTTACAATTTTTCAATGTAACACAGGAAAGTAAAGTGGAAACGCTCGCGGTAAACGTGGGCGTTCCTTTTTGTTTTGTGTTACGGGTTTTGCAAGAACCTTCTGAACAAGCAACGGGAATTAGCCCACGTTGTTTTTTGCGGATACACCATATTATCCAATTAAGTAAAAATCCAAAATCCATAATTCAAAATTATAGCGGCTTTTTGCATTTCGGGTACAGGAATCTGCCACTCGGGTACTTTCCTGAAAAAACATTAATACACTTGATTACTTTTGAGCAGACACAAATTATACTACCATAAAAATTGTATATAAATGAACAGATTTTTACTCCCGGTTTTATACATAATACTATCCCTGCTTTTTGCAAAAACAGCCTTTGCACAACCTGCAAATGATAATTGCAATAATGCAGCGCTCATCACAATTTCCAATAACGGTTATGGGCTTGGTACCTTTACTTCTCCAAATGCAGACCTCACCAATGCTACTGTGGAGCCGGGAGAAACTTATGCCCCGGCAATTTTTGTTGCGGCACAAAACCAGAAGTCGGTTTGGTATAAATTTACATTGCCTACTACCCGTAAAGTAAGGGTAACGCTGGCACAGCAGGGTACCGCAATCACCGCCGGCGATGCGGGATTTACCGTGTATAAAACCGGCAACTGCCTGCCCTCCAATGCCGAGCTTAGTACAAAACTAACACCCATCATTACTTTCGGCAACAGCTTTCATCCCTGTGTGGAACCGGGCGAATATTTAGTACAGGTATCCTCTAAACTGTCTGCAAACGGACCGGTATATATAGAAGTGACCACGGAAGAAACGGAATCGGATTATGACCGGCCGGCTACAGCCTATCAGTTCGGCACACTGACACAATGGACACAACATGTTGACTACTGGGTGCAGTGCCAGTCCTTAGAAAATGAAGAAGAGCTGTGCAGCGGCTTAGGCCCTGTTCAACAATACAACAAGTCCACCTGGCACACCTTTACTACGCCGGCATACTTTGACTATATTGCCGTGATGTTTTCGGGTACTTATTGGTGGAATAACGGAGGCAACAGAACAATAGGATACAAATTGTACCAAGGCGATGCTGTGGCCAATGCCAGCGCCTTAACGCTGACAGACGGTTGCGATTCTTTCCGTTCAGATGGATATAATGCTGATTACAAACGCTATGGTTGTGATGTATTAACGCCCAATACCACTTATACCGTTCAGCTTTTTTTCGATACGGCATTCAATAATGAAACAGTACGATTGGCTATTGCTTATGACGGCAGCAGCGCTACAAATGCACCGGTGCCGGTACTGGCGCAGGTGCCCGCATCTAATCAATTAGGCGAGCTACAGGAATTTAATACCGTTTATGCCGATGACTATCTTGCCTGCAACAGCCGCCATGTGCTGCATCCCTGCGGAGATGCCCTGCCGGATACCGGTATTGCTTACAATGGCTACAACTATAACCTTAGTACCTTCTATACGCTTGAGCTGTCAGAAATGTCAAAATTAAGCATAGGCAGCGGTGTAGCATGTTATGACAATACGTTGATTAGCCTGTATCAGGGCAACCTGAATGCGAATTGCAACACCTTGTCCAATAACAACCTCATCGCAAGAAGCATTAATAGCTTAACGAATGTCTGCACGGAACCCGGATATTATACCATACAGTTTTCCGGGCGCGATACGATTGTGGAATCGCCCGGACTTTTTCAAAAAAATTATGGTAATTTAGGTAGCAGCGACAAACAATGTCTTTACGGCAATTTAGGAAATGCACTTAGTATTTCCGTTTTGGCAGAGCCGCTACAAGCCGGGGCTAAATTTTCTTTAGCCACCCCTGGCGCATTTGATTCTATCAATAGTATGCAATCCCTAAGCTGGGATACGGAATACCTTTCTCAAGCCGATACTTTTGGCTGCAGCTTCACGGTATTGCCCGATACCTTCAGCAATAACTGCGCACCAACTACTGCTAAGAAAGTTATCTACCGCTCTTTTAATGTAGCAGACAGCGGTATGTTGGTGTTATACAATCTTAGTTATTATTATGATAATTACTGGATGAATTACTACCAGCATTATTATCAGCTATATCAGGGCAATGCCAACAGCTTAGCCATTGTGCAGGGCGTGAACAGCTACCCCGACAGCATTTCCGGATTAAGTATTTATGCACCCTGTTATACAGGAAGATATTGGTGTAACTTCAACAATGTCTGTATTGAGCCGGGCGCTTATACCTTAGCCACTATAACCGGTGATGCGCCGGTTCCGGTAGGGTTTAATGATCAGCCTGCCGTACAATTGCAAAATCTTACGACACAGCATTACAATCAGGCTACCGTGCAGAATATGGGCAGCATCGTAGATAGCATAGGCGGCGTTTCAGGCACCTGGTATAGTGATGTGGACTGGTTTTCCTGTAAGGATAATGCCGTGACTATAGATGGCAATGCTCCTTGCAATAACGCTACTAAGGCTATTTACCGTCAGTTCTATTTGAGCCAGCCGTCAAATATATCTGTCAGCCGTAATTATTATAACGATTGCTATGATGCAAATGCTAATCTGAGCTTATACAGCGGGCAAATGAGCACAGCAGGCATTACAGGTCTGAGTACCGTATGGAACTGTTTCGGTACCAATGGCTCTTCATCGGAGTGCGATCCATTGCCCGTAGGTTGGTACACCGTTGTGGATTATTCCGGTGGCGCTACTTATGGCGACAATCTTGAGTATAATGGAGATTATGGCAACAATATCGGTAAACGCAGCCAGATTTATATCAACATTAGTGCAGGATGTGCGCCGCCGCAATTCAACCGGCCGTATAAAGCGGCAACGGATAACGGTAATTCTTTTTTGGTTGAATGGAATGCTGCGGCAGATACCGGAGCTTATCCGGTAACGCACAACACCGTAACCCTGCCGACTGAACATTTTAGTAATTGCATGACGGATACCCCATTCAGTCAGCATCCGGTAGAGGCCTGTGCCGCAGATTTAAACCGTGTAGCGTATTATGTATTTGAATTGACACAGGAAAGCTATATGTGGATTGCAACAGGAGGTCGCTGGAGTAAGTTGTATCATTTTGATGTGCGTACGGATTCCGCTCAAATGATGACTACCGATCCGGTTCAGCCTTGTATTGCCACATCATACCATTTGGAAATCTGTAAGGCGCAGCCCGGTGTATATACGCTGGTACTTTTTGCAGGTGAATGGGAGGGTTGTTATGACCTGACACCGAGTATCTATATTGATAAAGCAGGTACTTCCCGTTTCGACTTTGCGCAAAACGCTTATGATTTTGGCATACTGCCCGGAGACAGCACTTATCATTACGGAGCTGTAGGCGATGTAAACCCATTGAACGCCGATCGTGCGCCAAGCCATGATTTTATCTATTGTACCACCGGCGCTATGGAAACGGATCCTGATTATGGAGCATGTGGCTTAGATTACAATCCGGATATCTATAACACCAATGTCAATAATAATCTTTATACCGCCGATAGTCCTGACGGTTGGTATGAGTATGATGCCTCCCGCCGCAACCTCTGGTACACCTTTGTAACAGATAAGTTGGGATGGGTGAGCATAAAAGTCGAAAATAAATCGCCCGAAGGAGGCTATACACCCTATTTTGCAGTATATAAAAGCGACGTAAACGCTACGCTGCCCTTTACCGAAGTAATAAGTAGTGGAGAGCTGGACTCTACAACTACTCAGGGACTGGAATTAGTTGGGAATAATATAACAGGACCATATGGGTGTTGTACATCAATAGCAGGAGAATTCAGCTTTTATAGAGATTGTAATGCAGTACCTGTTCAGCGCTATTATATACTATTAGACAATAGGGGGGCTAATTATTGGTGGAGTTGGGGATGGTGCACTTCTGACAACTATCCACAAAACATGATCCCCAATCAGCAGATAGAGGTAGCGGTAAGGATAGACACTATAGATGCTATAGGTACGCAATATGATCATTATACAACAGCGTATGATTTCGGCACGGTGGACAATGGCAGCTACACCGGCGGTGAAGACAATTATATCTGCGCCACCCCGGATGCCACCGACCCAACGGTCAGTTATGGATACTGTGCACAAAAAACATTGTGGTACAAGTTTACCGTTGCGCCCGGTACATACGGACTTGTGCATTATGCTGTCGCAGTAGATAGCATGATGCAAAACATTTCGAGCGAAGATGTGCAATTGTTCAGGCAAACCATACCCGGCGACTCTACAAGCGCCGGACTTGAATTTCAATCTCCGATGTCGTTCTATAACGACAGCACGAATACTTACTGGGGTGAAAATTGTATTTCACCCGGCACTTATTACTTGTTCATTACCGGCTGCAACAAGACCAATCAGCATGTGTATCCCTTAATATCCATTGAAAGCACAACCGGTACGCTGTACGACCATTATTCAACAGCATACGATTTTGGCACGGTGGGCGTGGGCAGCTACACCGGTGGCGAGGGCGACTACACTTGCGCTACCGCTGATGCAACCGACCCTGGCATATCGACTAACCTCAATTACTGGCCTTATTGGGGAATTTGCGCACCCAAAACATTATGGTACACATTCACTGTTCCATCCGGGCTTACAGGACACGTAAAGTATGGCATTGCCGTAGATGGTGTTATGCAGGGCTTTTCCGCATATCCGTACAATACGGATATGCAATTGTTCAGACAAACCATACCCGGCGATTCTACAAGTGCCGGGCTTGAATTTCAATATCCGGGTCTTAGCTGGAACGATGGCACCAATACTTACTGGGGCGAAAATTGTGTTTCACCAGGCACCTATTATTTGTTCGTTACCGGCTGCGGCAAGACCAATCAGCATGTCTATCCCTTAATATCCATTGAAGAAGAAGCGGGAGACTATTGCTCCGCACCCATGCCCGCACAGCTTTCGGGGCCGGGCATAACAACGGCCGATGTAACCATTGACTGCCATACCATCGGTACGGACTATGGTGAGTTTTCACCAACGCTCAGTTGTCCCGATGGAGGCGTTACGGAAAATTATAAATCTTCCTGGTTCAGGATAGATGTTACCGGTACGGATACCCTTGATGTTACTACCTATCTGACCAACAATACGAATATATACAATTCCGCCCTGATAAAATATCGTATGATGACGGGAGATTGCAGCGCTATGCAGGAGCAAAGCTGTGTGCTGGACGCGCTTACGCAAAATACTTATAAATGTTTAGCGCCGGGCAACAGCTATTATATACAGGTGTTTTCTCCTGTAACCTATAACGGTGTTAATGGCTATGATAATAGCACAGGAAATATCACGCTGAACATAAGCGCCGTTGTACATCAGGACACCTGCGCTCCCGTAAACAACTGTCTGTCCAATGCTAACTTTTTATACCAGTTCGATTGTAATCAAAATGATTCCGTACAGTTTATCAACTACTCTACTTATGGTTCCGGAATTACTTATTTGTGGGATTTTGGTTATGGTACGGCCACCTCTTCCGATGTGTCTCCTGCATTTTATTATCCGGCACTAGCCACCGATGCCACATATACCGTTACACTTACCGTTACCAATACCGTTTGCGGCGCATCTAATACGGCTATCCAGACGGTTTCTGTTCCCGGAAGGCCTTATGTAGATTTAGGTAACGATACCATCATTTGTGATCAGACGGCTTCGCTGACTTTAGATGCCACATCTTTCCCCGGAGCAGTTTATACCTGGCAGGACGGCAGCAACGCTTCCACCTATACCGTAAATACATCCGGTAATAATCAGGTTTATGTACATGTGGAGTACAACAATTGTACTAACAATGATACGATCAATGTTTATATCAATCCCATGTCGCCTTCCCTCAGCTCCCCGGTAATGTGCAATGTTGATTCCATAGAGCTGAATGCCGCTTATGCTGATGCCACCTACCTGTGGAATAACGACAGTACAGGCTACGCCATTTGGGCCTATGATCCGGGTACGTACTGGGTGCAAAAAACTTTAAACGGTTGTACCGTAACCGATACCTTTTACGTTGCCTCAGTAGGGCTAATGTCGCCTTTGGGCAATGATACGGCCATTTGTATGCCCGGCTCGCTGATTTTGGACGCTACTGTTGCGGGCGCTACCGGCTATTACTGGCAGGATGGCAGCGGCGCCGCTCAATACGAAGTAACCACTCCCGGACAATACCAGGTAGAAATTGAAATAAATGGCTGCTATGTGTATGATACCGTTATGGTAACAGGCATCAGCCCGGTGTTGTCATTAGAAGGAGATGATACGGTAAATTATTGTAGCGGATGCGCACCGGTAAGCCCGGATTTGCAATTAACCGTCTTAGGAAGCTGTAGCGCATTAGATACGGTGAAGGTTTACTTTACATCAGGATATACGGAAGGAGAGGATATCTTGCAATTCATTGCGCAGGACGGTATCAGTGTGGATTTTAATGCTGCAACGGGCGTGCTGACCCTGTATGGTAACGCCGATTATTCCGTATGGCAGAACGCCCTGCGTACGGTATGTTACCAAAATCTTGTGGAGAACAATACGGACAATGCCAAACACATTGTGATATCGCTGGGCAATGCGCTTTACAATCCTGATAACGGGCATTATTACCAGTTAATCAATAACGGAAGCAATATTTCCTGGACAGATGCCCGCGATGCCGCCGCTACTTCTACTTATTTCGGTATGCAGGGGTATCTGGTAACGATTACGAGCGAAGAGGAAAATAACTTTATAGCGGACTTAATCAATTCCAATACCTGGATTGGCGCAAGTGATGCAGCAGAAGAAGGTGTATGGCGTTGGGTTACGGGTTGTGAAGGATTGGAAGATGGCGGATTGGGACGGCATTTTTCTACACAAATGGGAACCTGTTATGATATTACTGGTACTGGGATTAGCTATGCAGGCAACTATCAATATTGGGGTAGTTTTGAGCCGAATGATGCAAACTGTGATGAAGATTATGCTCATTTTATTTTTGATGGGACACAAAATGACGGTAAATGGAATGATTACCCTAATGTCGGTTCTCCCTATAGTCCTGTACAAAACTACCTCATTGAATACGGCTGCATGCCCGGAGATTCTACCGGTGTAAATATTCAGGCCAATATATTAATAAATGTTTTTTCACCTAACGATACGCTTATTACGTTGTCTGTCTGTGAAGGAGCAAACTACGAAGGCTATACTGCTTCCGGAACGTACGTAGATACCTTCATCAACAGCAACGGTTGCGATAGTATTCGCATTATAAATCTCACCGTAAACCCGATAACGTATTCCAATATCGCTCAAACTATTTGTGAAGGAGGCATCTATTTGGGATACAACACCAGCGGAACATATATTGATACGCTGACGAATGCCAATGGCTGCGACAGTGTCCGTACACTGACATTAACCGTTAATCCGATTACTTATTCATCTATTACAGAAACCATTTGTGATGGAGAAAATTATCTCGGCTATACCGCAACAGGTGTTTATACGGACACGTTGACGAATGCCAATGGCTGCGACAGTATCCGCACATTGACTTTAACGGTCAATCCGGTAAGCGATACCATTATCAGCGCTGTGATTTGCGAACCGGGTAATTTCCTCGGCTATACCACAAGCGGTACTTACACCGATGTATTTACCAATCAGTACGGCTGCGACAGTACGCGAACCATCAATCTTACGGTGAACCCAATCGTTTATAACAATATAACGCAGGTTATTTGTGAAGGGGAAAATTACGAAGGTTATACCACATCCGGAACCTACACCGATATCTTTACGAATGTCAACGGTTGCGACAGTATCCGTACTATAAATCTCACTGTAAATCCGATAACGTATTCCAACATTTCCCAAACCATCTGCGAAGGAGACAGCTATTTAGGATACAGCATTAGCGGTACGTATATTGACATGCTGACGAATGCCAATGGCTGCGACAGTATCCGCACACTGACACTGACCGTTAATCCGACAACTTATTCATCTGTTACAGAAACTATTTGTGATGGAGAAAGCTATCTCGGCTATACCGCAACCGGCGTTTATACAGACACGTTGACTAATGCTGATGGCTGCGACAGTATCCGCACTTTGACCTTAACGGTCAACCCGGTAAGCGATACACTTCTTACCGCCGTTATATGTGAACCGGGTAATTTCCTCGGCTATACCACAAGCGGTACTTACACCGATGTATTTACCAATCAGTACGGCTGCGATAGTACCAGAACGATTAATCTTATCGTTAATCCTATCGTTTATACTACGTTGAATCCTGTAATTTGTGAAGGAGAAAATTATGAAGGCTATACCACATCCGGAACCTACACCGATATCTTTACGAATGTAAACGGTTGCGACAGCATCCGTACTATAAACCTTACCGTAAATCCGATAACTTATTCCAACATTTCCCAAACCATCTGCGAAGGCGACAGCTATTTAGGATACAGCGTTAGCGGCACGTATATTGATACGCTGACGAACGTATATGGTTGCGATAGCGTGCGCACATTACTGCTCAACGTAACGAATTTTATCTATGATACGGTAGCGCCTTATATCTGCTACGGGGAAAACTACCTGGGACATACCGCCACAGGTAGCTACACCGATACGCTGACGGCTGCATCCGGCTGCGACAGCATACTGACGGTGCAACTCACCGTTAGTCCGCCCGTAGCGCAACAGGTCATAGATACGGCAGCCTGCGGCATGGTATTCTACCAGGGACAGAGCTATTATAATTCCGGCATCATATACGATACGTTGTATAATACACAAGGTTGCGACAGTATTGCTCTCACGGTAAATATCACGGTGCATGATGCTCCCAAAGAAAGGATAGACATAGATACGCTGGGTTGCGATTCGTTGTATTTTGAGGGCAGTACCTACTATTCGGATCACAGCCTGCACGATACACTCCACAGCATTTACGGCTGCGACAGTATTTACCGCAGTGTAAACATCACGATTAAACATTTTGATGTAACGCTTGCCGCAGACCAGGATATGCCTTACCGGGGCGAGTACGTCACGCTAAGATCGGGCGCTAATGATCCATTCTATGTGATAGCCTGGTATCCCGAAAGCTGGTTTGACAACCAGTCTGCTTTTAGCCAGCTTATACAGCCACCGGCAACTGATACGGTTATGGTAGTATGCGTAAGCGATTACGGCTGCGTGGACACGGGTTATGTGGTCATTCATCTGCAGGATATGTACAACGATGTGCTGATGCCGAACGTATTTTCCCCCAATGGCGACGGACTCAATGATATATTCCGGCCGGTGTTCCGCACCGAAAGAGGTTATGCCCTGTCCTCATTCAGCGTATTCAACCGCTGGGGAGAGCGGGTGTATTACGACAGCGGTAATAATGCAGGGTGGGATGGCACCTTCAGCGGCAAACACTGCGACATAGGCGTATATTTCTATGATATTGAAGTCCGCTTTCTTGATGGTGAAATAAAACGGCTGAAGGGAGAAATTCATTTAGTACGTTAAGGGATTTTGATGTGGCGGGTATTAATCGTATTTGTAGAGACACACGGCCGTGTGTCTCTACAACGGCATGGCGACCCTGCATTTCCACAATGGGTATGCGAATAATTGGCAAGGTATAATGGCGATTTTTAAACCGGGTTAAATCCCATTGCTATTGATAACAGGATGATGAGGATTGTATCAATAAACACGGGCTTTAGTGGAGCAAATGTGTGTTCCGCCGCTATTGACGTTATCTACTCACCTCATATCAATTTCCGCTTCCTTTTGGCCACCAGACCAACAAAGAAACGAAATTTTCTATCTTTGTGTCAGTATGCAATCGTTCGAAAAAATAAAAGAACAATTAAAGACACTGAAGGCAGAGCTTTCCGAAAAGTTTTTTGTATATAAAATCGGCTTGTTCGGTTCCGTTACGCGTGATGATTTTTCAATCACCAGCGATATTGATATTGTGGTAGGTTTTTCAAAACCGGTTGGCATTGAATTTATTGATCTTGCCAATTATTTGGAAAGCCAGTTTAAACGCAAAGTAGATTTAGTATCGCTTAAAGGAATTAAACAAAACTACTTTGATGTGATTAAGGATAAAATTGTGTATGTCTGAACGATCGCCCTCTTTATTGATCAATGGCATACTTAATAGCGGTGAAAAAATTTTACGCTATACTGCTCCGTTAACATTTGAAGCATTTATTGCAAACGAAATAATAACAGATGCAGTAATACGCAACTTCGAAATTATTGGGGAAGCTGCTAACCGCCTTCCGGAGGAATTTAAAAACTAAAACAGCCATATTGATTGGTTCAGGATTCGGGGTTTTCGTAATCCCATTGTTCATGATTATGCCGGAGTAGGTCTTGGTATAGTTTGGCTAATCATAAAAAATTTCTTACCCGAAACCACAGAGAAGATGAGACAACTGACCTGATAACAACGTCGTGATCCCGCATTTTCACAATGGGTATGCAAATAATCGGACAGGTATAATGATGTTTTTAAACCCATTTCAATTGATAACATCCGGAATGATGAGGACTGTATCAATTGCCGCCGGTTTTAACCTGTGGAGGAATAACGTAGATGGTATGGTAAGGGGCCTGCTGTCTATCGGAACCAACTGCTGTACATCACATAATTATCTGCGATGCGGTCAATTTCACCTTTGATCAGCTCCGGGCTGATATCTTTTACTTTTTTAGCCGGCACTCCGGCAAATATACTACCGGGCGGCACTTCGGTACCCTCCAACACAACGGCACCGGCAGCAATAATCGAATTGCTGCCGATAACCGCATGATCCATTACAATAGCGCCCATGCCGATCAATACATTATCATGTATGGTACAGCCATGCACAATAGCATGATGGCCGATAGATACCTTATTGCCGATATGGGTTGCGGCCTTTTGGTAAGTGCAGTGGATGCAAGCCTGATCCTGAATATTAACCCGGTTGCCGATAACAATGCTGTTGACGTCCCCCCGCAATACGGCATTAAACCATATACTACAGTCTTCTCCCATCTGCACATCACCAACGATGGATGCATTGGGTGCTACAAAGCAGGTCTCCGGTATTTGCGGGCGGACACCTTTAACAGCTAAAATAACCGGCATAATTACCCTCTCGTTTTAATTCAAGTATCCGGCCCCTTGTCAATTACCGGTTTTCAGGCTTTCTAATTGCTGGGTAAGGTTACTTACCCAATGCTCCAGCTCCCGGATACGATCTTCATACATCGTTTTCAACTCAGGGCTGATATAAGGCTTTTGCGCAGATGCCGCATCCTGGGGATACGTTTGTGAAAAAAACACACTGGGATCAAATTCCTCAATATGTTCCTTACTGCAGTTTAAGAGGCCGGCAATTTTCTGTAGCCGGTCTTCTGAAATTCGAATTTCACCCTTTTCAATCCGGGCATAATTTCCCTGGGTCATACCTAATGCAGAAGACATTTTCTCTTGGGTAAACCCGTTTAGCTCACGGATTTTACGGATGTTGTTCCCTAATCTTTTCATTTTTTGTGCGGAGATTTTAATAAAAAAACAATTGGTTTTTTCTTGGATCAGGGTCTATCCGCCATATTTTGGGGAAACAAAAATACGATGCTATACTGATTAATCAAACAGTATTCTCATAAAAATTAAAAAAATAAGGTATATGGCTAAAACATTGCCGGGTATGAAATTGGATGCATTGCACCCAAATACTTACTATTTCCTTGCAGAATTAACAGTGTGTCGTTTTCTATTTTGGTCTATATTTGCATGTTTCTTAATTCAATTACTTTCATAAAGGAATGTCCGACTCCAATACACTCAACCAAAACGCATATCTTTTACTTCAGGACGGAACGCTATTTCAGGGCAAATCATTTGGCAAAACCGGTACTACCGGTGGCGAAATATGCTTCAATACCGGCATGACCGGCTACCAGGAAGTGTTTACCGACCCCTCATACGCCGGCCAGGTGCTGATTATGAACACTAATTACGTGGGGAATTATGGTACCAGCGATGCCGATATAGAATCCGACCGGGTAAAGATTAAAGGACTGATATGCAAGAATATTACCGACCGCTACTCCAGGATGACCGCTTCGGGTTCGTTAGAAGATTACCTGATCAGTAACAATATTGTAGCTATTCAGGATATTGATACCCGTGCACTCGTACAGCATGTTCGTAATAAAGGTGCAATGAATTGCGTAATCTCTACGGAGTCAGACAAAGTGGAAGCCTTACAGGAAGCGCTACAGGCTGTGCCTGACATGGAAGGTCTCGAATTATCATCCCGGATTTGCACCCGCGAAGCCTATACTTTCGGAGATGAAAAGGCTCCCTTGCGTATCTCTGTACTGGATCTGGGTGTGAAAAACAATATCTTAAAATGTCTTTCAGAACGTGGCGCTTACCTGAAAGTTTTCCCGGCCAAAACACCTTTTGAAGAATTAGCGGCCTTTCAGCCGGACGGTATATTTATTTCCAACGGACCCGGCGACCCTGCCTCTATGCCTTATGCCGAAGCTACTATGAATAAGGTGCTGGACTCCGGCATTCCCATGTTTGGCATTTGCCTCGGACATCAGTTGCTGGCACGCGCATCAGGCATTGGTACTTTCAAGATGCACCATGGCCATCGTGGACTTAACCACCCGGTGAAAAATCTGATAAGCGGGTGCTCGGAAATTACAACTCAAAATCACGGTTTCGGTATTATACCGGAAGATGTATATAAGATGAAAGATACCGTTGAGATTACCCATGTCAATCTCAATGATGATTCCATAGAAGGTATCCGGCTGAAAAACAAACCGGCATTTTCCGTACAGTACCATCCGGAAAGCTCTCCCGGCACGCATGATTCCCGCTACCTGTTTGACGAATTTATTGACATGATCCAAAAAGCAAAAGGCTGATCTTCATTCTTCATTCCCCTTGCTTAATTTGTTATTTCTAAGCATATACCTGTATGGAGCATATATTAATTATCGGAGCCGGAGGACAAATCGGCGTGGAACTGACCCAGGCATTACGTTTGGCATACGGCCGCAACCAGGTAATTGCTTCGGACATTCGCGAAGTGCCGGCGCTGCTTGGCGACAACGGCCCCTTTGAACATCTTGATGTGCTGGATGCTAAAGCTGTTGCTGCGTTGATTCAGAAATACCGCATAACGCAGGTCTATCTGCTTGCCGCCATACTTTCCGCGAAAGGCGAAACAGATCCGGTTTGGGCCTGGAATATCAATATGCCCAGCCTGCTGAACCTGTTGGAAATCTGCCGGGAAAATAAGGTCAGGAAATTTTACTGGCCCAGCTCCATCGCTGCTTTCGGACCTACTACACCGCGAAAAAATACGCCGCAACATACCATCATGGAACCGACAACCGTATATGGTATCAGTAAATACGCCGGCGAACTATGGTGTCAATATTATTTCAATCGCTATGGTCTTGATATCCGTAGCCTGCGCTATCCTGGTGTAATCAGCTGGAAATCTCCTCCCGGCGGCGGCACTACAGATTATGCCATCGAAATTTATGTCGAAGCTTTGAAACACAAACACTACAACTGCTTCCTGGCTGAAGATACTTACCTGCCCATGATATACATGCCGGATGCTATCCGTGCTACGATAGCATTAATGGATGCGCCTTCAAAAAGCATTAAAAACAGGATGTCGTATAACTTAGCGTCCATGAGCTTTTCCCCCAAAGAAATTGCAGATAGCATCCGAGAGCACATTCCTGGTTTCACCATAAACTATCAGCCTGATTTCCGGCAACAGATTGCCGAGGGCTGGCCGCAAAGTATTGATGACAGCGAGGCGCGCGAAGACTGGGGCTGGAAACCGGAATATGACCTGGATAATATGACCGCTGATATGTTGAAAAACCTGGCAACACAATAATCATAAGCTATGGAAGCCACACACCGACATTTCATGGATATGGCCGTACAACTGAGCCTTGAAGGTATGCAGTCCGGCGCCGGCGGGCCTTTTGGCTGCGTGATTGTGCGGGATGGTGTTATTGTCGGGAAAGGATACAATAAAGTATTGCTCACTAATGACCCGACGGCTCATGCAGAAATCACTGCCATTCGTGATGCCTGCGAACACCTGCAAACCCACCAGCTTGATGGTTGTGTGGTGTACAGCAGTTGCGAGCCATGCCCTATGTGTTTAGGGGCTATTTACTGGGCAAAAGCCGAAAAAGTATTTTATGCCAATACGCGGGAAGATGCGGCCAGAATAGGCTTTGACGACTCATTTATCTACCGGGAAATTGACCTTAAACATACCGACCGCAAGATTCCATTTGTAAAGATGGAACAGTTACATGCAGGGGAAAGTATGGAGCAATGGCAGCATCATGAGAATAAGCTGCGATATTGATATATATTCAAAATTCAAAAGGCCAAATTAAAAATTCAAAAGTCGATTTTGCATTTTGACTTTTTAATTTTGCATTCTCCCCGGCTTACAATTTTGCCGTCTGAATACGCAACACTTTCCGGTCCTTCTTTTGCACCCGCATTTTTTCCGGTACTAATTCCAAGATCGTTTCCATCAGGTATTTCAGTACAGACAGGCGGACAAAGTGATCATTGGTAACAAGACTCACTTCCCGGACGGGTTCGGGCGTTTCAAAATAACGGAGCTTATCTAATTGATCGTCTCCGAAATCAATGGTAGCCAGTTCCGGTATCACCGTCATGCCGCCGTTTTTGTCCACCATACGCCGCAGGGTTTCCACATTACCGGATTCATAGCGAAACATCTTATCCTGCTGCACCTTCTGCACATTGTCGGTGCAAAGGTTCAGCACCTGGTTGCGCAGACAATTGCCTTCATTCAGCATCCAAAGGGATTTGAGATCAATATCTTCCGGAGCAAGGGTGCGCTTTTTAAACGCCGGTTCATCTTCTCCCAGGTAAACCACCAAAGGCTCATAAAACAGTGGATATTCCTTGAGATAATTATTATCCAATGGCGTACTCATCAGGGCACAGTCAATATCATCATCTTTGAGCCTTCTGATAATATCGGGGGTTTGCAGCTCTTCAATGATTATTTGCAATTCCGGATGATGCTTTGCATGGTTTTCCAATAATTGCGGCAGGATATAAGGCGCCAGCGTAGGAATTACCGCCATGCGGAACGAACCCGATATTTCACCCATACGGCGTTGTATCAGCTCCGGAATCTTAAAAGATTCCGTCAGGATAACTTTAGCCTGGGCTACAATCTCCTCCCCTATTTCAGTCAGGCCGATAGGATGCTGATTGCGGTCAAAAATCCGGGCACTCAGCTCTTCTTCTAATTTATGGATTTGCATGCTCAGCGTAGGCTGTGTTACATAGCACTTTTCCGCTGCTGCAACAAAGCTTTTGTGCGTGGCCACGGCAACAATATATTCCAGTTGTGTAATGGTCATACCTGATTTTTTATGTTGCAAAGGTAATAGATTGTAGTTTTGCAGCCTGATATAAACTTTTTTATGAAAAATACTTTAGCAGACCTGAAAAAACAGGAAGGGAAAATAGTGAACGGCTCCCGTTCTCCGGCGGGCAACTGGTTAGCCCTCCGGCTGGAGTCGGTGCAAAGAGGACAAGCGGCTATCTCCATTGTAGTGCGAAAAGAAATGTGTAATCCTTATGGTCATATACATGGTGGCATGATGTCCCTGCTGATTGATGAAGCCATCGGTTGGGCTGTTGTCAGTTTGGAATCTGCACAGCATTATACCAGCCTTAATCTGAATGTGGACTTTTTGTATGCAGCACCCGAAGGGGAGGAGATCACAGCCATAGCAAATATTGTCAGAGAAGGGAAGAAAATCATACATGCGGAAGTGCATGTGTATAACGGGCAAAAGGTTTTGTTGGCTAAAGCCACCAGTAACCTTATCTTTACCAATATGCAATTTGTATCAGGTTAAAAATAAAAATGCAAAACAAGTATTGCCTGAGTATTCCTGAAAGCTATTCCTGGTTTTGCATGAACGCAACAACCATAATATTCATACTTAAAAATATCCGGCTTGTTAAAAGGTAAAAAAATAACAGTAGTCTTACCGGCCTATAATGCGGCGCTTACATTAGAACGTACTTACCGGGAAATCCCGATGGACATTGTGGATGAAGTCATCCTGGTGGACGATCACAGTAAGGATGAAACGGCTGCCGTTGGCCGTCAGTTGGGGATTCGCCATATTATCCGGCATGAAGTGAATAAGGGTTACGGAGGCAATCAGAAAACCTGTTATAATAAAGCGCTGGAATTAGGCGCCGATATTGTCATCATGCTGCATCCCGACTATCAGTACACACCCTTGCTGATTCCTGCAATCAGTCATCTTATGGCCTGCGATCTTTATCCGGCGGTATTTTGTTCGCGCATTTTAGGAAAAGGCGCCCTCAAAGGAGGCATGCCGGTTTACAAGTATATTGCCAATCGCCTGTTGACCTTATTCGAAAATATTATGCTGGGTCAAAAGCTCAGCGAATATCATACGGGATATCGCGCGTTTTCAGCCGAAGTATTGCGCCATATCAATTACAATGCCAACAACGACGATTTTGTATTTGATAATGAAATGGCTTCCCAGGTTTTTATGAAGGGATATGAAATCGGGGAAATCACCTGCCCTACAAAATATTTTGAAGAGGCCTCCAGTATCAACCTTAGTCGTAGCATAAAATACGGCTTGGGCGTTTTGCGCGTATCTTTTCAATACCGCCTGCACAAATGGGGAATCATCAAAAGCAGGATTTATGAATAAGAGGATAAAAAGTCAAAATGAAAAATGAAAAATGAAAAAATGCAAGATGTTGCATTAGATTCGTTTCCGGTTTTCATTTGTTGTAGGTCAAAGGCATCGCCTTTGACTATCAAATTCAATTGTCAAATGCGGTGCGTTTGACCTACAATTCCATTTGTCAAACGCGGTGCGTTTGACCTACAGTCCTGAATTTACGCAGGTTATTTCCTTCAAGTCCGAAGGGCTGAAATGATTATAGCCGATTATTGATTATTCAGTCAAAAAATCCCGAAGGGATGATATTCCTGACCCGCATCTTTAGCTGTTCCAATATTTCCTCAACAACCATTCGCCCGTTGCAAAAAACAGGATCAGAAAAAATAACCATTTCCAATTGATCAATGGCTCATGACTTTCGTGTACATGGATAAGGGGCCGGATATTTGGATTTGATTGAACGCTGTCTTTCAATCCCGGCAGAAAATTACCCTGTGTAAAAAAAGCGCCACCTGTTTTTTGTGCCAACTGATACAGCGTTCCGTAATCCGAATAGGTACGCAGGCTTTCTAAGGGAATACGCTCCACTACAAAGGAGCCGGAACTGCTGTAGGACTTTCCGTTAAATGAGGTCTTTCCCAGAAAGGTATAAGTACCGGGCGCCAGCAATCCGAGATTTACCCGGTAGCCTGTACCTGTTTTTTCAAAATGATAGGTAAGCGACTTGCCGGTACTGTCTTTCAATTCCAAACTGGCTTCGGGTGTGTTCACCAACTCTGCATTGGCATTTCTCAATTCTGCATTAATAAAAACCTGTTCATTGTCGCTCAGCACGTATTTATCTAAATACACCCGGAATGGTTCCCGGTCTTTATGAGCGCTCAGCAGGCTGATGGTCTGCCGGATCAGCTCATCTACGACCTGGTGGTTTTTAAAGTTTTTGTATTCATACATCCGCCAGCGCCACAATCCTTCTCCGGCTAATACAGCCTGGGGTATTTCGCTGTTTCGAACCGCCCATAACGGGCTTGAACCATCGGCCTGCCAAAGCAATGCCTGGGCATCGCCTGCTAAGGAATAACTGCCCGAGGGTGCCGTAAGAGGAGGCATCTTTGCCAGCACTTCCCGGATTTGTGCAGGAAGGGTAAAATAACCGAAACCGGGATGAAGTTTTGGCAATACATTGCCCGCTCCTGCTCCGCCTCTGATCTGAACAACCTGTTGAATCCGGCTGATGATATTAGCGTTGCTCTGTGTGCCGAATATATACCAAACCGGAACTCCCGGCGCTTCAGCCGACACATTCACGGATGTTTGATGAGCGATGATCACATTGTATTGATGCGCATTTTTCGGGAAAGTATTATCTATGCGAACTTCCACTTTGTATTGCGGCACATCTTCCAATGCAGCCCGGATAGCCGCGATGTCGGGATGCGGCGCCCCTGCCAGAATCAGTATCTTCGTTTCTTCATCAATCACGTGTACATAAAAATCCATTTTATTGTTCAGCACATTAGGTTCCCCTTCAGCTTCCGGTATTATTAAACGGTACTGTTGAAGCCCCTTTCCCGATGTTTCCACTTCAAAATGCACGCTGCCGGCATAACGGTCTTTATCTATGCGAACAGCCTGTTGCTTCAGCTTTGTGCCGTTATGATATAAACTCAATGAAGTATTCAGTCCAGCCAACTTTTCTGCCCGAAGGTTGACACTCACTTCAAACTTACTGCCCGAAGCCACGGTTTTATTGGCAAATATGCGGTCTATCCGAATGTCTTTAGGTGGAGTACTGTCGCCTGCGGCAATGGTATAAACAGGAATATTATTGCTCCATTGCAGATAAAGCGGATCAAGACCTTCGTTATATATGCCATCGGAGGACAGTATGATTGCGCCAATATTTCGATCCTGATATTGTTCTGATACGGACTGTAGCGCTGCTGCAATATTGGTACTGCGCCCCTGGTAAGTAAAAGCCTGTTCCGGGCCGGCAGTTCCTGAAAACCCGATTGTTCTTACAGTATAATCTTTTTCCCAATCTTTCAGTAACCCTTCTGCTTTTTGCCGGTATTGCTGGGTGTCATTTTGAAGTGCTTCCGCAAAAGAGGAAGATGCATCCTGCAGCCAGATGAGCAAGGGTTTTTCTACTTCATTTTTTTTGAAAGTAAATGCCGGCGCCAGCAATAGTGCGGCAGTACAGAAAAACAGCAAAAAACGCAGGCCGGCCGGCAGCCAGCGCAGCGGCATCTGTTTTATACGATCCTTACGATAAATTAAAAAGGCCGGTATAATCCCGGTCAGGATGCAGAGCATCCAATATAATACAACCATGCTGATTTCTTATGTCCGCAAAAGGCGGGTAAAGTTAGGCATTAAATGTATTGATGCTGTCTCCGGAATAAATTTGTACGAAGCGCTTCCAATGTTTCATTTTAAAACAGGATATCCATTTGCCCCCTTCATCATTTATCATTCATTAAACTCCGCATTCCCTTATTTTTGCACCCGGTATTGCTTCAGCATACTATTGGGTTATGATTGATTTTTCGGAAGAAATATTTTTTCGCACGGCACGCAGCGGCGGTAAAGGCGGACAGCACGTCAACAAGGTGGAAACTATGGTGGAAGCCTGGTGGTCTGTTCCGGACAGCCGTTTTTTTACGGAAGAACAAAAACAAATTATTCTCGAAAAATTAAAACATCATATCAATAAAGAAGGTATGCTGATGATGAAATCGCAGGAGTCGCGATCACAGTCGGCCAATAAAAAGAAAGCCCTGGCCAAAATGCTGCAACGGGTTAACCAAAGCATCCTGAAAAGGAAAGCAAGAATGAAAACCAAACCGGCAGCCTCGGTGATAGAAAAACGTCTGCAGCTTAAAAAGCAACAGGGGGAAAAGAAAATGCGCCGCCGCAGAGATTGGTGAGCGACAATTATTCCCGGAAAGCCTGTAAATATTTTTTTAAAAATTAGTACAGATTATGGAATTGATTCCTATATTTGTACCAATTTTTCATGTTTCGCAGAGCATTAATTTCCGTTTTACAAGAATACGCTACTGAATTCCGGGCGGTTTTGCTTGTCGGACCAAGACAGTCCGGGAAAACGACTTTGGTGCAGAAAACCTTTCCTGATAAGCCGTACGTTTCGCTGGAAAATCCCGATGAAAGGTTATTGGCGGAAAGAGACCCCCGTGCTTTTTTGGGTCGTTTTCCGGGCGGAGCAATTTTAGATGAAGTGCAGCGTGTGCCGGAATTATTCAGTTACTTACAGGAAATTTTAGACAAAAAAAACCAGGATGGATTATTTATCCTGACAGGAAGCAATAATATTTTGCTTCAGGAAAATATTACGCAGACATTAGCAGGAAGGTTGGGCATTCTGGATTTATATCCGCTGAGTTTTCGTGAAACAACAGCAACAGGAAAAGATTATACGCTGAATGAGTTGATCTTTAAAGGTTCCTATCCCGAAGTATATCATAAAAACCGCAAGCCTGAATTATGGTACAATGCCTACATCCGAACGTATGTGGAACGAGATGTAAGGCAAATCAAAAACATTGAAAACACTTCTTTGTTTATCAAATTCCTGAAAATTTGTGCAGGCCGCACCGGGCAGCAGATCAATATTACGGACATCAGCAACGCATGTGGAATTGACCTGAAAACGGTGCAGTCATGGCTGTCGGTACTGGAGCAGACCTATATCATCAGGCTTTTACAACCTTATTATAATAATTTCAACAAACGCATTCTGAAAACACCGAAACTGTATTTTGTAGATACGGGGCTTGTTTGTTCGCTTTTAGGTATCCGGAAAATTGAAGAATTAGACCTGTCGCATTTCCGGGGCGCTTTGGTAGAAAATTATATCATTATGGAATGTGTGAAAAACAATGCCAATCAAAATGCCAGGCGGACATTTTACTATTGGCGGGACAACAAAGGCGTTGAAGTGGATTTGATAATAGATAGCGGAACCTCATTCTTACCTGTTGAGATTAAATCGGCGGAAACATTTTCAAACGATTTTACCAAAAATTTACTCAAAATAAAAAACTATTCAGGCGTGAAAGAAGCCGTAATTGTTTACGAAGGAAAAATGGAATTTGAAACATCAGACGGCATAAAAGTCCTCAACAGGGTTTCGTTTTTAAAGACTTTTTAATCAAAAACAGCAGCATGGATTCCTTAGCTCTTACAGCAGAAAGCCGGTGAGCCTTTTGCGGGGATAGCCTTTTACGGTAATCGCTTTGTTGCATCAGTGTTTTCTGCTACCCGTTTTTCCATTTCCACACAAAATGACGAAGAACCCATTTATTCCCTGTATTTTTGCGACTTATTATCGAATAAAAACTGTATTATGCCATCATTTGATATTGCCAGCAAGGTGGATCTTCAGACATTAGACAACGCCGTGAATGTGGTAAAGAAAGAGATCAGCACCCGCTACGATTTTAAAGGCGCGCACATTCAAATTGACTTAGACAAAAAAACACTGACTTTACAGGTGGAGGCGGAAAGCGATATGCAATTGCGCCAGGCGGAAGACATCCTCATCTCAAAATCCATGCGGCAGGGCCTGGACCCGGATTGTTTCGACCGCAGCAAAGATTTTTATGCTTCGGGAAAATATATCCGTAAGGAGATTCCGGTTCGCAACGGCCTCAGCAGGGAAGACGCCAAAAAAATCGTGAAGCTGATCAAGGACAGCGGGCTGAAAGTGCAGCCTGCCGTGATGGACGATATCATCCGGGTAACCGGTAAAAAAATTGACGATCTCCAGGAAGTCATTGCCCTGTGCCGGAATGCCGGATTGGGACTTCCTTTACAGTTTGTCAATATGAAGTAATTTTCCCCATTTTAAATCAACAAATCATCAGGCATGTACCCGGATTTTCATTATCTTATCAAAGACCTGCTGGGTATTGACGTACCGGCATTAAGCATCATTAAAACCTTCGGTTTTATGGTGGCGATGGCTTTCATTTTCGGTTCCTGGGCATTGCGCTGGGAATTATTGCGCAAGCAGGAGCTGGGCTACTTCCAGCCCGAAGCGGTAGAAAAGTTTAATAAGAAAAAAAATCGTACTGAGCGGCTATTGCTTTATCCGCACGACCGGGTAGTGGATATGATTTTCATTGCCGCCATTGCAGGCTTTATCGGTGCTAAAATTTTCAATGCCTTTGAAACCTGGGATTCTTTTGTGGAAGACCCGATAGGCAACCTGTTTTCTCCGGCAGGGCTTACCTTTTACGGCGGCCTGATCTGCGCTACCCTGGCGCTGTATATCTATTCCCGGAAAAAGAAATTTTCTTTCAAACATCTTTGCGATGCCGCCGCACCGGCATTAATACTGGCTTATGGTATCGGGAGGTTAGGTTGTCAATTGGCCGGTGATGGTGACTGGGGTATCTATAACAGCGCTTATATTACACAACCCGATGCCACATTAGTACAGTCAACACCTGCGCAGTTTGACAGCATCACTAAGGCTCAGCCGGTTTATTTTCAGCAGTACGGTCATCCGGATGAAAAAATACAACATCATTATTTCCCCGCACCCTCCCGCATACCGGTATGGTTAGTGGCGATGAATTATCCTCACAATGTCAATAATGACGGTGTACAGATTTTAGGTGATGAAGGTACTTATAACCGGGTACTGCCGGTATCGGTTTTTCCAACGCCTGTTTATGAATCCATCGTTTGTTTTGTATTGTTTTTATTCCTGTGGAAGATACGCAGAAAGATCAAAGCGCCTCTTCAGATGTTTGGGATTTACCTGGTATTGAACGGGCTGGAACGGTTTTTCGTGGAAAAAATCAGGGTGAACTATAAATACGACTGGGGCTTTATACATCCTACCCAGGCAGAAATAATATCAATGGGCCTGGTTATTGCGGGCATTATCATGATCATCTATGCTGCGGGTGCGTATCGCAGGCAGACTACTATCGCAGCTTCATCAAAATAACAAACTAATCTGAAATGGACAATCACAATATTAATATTCGTGTTTATTTAGATAATGAGAAAATGCCGGAGCATATCCAATGGAATGCCGGAGAGGCGGACAGTCCGCAACATGCCAAAGCCGTACTGCTTTCCCTTTGGGACGGCAATGAAAAAACCGCTTTACGCATTGACCTCTGGACGAAAAAAATGATGGTGGACGAAATGAATGATTTTTTCTTTCAGACCCTGATGACCCTGGCAGACACTTATGGCCGCGCTACCAGGAATGCCGAACTTCCTGAAGATATAAAAGCCTTTGCCCGTGAATTTAAAAATAAAGCGGATAAGGCTTTAGACGAAAACTGATTTTCTGAAAAGTATTAAGCTGCTCAGACTAATGGTACGGAGCTTGTATGTACATCCTGTTCCTGTAGTTTCACCTGGGCAACTTTCAGGGCGAAACTGAATGTGGTACCTACACCTTTCATGCTGTCCATGCTGAGTTTCCCACCCAGATGTTCTATGCTTTCTTTGGCAAAGAGCAAGCCTAATCCCGTACCTTTTTCATTATTAGTACCCGGAGTGGCATACAGCTCATAAGGATTGAACAGTTGATCCAGCTCCTGCTGATCCATACCAATACCGAAATCTTTAACGCTCACACTGATCTGATCCTGCTCTTTAGCGGCTAACAGCTCTACAATATGCGTTTCCGGGGAAAACTTAATAGCATTGCTGATTAAGTTACGCAGGATGAGCAACAGGCTGTTTTCATGGCTAAGGACAAAATAATCATCCGGAATCATGTTGATGAGGTTGATGTATTTCTGATCGGCCATAGGCTTATACAAGCGTAATACTTCTTCGCCGGCTTCGCGCAGATTGACGGGCTTGAGATTCAGATCTTCATTATGGTGAATTTGCGTGTTTACCCATCCGAGAATATTTTCAATGAGCAGACTCAGATCGTTGGCGGAGCGGCTCAACTGGCTGAGCATATCAGGCAATTCGGTAGGATGGAGCTGCCTGAGGCTGATCTGTTCCAGCACGGAATACATTGCCGTAACGGGCGCTTTCACATCATGGCTCATCACTGCAATCACTTTATCTTTCAGCAGGTTCACTTCTTTGAGCTTAAGTGCCTGTTGCTGTATTTCTTCATTTTGCTTTTTAAGGGTTTTATTAAGCCGCTTTCTGATTTGAGCCTGTTGGAAATAAACGAATGAAACGATCAGTATAATCAGACCGATGATACCACCTGCCCAGAGATAATTCCGCTGAATTTGATTTTCCTTGAGATGCAACTGATTTTCCTTTCCTAACAGGGCAATCTGGTTGTTTTTTCTTTCTAAAGAAAAATTATACTGTTCCAGCTCGGTAGCACGAAGGCTGTTTTCCGAACGGACACTGTCTTCATACTTCTTGAACATTTCATGATACTGCAGCGCTTTCGCATAATTTCCTTTCTTTTTATACGCATCGTACAGACTGGCGGCATTGGCGGATATAACCTGCAAAATACCGAGATCTTCTGCAATGGCCATAGCTTTTTCAGCATAAGATATCGCCTGGTCCGGTTGGTTCAATTGGGTATAGAGGTCGGCCAGATTGCTATAGTTATATACCGAGCCGGATGGATCCTGGTATTGCTCGTTGATGACTAAGGATTTATTGAAATAATATAATGCGGAATCGGGCTGATTCATACGGGTAAACACAATACCGGTATTGGTATAAATACGGTATAGCTCATCATCAAGTTTGATCTTTTGTGCCAAAGCCTCCCCTTTTCTAAGATGCTGCAATGCCAACTCAAAATTATTCAGTTCCGTATAGGCGGATCCGACGGTATTTTCCAATTGAATAATGATTATATTCTGATCCGTACGTTCCACAATAGCCAATGCAGACAAGGCATAATCCAGCGCTTTTTGATATTCCTTTACCGTAATGTACAGGTTACTAAAGTTATGTTGTGCATTGGCAATATTCATGCTGTCATTGGTCAGTTCAGACAGCTTCAGCGCTTCACTGAAATTATTGAGTGCGGAGCTCGTTTTTCCCTGCATACCGGATAATACACCCAGATTCAGATGTGCCTGGATAATATTCAGCGTATCCTTTTCCTGGGTGGCCACATTGAGGTATTGGAGGAAACTGTTTTCCGCTTTATCATACGCATTCATTCCCTTATAGCACATGCCAAGCCGGTTGTAGTTCTCGGCAATCATCATGTGCTCTGTGGGTGGGGTAAGTAAATTAGCTTTTGAAAAGCAATCAATAGCCTGCTCATAGTTGCCCATATAGCCAAATGTAATACCTAAGGTGTTATAGCTTTTGACTACCCATTTTTTATCTTTCAGCCTAAAGGAAGCGGCAAGTGCCTTCCTGGAATAAGAAAGTGCGGAATCCATATCCATTTGCCGGTAGAGCTGCGCTATTTCCCGGTAGAGCTTTATCTGCACCGTATCATTTTGCGTATGCTGCCGCAGTGCTTCAAGCAGGTGATCCATCTGTGATGTCTGGGCAAAAGCACCTGGGGAAAGGAGCAGGAGAAACGCAAGCAGTCTGCTTTTCATTGTCATATTAAGGGTAGAAAAAGTTTTATTACAAAATATTTTTTTGATAAAATACAATAAAAAATTCCGGTCAGTTGCTCATATAAATTCCACGCTCCGCCTAAGCCGGCAGGCAGGGGTACGGTGTATATGGAGTAAAAATAGCACTTTGTCTGCTTACTTCAAATTTTCGGCAGGTTTTTTTTAAATATTCTATTACTGCGGGATGCGTGTAGGCAAACAATAGCCTTAGTTTAAGCTGTCCGGAATTCCCGTGAGTAAAAAAGATAACCCTAAATTAATGCAGCATTGAAGTCTGCGGAGCGCTAAGAATTGCCATATCTCTCCCCACTACTTCTTCCGGTACTCTTATATCCCATATTATTCCCCATGATTGGCGTTTTATTTCAGCAATACTTTTGAAATCCTTAAACTCTTTAAACGTGCCGGCCGCGATGGTGTTATTTTTCCCAAAAATGATATAATAAAAAAACGCCACAGTAGCGTGTTTTATCGCCCATTCATAAAAAACGGCCGGCCTTGGGTCAATATCCGCCGGAATGACATTTATCGGCATTCCTGATATAGATTGTCTTTAATGAATCAATGCTCCGGTATGGGGGGGGCAGTATGCTCCGGAATATCCAGTTGGTCATTTATACCTTTTGCGGCTCATGCGGTCATGAGACCGCAGCCACCGGGACGTAGTCCGGAGAATGCCCAACACCTGATAGCGATCGGGTGTTGTTAGTCCAGCAACATCTTGAAAGCTCGTAATATTTTAAAGGGGAATCCGATTGAAAAAATGAGCGAGAGAAAGGTTAGCGTTAGTTGTAAATATAGCTGTAAAATTAATGCATCGGCTGAATTTGGGTCAGCAACCTGTTCGTTATTAAGTTTCCAGAAAATGAAAACTCCAGAGAAAAGATGCGCAAGTAAACCCAATAAAGGTATAAACACAAGTGTTGTCAAAATTAGTCGTCCTAACTTGTCAAGTTGAATTTCCCTATATAAATTCATTGGGTCAAATAATAAATTTTTTGATTGATTGCTTTCAATATTTCTAATTTCGGTAATCGTTGTTGATTGTTTTCGAGCTAAAAGAAATACTGCAACATATAAAATGAAAATTATAATCGGCCATAACATATTCATTGCTCCATAGCTAAAAGTCAATCCACTAAATGAAACTTGGGATTGCTGTTCAGAACTTTTTGTCTTGTCTATAAAATCAGACTCCAAACTGTCTGATAACAATACAGCCATATAACTACGTTGAATAATATACGCACCAATGGCTATTAGAGGTGCTAACAAAAAAGTTAAGTATTTTGTCAAGTCCTTGAATGAACTTTTTAGCTCGTTTAAATTGTCCATTTTTTTTTGTTAAGTATGATTATAGCTAAATTTATTTTCGTCCGGGAAAAATGAGGAATGGCATACAACGGTTCTGGATTTTGCGTTCTGGCGGGGTAGGACAGATTAGTTCAACTAAGGCTTCATGGCCTGCAATCGTGCGATGCGAAGCTTTAGTTGGTAAGGGCTTTGTCATTTATACCTCTTGCAGCTCATGCGGCCATAGACCTCAGCTACCGGGACTTAGTCCGGAGACTACGTTAACACTCGCTTGAACACTACGGCAATAGGGTTCTAAAGTTGCTTAAATGTAAATCGTCTGATAAATGAGTTATGAGATTTAAGAATAGCAATTGGAATATTTTGAAGCACCCTAAAACTTTGTTTGTCAGATAAAGTAACATTGAGATTGTGTTTGAGATTATCTAACTCCGCCACTTTATGAATAGGTTGCAAATATAATGTCAGTTGTTTCGTATTGTTTTTTTCGTCTTGAATGTAGTCTTCCAAGGAAGGTAGGAGTTTCTTATATTCTCCTAAAGGCAAGGCAAGTAAAAACAATATTGCTGTTAGTTCCTGATTGTTTGTATCTGATGAGTAAGTAAATTCTTCATGTGCTTTAATTATCCTGAAGATATTTACAAATCGTTTGATTGCTCTTGGATTATTACCAATTACTTCCGACATATCTTGCATTAAAGTGACTTCTGCATCACTTAGAATTAATGCTTCGGGCTTCTCTATTAAAATTGTATCAGTTGCCTTATCGGGCTCAGGAGTTGTATTTGTTTCATCTTTTTTAGTGACAGGCGGTTGCTCTTCAAAATAATCTTTTTCAACATAGCCATCCTCAACATATTTCCCTTTATCACTCTCTGCAATTTGAGCTTTACTCTGCGCTAATTTCTTAATCATTTCTTTAACACTAATATCTTTTGCATCTTTCAAATGAAATGGAACTTGAAAAATTTTTTCTAAATAATTTGATGGCTCAATTATTTCAAGGTCTGAATTGTTGGTATCTGTTCCATTGAGTTTACCTGTAAATTGCAAAGCATGCTTTTTTATTAACGCGTTTTTTACCCAACGAGAATCCACGCCAACAATAACTACAAATAAGGGAAACGCCATTAGCAAGTTTACTGCTTCTAAAACCTGAACAACATTTTCTTCCGGACAACGATCTAAATCGTCAATATAGAGAATGATTCTTTCAAGCGGTTTTTCAAAATTCCTTTTAAATTCCTCTGCATTTTTTATTTTCTCTGCTTCCTGATGGTGGTCAGTAAACAAACTGTTCAGAATTTCAAAATCTCTACGAATGGTTGAGATAATTCCAAGATGTTTTTTGTAGTCATCGCTTTTGGAACGCCTGTCAATGAATGAATAAAGTGTCTCGGTAGTTAAAGCATTATTTATTCTGAATTCTAAATCTGTCTTAACTGATTCTGCTTTTTGTATTTGTTCTGCAATTAATAATACTTCAGATTTTCCTCTTTCAATTTCAAGCTTCAATCCCTTTTCTTCTTGTTCAAATTTTGAAACTGCTTCTTTGATTTGTGTTTCGTGTTCTTCCTTTATTTTCCAAAAAGACGAAATAACTGGTTGAAGTTGATTGTAAACAGTTTCAGCCCTTCTCCAAATTGCACCACTAGTGATTAGAAATGAAAGGACTGCCTGTGGAAGGAGAAAATTGATTTTGCTTACTTTAAAAGAAAGCAGTTCAAGTGCCAAAGGCGTAAAAAGAATAATCAACAGAATTAATAAAAGCCAAATCAAATTGGTTTGAATTTTTTCTTTTCTGAAAAATTCTTTCAAAAATGTAATCCTTGATTTAGCAATCTGGTATGTTCTTTCGGGATTGTTCCAATATTTTTCGGGAACGATGCTCTTTAAATCATCTGCTGTTTTTAAATAAGTTTTGTTTTCGTTTAAGGCAATCAGTATTTTTTCTTTTGCATTAAATTCTTTGTCAGCATTATCAATGACTTTCCAGATTGTATCAGTTTTTACTTTTTCAATCTTTTTTTCTAAATCGTCATTAATTGATTTTCTTTTTTGTTCAAGAACGGTGATTTGTTCTTCAACTGAATTCTTTTTGTTTTCAAGGATTCCAATTTCTTCCTTAGTTATTGAAAGTTGATTGGTGAGTTGTTTTTCAATTTCTTTCTTTTCAATTTCTGCCTTGCGATTTTCGGATATGTATTCGTTTAGTTCTTCAAAAATTTTTGTAACAATGCTTGCCCACAAATTAGAATCCATGTATGACCATGCGTTGAAATGAATGTGAGCAATCCCTTCGCAATAAAAACCGCCTTTACTTTTGCTTGATGAAAGTTTGATTATTTGTTCTTTTAGCTTTCGCATAAAGAAACTTTTACCTGAACCCCATTTTCCAAACAATGCAACTGCTAATGGTGGCTCAAAACTTTTAGCAGTAATCACTCTTGCAAAAGCATTTATATCTTTGGTAATATCCAAGTAATCAACTCCCTTGTCTGTATCACTAATTAAACCGGCAATAGTTTCTTTCTTTGGCGGTGCAGATGGACGAAGGTCATCCCAACGATTTCTGTCAACTCTTGAAATAATAATTACCGCATCGCTTAACGAAGCTTTTTGAATAGTATTCCTGTAATGCCCTAAGTGTTCAACATCAAAAGAAATCCCTACTATCTTCCAGTCAACAGAAATTGATGAGCCATCTTCGGAAACTGATGTAACAATACCGAATGCTTTAATTCTAAGATAACTTATGCCGTCTGCTGCATAAGTTGATTTCACAATCAGAATATCATTCTTCTTTACCTCTGAAATTATGCCTGAATAGCTTTCATCCTCATGTCCTTTTTCCCAAATGCCTTCATTTAAAAATCTTGAAAGTTGGTCTTCTCTATCCCAAATTGAACCAACCAAATAAAAATTTACATCAAGATTCTTTACAAAAATTTCCGCCTCTGAATTGTTGGATTCTACATTTAAATTTTGTCCGTTAATTTTTTGAATAAATTCTTTCCCTTCTTCTGAATCAGGAATTGAAATCAAAATTGTTGTTTCAGTTGAAAACTGATTTTGAAAGCGATTAATAACATTTACAGTTATTGCATAACTTTCTTCTAAAGTCAAACCGCCACTACCGGTTCCCATTAAAGGAATCCAAAGTTTCTTTTCTCTGAACCATCCACGGAATTCAGCTAAAGTCATGAACAAGTTTTTCTCAAGATTTTCTCTTGTATCTCCACCATTGACTGTTACAACAAAGAGAATTGGTTTCCTCTCTTTGTCCGTCAAGATTGCGAAACCTGCATACTCTAATTGTTTTCTTGAGGGTAAGTCCTTTTCAGAATATCCTAATTCTTTTAAAACAAAAAGATTTAATCTACCGCTTGTTCCAGCATTGTCAATTGAAACAATAACAACATCTCCTTCTCTTGGCGAAATGCTTAAACCTATTCTATGAGGTGAGTTTATTATTTCAAAAGAAATATTCATTTGCAATAAAGAGAGATAAAATGTTACTGTTTTTTGTCAATGTCGTAGCCCAAATTTTTGCAGAGTTCCTTTACATCAGTAAAATGATAAGAATTAATGTAGTTCCAAATTTTATATCTTAATTCATTCTCTTTCCTATCATTCGTTGTGTCGCACAGAATTTCAATCTCATAAATTAAATATGGCTTCATTTCCTTATAGCTTATCAATTCAGCTTTGGCATACCTATTAAACAAACTAAGCTGCTCAAAGTATTCATCAAAAGTTTCTCTTAGCTTAACTTCATTGTCTGAAAACTTTCCATTTGGCACATGATAACGAAGGGATTTTAGAAGTTGTTTGTCAGAAATTTCTACAGTGTCCTTACCATCCAAAGAAATTTTACTATAACTATAATCAAGAAGTTTGTTGACAATTACAACGGATTTATTGTCGTGAAATTCTTTTACCTTGGATGCAGTAAATTCAGCCACTTTCCATTTTTGAGCAGCATCATAAGTCCTGTAAGTAAAAAATAAAATCCCTGCGGTGAAAAGCAAGCCAATAATTTTTATGGTACTTTCAATTTTATCTTTTAATGGAGTTGAACCTTCATTTGGTTTCAACTCAATAGAATTTTGAGCATTCTCGTTAGTGTTATCGTTTGTTGGCTCGCTCATATTGAATAAAAGAATTTATACGATTTTCTAAAATCTTTGTAAGAATTAAGCTTGGATAATTTACTACTAACGGAAAATTCAACTTCAAAATCTTCTCCTTGACAAGCATGTAATTCATTAACAAAAAAAGAGAAGCATACATAACCTTCTTTAGAATCTGGGAATCTAACAAAATGTGTTTTATGCTGCCTCTCAACTATTCTCTTTGTGCTTCGCTGCTCTTGAGGCCCTGGTGGAATAATTGTTATTCTATTTTTTTCCTTCCTCTCAATGCCACATCCTTCACCTTTTAAACTTTCTACTACTGATTTTTTCTCATCATTTCCATAATAAATCCTTATTTCAATTTTATCATCTGGACTATACACATTAATTGATTCGTCCGAAATAGGTTGAACATTCCCATTCACATAAATCTCAACTCTGTTTTGAGCAAACGAAAAATGAAACGAAGTGAACAGAAGCAGTAATGGGAAAAATATTTTTTTCATTTTAGTTTCTTTTTTGTTATTACCTTTAATTCCTTTGGTTCCTTTGTGATTTCAAAAAAATAATCCGTCAGGTTGCCTTCAGCAGAAATTGTTTTACCTACTAAATTGTGAAGCGTTTCATCATAAAACGGGTTGCCGCCTCTGCGTTTCAGGCGGTATTTTTTTTCGCCTGTATCTAAGTAAATGGCATTATGCTCGCTCTTAGAACCTTTGCCAAAGTTGCCTTCCACAATTATGCCTTTTAATTTCATGTCTGTCATACAAATTATTTCCTGTGATACAACCTCCAACCCAATATCTCATTACCACTTTCTTTAAAAACAAGTACATCAAATATATTGAATCCATTTATTTTTTTTGATTTCTGAACATAGGTTCGGAAAGCGATATTTTCTTTTCCGCTAAAGCCCTTGGCAAATGCTGAGACTTTTTTATTTTTGGTTTTTACCTCATAGAGAACCTCATTTTCCTCCCCTGTAAATCCCGTTTGTTTAAATATTTTTTTCATTTCACTGCTTACCAATTTCTTTAACTTTCTCTGTGGTGTTTTAACTTTTTCGGAAGGTGCAATAGTAGCGGCAAGATTTATCCCTTTGTTGAATAGATTCAAGCGTCTGTTTTCCACGGTGTCGGCAGATGATTTAACTGGTGTTTCTATTACCACTTGTATAGAAGGGTCGCCAAGCAAGCAAAACTGTGCAAGTGTTTTCAATTCATAAGGGTCTAAATGAGGCCCATTGACAGATAGAAATTTTTGTCTTGCATCAAGCAATGCTCTTCCGGTCGAAGCTCCGTTTATAATATTTCTAATAAAATATTGGGTGATTAAGTCTGCCAAGCCATTGCCCGATGAAGGACCATACGCAATGTTGCTGCTACCAACAAACGCTACAGCCTTATTTTTAAAATACATATTTGGGATACTTATATTTTTTGTTCCCTCGTTGGTGGGATCAAACAGTTCAGCACCAAAACAACATTCGGCAGTTACGACTGTTCCTGTTGAAACTCTTCCATTTAATACAAGAGAGTGTTGTGCTGTGGGATAATTGTTTCCTTTCTGCCCATAAAATTTAGAGTCGGTTGGTGAACCGTGGCAGTTGTAAAAATGCACAAGTGGTTTTAAATCAGTAGTAGAATGTGGGGAATTTTGAGTAGGAGAAATTTTAAGGTTTGAGTTGTTCCCAAACATATTGCTCAAGCTCTGCTGTGTCGATTTTTTCCAAACCTCAGCCGAAATAGCAAAATAATCCATCAACTTTTCGGATTTTACTCTCTTGTACTTGATAATGGCATCAAAAATAATTTTTAAATACTTCATGTCAGCGTTTCCCTGAATGTCGGGGATTCTCCCGACTACACGAGTCGGACCTGTGAATGAAGCAATATTAGTACTGTATGCAATATTGCAGGCATAAGGCAAATCGGAAGGAACAGTTAGGTCATCATCACTTGCGGGATTTGTAATTTCCTGAAACGGAAAAACATCGCCAGTTCCAAACAAAACTATATATGCAGGGCTTAATTTTTTGTAAATATCATCAACTGCCCTTTTTGCCGTTGGTCGTGTAACCGAATTAACAGCAATAATTCCTGCTTTGGAAGCGGAAACGGGATCATCAATGTAAATGATTTGTGTTGTAATACCTCGTTTACCGTCAGATTTTACAAGGTCAGTAAGTAGTTTATCTACAGCTTGAAACTGGTTGCCGTATTTGCTTTGCAGATTTTTTTTACTGCTGACAATTACTTTGAGTGTTGCCATTGTTATTTATTTTTAAAAATAGTCTTATTTGACGTTAGAGGTTTCTTCCAAATATTTTTTTAAAGTGATGGAAGCATCAGGATGACTAATTACTGTTTCTCTGAATTGTTTCCATTTTTTTTGGCTGATTTTATCGTAATCTCTTTTGTCGTTATCAACCAATGAACTAAGTTCAGGGTTGCTATAAACCAACTGTGCCAGTTCTGTATTAAACATATCCAACCGAATGCTTTGTTGCGGATTGGGTTTTGCTTTGAAAATGGTGCTTAGAATAGGGAACCAAGGTACTTTATCTTCTTCTGTTTTCTTTAAGGCGAAAGCAGCAGGAACCGGAATTTTCAAAGCATCATTGGCTTTAATAATTCCGTTGCCAAAGTATTCGGCAAAATCAGTATCAAATTCGTTGTTTACTTTCTTTAATGCTGATTTATACAAAGCGTTTCTAATCGCCTCAACCCTTTGCCATTTTTCAGAAAGTTGATTTAATTCCTGATTGTATTTGCGATAATAAATTGCTGCTGCTGCTGCAATTTGTGGCGTTGCAGAAGATGTTCCTGCTCCCGAAAACCGTATTGTTCCTGACTCTACACTTGCCCATGGGCTATTTGGCGTAAAAGCTGAAAGGGCTTTTTTCATGTGTTTTTTAGGTCCGAAACATCCCTGCATTTCATCAGCCTTTTTTGTATAGTAAGGTCTGTAATCATTAGTAACGCCACAAGCGGCAATCACTCGTCCAAACCGTGCAGGATAAATAACATGTCTTGTCGGAAGTCCTGCAAAATTATTTCCTGCTGCCGTTACCAAAGTTATGCCTGCTTCATACGCAGCATTTACAGCATCAGCCCAAACTCTTGAGGGCGCTCCTCCCATACTCATACTTACCACATGAATTTGTGTGCCTGAATTTGAAAGTTGTGTGAGGTAATCAAGAGCATCTGCAAAAGCGTTTGTCTTGATTAAGATTACACTTTCAGCAATTCTGCAACTGATAACTTCTGCAAAATATGCACCGCCTAAGAAATCATTAAAAGCCCCATTGTCGGTTGGGATATTAATTTTTGTTCCGGCAAGAATACCGAGTGTTCCTGTTCCATGTCCGGGTTGTTTCAGGAAGCCACTTGTAAAAGGGTCGTGTGAATCGTTTGGATTTTCTCCATTCACAAAATTATATTGTAGAGGATTTTGACGGATTGAATCGGGGATTGCAAAATGAGTTTTGCTGTAACCGGTATCTAAATGCCCGATTCTAACATTGAAATCAATATTCGAAACACTTTCTCTTGCTGACTTTAATTGAGAATAACTATCTCCCAAATGCCAAATGGTGTTTTGATGCGGTTGCCAGTCGGGGTCATAATCATCGTTTGACTTCCCACTTCCTAATGATTTTGCTGAAATCTTTTTTGCAGGAACATCAACCTTTCTTTCCACTACAAACTCATTTGTAAAATTCGGTTCGATATAGCTTGCATCTTTTCCTAAAGAATCAAGCGAAACGTGAGCCATATCCCACGGATTAACTTCGGTGTCTTTGGCATTCGTTTTAAGAATGATATTTGCACTTGCCGTTTTCGGTGTTTTACCAATAATTTTCTTTTTAGAAAGTGCAGGTTGATTTTCTGAAATAAATTCAGTTTCAATTCCGAATTTCTTAAAACTTTTGTTCAAATCCTTTTGAGCCGATTTGCTTTGCAGAATTGTTGCAGGTCTTTTTACAATCAATTCAATTGGTTGATTATACCTTTTCATCTGTTTGAAGTTATTTTGTTCGTGTTATTGTCAATGTAATTTGTCCAAAATTGTTCCAGTAAAAGTTTTTTATATCGTTTGCGTAGCAATATAACCTTCCACTCTGTTGAAATGTGATTTGATTTTTTCTGCCAATTAAAAAATCATCTCTCTTATTCAAGCTGCCAATTAGAGCAAACCATTTGTTACTCTTTGAGCGCTTCAATCTATTGTATAAACTCATATAAAAACTTGTATATCCGTCAGCATTGGTTTTCATAATCAGATCTTTCCAATTTCCGTCAGCGACAAATTTATATTCCTCGCCATTTTCAATTTCAATATCTGTTTCATTCCAAAATTTTTTGGAATAAATTGTAACTGATTTTGGTTGATTGATTCCTAATTTCATTTTGTTACTATTGAGGATTCCTAAGAGTAGATAAAATTGTTTTAAGAAAAAGAATTTTCAACGTGTTGGAGATATAGTTCAGCATCTATAGGCGTGGCCTTCTAACACACAAATATACAAGGGCTATTCAAATACCAAAATTTTTTTACTTCTTTTTTCTTAAATTAAATTAATCGCAGTCCCATTGATATATACAAAAAGTAAAGCCTTATAAATATTTACAAAATACACAGTCAGCTTTGATATGGCTTTTCCCAATCCTCCTCAAAAATACTCCCCTCATTCTTTAATTAGAAATAATTTATGCACAAAACATATTTTTCCCTTATTTTTGCAAAAAGAAAAATGCCCGTAGCTTTTCATTAAGCCATGAAAAAAACGGGCTGTTCTTTTCCCTGGTTATTTACCTTATCAACTCATCACCTCATGAAAAAGACCCTATGCTTAGTCTTGTTATGCACCCTGGCTTTTACAGGCTTTACGCAACCCTCGGCATTGGTACAAGGTCGTATTATTGATGCGGCTACCGGAATGCCGCTGCCGGATGTACCTGTGGAACTGCCTTACCTTAAAATGATGACCTATACCGATGATAGGGGGCATTTTCAATTTAACCATGTACGATGGGGCAATTATCAGTTGATTACCGGCGGGGGCTATACCTTAGCGGAGCCTTTAAAAATAGCCGTGAATAAGGCGCTCGTTGATGTGGGCGACATTGCGGTTGTGGTTCATGAAACTCCGCTGCTCTCTGCTGCGGCTCCAACTGCTGCCGAAGGTACAGCCGAACCGCATACTGCCGGCGACGAGGGGCAAAATGACTCAGGCATTCCCGGCGTACTCCTGGCATCACGTGATCCCTTTCTGTCTGCTGCGGCCTTTACCTTTGGCGCTTTGAATTACCGGCTGCGCGGCTACGGGCGGGATCAGACTGCGGTTTATATCAACGGGATGCTGATGAATGATCCGGGAAACGGTTTTGCCATCTGGAGCAACTGGGGCGGGCTGAATGATGTGTTGCGCAATCAAACGGCAACATTCGGACTGCAAGCCGCTGATGCGGGTTTCGGGCGCTTAGCGGGTCTTACGCAGATGGATGCCACTGCTGCATCGCAACGGCAGCAAACCCGTATCACTTATTCGCTTTCCAACCGCAATTACCGCCACCGCACCATGCTCACCTATAGTTCGGGGCTGATGCAAAACGGCTGGGCATTCTCCGCTTCGGCATCCAAACGATGGGCTAAGGAGGGTTACTTTCCCGGAACTTTTTACGACAGCCATTCTTTTTTCTTAGCCATCAGTAAAAAAATGAGGGAAAAAAGTTTCCTGCACCTGACTGTCTTTGCAGCGCCCACACATACCGGTAAAAGTACGCCGGCCACAAAGGAGGCAATGGAGCTTGCCGGAACACCCTACTATAATCCAAACTGGGGATACATCAACGGCATGAAAAGAAATGCACGGATCAACAGTAATTTCCAGCCTATGGCTATGTTCAGCTATGACTTCCGTCCTGACCGGAATAGCCATTTCAATATGGCCTTGATGTACCAGCAGGGCTATAGCGGCAGCAGTGCATTGGACTGGTATAATGCGCAGGATCCCCGACCGGATAATTTTAGAAATCTCCCCGGCTTTTATCTGAATAATCCTGCTGGAGCAGACACTGTAGCCGCAGCCATCTTAGAAGAACAACTGCGCAATAATCCCGACCGGATGCAGGTGGACTGGCAACGGCTATATGAAGCCAATCGCATGAACATTGACCCCACGACGGGAATACCCGGAAGCCGCTCGCTTTACGTCATTGGACAGGATCGTACTGATAATAGGAAAGCCGGCTTTTCCGCAGGCTACAACAAATTAGCCGGCGCGTATACCCGCCTCTATGCCGGTGCGACAATATTGTATCAGCAGTCGGAACATTACCGGAAGATGCTGGATGTATTGGGAGGGGATTATTATGTCAACCTGAACCAGTTTGCCGAACGCACTTATGCCGGCAACCCTTCGTTCTATCAAAATGATCTTCGTCATCCGGACGGCATCGTCAGGGTGGGGGATATTTATGCGTATCATTACAAATCCAGTTTTTGGAAATCCTGGTTATGGGGGCAGGTGGCCTGTACATTTCCCGTAGTGGATATCTTTTTTGCCCTGCAACTGAGCTGGGATCAGTTCAGCCGGGAAGGCATTTATCGCAACGGCTTATTTCCCGATGATTCGGAGGGCAGGTCGGCGCAACAAAGTTTTTTCAACAACGCACTGAAAGGAGGCATTACCTATAAGATAGACGGGCGCAATTATCTCTTTGTGAACGGAAGTTATGCTACGGAATCGCCCGCCTTTGATCGTACATTTATTGCTCCGCGTGTGCGCAATGCCATGGTAGAACATCCGGATGCGGAGCGTATGCTGAGTATGGAAGGCGGTTATTTATTAAAAGCGCCCCGCATCAACGGAAGGCTTATGGGGTTTGTAACGGAACGAAAAGATATCACGGACATCAAGCGGTTTTATCATGAAGATTACCGCAGCTTTGTCAACTATGTCATGCGCCATATTGCTACCCGCAATTTAGGCCTCGAAGCTGCGTTGCAGACCGACATCAGTTCCAATATCGGTATTTCATTTGTTGCGGCATGGACGCAATCCTTTTATACTAATCGCCCGGACATCAGCATTTACCGGGATAACGATACCAATACTAAAGCGGAACATTCCGTAGCCTGGTTGAAAAATTATATAGCTGCGCAAGGCCCGCAATCGGCCTATACCTTAGGGCTGAATTACCACTTGCCGCGATATGGATATGCTTATCTGAATGCTGCTTATCTCCACCGGAATTTTGTAGCGGTTAATCCTGCCCGCCGTACTGCCGAAGCGGTTGACCTGATTGAAGCCGGATCGGCGCAATGGCATAAAATTTTAGATCAGGAAATGCTCCCTGCTATTTTTACACTTAATCTTTTTATGGGGAAATCCTTTCCCTTAAATAAAGTGTGGAAATCTTTGTCCTACAGTTCCCTCCTTTATATCAACGTGGGCGTCAACAACCTGCTGAATAATAAGCAACAGGTTACCGCAGGTTATGAACAGCTCCGGTTTGACTATGCCACCCGGAATCCCGACCGTTTTGCCACGAAATATGTTTACGGATACGGTATCAATTATTTTATCAATTTCAGCCTCCGGTTTTGAGCTTCCGAAAGGCATACTATAAATAATCCATGAAAACAAATTACGGAACATTTTTTTATGTCCTTTATTTTTCAAAATTTCGCGGCCTGATAAGGATGTTGAAAATAGCAGGTGAAACAATAGGAGCAGTTGTTTATGATGGAAAAATTTGCAGAAACTGCGTTAAAAGACTTTTCAGGACAGGATGAGGAAAAAGTACCATCAACATGCGGCAGTTATTTTGATATTCTTACTTAATTTTACATACTGAATTATTAAACAACAAATATGGTAGATGTATTAATTGGTCTGCAATGGGGTGATGAAGGGAAAGGGAAGATCGTGGATTACCTCGCTACGCATTACCACATTATCGCAAGATTTCAGGGAGGCCCTAATGCCGGCCATACGCTTTATGTGAACGGGGAAAAAGTGGTATTGCGTACTATTCCTTCCGGAGTATTTCATCCCGACACCCTCAATCTAATTGGCAATGGCGTTGTCATTGATCCTGTTACTTTGAAGGGTGAAATTGAAGGCTTAAAAGCAATTGGTATTGCCTTAGATCAAAACCTGTTTATTGCTCATAAAGCCCATCTTATCCTGCCCTCGCATCGTGCGCTGGATGCGGCTTCGGAACAGGCAAAAGGCACAGATAAGATCGGCTCTACCCTGAAAGGTATCGGTCCCGCATATATGGACAAAACCGGGCGGAATGGTCTCCGGGTAGGCGATATCCTTTCCGGAAACTGGGCAGAAAAATACAATAAGCTGAAAGAAAAACACAGCGAGCTTTTGAAGTTGTATGCCTTTGATGTGGACTGGGCAGAATGGGAAAAAGATTTTTTCGAAGCTATAGATTATCTGAAACAGTTGAATATCGTAAACGGAGAATACTGGCTGAATCATCATTTGCAAAGCGGAAAAAAGGTATTGGCCGAGGGCGCACAGGGCAGTATGCTGGATATTGATTACGGCACCTATCCTTTTGTAACCTCATCCAATACAGTAGCAGCAGGAGTATGCACAGGCCTGGGCGTAGCGCCTTCGCAAATCGGTGAGGTGTATGGTATCACCAAAGCCTATTGTACCCGCGTTGGCAGTGGTCCTTTCCCTTCCGAGCTGCATGATGAAACCGGAGAGCAGTTGCGCGTAGCCGGGCAGGAGTTCGGAGCCGTAACCAAGCGTCCGCGCCGTTGTGGCTGGATTGATTTGGTAGCGCTGCGCTATGCCGTTATGCTGAGCGGTGTTACCCGCCTGATCGTTACTAAGGCAGATGTGTTGGATGCTTTTGATACATTAAAAGCGGCCGTTGCTTATAAAATCAACGGAGTAACGACCGATGAGTTTCCTTTTGAGATCAGCGGCCTGGATATTGTGCCGGAATACCGGTCTTTTCCCGGATGGGAAAAACCCATCAGCAGTTGCACACAGCCGGAGCAGCTTCCTGTGGAGTTTACCGAATACTGCCGTTTCTTAGAGCAATACCTGAAAACCCGTATCCAGTTTGTTTCAAATGGTACCGGAAGAGAACATTTGTTAACCCTTTTTTAGAAAAAAATCCGATCACCCGGAATTATATGGGGTAAAACAACTGCCCAAAGCATTTATTTTCCTGGTGTATTAAAAATTTTATTTTGATTTTGCGGAATAATTACAAGAATTTTTTTGAAAAAAAATTTTTCCGTTTCTAAAAAGTATTGAAATTTACAGCGACAAGCAATCCATAATAATCAACAACAGTTATTGTGCTATGAAATCAAGTACCGATAAAAAAACGACAACAAAGAAAAGCGTACAGGCCACAAAAAAATCCGCTATTAAAAAAACGGTAACGGCAACAGAAGACGATGCATTAGCAGAGGATGATCCTGAAGAGGAGCAACCGGTAAAATCACGTACAACCACAGGAGGGGCAGTCAGCGCCCGGAAAAGCTCTAAGGTTATGGATGATGACGATGATGACGATGATGACGGAAGCGATGACGATGATTTTGACCTGGAAGATGATTTTGACAACGACATTGATCCGGATTTTGAAGAATTCGATCTGCCTAAATCCGGAAAAAGCTCCGGTAAGAAAAAAGGTAAGGCTGATGACGATGATGATTTTGATGATGAGTTCCGCGATCTCGGCATCTTCAATGATAACTTCGATGATGATGACGATGATTTCTAAAAACCGGCATGCTCATGGCATATTCTTATTTTGACACTACCTTTCATCCGGATGAACTTAACCGGATAAAAGCAAAAATGCTGAACTGGTTGAAACCGTTCGGCATTTTTGTTTATCTCGACAATAATCAATACGCCAACGGCCCCAACCGCTACGAAGTACTGGTAGCTGCCGGCGTGAAAAAGCATTTCGGCTGCTTCCCGCCCGGCAGACTACCGCGCTGGTTGTTCGGACATCTGTCCTATGATATGAAAAATACCATAGAAACAGGATTGCACAGCCGGCATGACGAACGTATCGGCTTCCCGGAAAGCTATTGGTTTGAGCCGGAAACAGTACTTTATATCCCTCATGGCAGCTCCTGCTTGTGTATAGAAGGCAAAAACCCTCAGCAAATTTATGAGTCCCTGTTGCTGACCGCTTCATCATTTCAGGGAACACGGCGACAACCGGTAAGCTGGAAATTGCATTTTTCAAAAAAGGAATACTTAGATACCCTGCGAAATATACAGCAGCATATTGTCAACGGAGATTGCTACGAGCTGAATTTTTGCATAGAGGCTTGTTGTACATTTGTGAAAATTGACCCCTTAGATACCTTTGTGCGTTTAAATGCCATCAATCCCGCTCCTTATGCCTGCCTATACCGTAAGGACAACTCCTGGCTGATAGGCGCCAGCCCTGAACGCTTTTTGTTTAAGTCCGCTCATCGTATTTATGCACAACCCATAAAAGGAACAATCGGGCGGGGCTGCGACAAAGCAGAAGATGATCTGTTGAAACAACATTTGTACGAAAGTATAAAAGACCGGGCCGAAAATATTATGATTGTGGATCTGATGCGCAGCGATCTGGCTAAATGTTGCATTCCGGGCAGCATTCAGGCTACGGAACTTTTCGGCCTGTATGCGTTTCCGCAGGTACACCAGATGATCTCGACCATCGAGGGCAGGCTCCGGCCGGATGCCGGTGTGGCTGATATATTGCGCAGTACTTTTCCGATGGGTAGCATGACCGGCGCTCCCAAGATAAAAGTGATGGAACTGATTGAAGAGTATGAAGGTTCCCGCCGTGGTATTTATTCCGGAACCGTAGGCTATATCAATCCCGAGGGGGATTTTGATTTTAATGTGGTCATCCGCAGTCTCATGTATAACAGTCGTACCCGATATCTGGCTTACCAAACCGGAGGTGCCATCACTTATGACAGCATTCCCGAACAGGAATGGGAAGAAGTGCGTTTAAAAGCCAAAGCAATGGAGGCGGTGTTTGCCGTTAGATAATGCCTGTTCATTCAAAATGCAAAAGGCAAAATTGTTTACAACATTTGGAAAGCCCGAAGTACGAACGGCAACGAACTTTTCAAAAAACTACAAGACGAAATTTGGGCGTTTAGAACGAAATTCAATAAGACCCGTTGTCGGCTTTTTGCATTTTGGGATAAGACCGACAAAGCAGATATCGTTGTTGTTTCCACTCACGGACTGGTTAAAAAAACGGATAAAATTCTCTTACCGCTCCCGCACTATTTCCCACAAAGCCACACCTACACTCACAGCTATATTGAGGGAATGCTTGGCGCCCCATTGCGGTATTTCAATACAGGCATCACAAAAAGCCAGGGCGGCATCGCTGACTCCGCTTGCTTCATTTCCGAAAATCAGTACGGTTTTGTTTTTCGTATCAATAGAAAAATTCCGGAGCGGAATGCTGTGATGGGTTTGTTCCAATGCATAGATATTACAGCCTTCCGCTTTGAGTTGCTGCAATAAGCCAATCGTATCTTTTTCATACTGCCAGGTCACGCTTTCCGTAGCGCCCAATGCCGTTTTATGAATATCCCGGTGCGGCGGCGGCGGCGTATAGCCGCAAAGGTAAATACCGCTTATATTAAACGCATCGGCAGTGCGGAATACTGAGCCTACATTATGCATGCTGCGTACATCCTCCAGCAGCAGCCATATCGGAAAATGAGCAGCAGCTTTATGATCATCCGGACTGCGCCGGTTAAGCTCGTCCATTGATTTTTTAGGGAAACGGGAATTTGTCATGAGACTGCAAAGAAACGAAATTGCTAAGCTGCACAATGGTTAATATCGTATTTTTGTGCTTCAAATTCTTCTTTTTAATACCGCATCATAATCACAGCAATGGCAGCGCATACTTTTTTCTCCGCTCATGATCCGGCTCAATGGGAACAGCAGGAAACGGACATTCTTGAAGAACGCATGTTTAATCTCATCGTATGGAATGATGAGGTCAATACCTTTGACTGGGTTATAGAAAGCCTTATAGATATTTGCCATCATACTAATGAGCAGGCGGAACAATGTGCGCTGCTGATTCATTTTAAAGGAAAATATGCTGTAAAAAAAGGCAGCTTCAGCAATCTGAAACGGATGTGCGAAGCGCTGACCGACCGGGGTATCAGCGCTACCGTAGATTAAATCCGAAGGATTAAAATAATAATACCCCTCTGTGAAACAGAGGGAATTAAAAAAGGCAGGGTTTGAAAATAACTCTTTCAAACCCTCTTGTTATTATGAAAAGCTCAGGATCTAAGCCTTGCTTTCGGCGAAATATTTATGGAAATAAGGGATCGTTTCAATACCCTTATAATAATTGGCCACATCATATTTTTCATTAGGAGAATGGATATTGTCATTATCCAATCCGAAGCCCATCAGCACGGTTTTAAGTCCCAGCACACTTTCAAACAAAGCTACGATAGGAATGCTGCCTCCGCCGCGTGTAGGTATAGGATCCTTGCCAAAGGTCGCCTTGATCGCTTTTGCAGCCGCCTGGTAAGCCGGAGAATCTGTTGGCGTAACCACAGGCTCGCCGCCATGATGATGCCGTACTTTTACCGTTACACCTTCCGGTGCAATGCTTTCAAAATGGGCTTTAAACAGATTTTCAATTTCGGTAGAATGCTGATTGGGCACTAACCGCATGGATATTTTTGCGTATGCTTTGGAGGGCAATACCGTTTTGGCGCCTTCGCCGGTGTAGCCGCCCCAGATACCGTTTACATCTAATGTAGGTCTTATGCCGGTGCGCTCTAATGTGGTATATCCCTTTTCTCCCCAGACTTCTTTGACGTCTAAGTCTTTTTTGTATTCCTCCAGGTCAAAGGGCGCCTGGTTCAACGCTTCTCTTTCTTCAGCATTCAGCTCTAACACCTTATCATAAAACCCGGGAATGGTGATATGATTGTTTTCGTCGTGCAGCGATGCAATCATTTTACACAACTGATTAACGGGATTGGCTACCGCTCCGCCATACACGCCGCTGTGCAGATCGCGGTTCGGGCCGGTAACTTCCACTTCCATATACGTTAGTCCGCGGAGGCCGCTTTCAATGGAAGGATGTTCCATGCTGATCATCGAGGTATCGGAAATCAATACGATATCGGCTTTCAGTTTTTCTTTGTTGGATTCCAAAAATTTCCCCAGGTTATCGGAGCCTACTTCTTCTTCTCCTTCAATCATCATCTTAACGTTACAGGGCAGCGAATCCGTTTTGACCATAACTTCCAGCGCTTTGATGTGCATATACATCTGACCTTTATCATCACAGGCGCCGCGTGCAAATATTTTGCCGTCTTTAATGACCGGTTCAAACGGAGGGCTGTCCCAAAGATTAAGTGGATCAGGCGGCTGCACATCATAGTGACCATACACCAATACGGTAGGGAGCGCAGGGTCTTTTATTTTTTCGCCATAAACGACAGGATGCCCGGCCGTAGGGCATACTTCCGCCTTGTCGCAACCTGCCCTCACCATAGCTTCCTTTACCGCTTCGGCGCAACGGGCTACATCTTCTTTGTATTTACTGTCGGCGCTCACGGAAGGAATGCGTAATAATTCCAGCAGTTCATCTAAGAAGCGTTGTTTGTTTTCGGCTAAATATTCATTCCAGACTTGCATAGTATGTTGATTTTTTTGAGTAACAAAAGTATTGAAATTTGGGGAAAACCGGCAAGATTCCCATTTCTTGCTGGTCATAAGACTAACAAGGGCGAAAACCCCGACATCAGGAGCAATCGGTGCGCGAGCCATCGAAAACCAGCGGAGCAATTGGTTTTCGACCGCCTTTTTTGTTTCTTTTTTGGCGGAGCAAGCAAGAAAAGAAAGCAATCAGTCATTGACATCACCTGTTCCGTCCATGCGGAATATTTTTTGACGAACCAAATGGATAACTTGAAATGACGAGCATTGTGCACAGTATAAGTAATGGTATTGCTTTTGGTGTTTTCACCAACAACAATACCGTGTATTGCAAACGGCTATTTGGCTTACTTTTGCGGAAAAATATCCGCTTTGAATAATCTTACAGGAAAAAATAAAGCCGTAGCTTACTGGTTGCTGACCGGTGTGGGAATGATTATCATTCAAATCCTGCTGGGAGGCATCACACGTCTTACCGGGTCGGGTTTGTCTATTACGGAATGGAAACCCATTATGGGTGCATGGCCGCCCGTCCATGACGGCACCTTGCAGGAAGCCTTTGAAAAATATCAGCAGATAGCACAGTATAAATATGTCAACAACCATTTTACCATTGATGATTTTAAGTTTATTTTTTTCTGGGAATGGTTTCACCGGCTGTGGGCACGTCTCTTAGGTGTGGTCTTTGCCATTCCTTTTGTTTATTTTTTAATAAAAAAATATTTCAGCAGGGATATGATCATACCGTTGGTCATACTGTTCATCCTTGGAGGCATACAGGGTCTGATCGGCTGGATCATGGTCAGCAGCGGTCTGAATGATACCAATCTTTATGTGGATCATTTCAAATTAGCCATTCATTTTATTTCGGCATTGGTATTACTGTGCTATACCCTTTGGTTTGCACTCAAACTGCTGATACCACAGCGCCAGATCATCATACATCCTGCCTTGCATCGCTTCCTGATTTTTACTATTATACTGCTGACGGTTCAGTTGATATACGGCGCATTCATGGCCGGTTTGAAGGCTGCTATGGCAGCGCCTACCTGGCCGGATATCAACGGCGATATGATACCGCCCGGTCTGTTGCAAAACAACTGGTTCAGCTATCCGATTAATGTTCATTTTGTACACCGCAGCCTGGCTTACTTGTTGTTTATTGTAGTCATTGCCGGATATGTAAAAATGCGTAAAGCGGCGAAACAGGCTCAGGTTACGACATTAGGAAAATCAGCGCTCTGGGCGCTTTGCTTAGTGATTGCACAGGTCGTGCTGGGTATTGTTACCGTATTGTCCGCACCGCAAATTGTACCCGGCCATTTCGGGCTTTTTGAAATGCTTGCCGAGTTGCATCAGTTAGTAGCCATGTCGCTGTTGATGGTATGGATTGTTTCAATCTTTCTCGTAAGGAAAAGCCGGTGATTAATGGGGGAAACGGTGGTATAAATTCATGCCGTTCCCGGTTTACTGAAATTAGTAAGGGTAAATGTTGCCTCATGGATTTCTCCGTAAAATCCATGAGGCATATCTGTTTTACCTTGTTGCGGAATCTGAAAAGAGGAATGCAAAGGATTTTGCTTTCGTCATTAAAATGTAAAATTTAATTATGGATTTTACAGGAGGATTTTTAAATTTGTTTCAATTTAACAGTATGTCTAAGAAAAATACAGTGGTCATTGTTATTTTATTACTGACCACATTGATGATTTGCTGCCGTCCTGATGATCCTGCGGTAGAGCCGGAAGACCCGCAGGACCCGCAGGTTTCGGTAGATTTGGACAAAGTGCCTTATGCTCAGCTTTCCGACTATCATTTTTTTGTGGATGATATCCGCAATCAGCAACCCAATTCCGGGGTATTACCCTATAAGCCGATCAGCGCGCTGTTTTCGGACTATGCTTCTAAAAAACGTTTTGTATGGATGCCGGAAGGCAAAAAAGCCAGCTATAACGGAGACGGAAAGGTGCTGGAATTTCCGGAAGGCGCCGTATTGATCAAGACATTTTATTATGATCATGTACAACCTGACAATACCAGCCGCCTGATTGAAACGAGAGTAATGATCCGTAAAGACAATAAATGGATTTTTGCAGAGTATGTGTGGAATGAGGATCAGACAGATGCACACCTTGATATGGCGGGAAGCTATACCGATATCAACTGGCAAAAAGAATCGGGAGAACTTATTCCCATCCACTACCGGATACCCTCGGAAACGGAATGCTTTACCTGCCATAAAAGCAATGAACAACCCATTCCTATCGGGCCTAAACCTCAGAACCTAAACAATCCGTATCCATTCGAAGAGGGTACTAAAAATCAGCTACAGCGCTGGATCGAAGTGGGCTATCTCGAAGATAATCTCCCCCAAAACATTGTTTCTACTATTGATTATTATGATGCTACCCAACCCTTAGATTTGCGTATCCGTTCTTATGTAGATATTAACTGTGCGCATTGTCATCAGGAAGGCAGTCATTGTGATTACCGCCCTTTGCGATTAGCGTTTTCCGAAACCGGTAATCCGGATAATCTTGGTGTATGTGTTCCACCGGATGAAAATATAGGCAGCCAGTTGAAATACATTATCCTGCCGCAAAGACCCGAACGTTCCGTGATGTACTATCGCCTGATGTCCACCGATGAAAATGTACGGATGCCCCTTTTGGGCAGGAGTGTTGTGCATGAGGAGGGTGTTGCCCTGCTGGAAGAATGGATCAATACGCTGGAACCCTGTAATTAAATAGCACCACTAAAATATTTTTTAAAAGAAAAGACAGACAATAGAAATCGTACAACATCATACCCGGACACAAAAAGCAGTAATGCCGTATTGCGAGCCTTTTATCATTCCTGACTTTTGCATTTTTACCTTTTTACTTTTGACTTAACACTAATAAATATTTCCAAATGAAACAATGCTACTTATTATTGGCCACCGTTCTTATGAGCCTGTTGGTATCTGCGCAAAATAGCTGCGAGTCTGCATTAGCGGTAACTGCCGGAACTTATACCGTTCCGGGAATTGACGGAACGCCGCCTCCGACGATTTGTGCGGGAAACACTGATCCGGTTACCCATGCCGAATGGTATATTTATACGCCTGGTCAGGATTGTATGGTGACAATTACTACCGACCTTCAGGAAAACCTTGGCGGTGATACCGAGTTCGGAGTGCTTACCGGAAGCTGCGGTAACCTGACCTGCCTGCTTGGCGTTGATGACGGCGGGGTCTTGGGCTCCGGATTTTTAGCCTCAGCTACTTTTGAAGCAACTGCCGGAACAACTTATTATATTGCCTTTGACAATAAATGGAACAGCGGCGGGTTTATTTTTCAGCTTACGGAACAGGCTATTATTCCACCCGGTACGCCACCGGTAACCTTTACCGATGTACCCATTTCTACAAACACGGGTGACATGAGATACTGCATTGTGGATGCCAATGGCGATTATTTGGATGATATCGTGATGGTCAATACGGATAATATTCATTTCCTTTACCAGCAGCCCAACGGTGCTCCATTCACCGAAGCAGTTGTTCCGGCAACCATTACCAATACGCCCAGCTGGAGTATCGCCGCCGGTGATCTGGACAGAAACGGTTATAACGACTTTGTATTCGGAGGAGGTTCCGGCCCTTCCTTTATGATCGCTAATGATGACGGAACAGCTTATTCGGAAATTACTGATGAGCATTATATTTTCTGCCAGCGTACCAATTTTATTGATATTAATAATGACGGCAACTTAGATATCTTTGTTTGTCACGATGTGGATAGCAATGTTTATTTCCTGGGAAATGGAAGTAATAATGCGCTGGAATATCATAAAGGCGGATTAGGCAATCATCCGCAGGGCGGCAACTATGGCTCCGTATGGGTGGACTATGATAATGACGGCGATCCCGACCTGTTCATCGCTAAATGTCGTGGCGGACAAACTACAGCTAATATTGATGAGCTGCATCGCAACGAGGGCAATGGTCTCTTTACGGATGTATCGGTGATGTCCAATATGGCAGACCCGATTCAGACCTGGTCTTCTGCCTGGAACGATTTCGATAACGACGGTGATATGGACGTGCTGGTGGGCGCCAGCTCTGATGCTAATGGTATGCACAAGCTGATGCGCAATAACGGCGACGGTACCTTTACCGATGTTACTGCAGGCAGCGGATGGGATGAAAATTCCAGCCTGAATATCGAATACCTGACTTATGACTTCGACAATGACGGCTTTGCCGATGTGCTGGATGGCGGGCATCATATCATGCGCAATAACGGGGATATGACCTTTACGCCTTTCTCCGTTCCGTTCATCCCCGGCCCTTGTGGCGATTTGAATAATGACGGATTTATTGACGTGCAAAACGGCAGCGATATTTATTACAGCAACGGCAACAGCAATCACTGGTTGAAACTGACTTTAGAAGGGACGGTCAGCAATATAAACGGTATTGGTGCAAGAGTGGAAATATACGGCAGTTGGGGTAAGCAGATTCGCGATGTACGCAGCGGCGAAGGCTTCCGCTTTATGCACTCCCTGAATGTGCATTTCGGTATCGGTGAAGCTACCATTATTGATTCTGTTTATATTAAATGGCCGTCAGGTGCCATTGACTATATCTATACGCCGGAAATTGACCAGGTGTTGCATGTGGTGGAAGGGTCGCATCCTTATCCGAGCGGTATTCAATCCATCAGCGGAGCCGATATCAATATTTACCCTAATCCCGCATCCGGCCATTTGTACCTGGAGCATGATGCAGCGCTACAGTTGAAAATTGCCCGCATCTATGCGCTTAATGGAAAATTAATACAACATCAGAAGCTGAATGGTGATGTTATTGACATTCATGACTTGCCGGCAGGAAGTTATCTGCTGAAACTCGAAGATGCAAAACAGAAAACATACCAGTTTCATTTTGTGAAAATACAATAAGATAACTGTGGTATATTAAGGCAAATGTCAAAGCAGCAAATGATATGACGATCAATTAAAAGGGTGGGGTAATACTAATACCTATACCTGACAAGCCAGCCCCGATTTGTTTATATACTGCGTACCGGATAAAAATGTGTAAAACGCTCGTCATTTCGAGTGAGGTACGAGCGAGAAATCTCCTGAAGGTAGCGGCGGTTTTCTATTGAGGAGATTTCTCCGCTGCGCTGCGAACTGACGCCAGTGAGCGGGAACAAAGCCCTTTCAAACACAAAATAAGATAAGCCATTTCCATTGCACTTTTTTATGCGGAGGAAAGTATAATAAAAATGAAAAGCCCGCAAATAACGGTTTGCGGGCTTTGTTTTGCGGGAGAGGCAATATAAACATAACCGGGTGTTGCTTTTTTATCATTCCCTTAAAATAAACCGGCCTAACTTTATCGAAAATTCATCCGGCAGTTCATCTACACCGATTTTTTACTCAACCGGACTGCCCTGTAAAATTCTTCTTTTATGTCTGATTATCTGAGTTCCTGTAATCCTTTTAATGATGAACTCATCCGTCAATATCCTGTGGACGATAAAGACCTCGTCCTCGAAAAATTAACCCGCTCAAAAGCTGCTTTTGAAAAATGGAGCCATACATCGCCCCGGCAGCGGGCGGCTTACCTGAAAGCGCTTTCCGATTATTTACTGAAAAACAAACACCGCCTGGCAGAAATCGCTACTGTAGAAATGGGTAAACCCATAGCGCAAAGCCTGGCAGAATTGGAAAAGAGCGCCGGCGCATTAAAATATTATTCGGAAAATGGTCCGCGCTTTTTAGAAGAAGAAATGGTGGAAACCGAAGCGCAGAAAGCTTATGTTACCTTTCAGCCTTTAGGTACAATTTTGGCTATCATGCCCTGGAATTTTCCTTACTGGCAGGTATTCCGGGCTATGGGGCCGGTACTGATGGCCGGTAATACACTTTTACTCAAACACGCATCTAATGTAACCGGTTGCGCCTTGGCCATAGAAAAAGCTATGGACGAAGCAGGCATCCCGGATTTTGTTTTTCAAACCTTAGTAATACCTTCTGCAGATGTAGCATCGGTTATTGCTGATCCGGCAGTGAAAGCGGTTACGTTCACCGGTAGCACCTCGGCAGGCGCACAAGTAGCCGCAACTGCTGCAGGTCATCTTAAAAAACAGGTGCTGGAGCTGGGCGGTAGCGATGCTTATATTATCCTGGAAGATGCAGATATGGCTAAAGCGGTGGAACTGTGCGTGCAGTCCAGGCTGAATAACAGCGGACAGAGCTGTATCAATGCAAAACGTTTTGTAGTGGTACAATCGCAGCTCAATACCTTCGCTTCGCAAATGGCAAAACAGATGCAACAGCGTAAAATGGGCGATCCCTTAGATGCTGCCACGCAAATCGGCCCGATGGCCAGAAAAGATTTGAGAGCAGAGCTGCACCGGCAGGTTGTAAAGAGTATAGAAATGGGTGCAAAGGCTATTTGCGGCGGGTTTATTCCCAAAGGTGCGGGCGCATTTTATCCCCCTACCGTGCTTATCGGCGTTACAAAAGGCATGCCTGCTTATGAAGAAGAATTATTTGGCCCGGTAGCTGCTATTATAGAAGCGAAAGACGAAGCTGGTGCGATTGCTATTGCCAACGATTCCGCTTTCGGATTGGGTGGTGCGGTATTCTCCCGCGATACGGAACATGCCGAAAAAATTGCGGCAACACAAATACAGGCCGGCAGCGTTTTCGTAAATGATTATGTGCGTTCTGATGCACGACTTCCTTTTGGCGGTATAAAACAAAGCGGCTATGGTCGGGAATTAGGCTATTATGCTATCCGGGAATTTGTAAATATTAAAACCATTAGTGTGCAATAGCTTTATTAATGCAAAGTTCAATCCCGAATGATCGGGACAAGAAGTAATAATTCAAAAATGCACAAGTCATCTGTGAAGCAGCGATACATTTAGATTCAAAGCATAAACGCTCTGAGGCACATGCGGAAAATGATTCCAATGCAGCAACAGCGGGCATTTATTCCTGCAATGTTTTTACGCCACGAAGTATCCTACTCCAGCGAATACCATTTTTACCATAGCTCAGCCATACAAAGGAGGCCTTACCTACGATATGGTCTTCAGGAACAAAACCGAAATAACGGGAGTCGAGCGAATTATGGCGGTTATCTCCCATCATCCAGTAGTAATCCATCGCGAAGGTATATTGATTCGTAACCCTGCCGTTGATTACAAATTGTCCGCCCCGGTCTTCAAATTTGTTACCTTCATAAATTTCGATAATGCGGCGGTACAGCGCAATGTTTTCCGGCGTCAGCGTAACAGTGGTGCCTTTTTTCGGAATAACTACAGGTCCGTAATTATCCTGGTTCCAGTGATAATGCAGCGTATCATAAGGGTAGGTCCATTCGGCAGGCACACCGCTCACTCCTTTGGGCTTGGAAACATAGGGTATCACCTGGGTAACGCCATTGAATTGCTTCACCTGATCTGCGGCCTGCTGTTCCATTTCATATACCAATCCTTCCGGCAAGCGGTTGTGGAGCATCACTCCGCCGTTATCATCAGAAAATTCATTCCCGATATAGAAATTCGGATTAGTGGTTTGCACTAAATATTCAGTTCGCTGATGCGGAAAAACAGGAGCCGGTTTACCATTTACCCATAAAGCACCATCCTTTACCTCCAACTGGTCACCGGGTATGCCCACACAGCGTTTAATGTAATTTTCCTTTTTATCCACCGGCCGGGTAACAATCTCATGCTGTGCCCGGACGGTTTCTCTACCCAATGCACGCACCTGCTGATAATAGTCGTTGGCCGGCATATCCAGCATAGCCGTATCGTTATTGGGGAAATTAAACACCACCACATCATAACGTTCCACATCCCCAAAACCGGGCAGGCGCCTGTACTTCCAGTGTACGGCTTCGGAATAGGATTTACCGCCGAATAATGGCATGGTATTATGCACTAAAGGCACCGCCAGGGGGGTCATCGGCAAACGCGGCCCATAAGCTAATTTGCTGACAAAAAGATAATCATTCACCAACATCGTGCCTTCCATAGACTCGGAAGGAATGGTATAAGCTTCAATAAAAAAAGTACGGATCAAAGTAGCGGCAATGATCGCAAATAATGCGGCATCCAACCACTCTCTCCAGGCCGGTTTCTTTTTCTTATTTTCTTTTTTCTTCCTCCAGAAAGCTAAACGCATTTTATAAACAGGTTAAAATGAACAGATGGTACGGTTGCGAAAGTAACAAGTAATCACGGTTATTTTGCTTTTACAAATTAAAAATAGAGCATTTGTCCTATTGCTCGGCGAACAGCCGAAATGCTTCGGTCAGGGATTCAGGCTGTTGATTATATTACTGCTAAGTCAAGAAGATATTCTCTGTATGTTCAAGACTTTGTTATATTGATTATCAGATTTTTATTGTTTTGCATTTTGCATTTTGACTTTTGACTTAACACTACATCTCTCAAGATGTGTTTATCTTTTAATCTTCCCTTTTGTCCATAACAACAAATTACTTTCCGGTACTTCAAAGCTCAAAAATCCGTATTCAGGATACCGGAATATAGGCTCATTAGTGGTTTGGTGATACATTCTGCTGCTGTGCATCCGAAGCTTCGCCGGCAGCCCGGATGATTTGCAGCAGGCTGTTTTCTTCTTTTTGCTGAAAATTAATATCCACATGCATTAAAGTATAATCCTCCTTTACAGCGCCTCCGTACAGTACAATATTTGTCGGCAGGTTTTTCATTTTTCCCGAAGGAGCAAAAACCCGAAAGCGGGATTCGAATAAGGGCGACAATGCATTCAGGTCAATAAAAACACCCATGGGGTTCCGGCTGATTTCAGCAGGAATATCGGCACGACCCGCCCCCGGCCCGGAAAAGAAATACCCTATGTTTTGCTCTTTGGCGGTGAGCACGGCATAGCCGTCCCGTACAGCCAGAAGCGCCGGAGTACCTTCTATGCTAAAAAGATTTTCATCTTTCCCGGTTAATACTTTTTCATTGATAAAAGTCTGCAATAATTTATCCATAGCCTGCCGGTCTGCTACCTTGAAAGCCAGCATCCAGTTGGCCGAAGTTTCGTTACGGCTAAAGGTATCGGTATGTCCGTTAAAGCTGAAAGTATCCATCTTTACCGAACGGGTCACATCGGAAGCGCTAAAGAAAAAATCGCCGGTGAAGCAATGGAGTATGCCGTCAATAGTCAGTCCCTGATCTTCTAACTCATCATTGATGATGGTGGTGGTACCCATAGTATCCAGCATGGATTTAATGCCCTGCGGATTGATATGATAACTGAGCACAGCAGCGGCCTTTCCCGGCGGCATTCTTTTAGCCAAATCATCTGTAAAATTTTCCGAGATCATTTGCTTCATGATACCAAGCATAGCCGGGTTGGTATAGTATTTTATGTCGCCGCTGATTTTTCCTTTTTCAAAATTAATACCACCGGTCATATAGGCATCGCGGGTAAGGCTGGCATGACCTGTAAGGGCGGCTACCATCCCCATGGAATTTTGCGGCAGACTTTGGGAAAGTCGTTCATAATTGACCCAGATACCGATATCAAAATTATCTTTCTGAAGCAATTGAAATTTTTCATTGCCGGATATAGCATCCTTTTCGTCAATATGCAATGTAGCATCCAGCGTTTCACTGAGGATGGCCGATGTATTGTTTTCTTCAAGCCCGTAGCTGTTTGGCGTAAATACTAATACAGCGGTTTTACTATTCCATCCGGCTATCATATTACCCTGAAGGGGAGCAGTATGAAACCCTTTTTCACTGCTTTCGTGAAAGCCCGGATATTTACTTTTCAAAAACGCTACCCATTCTCTCTGGTTGGTAAGCGGTACAATGGCAACAAACTTCACTTTAACGCTCAGGCGCTGATCCGGCAGGGCATAAACATAGAAATTATCCATCAGGTCTATGCCTGTTTTTTTAACATCATCCGACTTGAAATTTTTGAATAAATCACCGCTAAACAACACCTCCCAGGCTATTTTTTTTCCTAATTTACTGCCATTCAGGGTCATCACGGCGATAGCATCAGCAGGGATATATTTTTTCCGGTCAGAAGCAGGGCTACAGGCGCTGAGTAGCACCATACAGCTTCCCAGGATGCATACCATCAGATTGCGACAAAATGATTTCATAAGCTTGTGCATTTATTTTTACAGGAGCAGGAAAGTACAAAAATAATAAAGCCTTGTGTATATAACAGCAAGGCTTCAAAAAATCGGTATGAATCAAACATTCCCTATGATTAAAAAGGCAGATCATCATCCTGTTTCGGAGCAGACTGACCCGATGCAGGCGGTGCCTGGGGAGCGGCATAATTAGGTTGAGGGCCGGGCACCTGGTTGGCGGCTGCATGGTCAGCAGACTCTACGCGCCAGGCATTCAGATTGGTAATATACCGTACTTGTCCGTCGCGCTCCCAGCGGTTGCCCCGGATATTAAAATTAACCCTGAGCATTTCGCCTTCACTGAATTTATCAATAACCGAGCAGTTATTATTAACCAACTGAAAGGAAGCATAATTGGTAAATACCATTCCGCTGGGGCTTTCTTCGGTAAGCTCTAATACAAATTCTCTTTTTGAAAAATTTTCTTTGATTTGCTGAGTGGGAAACTTGGTATGCAGTCTTCCTGTTACTTCTAATGCCATAAAAAAACAAATAAAATGTGTGATAAAAATGAAGCTACGAAGATAATTAAAATCTTTCAGGATATAAACAGGAGAAAATACCTTTTCCGGGAATCCGGAATTATTGATTATAAATTATGGCAGTTAGCGGTACCGGATTAATGGGAAACTACTTTAAGCCCGATGACGGAAGCAATGAGCGTAAAGATGAAAAATATGCGCCAGAAATGCACCGGTTCTTTAAAGAATAAAATGCCTGTCAATACGGTCCCTACCGCACCTATGCCGGTCCATACGGCATAGCCGGTACCCAAAGGAAGCGCCTGAGTGCCGCTGGTAGCTTTATACAGCAACAACATGCTTGCGGCGAGGGTCAGTAAAAAGCCTGCAATCCAGCCGGTGAAAGCACGCCCCGAAGACTGGTGGGCAAAATTCAGGCAGGTGGTGAAGCCTACTTCAAACAAGCCTGCAATGATTAAAATGAGCCAGTTCATAACAATAATTTTTTGCTCGCCAAAGATAGCAATATACCTAATTGTTAATTCAAAAATAAAAAGCCAGGAACCGGGTATCCATCCCGTTCTTCAACTATAAACGTGGACACATGGATACCTTTATTTGGATATGCAGCGTTTACTTTTGCTTCTGTTAATAACAAAGCATTTTCAGTATCTTCATCATCATCAGTTATTTCAGCCCAAACTAATAACTTACCCCCGGATAAATCAAAGGCCAATTTCAATAGTTATTGCTTAGCATTTCCAAGTTCCACAAGGTACGCTCGCAGCATTTCACTTATCATCATCTTAGCATATAAGAAGATTGCTCTCCCACCGCTTGATTTTTGCTAAAAAGTGCAGCATATAAGGCTTTTATTTCCTCACTTACTGTGTCGGTTTGCAAAAGCAGCGTATCCGTATTATTGTAGTTGTTACCTCCTCTCTAAGCTGATCAAAGCAGGCATCAATACTTTCTTTTTCAGTGTCCTGCAGATTCATCTTTATAGTGGATAAAATCACAGGAAGGAATTTAATGTTATGAAAACTAATCTTTATTTAATTTACACTGCATATATTGCGACTAGGCACTTCATTTTTACATTAATCAAGGAAAATCACTATTCTTTTTCCCTCTGAATAATGCCTAAGCTCTTACCGGCTCCGGCAGTTTCAATTTTGTACAACATCAGCCGGGCAATATTAGCCGCTCTGGCTTTAGCAGTCCGGGCATTTTCTCCTTCGAATAAAATATCTACCGTGTCGTTAAAAAGCCGGATCCATTCCGAAAATTCCTTTTCCGTCATCGCAGTAAGCCGGCTGATCTCAATATGTTTGAGCATAGGATTGCCGGAATAAGAATGCTCATCCAGCAAAACACTTGCCCAAAACGAATACATTTTGGGCAAGTGTTCCTCCCAGTTTACCTTAACGACATCGTCAAAAATATAACCGATAACCGGGCTTTGCTTTACGGCATCGTAAAAGGTATTGACCAATAATTCTACATCTTTTCTCGTGCTAATATCTGTCTTCATATCAATCCCCCCTGCGTTGCAGGGGGCCATTATTATTTTAATCCTTCGGATTTACCCCCGTGTTGCAGGGGGTAATTATCATTATCATCCTTCGGATTTACCCCCTGTGATGCAGAGGGTTATTATTATTTTAATCCTTCGGGTTCTCCCCTGCGTTGCAGGGGGCCATTATTATTTTAATCCTTCGGATTTACCCCCGTGTTGCAGGGGGTAATTATCATTATCATCCTTCGGATTTACCCCCTGTGATGCAGAGGGTTATTATTATTTTAATCCTTCGGGTTCTCCCCTGCGTTGCAGGGGGCCATTATTATTTTAATCCTTCGGATTTACCCCCGTGTTGCAGGGGGTAATTATCATTATCATCCTTCGGATTTACCCCCTGTGATGCAGAGGGTTATTATTATTTTAATCCTTCGGGTTCTCCCCCGTGTTGCAGGGGGTTATTATCATTATCATCCTTCGGATTTACCCCCTGTGATGCAGAGGGTTATTATTATTTTAATCCTTCGGGTTCTCCCTTGCGTTGCAGGAGGCTATTATTATTTTAATCCTTCGGATTTCTCCCCGTGTTGCAGGGGGTTATTTATTATTTTAATCCTTCGGATTCCGAAACAATAATTTTTTTCATTTCACATAAAAGGTAGAAGAAAACGAAGATTACAGCGTAATAGAAATCACCTTCTTTGTCCCTTTGTATGCTTTGCATTCTTAGTGGGCAACAACTGACTCATTTAGCCTTCGTCCATATAAGCCTCCATAGGCTCACAGGTACAGATCAGATTCCGGTCGCCGTATGTATTATTAACTCTTGCTACAGAAGGCCAGAATTTATTTTGCTTTACATAAGGCAATGGAAAAGCCGCCTGCTCCCGGGAATACGCATGATTCCATTCGTTGGCCACAACCATCAACTGGGTATGCGGCGCATGCTTCAGCGGGTTATCCTTTTGATCTGACCGGCCTTCTTCAATAGCACGAATTTCTTCCCGTATAGACAATAATGCATCGCAGAAACGATCCAGCTCGCCTTTATCTTCACTTTCCGTAGGCTCAATCATGATAGTGCCCGGTACAGGGAAGCTCATTGTAGGCGCATGGAAGCCGTAATCCATCAGGCGTTTGGCCACATCTTCAGCCTCTATTCCCGCAGTTTTTTTGAATGGCCTCAGGTCAACAATAAATTCATGTGCACAGGTACCCTGAGAACCGGAATACAGAATTTCATAACTGCCCTCTAAACGGGCTTTCATATAATTAGCATTTAAAATAGCATATTCCGTAGCCTGCTTCAGTCCTTCGGCGCCCAGCATCCGGATGTAAGCATAGGATATCAGCAGAATGGAGGCCGAACCGAATGGCGCCGCACTCACTGCTGCATCCTTGCGCGACAAAAGCGCATGACCGGGAAGAAAAGGCGCCAGATGTGCCGCAACACATATTGGACCAACACCGGGTCCGCCGCCGCCATGCGGAATGGCAAAGGTCTTATGCAGGTTAAGATGACAAACATCAGCGCCAATCACACCAGGAGCGGTAAAGCCTACCTGGGCATTCATATTGGCGCCGTCCATATAAACCTGACCACCGTGCTGATGCACAACAGCCGTGATCTCTTTGATGCTTTCTTCAAAAATTCCGTATGTGGAAGGATAGGTGATCATAATACCGGCAAGATTTTCGGCATATGCCGCCGCTTTTTCCCGAAGATCATCCACATCCACATAACCGTTTTCCAAAGCTTTAATCACGACAACCTTATAGCCCGCCATCACAGCAGAAGCAGGATTGGTACCATGTGCGGAAATCGGAATCAGGATAATATTGCGATGTGCCTCACCGCGACTTTCATGATAGGAACGGATGGCCAGCAGTCCGGCATATTCGCCCGAAGCGCCGCTATTAGGCTGTAGGCTACAGGCAGAAAAGCCGGTAATTGCACAAAGGTATTTTTCCAGATCATGCACAATCTCCAAATAGCCCTGAGTTTGCTGCTCCGGTGCAAAAGGATGTATCCGGCTCCAGTGGCTCCAGCTCAGCGGAATCATTTCCGAAGCGGCATTCAGCTTCATGGTACAACTGCCGAGTGAAATCATACTGGTATTTAAGCTCAGGTCTTTTTGCTCCAGTGATTTGATATAACGCATCATCAGTGTTTCGCTGTGATAGCTGTTGAACGTGGGATGGGTCATAAATTCAGAAGTCCGGCGAAGCGTTGCGGGTATATTGTTCAGCAATTCTTCTTCCTGGATATCGAATGCTACAGAGCCTTCCACTAAATTCACGACATTGATGATATCGGAAAGGTCTTCATAAGCAGTAGTTTCATCTATAGCAATGCCTATTTTACCATCATCAAAATAGCGGAAATTAATCTTAGCCGCTTCCGCTTTTTTCCGTACGGCATCAATATCTTTTACCTGCAGGGTAAGGGTATCGAAGAAAGATTCCGAAACCAACTGATGTCCGGCTTCCTGTAATGCGCGGGCCAGCGACTGCGTAAGTGCATGCACCCGGAGCGCAATGTTTTTCAGGCCGTCCGGACCGTGATACACGGCATACATCGCTGCCATGTTGGCCAGCAGCGCCTGTGCCGTACAAATATTGGAAGTCGCTTTTTCGCGTTTGATATGCTGCTCACGGGTTTGCAACGCCATGCGCAAAGCCCGGTTATTCCGGGCATCCACACTCACGCCGATAATTCTGCCCGGCAGATGTCGTTTAAATTCTTCTTTAGTGGTAAAAAATGCGGCATGAGGTCCTCCGAAACCAAGAGGAACGCCGAAACGCTGCGCCGATCCGAAGGCGGCATCAGCGCCCAATTCTCCCGGAGGGGTGAGCAGGGTTAATGCCAGCAGGTCGGTAGCCATAGCCACATATCCGCCGTTTTCATGCACCGATGCTATAAATTCGGTATAATCTTCTACGGAGCCATTGTCGTTAGGGTATTGCACTAATGCGCCGAAATAACTTGAATCCATATCCGCTTTGCGGTAATCACCGAAAACAAGCTCAATCCGTAATGGATTGGCACGGGTGATCAATACATCTTTTGTTTGCGGGAATACGGCTTCATCCACAAAGAATTTAGGCCGTTCCGGTTCGGCAGCATTTTTATTCAGGGTATGGAAAAACATGGACATTGCCTCGGCTGCGGCAGTAGCTTCATCTAAGAGTGAAGCATTGGCCACCGGCAGACCGGTAAGATCGCTGGTAACGGTTTGGAAATTCAGCAGACTTTCTAAGCGGCCTTGTGAAATTTCCGCCTGGTAAGGTGTGTATTGAGTGTACCAGCCCGGATTTTCAAATACGTTTCTGAGCACGACACCCGGTGTAATGGTATCGTAATAGCCCTGACCGATAAAGCTGCGGGCAACGGTATTTTTCAGGGAAACATTTTTCAAAAAACGCAGGTAATCCGATTCACTCATCGCGGGTGGTAAATGAAGCGGCCGGGGCAGCCGGATAGCTTCCGGGATCGTACGGTCAATCAGGGTATCCATATCGTCAATACCGATGGTTTCCAGCATTTTTTCGGCATCCTGTTGGCGCGGGCCTATATGGCGCCGGCTAAACTCATGTTGCAACTGAGCGAATAAGTCCATATTAAATAAGCGATAAAAAATAAAAGAATGCGCAAAATTAGCCTGATTATTTGAGAAAAAGATATTTTGTTTCTATAAGGAAAAGGTATATTGGTATAGGGGAAATGCAGGACGTGAAGTGGGCACTTTTCTGCATAATGCCTTTTTACCCCTAATTGACCCACACTCTTTTCAACAGGTGAATTAATCTTAGGTAGCATATTAAAACGGCTCAATAAGCACTAACAAAAAAATCACGCAGGAGTTTATGCTACACAGCAGCAGATGGCAGCATGCCCTGCTCCAGCAGGTATTCGGCGATTTGTACGGCATTTGTAGCAGCACCTTTGCGGAGATTATCCGCCACAATCCAGCAGTTGAGGGTATTGGGCTGCGAAAAATCCCGGCGGATCCGACCTACAAAGACCTCGTTTTTCCCACTGCAATAAAGCGGCATCGGGTAACGATTTTCCGCAGGATCGTCAAGCAGTGTCAGACCGGGAAATGCGGAGAGGGCATTTCTAACAGTATTCAGATCAAAGCCCCGCTCCATTTCGATATTGACACTTTCGCTATGTCCGCCCATCACCGGAACGCGCACAGCCGTGGCGCTGACCTGCACCGTATCATCACCTAATATCTTCTGTGTTTCCAATACCATCTTCATCTCTTCTTTCGTATAGCCGTTGTCCTGAAATACGTCAATATGCGGCAATACATTCAGGTCAATGGGATGCGGATAACAAGGCGCAGGTTCCCCACCCGACCTCTCCGCCTGCAACTGATTCCGGCCTTTTTGCCCGCTGCCCGAAACGCTTTGATAGGTGCTCACCACCACTCGCCTGATCCGGTAAAGATCATGCAGCGGTTTCAGCACCATGACCATCTGTATGGTAGAGCAGTTGGGATTGGCAATGATCTTGTCTTCCGGCTTGAGCACCTCACCATTCACCTCCGGAACCACTAATTTTTTACCGGCATCCATCCGCCAGGCGGAGGAATTGTCAATGACAAAACAACCGGTATCTGCAAAAGCCGTTGCCCAGTCTAATGCAGTCTGGCTGCCGGCGGAAAACAGCGCCAAATCGGGCTGACGGCGAACTGCTTCTGAAAGCGATATTACGGGATAGCTTTTTTGGTTAAAAACAACGGATTTTCCCACGGAGTTTTCCGAGGCTACGGGAATAAGCTCCGTTACCGGGAAGTTGCGTTCTTCTAAAATCCGCAACATCGTGCTGCCTACTAAACCTGTTGCACCAACAACTGCTGTTTTCATTGACGGAATGTGTTTTGTGTATGATGTGCCGATATTGCAGCGGAAAAATTTTGTTGATCAGGATGACCGGACAAGGATCATCTCCGGCAACAAAGTTAAGGATTGCAGGGGAAGATGGGGCGGATTGGGGCGGGTTTCAAATTCTCGCCGGTCGGTAAGGGCATCAACCGGGGCGGTCATCTTGATTTTAAAAACTGCTTGTTGTGCGGCACCGTTTTAAGCAAGTTGAATTTGACGATTTTCTACTTTCACGTTAAACTGAATGTCAGCTTTCAGTGCTTTAAAAACTTTCAAAATAGTTTCGATGGTCGCACTATTAGCGTGGTTTTCCAATTTTGAGATTTGGGATTTATTTACTCCGATAAGCTCACCTAACGCTTCTTGTGTTAATTGTTGTTCTTTCCGGGTTGTTTTTATCATTCTTCCCAAAAGTTCCATTCTTAACTCGTACTCGTATTCGTCACGCTCTTTTGTTCCTTTTTTGCCGATATGCTTATCCTCCATTTCGGCTAATGTGTATTTTTTCATATCATTTGTTTTTAGTGTTCTTTATCTTCAAAATATTTCAATCTAATCCTTTCGGCTCTTTCAATGTCTCCAATTGGTGTTTTTTGCGTTTTCTTGATAAATCCATTTGTTGCTAAAACCAATGTTTGCTCCTTGTCAGTTTTATCCCAAAATGCAAGTAGTCGCAACTGTTTCCCAAGATATTTTGTTCGAAACTCCCAAATATTTGCATTGAGTTTTTTAAATAATTCAGGGTCATTTGTTTGCTCCGCAACACGAACATTAAACATTATTTTCTTCCTTGATTTCAGGTCAAGTGTTTCTACAAATTCGTCTGCTTCTTCCAAGAAAATAGTTTCAAAAAACTGCATGAACTCTAAATCTTTCTGCGAAGGTAGAAAAAGTTTATAAATTTTGAAACTTTTTTGTTTTTGAATTGAGGAATGTGCAGTTGAATACGCTGTCGTGCAACTACATACTTACCTGCCCGCCACCACTTTCTCCATTATCCGGTAAAGTCAATAAAGTAGGAAAGTCAAGACAAGTTCAACCCTAACGACAGACTTTAAAAGAACTCGATTATTGTTTTGAAAGCGCAATTTGGGTATTTTTTGGAATGTGCAATTTGTTGTTGTTGGAGAAAACAGCGATGAGTAATTAAACCGGTAAGGTTTTTTTAGGGGGGTATAATCCGAAAAAGTTGTAGAATATTTGGATTAGCATCCAAAAAAGTTGTAGAATATTTGGATTAGAATCCGAAAAAGTTGTAATTTTTCTGCTATTGTTGTTGGTGGAAACAACAACATATTTTCTTGTTGGCCATAAGACTAACAAGGGCGGAAAGAGATTCCTACGGAATACAATGGTCTGTTTTGAATTGACAATGTGATTAATTACGGCAGTATATTATATCCTGTTGGGGATAGAAAATGAAAATCAGTTGGCGACACACCCTTTGCGTAGTGCTGTTTTTGAAAATCTGGTAGTTTTGGAATTTTTAAAAAATCGTTTAAATCAAGGGAAATTGCCTAATCTGTTGTATTATCGGGATAAATCACAAAACGAGGTTGATATTTTGCAGGAACAAGGCAATCAAATTCACGCTTTTGAAGTCAAATCGGCTAAAAATTTTCACAAAGATTTTTTGAGCAATCTGAATTATCTCAAAAAGATTTTGGGAGAAGATTTGCTCTCTACTCAACTCATCTATGATGGCGAAACAGAAATACAGAGCAAGGAAAACGGAATGATGAATTTTAGAAATATCAAATTTGAATAAATTCCGACCGCAATAATTTTTTTTCGGAATGCAATAAAGAAAAAAAATTACGCAGCGGATATCTATTCCATACGTACGGGACAGATATCCGCTGCACTGCGAAATATGCGAATGAGTAGGAACAAAGCCCATCCAAACACAAAATAACCAAGCTATTCCCATTGCCTTTTTATGCAGTGGAAAGTATAAGACTTCCGCAGTATCCGTATCTGCCTTCTAAATATCGAAACGGATTCCCTGTGCCAAAGGCAATTGTGTGCTGTAATTAACGGTGTTGGTCTGACGGCGCATATATGCTTTCCAGGCATCAGAACCGCTTTCACGACCTCCGCCGGTTTCTTTTTCACCACCGAAAGCGCCGCCGATTTCCGCACCGCTGGTGCCGATATTGACATTGGCAATTCCACAATCGCTTCCTGCCTGGGAAAGGAATAATTCGGACTCCCGCAGATTGCTGGTGAAGATTGCGGAAGACAAGCCTTGCGGTACATTATTCTGCATCGCAATAGCCTCTTCGATATCCTTATATTTCATCACGTACAGGATAGGTGCGAATGTTTCCTCCTGGACAATCTCATAAGTATTTTCCGCTTCAATGATGCATGGACGCACATAGCATCCGCTTTCATATCCTTTGCCTTTCAGTACGCCGCCATTTACAATAACCTTGCCGCCTTCTGCTTTAGCACGTTCAATAGCGTTCAGATAATCCTGGGTAGCCTTTACATCAATCAACGGACCCACATGGTTCTTTTCATCCAAAGGATCTCCTATTTTGAGTTGGGCATAAGCCTTTTTCAACACGCTTATGGTTTTATCATAAATGCTTTCGTGTATAATCAGCCGGCGCGTGGAAGTGCAGCGCTGTCCGGCTGTACCTACCGCTCCGAATACCGTACCGATCAATACCATATTGAGGTCGGCATGTTGCGAAACAATGATGGCATTATTACCACCTAATTCCAAAATAGAACGACCGAAACGAGCGGCTACCGTTTGCGAAACATGACGTCCGATACGGGTAGATCCCGTAAAGGATACCAAGGGAATACGGCTGTCGTTGTTAATCAGATCGCCGCATTCATTTCCGATTACGAGGCAGCTTACGCCTTCCGGTACATTATTGCGCTTGAACACCGCCGAAATAATTTTCTGGCAGGCTAATGCGGTCAGCGGTGTTTTGGAACTGGGCTTCCAGATACATACATCGCCGCAAACCCAGGCAAGCGCAGCATTCCAGCTCCACACCGCCACCGGGAAATTAAAGGCGCTGATAATACCTACCACACCTAATGGATGCCATTGTTCAAACATCCTGTGCTGCGGACGTTCACTCTGAATGGTAAGACCGTACAACTGACGGGACAAACCAACTGCAAAATCGCAGATATCAATCATTTCCTGCACTTCTCCAAGTCCTTCCTGCAGGCTTTTTCCCATTTCGTAGGACACCAAAGCGCCTAATTCGTTTTTATGCTGACGCAGCGCTTCGCCTACCTGGCGCACCACTTCCCCACGTTTCGGGCCGGGTACCATGCGCCATGTTTTAAATGCCTGTTCTGCCGCATTCATTATCTTATCGTAGGCTTTGGCTCCGGTATCTTCCACAGTTGCGATAAGTTTACCGTCAACGGGAGAAACAGATTCCAGCATTTTACCGCTGCCTTTCATCCATTTTGATCCGGTAGAAGCGCCCTGATTGTTCTTGTCAATCTGTAAAGCGCTCAGTATTTTCTTAGTATTCATATTGTTTTTAATAAAAAAAATTATGCGCAAAGGTAGGACAATCCGACGAGAATTTTTTTGGCTAAAATGGCATACCTTTCAGGATATCAGCATGATTTTTTGCCGGTCGGTGAGGACATCAACCGCCGTGGTCGGTGTCCTCACCGACCGCATGTGACCCGGCAATAGAAAAGTTGAAACGCACGCTACGGCATACCTTTCAGAAGATCAGCATGATTTTCTATGGAAAAATAACCAAATTGCATCCTAACCCTTAAAACGATAATTTTGGCAAACCGGCACGGGCATATTACTGATGATGAATTGCTACAGCTTTTTCAAAAAGACGGCAACAACGACTGGTTAGGTATTTTGCTGCAACGCTATTCCGTGCTGCTTGTAGGGGTGTGTATGAAATATCTGCGGGAAGAGGAAGCGGCAAAAGATGCGGTACAGCAGGTGTTCGTCAAGGCATTGACCGAGCTGGACAAGCAATACCGGATTGAAAATTTCGGCGGATGGCTTTACCGGATAGCCGTTAATTTCTGCCTGAATCAGTTGAGGAATCAGAAGCCCTTAGTACGCGATTACCCTTTCTCCCGTATGCCGGGAACGGAGGAAGAAGATGAAGCCCTGCATTGGGAAAAGATTAAAGACTATGAGCATTTAGAATCGGCATTATCGGGGCTGAAAAAAGAGCAGGAACTAACGATCCGTATGTTTTATTTTGAGCATAAAAGCTACCAGGAAATTGCGGAGCAAACCGGTTATAGTATAAAAATGGTAAAAAGCTATATCCAGAACGGTAAACGTAACCTTAAAATCAAATTACAAAATAATCCTTCCCCGAATGGCGATTAAAGATAACATACCAGCATCCGGCAATAAGGATTTTTTGCCTCCCGATACGGAAAAAATACTGCAATACATGAGTGGTAAGCTTTCCGAAGCGGATCGTATTGTTTTTGAAAAACAGTTGGAGCAAGACCCGATGCTGCAAGATGCGTTAGAAGGATTTACAGGATCAGAGCTGAAAGAACCTGCCATACGGGAATTGGATATTGCCGTAAATGCGGCATTGTGGAAACAGGTGCGCAAGCGCAAAAAGAAAGCAAAACACCGCAGAGGGAAAGCGGCGTTTCCGATCTGGATTTATATATTGGCCGTATTGATGATACTAATCCTGAGCTTCCTGGTATTTTTTATTTAAAAATCAAATAAAAAATATCGACAATTTAAAGAGACAACGTGCTAACCGTAACGCTAAACGCTGCGTCATGCTGAGCTTGTCGAAGCAGGAGTCCGTCGAAGCATAAATCTGTCGAAACAAGACCCTTCGACAAGCTCAGGGTGACAACCTGCTTAACCAAAACGCTAAACGCTGTGTGATGCTGAGCTTGCCGAAACAGGAGTCCGTCGAAGCAGGAACGCAGTCGAAGCATTCCCTTCCCAATCATCGCTTTTTCGTAAGTGCACCATAGATCAGCAAAACAATGATAGCACCCCCTACGGCTAATGCAAAACTGCCCAGATCGAAGCCGTCCACCTTACCGGTACCTAAAAATTTTGACCCGATAAATCCGCCGACCATAGCACCAACTATTCCGAGCAACATAGTCATGATGCAGCCCTGAGGCTCACTTTTTCCGGGCATGATAAATTTTGCCAGCGCTCCGGCAATCAATCCGAATATTGCCCAATAAAACCAGTTCATAAATGATTCTTTTAAAGGTTAGAAAAAAGATTTATGCAATCATAAAACTAACAGATTTTATGCAGTTTGCAAATTTATTTTTAGTTTTCTCCGGTTCAGCCTTTGTTCTCAATACTAAAATTTAACTTTGCGGGGTATGCAGGATTATCTGATTGATTTAAACGAACAACAAAAAGCAGCCGTATTACATACCGATGGCCCCTTAATGATCGTAGCCGGTGCCGGCAGCGGAAAGACTAAAGTTTTAACAACCCGAATCGCCCACCTGATGAGCCTTGGTGTGGACGCTTTTCGCATTCTGGCGCTGACTTTTACCAATAAGGCTGCCGCCGAAATGAAAGAACGTATCGGCAATATTCTCGGCAACAGCGAAGCGAAGAATCTCTATATCGGAACTTTTCACTCCGTATTTGCCCGCATTTTAAGGGCAGAAGCGCAGAAATTAGGCTATCCCGCCAATTTCACCATTTACGATACCGATGATGCCAAAAGCCTTTTGAAAAGCATCATCAACGCCCGCGACTTAGACGATAAATTTTACAAGCCCAATTACGTGCTTAACCGGATTTCCGCGGCTAAAAACCGCCTGATCAGTCCGGCTGCTTATTTGCAGGATCATAATATACAGCAGGAAGACGCCCGAAGCAATCGTCCGCTGATGGGGCAGCTTTATGAAGAATATACCGCCCGCTGCTTTAAAAACGGGGCTATGGATTTTGATGATCTGCTGTATAAAATGTACCAGCTGCTGAAGCAGTTTCCCGAAACACTGGCAAAGTATCAGCATAAGTTTCGATATATCCTTATTGACGAGTACCAGGATACCAACCTGGCGCAGTATCAAATCATTAAGCTGCTGGCAGCGGTTCATGAAAATATTTGCGTAGTGGGTGATGATGCCCAAAGCATTTACTCTTTCCGCGGCGCTACCATTGACAATATCATGCGCTTTCAGGACGATTACGAAGCGGTAAAGGTCATCAAATTAGAACAAAACTACCGCAGCACGCAAAGCATCATCAAGGTAGCCAATACCGTGATCAGTAATAATAAAAGACAAATTCCGAAAAACCTGTGGACGAGTAATGAAGTAGGGGAAAAGATCAGGTTAGTTCGTACCCTTACCGATAATGATGAGGGTCGCTTTATAGCCGATGCCATCGCCGAGCAAAAGCTGCGGAATCATTATGCCAATAAGGACTTTGCTATTTTATACCGTACCAATGCACAAAGCCGGTCTTTTGAGGAAAACCTGCGCCGGATGAATATTGCCTACCGTATATACGGCGGCTTATCATTTTACCAGCGGAAGGAAATCAAAGATTTTATGGCTTATCTGCGGCTGATTGTAAATCCGCAGGACGAGGAAGCGCTGAAACGAATCATCAACTATCCCGCAAGAGGCATTGGCAAAAGCAGTATTGAACGGATCACTATTGCAGCTAATGAAAGCAATGCCACATTCTGGGAAATACTGCAGGAGCCACATCGCGCCGGCCTGAAAGGCGCATCCGGTGCGGCTGTGGAAAATTTTGTGGTGATGATCAAAAGCTTTCAGTCCATGCTCGGAAAGGAAAATGCTTATGATGTGGCTTACGCTGTCGGAAAGCATACCCAAATCGTAAAAGAACTCTACAACGATAAATCGGTGGAAGGCCTGGCCCGCTATGAAAATATCCAGGAGCTGCTGAATTCCATAAAAGAATATACGGAAACACCCAATGAAGACGGAGAGTTAGAAGCAGACAAAAGCTTAGGCAGCTATCTTCAACAGATATCCTTACTGACCGATGCGGATAAGGACAAAGACGATGATCAGGATGTGGTGAAGCTGATGACGATTCATGCTGCCAAAGGGCTGGAATTTCCCTGCGTTTTTGCCGTAGGTATGGAGGAAAATATCTTCCCCTCTGTGATGAGCCTGTACGACCGGGAAGATCTGGAAGAAGAACGTCGTTTGTTTTATGTGGTGATTACGCGGGCCAGACATCGCCTGTGGCTGAGCTTTTCCAACAGCCGTTACCGCTTTGGTTCATTAGTACAAAACGACCCCAGCCGCTTTATTGAAGAAGTGCCAGAGGAATATTTAGATCGCAGTTTTGCCGGGATGGGCAATAAGAAAAGCGGCTATGGCTCCACACTTTTTTCTAAAGGCGCCGAAAAAGACACCTCCCACAAGGACAGCGCTAACAGCGACCTGAAAAAAATTGTGGCACAGCAACAGTCTGCAAGCGCAACGCATACTCCTTCGGTAAATTTCAAGCCGAGTGATCCTGCAACATTAGAGCAGGGTATGAAGGTGGAGCACCAGCGTTTCGGATACGGGATCATACAGCAATTAGAAGGATCTATCCATAACCGCATCGCAATTATAAAATTTGAAAACGGCACAGGCGAAAAAAAGATCATGTTGCAGTATGCGAAACTGATGGTGGTAGAATAGACTGTTATTCTTTATCCCGAACAGTCCGTAAATATTGCAGCAGCACAACTGGTCATCCGTTTCATCTTTAAAATTTCTGTTTAACTTTGATGCACTGCGGTCATTTTCTCATTTTATCTGCATATTGTAGCTTTGCAGTTTTCAAACTTTGCAGATGAACATATTAATGGTTTGCCTTGGCAATATTTGCCGTTCGCCTATTGCAGAAGGCGTGATGCGTACTAAGATTGCTCAGCATGGTCTTGCCTGGCAGGTGGCCTCGGCCGGAACGGAAGCTTATCCGGGTCAGGCGCCACATCCGCTTGCCCAAAAAGTATGCCGGCAACATCATGTTGATATCTCCGGACAAAAAGCCCGGCGCTTCAGCATAGATGATATTCATCACTTCGATAAGATTTATGCGATGTCGGATGATGTGCTGGAGATGATCAGCTACAGCGCCGGCAGTAATTTTGACAACAACAAAATACTTTTATTATTGCAGGAACTGCATACCGGCGGCATGAAATCGGTACCCGATCCCTGGTACGGCCCGGAGCCGGGTTATATGCAGGCCTATGAACTTATTGAGCGCGGCTGTGAAGCCATCATTCAAAAATATCGTTAACGATGGGTGCAGCAGGAATATTTGTTCTTTTGCAGTAATCTTCTGCCTTCATTATTTTGAATTTTGCATTTTGAATTTTTAATTACCCTACTTTAATACGATTTATAAGTGAAATTATCCATCCCGCAAGGCACCCGTGATTTTTCTCCGGAAGTAGTACGCCGCCGGCAGTTTATTTGCAATACCATTCAAAAGGTGTTTGAGCAATACGGATTTCAGCCCATTGAAACACCGGCTATGGAAAATTTTTCCACGCTGATGGGAAAATATGGTGAGGAAGGCGATCGGCTGATCTTCAAAATCCTGAACAACGGTATTCATGATCCTAAAAATATAGAGAAATCCAAAGCAGCATTTGAAAACATATTAACCGGAAAAAACGATGCCCGCCTTACAGAACGGGCATTGCGTTATGACCTTACCATTCCTTTTGCCCGCTATGTGGTCATGCACCAGCATGAAATAGCCTTTCCTTTCCGGCGATACCAGATGCAGCCGGTATGGCGTGCCGATCGCCCGCAACGAGGTCGCTACCGCGAATTCTGGCAATGCGATGCGGATATAATAGGAAGCGCTTCATTGATAAATGAAGCCGAGCTTATGTGTATGTACCAGGCCGTTTTTCAGGCTTTGGGCATTGGCGGCATCCAGGTAAAAATCAATAACCGGAAACTGCTGGCCGGTCTGGCAGCCTGTTGTCAGGCGGAAGATCAGTTTACGGACATTACGGTGGCTATTGATAAACTGGATAAGATCGGCTGGGAAGGTGTCGAAAAGGAGTTACAGCAACGCGGTTTACAAGCCGGACAAATTGCATTCATCCGGCAATACCTCGACGTGCAGGGCGCCGGTCATGAGGAGCTGCTGAACAATATGCAATCCCTTTTAGCTTCCAGCGAACTGGCTCAAAAGGGCATTGAAGAATTGCGAGAAGTCCTCGCCGTTCATCGCATATTGGCGGAGGAAAATGAATACGGAAACAGCAGCATTACTATTGATCCCACTTTAGCACGCGGACTGAATTATTACACCGGCTTTATTGTTGAAGTTACTACGAATGTCGTTACAATGGGCAGTCTCGGTGGCGGTGGCCGCTATGACGATCTTACCGGCTTGTTCGGACTGAAAAATCTTTCCGGCGTAGGCATATCTTTTGGCATTGACCGTATCTATGATGTCATGGACGAACTGAATCTGTTCCCGGAAACAGTGCAATCCGGCACGCGGATATTATTTGTTAATATTGAACCGAAAGCGCAAACCACCGTGCTCCAATATATCACGATGCTGCGTAAGGCGGGCATTGCGGCGGAATACTATGTCGACGGCGGGAAATTTGACAAGCAAATGAAATACGCCGACAAACGTCGTATTCCTTATGTGGGTATTATAGGAGAAAGGGAGTTTCAGGAAGGATGTATCCAACTCAAAAATATGGAAACAGGAATGCAGGAAAAACTTAGCCCCGATATGCTTTTGGAGAAAATACAATAGTGCTAAGTCAAGAAGATATTGTCTGTATGTTCAAGACTTTGTTATATTGATTATCGGATTTTTATTGTTTTGCATTTTTACTTTTGACTTAACAATAGCATCTGATGGCCTTTAATCGTAAAAAATAACTTTACGCATTTGATTTTTCTATAGCTTTACACTTAAAATAATGCTCATGAAAAAGTTCTGCTTTGCTATTGCCCTTATACTTCCGGGCATCCTCCTGCATGCCCAAAGACATGCTACGGAAATTACGCTTACTCCGCACGACACCGTCAACTATAAAGTTGCCGATACCACACAATATGCTTTCAATGCCTATACCAACGGTGTAGTAATATATAAAGACGGCAATGCGGGAGGAAGGCTGAACTATAATTACCTGACGGAAGAAATGTTGTTCATCAATCCCAAGAACAATAAAGTACAGACATTGGCCAATATGGAAAATGTGCTGTTGGTTTATATTGATAAAAGACGTTTTATTCCCACCGGCAATCATAATCAGTTTGCGGAACTGATAGCGCTGTCCGGCGATACCGGCCTGGCCGTAAGCCGTAAGGTGAAGATCATTACTATCGGCAAACAAGGCGCCTACGGTATTATTAGCCCTACATCTTCTATCAATACCTATGATGCGCAAATTGGCGGGAATGAGTCCACAGTAAAATTAAACACTTCCCAAATAGCTCGTGTGGACGTGGAAAACCATTATTACTGGTGGAGTGAAGGCAAGCTGAAACCGGTCAAAAATGTAAAATCATTTGCCAAAATCTTCGGCCAGGAAAAAGGCGACAAGATCTATGCACATATCCGGGATGAGCACTTAGATATGCATAAGGAGGACGATATGCTCCGGATTGCAGATTATTGTCTTAGTTTGTAGTGTTAAGTCAAAAGTAAAAAGTCAAAATGCAAAACAATAAAAATCCGATAATCAATATAACAAAGTCTTGAACATACAGACAATATCTTCTTGACTTAGCAGTAGTATGAAATCATAAGTCAATTTAAAAAGCTATAAGCTAATCGAAAGACAATATGATAGCCTTATAACGAAAACCATGCTGTGCATCCTGTCTCATCATACGCACGTTAAGCTTTTTTAGATTCCCGGGAATGACCATAGAGTGATACGGAGCTATCGCAACCAATCACCCAATTTTGTGCAGGGCATTTTTGTATCTTGCAGGCCTGAGGCTATATTTTTTATGGAGCAGTACGATGTGGTTATTCTGGGTGCGGGTCTGGGCGGAATGCTATGCGCGACATTGCTTTCCCGGGAAGGCATGCGCGTGGCGGTTATCGAACAGAACAAACAGGTGGGCGGTTGTCTGCAGACTTTTTCCTTTGATAAAAAAATATTTGACAGTTGCGTGCATTATATCGGTGCGATGGATGAAGGCCAGACGCAACGCCGCATCTTCGACCTGGCAGGCATTTCGGATCAACTGAATCTGCGCCGCTTAGATGAAGACTGCTTTGATGAAATCATCTTTGCTGATGAGTTGCAGGCCTATCCCCAGGCTCAGGGCGCAGAAAATTTTGTGTCTGCATTACAGCCTTTTTTTCCAAAGGAGCAACAGGCACTCCGCCGCTATGTGGAGCTGTTGCAATATGTAGGCGATAGCTTCCCTTTATATAACCTTCGCAACGGCAGTCCACAGGAGAAAGAAAAAGTGAGTTCCTGGAGCATACCGGAGGGCTTTCAACAGGCAGGTGTATCCCAACAGTTGCAGCATGTGCTGTGCGGTAATAACCTGCTGTATGCCGGCCAAAAGAACCGGACGCCTTTTTATGTGCATGCGCTGGTCATGAAAAGCTATATGGACAGCGCATATAAATGTGTAGGCGGCAGTTCGCAAATTGCAAAAGCCTTATGGCAACAAATACGCCTGAATGGCGGGGAGATTTTCCGTAATGAGCAGGTTGTGGAGATCGGTATGGAAGGCGGCAGGGCTACCTATGCGCAAACCAAAAGCGGACAGTGTTATTACGGGAAAAATTTTATCGCCAATATGCATCCAACCCGGCTTTTAAACATGCTGCAAGCGCCAGCCATAAAACCGGTGTATAAGAAACGGGTAGAGCAAATGCCTAATTCCGTTTCGGCCTGTATGCTTAATGTCGTCTTTAATCCGGGCACCGTAAAATATCGTAACCATAATATTTACTGGAATAAAAGCGCCGATCCTTTTGATGCCGTCAACGCCGTTCGGGATGGTGCTGTGCATAACTATGCATTATATCTTACGGAAGATCCGCAACGCCCCAGCTATGCAGAAAGCGGGGCTATACTGGCCTATATGGATACTGCCGCTACTCAGCAATGGCAGCAAACACATAACCGGAGTGCGGAACCTTCGGAGCGGTGTATGGAGTATGAAAACTTTAAACAGGAACGTGCCGCTGCCATGATTGAACTTGTGGGGCAGCGCTATCCGGAGATCGGGAGTAATGTCCGTTCCTTCAAAGTAGCTACCCCGCTTACCTTCCGGGATTATATGGGCACTACCGACGGCAGTATGTATGGCATCATGACGGACGTCAGCTTTCCGGAAGCATCGCGTATCCCGGTAAAAACCAAAATTCCCAATCTGTTTTTTACCGGCCAGAATGTGAATCTGCACGGTGTGCTTGGTGTAAGCATTACGGCGCTGGCTACCTGCGGCGCCTTGGTGGGTTTAGATTATTTACTGAAGAAAATACCATGATGGATATCGAACAATTACGACAATATGCCTTGTCTAAAGAGGAATCAGCAGAAGGGTTTCCCTTTGGTGAAACGGTATTAGTATTTAAAACACAGGGGAAGATTTTTATGATGCTGACTTTAGATGAAATTCCGCATCGTATCAATTTAAAATGCCAACCGGAGAAAGCGTTGGAATTGCGGGAAATGTACCCGGCTGTTTTGCCCGGCTATCACATGAATAAAAAGCACTGGAATACCGTGCTGATAGACGGCAGTATTAAGGATAATTTGCTGTTGGAGTTGATTGATGTTTCCCATGATTTAGTAAGAAAAAAGCGTTCCTGAAAGTAGAGTTTCTTAAAATTTTTTGCCGGAATATCTACTTTTCCCAGGCTAAAGCAATATTTTAATCAATGCTGTTGCATGGATTATACCTGTTGCTGTCTTCTTAAATTGCTGTGAAACCGGAAAGTAATGACCGCAGGATCACGTATATTTGTAGCATTATGTTTATAAAGTTTTTAATCCTGTTGATGTTGGGCGCTATCCTTTACCGGATCATCACCCGTTTTATACTCCCGATTCTGAACATGTCCCACATGGTGCATCAGAAAATGGATGCATTTAAAAAGCAGGTGGACGATATGCAGCAAAAGTCCGCAAAAGAAGAAAGATCAAAACCGCGTATCGAAGGGGAGTATATTGATTACGAAGAAATCAAATAAAATTTCCGGTATGAGAAATATTTCAGCAGCCTTTAACCGGGCTGCTTTTTTTATATTATTGCGGGTAGTGATAAAATGCAATCGTTCTATACCTACCCGTTCTGCATCTTTACCGGAATGCAAAAAATAGTTTTTTATAACATGGGTTATGCTATGAGCATGTACATGCCTTGTGACCTGTCACGCATGTCCTGCAGATTCCAATTGCAGCGTATTGCCTTACCAGTCGCTTTTAAGCAGCTTTTGCCTGGAGATGAAATAATACAGGATAATATACACACCGCTTGCTATGGCATACGCATAGTCGGGAGGAGGCGCAGCCTGCTGATTCATCATACCCTCAGCTAATTTCATTAAGGGAAATGGAAGCAGTTGATCGCTGCATTGTAAAGGCAGAAAATTCCCGATATACATACCCTTGAACTGCCAGTTGAGATAGGAAGCTGCAATGCTTTCTACCATCAGCACATAAACCATATACAGCCCGATAACCAAGCCACTGCGCTTTAACAGGAAAGACAGCATTAAAGCAAATCCGTAATAGTTGAGGCAAAGCAGGAAAAAATAGAACAGCTTTTCCATTTCCTGTGTGGCATGTTCGAAACCTCCGCTATATCCCGCACCAAAAACCAGGCACCAGATGCCGGTATAAATGGTGGTGAGTACGGCTAATTTTACCGTCAGCAATACTTTAGCGTGAAAAAATTCTAACCGCGACCATCCGTCTATCACATTTTGCCGGTTCGTGCGGTAACGATGTTCATTGGTAATCAGGATAACAATGACAAAGGCAATAAAAACGATAAAGAAGCTGGCCACAAAACCGAAAAATCCCCAGACGGAAGGGAAGGCATAAGACAGATTCATTCCTCCCGGTCCCATTTGCATGACCCCGTTAGCCAGCAGGTAATTGAACAAGGGCATGAATACCGCGAACAGCCCGGTGAGTATCCAAAAGGTGCGGTAGTTTTTAATCTTGAGCCATTCTATTTTTAATAAGGAAAGCATGGTATTGTTTTTTAAAAAAATAAAAAAATCAGGAACGGGTCAGTTCCATAAACCGGGATTCTAAGCTTTTCCGGCGCAGGCTCAGATGCTGCAGCACAACGCCCCGTTCAAAGCAGTAACGATTTACAGCATCTGCCATAATGCCCGGACGGAGTACGACCTGAAGCACATGACCGTTCTGCGTTACTTCGCTGATAAGCTCCGATTGCTCCAATAGGGATTTCAGCTTTTCCAAATCTTCGGCTCCGGCCTCCAGCATATCTTCATTTTGAAATACTGCTTTTACATTGCCTGAAAGCAACAGGTCGCCTTTTTTAAGAATGGCCACATCGGTGCAGACTTTTTCCACTTCATCCAACAGGTGGCTGGCCATGATGATGGTAATGCCTTCCTGCCGCAGGGAGCGGATCAACTCCCGGATTTCTGCAATGCCTTCCGGGTCCAGACCATTGGTCGGCTCATCTAACAGTAATACGCGGGGATATCCCAGCAAGGCATTGGCAATAGCCAAACGTTGTTTCATACCTAAGGAATAGGTATTGAACGAGGAATGTTTGCGGGGCAACAATTTTACAAGAGTAAGTACGCGGTCAATATCCGTTGCACCTTTTTGCTTGAGCGCTGCGTTAATCTGCAGATTTTTTTCGGCACTCAGGTAATGATAAAAATTAGGCGTTTCTAATAAAGCACCGGTTTGCCGGCGGGCTGCTTCAGGATTCATGCCGCCAAACCAGTCATAACTTCCGGAATCTGCTTTCAGGATGTCGAGCAGGGTAGCCAGCAGCGTGGTTTTACCGCTGCCATTCGGCCCCAGAATGCCGAATACGCTGCCTTCGGGAACCTGGAAAGATACCTGTTTCAATGCCTGTACCGGTCCGTAAGATTTGGAGATATTTTGAATAGATAATATTTCCGCCATGGGCTTGATATTTTTCGGAATGAAGGTTAAAAGTACAGACAAAATCCAATATTAGCGGACAAAAATTTCTTTCCGGTAAAATCCCATCTTTTGCTATTTACGGGCCTGTTATATTTGGGGTGGATTTTGAGCGGGGATTTTGAGCGGGGATTTTTTTTCTTAAATGTCAAAAAACAGCAATTACTGATATGCTTTAATATGCACATTTAGGTGAAAAAGATGTAGGTTTGCGTAAGCGCAGGCAGTTAAGAACCTGGCTTGGTTGAACAGGTCATATTGCTGAGCATTTTCAGAGGTATAATGTACAGAGAACAGATAGTTATTCGGAAAATGCTACTGTCTGGCCTGATTAAAATTGTATGGATTTTTAAATAAAGTAATGGCTCCATCCACACTTCATACCAATGAGCTGAAACAAATGCTTCAGCAGGTTGTCTGGGATTACAAAATAGTTCCGGACGAATTGCTGGAAATATTTTTACAGGATAAAAAGGGTGGCAGCCTCACGCGCAGAGACTTGGAAATTCGTCTGCTGAGTTATTATAACTGGCACAAAATCATTAAAGCTATGGGTTATCAGATGGCGTTGGACATGCTCAGCGATGAGGTTATTTCTGGAGTATTCCCTAAATCCTATCAGAAACGACTATATGAATTACGCGACATATTATCAGGAGGCGCTTTATCCGTTACAGGATAAGGTAATCAGGTTGACAGGAGCGCAAGCGCCTTGCAAAAGATATTCTTATGGCTGCCGAAAATACGCTCGCGCCATAGCCCGGGTATGTTCTACCATGCGTATTCCTGATATAAAGAATATAGTAGAATAAAGTCTCAACGGCGGGCTATTTCAGCATTTCTCCATACGAAACAAAGAAAAAAGCCATCAAAATAAGGAAGTTATCCTGACAGACTTATTTAGCTTGTTCAATTTCCCTATTTTTGCGCATACTTTTATAAACTACAAAAAACAAATCTTTATGGCATACGATATTATTGTTATCGGCAGTGGCCCCGGCGGATATGTGGCAGCTATCAGGGCGGCACAGTTGGGATTTAAAACCGCTATCGTAGAACGCGAAAACCTGGGCGGAATTTGTCTGAACTGGGGATGTATTCCCACGAAAGCGCTATTAAAATCAGCGCAGGTATTTGAATATATCAGCCATGCGCAGGATTACGGAATAAAAGTGGACGGTGCGGCTCACGATTTTGAGGCAATTATTAAACGCAGCCGTGGTGTGGCCGACAAGATGAGTAAGGGTATTCAGTTTCTGATGAAGAAAAATAAAATTGAAGTGCTGAAAGGCGCCGGCAAACTGAACGCGAAGAAAGAAGTGGAAGTTACCGCAGCCGATGGAAAAACTACGGCATACCAGGCTAAACATGTTCTGCTGGCCACCGGCGCCCGCAGCCGCGAACTGCCGAACCTTCCTATAGATGGTAAAAAGATCATTGGTTACCGCGAAGCCATGAGCCTGCCTCAGCAGCCTAAATCCATGATTGTGGTGGGCAGCGGCGCTATCGGTGTAGAGTTTGCTTATTTCTATCACAGCATCGGTACTAAGGTTACTATTGTGGAATATATGCCGCGTATCGTACCGGTAGAAGATGAAGATATCTCCAAAGAATTAGAAAAATCTTTTAAGAAAAAAGGTATTGAAGTCATTACCGGCGCGTCTGTGGAAAAAGCAGACATCAGCGGAAACGGAGTGAAAGCCACCGTGAAAAAAGCAGATGGAAGCAGTGAGCAGGTGCTGGAAGCCGATATCCTGCTGAGCGCTGCAGGCGTATCCACCAATATCGAAAATATCGGTTTGGAAACGCTGAATATTAAAATGGAAAAAGGTAAGGTGATGGTTGATCCTTATTACAAAACCAATGTGGACGGCATTTATGCTATCGGTGATATCGTTCCTGGCCAGGCGCTGGCGCATGTGGCTATGAAAGAGGCCGTAATCTGTATCGAAGCCATTGCACACCGGGAAGGTAAATTCAAACACCAGCCGGAAGCATTAGATTACGGAAATGTGCCGGGATGTACCTATTGCTCTCCTGAAATTGCTTCTGCCGGTATGACGGAAAAGCAGGCAAAAGAGGCCGGCTACGAACTGAAAGTCGGCAAGTTTCCCTTCTCGGCAAGCGGTAAAGCCAGTGCAGCCGGAGCCAATGAAGGTTTTATTAAAGTGATCTTTGATGCTAAATACGGTGAATGGTTAGGTACGCACATGATCGGCGCTAATGTAACCGAGATCATTGCCCAGACGACTACTGCCCGGAAATTAGAAACGACCTGGCACGAACAGTTGGATACCATCTTCCCGCATCCGACTATGAGCGAAGCCGTGAAGGATGCTATTGAAGTGGCATTGGGCGAAGCCATACATCTGTAATCATCTTTACCGATATGTTTTTAAAAGGCTGCTGTAATAAGGCAGCTTTTTTTTGATGTGCGGAGAAATGTAGAGACACACGGCCGTGTGTCTTTACCGGTAACAACAACAATAACAATTTGATTCTTGTTGTTTGTAAATTTTTTTCAGCAAAAATATCCGTATGTAATCCTGCACAGTGGAAACTTAATTATCCGACACTCTATTCTCCAAAGTCGAGCAAACCAAAAACTTCTGAATGAGGAATATTCAGATCAAGAAAATGGAATTTGGGTTGTATTGTTTGTTTTAACAAGGTGTATATTTTCAAACTTTCAGTATCAGATGACACATAAAAATCAACCGCCCTTTCACGATCAGCCTGAGCAAAAAGTTTTGTGTCATTGGGTATTATTTTTCGATCGTTTACTTGAATAGTTCCTGCATTTTTTGCCTGAAATGCGATTTTGGCAAAATCGCCTGTTCGTTGCGCATGGTTTAAGTTGAAAGGAACAATTTGTAAATTCTTCAATGGTAATTCGTCAATATGCCCTCCGGTACAATATTCCGCTATACTGATAGTTGAAATCAACATATCAATATCATTGTGCAGAAAGTAGCGAAAATATCCATCAGCATTTTTAAAAAGCGGACTATTGTCGTTTAAGAAGCGGAGGAAAAAACTGGTATCCAATAAAGCGGCTCTTCTATGCGTCATAACCTCCCCTGATTTCTCTTAGCCAACTATTAGGGTCAATGGAGCCAAGCCAGTTTTTTTTTGCTTTGTCTCTAAGTCCTTTTAAATATTGCTCGTCATATTTTGGTTGATAGTCAATCAACTCAACAAATTTCAATGTTGATTTGTCAATTTCACCTGTTTCCGAATGTTGTTTGCCGATAGCGCGAATGCCAAAGGTTTTGTAGAGCAGGTTGTCTTCATATTCTTTTAAAAAACTTTTGGGTGTTTCTATCGTTATGCTACCCAACTCTTCCGTGGAAAGATGAATATTAGCTTTGTCTTTTCCACCTGCATTTGTAATCTTTCCATAAAAATAAAACTCGGCATCTGCCCAGATGGCCTCTGTCCTGTAAAAGCATGTTGTTTTGTCAAGTTTTATTTCGTTTGTATGATCAAGTGAAGTTTTTAAGTTGAAAACATAATTTTTCTTTGTGGCAATATGCTGTATGTTTTCAAATGCTTTTGAGGTTGTAATATCAAGAAAATCTATACTTTGAGATTGGATTACTTGTCCAATTATTGCATTAAACCCTATGATTAATTGTATGGAAGTCTTGAAAATGTGCTTTACGGAACCCTCCTCAATCTTATAAGTAATTGCAGGCCTGTCTTTTTTATCTCCCGAATACAGCAAATCTTCGGCATTTTCAAGCATAGCAATAAGCTCCCGAATGTCATAATTATCAGGTGAAAGCTCAAGGTTTCCATTTGAGCCGGTAATGTTGATTTCTATGAAACCTGTTTTTTCCACATTGCAAAATAAAGGAAAATTTGTCTATGTGTGAATGAGTTTGGGTGCATTTCAATTTTTCGCTAACAGAACATCCCTACAATTCCCTTTGTCATGCTGAAAGCATCTATACACGTCCTTTAGAATAGAATACAAGAAGGAGTATATGGGTGCGAAAGTTGAAATGCACCCCTACAGGACTAAAAGGAAGCAAAGCAAGGCATTGCCTGTTGTACTTTTTTATTTGACGATTATTTCAGGAATGTCAAACGCGCCGACAGTATTGAGTAAATCATATCTGTGTTCTTTTAAGGTCAGTCAGAAAAAAACTGTCAATATCATTACCATAAGCTCTGTCGCTAACACCGAACAATAAAACGGCTTCCTTCCCGTCTTTGTCTGTTATCATTTTGTAACATTCCTTTCTACTGTATTCACCAATTTTCCATCAGATGAATTTTCTCTTAGTAAAAAGTCAAGCATTATTTCATCCCCTTTTTCAAATTTCTCATATTGAGTTACGGGGTTAGTCGTTTTTATTTTGTTAAGTTCTGCAATTTTAGCAGCAACTACGTCTTTGAGTTTCATTTTGCCGACAAGCACTTCAATAAGAATAAGCCGTTTGAATTTTTCAAGCGTGTCGCCTTGTGCAAGATGCTCTTGTTTATAGTAATTGTCTGTAGGATGAGACGTCCAAGTCAAGTTATAAGAATATTTGTCGAATGAAATAGGTCCAACCATACCTAAGTAATCTGTTACAGTTTTTGTTGTCTGTCCGAAAGATATAATTGCCAACAAGAGCCCAACTCCAAGTGCAGCAATTTTGTTTTTAATAGCCATAATGTTATTTGTTTAATGGTCGTTCGCGTATGGCAGATATGAAAACGACCGAACCTACCTAAACGTAACCTTGCAAAATACAGTTTTATATGGCGTGCCTAATGCACGGGAAGCATTACCGCTTACGGCGATGATACATTTTTCGTATTCTTTCAGCGGAGGAATCGGACCTATTACCTTTGCATACACCGTATCGCCGCTTGCGGGATTAAATATCCTGATGAGCGAGCCAGGAACCGCCGTATTATGAAAGGCATAAAAAAAGCCGGGCTTGACTTTTTTATAGTCGAAAAACACCGCCGGCCCGGATTCTTCCGTTACAGGCAGTCCGTTGGTTTCGTTGTCATACTGTTGCTCCATTGCAGCGCTTACGCTGTCGAAATACTGCGTTTCATCTAACGCTTTATATGCATGTTCCGTATTGTTTTCCTCAGGCATCGGCTCCTCCGGAGGGTTGTCGTTATCGGCAATGATCCTGTCAGGAATAGTATTTGAAGAAGAATGGTTGGCTATCGGTGGCGTTTTTGAAGAAGGGGCGCCTTGCAGGTTTTCCGGTTCGTCAAAAAGCGATTCATCAGTAATCCAGCCCAGCAGCAGCATATGTCCGGGCGTCAGATCCTGGCTGTTCAGGTTGTTCCACGCTTGTATGGTGGACTGGGAAACATTCACCATCCTGCTCAGCGTTTGCAGGCGGTCGCCCTCTTTTATGCGATAATACAACGGTAAGGTATTGACATAAGCAGCCCGCTTATGATTGTATTTTCCCACCGGTACGTTTACCATTGCGCCTTGCTGAAATTCCGACTGCAAAGTGATGTGATTTTGTCGGCTGATCTCCATAATCGGTGCATGAAAGCGGGCGGCAATCGTATTGGCATTATCTCCGCGTTTAGCCTTCACGCTGAACAGGAAATTATTATCCTCATTTCTCGCCCATAAAGTATCCTGTGCAGCGGCAGGCATGGCCGCCCAAACGAACAGCGTCAATACCAGTCCTGTAAGCAATCGCCGGTTGCCGGAGAAAGTCAGCAGGGAAGAGCCTGTCGGGCGCCGATCCCTGCTGAAAGATGATAACATCAGTAATTCAGATATCACCTGCATCTGTTTATTATTTGATGGGTTCACTTTCGGCCAGCTTCACCGTGCGGGATACGGAAGTATTGTCGCCGGTAAGTGCTGTGCCGTTCTGATCCGTCAACTGTACCTGTACGGTCAGATCGCCCATGGGTGCATGTTGAATGAAATAAGGCTGCCAATGATCAATTGTAAATTCATTTCCGTTAATGGTGGCTTTTACTTTATTGCCGTCAGGACTGAGCGTAGTATTATACACATAGAAGTCTAACAACAGATTTTTGGTATCATCGCCCAGGTATTCTCCTTTAGGGCGGCTGTAGAAAATCATCGGTGTTGCCGGATTGTCCAACTTTGTGAGCTTGCCTTTTTCATCTATGGAAAAATGATACAAAATGCCGGCGTTCGGAGCCTTTACCGATTCATGGTAAGAGCGGGAAAGGAAAGACATCACATAATGTGTGGAATTGACCGGTACCACAAAACTGTGGGTAGGTTCGTACAACGCTGCATAAGGCGCATTATCTAAAATGAAATGGATATGCTGGCCGTCCTTGGAATTATTACAAGCCTTATCCCCCGCATCAGCGGTCTGCTGCTTCAGCTCATAATTAGCCACGCCATAGTCAATGGTAACTTTCACGGAATCCGTTCCCTGCATGACCGTTTTTACATCTTTAATAGTCAGGGTGGCATCAGGATATTGCGGAGAACCTTCTACCGCATTAATGCTGATCGGGGCTTGCTGATTCGTATCGGCTTCCCCGTTTGCGTTATCGTTACCTGCATTGCCGCAGGCGCTAAGGTACATTGTGGAGGCAGCAAGAAAAGCGGCTGCCAGAATTTTTGAATGTTTCATCTGTTTTATATTTATAAATAATCAATCACCTGTTGTGTTTAGCTCTACCACCCGATTCAACATCATTGTTGTTTACCGGATGAAGATCCGGCATTGCGGAACAGCATAATATCCCGGTCAAACAAATAGATGCCGCTCTTATCATCACCGACCAATTCTAATTTATCATTCAGGGTGCGGGCTAAGCGTTCCTCCTCAATCTGCTCGGCTACATACCATTGCAGGAAATTATGCGTGGAAAAATCTTTTTCCTTCAAACTCAGTTCTACTAACTCGTTGATGCTTTCCGAAACCTTGATTTCATGTTTCAGGAAATTTTCAAATACCCGCTGCAGCGACTGGAAGGTAATATTGGGTTGGGGAAGTGCGGGGACAATAGCAAAACCACCGCGTTCATTGATATAACGAATCAGCTTCAGCATGTGCATCCGCTCTTCATCCGACTGGTGATAGAAGAAATCGGTAATACCGTCAAGCCCCGGCTGAATTTCGGCCCAGGAAGCCATTGCCAGATAGGCTTGTGACGATTCGGCTTCCATAACTACCTGCTTATTGAGCGCTTCCTGAATAATTTTTGACAGCATGATGTTTGTTTTTTTAGTTTTAAAATATTGGGTAAGGTATAAAAAAGATACCGTATGATGACCGTTCTTTTTTCTTATTTCATATCGAAAAAGATCACTGTTGATGACTGCCGTTAAGCCTGCTTTTTAATGTTAAAAGAAGCAACTATTCAGAAGCCGGTCATTTACTTGTCGTAAAAATAAACTAAAATCAGAACTTACCCAAAATGCCTTTATAAATCATTTGTAAAGATAAAAAAGTTACTACAAGGGCAAATATCCAGCGTAGTGACTTGGGTTGTACTTTGACTAAAATCCGCGAGCCTGCAAAAGCACCGATCAGTACACCGGTCATTACGGGTGCTGCAATTTCAGGCAATATATATCCTTGTTGAAAATACACAACAGCGCTGGCCGCCGCCGTTACGCCGATCATAAAATTACTGGTTGTAGTGGAAACTTTAAAGGGTACACGCATGATCTTATCCATAGCTAATACCTTGAGCGCCCCGGAACCGATGCCTAACAGGCCGGACATGATGCCGGCAAACAACATCATCAGAAAACCGCCATGCGCATGGCTTACCGTATAATGGTGCACGCCGTCTTTTGCCGGATAGCTGCCGTTGAGCTTCAGTTTTGCAGCTATATGTCCCGAGGGACTATGCTGTTCCCGGTTAACTTTCTCCTGTAGCGAACTGAAAGCCAAAAACAGTAAAATCAGTCCGAACAATACGGCAATAAAACTGGCCGGAGTATAAATAGCAATAAATGCCCCCCCTACGGCGCCGATAGTAGTGGCTACTTCCAGGAACATGCCGAGGCGCATATTGGTAATACCTTCTTTGACATAGGCTGCCGCAGCGCCGGAAGATGTAGCAATAACCGATACCAGCGATGCGCCGATAGCATAATGAATATCTACGCCTAATCCTAAGGTAAGCAGTGGAATGATAATTACTCCTCCGCCTAAGCCGGTTAATGCACCTACTAAGCCGGCAAGCAATGCACCTCCGAAGGAAATCAGGGAAAATAAATCTGCAGACATCGGCGCAAATTAATCAGGAGAACCGGTAAAACGAAATGCATACTGTTAATTTGGTATTTTTTTCAGGGTACAGGATCATAACCGCTACCGCCCCAGGGATTGCAGGACAGAATTCGTTTTAAAGCCAGCCACAAACCTTTTATAACGCCGTGTTTTTGCAGTGCCTCTATGGCATAGCGGGAACAAGTGGGCGTATAACGGCAACTCGGGGGAAATATGGGAGAGATGAACCGTTGATAAGCCCGGATAAGTATAATGAGCAATTTCCGGATCATGAAACAAAATTAGGGATTTTGATACACGTTGTATGCTATCCTATTTTGTTGAAACGATTTTTTGACGGGTGTAATTTTTTAAAGGGCTGAAAACAATAGCAAAAGCTTTGTCAACTGCTTAATAATTTATCGTACGAAATATAGTACAAACGGATTTGAAAACGAATCAAAACTGATGGTGTTGTCTGTTGCAAAATGATGTATCGTCGCTTGCATTAGTAAAAATACCGCCATGAGGGTATTGTTACCGGGGAGCCGATGGTGTTTCTTTGCAGTTAGAAAAAATCTACAAAGCTTATGTACACAAAAATCTTAGGTCTTGCCTTATTGGCTTGTATCGCACTCACATCCTGCGATCCTTCTGATGTAATACCGGATACGGACGACCCCACTCCGACCCCCGAAAATAACAATACGCAAACGCCATCATTTGCATCCGGAGATGGCGCCATTGTAGCGCTCAATACCCGCACGGTTACTTCCACGCCACTAGGCAACACCACCGTGGATCTTGGTACTGCTGTTGCTGTTTTCGGAGATTTGGCCTCCGGCACTTATAACGATGCCGGAAGCGTAACATTAAACGGCAAAGCACTGACTAAAACTTCCAACAATGCCTATAGCTATATCCCTTCCGCAACGGACATCACGGGGATCAGCTTTGAGGACAATATCAAATGGGAAGTCGGTACGCCTTCATTTACCTATGATGCCAAAACCCAGGGAAGAGGCATGCCGGTAGCTAATGGTGACTTTACTTTCAGCGGCAGCACTGTCAGCGGGTCGGATGCTTTTACCTTAGAGCTGTCCGGCAGTATCAGCAATGCCGATTCTGTTTATTTTCAAATCAACGGCCCTAACAATTATATCCTGAAACGCATGGGCGGACAGGCCACTTCCGTAACCTTCAGCGCATCTGAAATGGAAAGTCTCGGCACATCCGCAGGATGCAGCGTTACTATCGCCCCCTGGAACTATGAAAGCAAAGATTTGGGCGGTAAAACAATTCATGTTGTCAACGAACTGGCTATTAATAAAGTCATAGAAATAAACTAACAGCATTTTTTCACCTTATGCAAAAAGCCGCCGGTTTCATTCCGGCGGCTTTTTCCGTATGGAATTATTTATTTTTGACAGCATGTTCTATATCCGGCAGCACATTCTGAATATTATCGGGCAATATCAATTGCAGTTGCCATTACATCATTATCTCCGGGACTATTTCAGAAAACAGCCTCAATTGGGCAGTCGTGACCGACGGGCTATTGCCGATGCCGTATATGCTTTCTACCGGGCGAAGCCTTTCCTGAATTCCGGGAATGAGCTCTGGGAAGAGGTACGGAAATCGCTGTGCATGGTTAATACCGGTAATGCTTTTTTAAGAAAAATATTGCAGGCAGATGCAGATTACGCCCCCTCGCAAAAGCCGGTTTTACAACATCCTTTACCGGAATTATCCGCAGGAATTCTTACCGAAGATTATGCGGATGCATTGCTGCAACAACCGGATGTATTCATAAGATTACTGCGCAGGGAAAAAGAAAACCTGCAAATGATTCGACAACATTTTCCGGATGTCACAGTCATAGACAGTCCTTTTTTTAAAGACAGGATCCTCCGGTTGCCGGGGAATAGTCAACTGCAACATATTTTACCCGAAAGCGATTATATTATTCAGGATTTATCTTCACAATTATCCTTACCAATTGCCTTAACGCATATAACATCCAAAATTCAAAATTCAAAATTTTTAAAAGCCTGGGATGTGTGCAGTGGTGCAGGCGGCAAAACCATCCTGCTAAAAAACATCATTCCGGATGCGCATATTGTTGCCACCGATATCCGGGAAAGCATCCTGCATAATCTGCGTAAACGTATAAAACAATATCGCCTGAACAATATTATTACCCTGAAAGCGGACGTTGCTGCACATGCAGATGGCGTAAAGCCTTATGCGCCGTTTGACTGCATCATTTGTGATGTGCCCTGTAGCGGTAGCGGCACCTGGGCGCGTACGCCGGAACAACATTATTTTTTCCATACCAATACACTGAACAATTTTTCTGACCGGCAATTTCAAATAGCATCCAATGCCCAACAGCATATACAAGCCGGCGGATATTTATTGTATATCACCTGCTCTGTTTTTAAAGCGGAAAATGAGGCTGTAACGGCCCGGTTAGCTGAAGCAACAGGGTTGTCTGTATTACATCAGCAAATCATTAACGGCACAAAGGAAAAAGCCGATAGTATGTTTGTAGCAATCATGAAAAAATGATGCAATTGTTTAAGCATTGCTCCGGAATACGGACTGCTTTGATCTGCTTTATTATTTCCGGAGTGTGAAATAATACACGTCTCCGTTCCGGTGTTCCGTTCCCGTCATCTTTCTGTTGGTTACCTGGAAATCGTTCCAGATATGAATATCGGGGAAACCGTGCTGCGGATCGTCGAAGGACAATACCAGTGTCTGTACGGTAGTCGTATTTTCGCCATTGGTCACCGTAGTGCGATCTATCTTCCAGCTTCCGTTTTTTATATCGCCTGTTCGGGTTTGGTGTTGAGCAAAAGTGCCGTCAGCAGAAAAGCTCAGTATAAAATCCCGGTAATCATTCGTGATATTTTGAAAGGAGAAAATTCCGGAATACAATCTGACTTTTTCAAAATGCCAGTCGCCGGTCATTTTATCATTGATGCGCTTGCTGCAGCCGGTAAAGGCACCTGTGATGAAAACGGCCATCAGCAGGATGGCAGCAGATAGTACGTGTCGTTTCATACGGTTTCGTTTTAAGCGGTTATGGAACAAAATTTTGAAATAAGGTTTAAAGGCCGGGCAGACAACCATCATCCTTTATCCTCAGGCTCGCTATCCATCATCACTCGTCAAATAATATGAGCAACCATTTTTTCAGTATAATACCCCTAAAAAAATCCACAACATATTATAGACGAATAGCTGCGGATAGTAAAAGAGCCTGAACAGTAGGTTATTTTTTCGTACTGTCTGCCGCGGGGAGGGCATTCATCCCTTTAATCACATCGCTGGTGATATCTAAAGCTGGGTTACCCCAGAGTATCTGGCTGCCGGTGCCCTGTGACAGGATAAAATCATAATCTTTATCCTGGTTGTATTTTTCCAGATAATCGTCTAAACGTTTTTTCAGTGTTTCCTGAAAATCATTAAGATCCTTTGTGTATTGTTCCTCCAATGAGGCTTGCTTTTCCTGGAGACTTTGCTGCAACTGTCCTAAGCGCTTTTGTTTCGCCTCTCCTTCCGACTGTGTCAGGGTGCCGGCCTGAGCCGCCTTTTGAAAAGCGATGTATTCATTTTGCAGGTTTTGCTCCATCCTGGACAATTCAGAGCGCATGGATGCTTCTTTTTTATCAAACTCTTCCTTTTTGAGTTTGAAAAATTCCAATTGATTTTGCAGTGTATCTAAATTGACATAAGCGATCTTCAGCCCGCTTTTGCCGGTATCCCCGGAAGGAGATGTTGTGTTAGCATTTTTAGGTGTTGTGCCGGTATTACAGGCGGCTATGGCTCCGGTTAAGATCGCTAAGCCCAATACATAAATCAGTTGCTTCATTTGCATCGAAATAATTTTATAAAATTATGCGGCAAAAGTAAGTAAGAATATCTTGTCTCAGGTCAAAAGTAAAAATGCAAAATGCAAAAAAACTTGAAATATATCCAACAAAAAAGAGCGCCTGAAAGACGCTCCTGAAAAACATTATTGTCATATTAAGCATATCTACCGGCATTATTAAAGCCTGACAACAAATTACAGATTTTTGATTTTTGATTTTGACTTTTTACTTAACAAAAATTATTGGCTCAGCCGGAATGTTACCGGTACTTTATAATACACTTTTACAGCCTTTCCGTTATTTTTACCCGGATTCCATTTCGGCATGGATTTAATAACCCGAACAGCTTCCTGGGTACACCCTCCTCCTAATTCCTTCAGAGGGGTCACATCAGTAACACTGCCATCTTCATTAACTACAAATTCCACCAATATGGTACCCTGAATATTCTGATCAATGGCAGCTTCGGGATAGCGAAGATTGTTTTGCAGATATTTACGTAATGCTTCTCCTCCTCCCGGGAATGAGGGCATTTGTTGCACCGTACGTAACGGTTTGTTATCGGGCGGTGGCGGCGGTACTACAGCCGGAGCAGTACCGGTACCGGATACCGGGCTCAGGTTGGCGCTTACCGCAGCAGGATCATCTGAGCCTTCTATATTCACCTTGCCCACATCCACATTTTCTTCCGGTTTGGGAGGTTGTGGCTTTTCTTCTTCTCTTACTTCCTCATTAGGTTTAATAACCGGGGGCGTAAATTTAACCGTAGGCTTTACAGGTGGCGGCGCCGGTGGCGGCGGTGGCGGTGGTGGCTCATTAGGCTTTAAAGGTGGTGGTGGTGCCATCACAATTTCCTTCGGCTTGATGGGACCCATATCTTCTGCTTCCGGCTCTATATTAATCATTGTAGCAGCAAATGCTATCACGACCGCTAATATTCCAATGATGCCGGCAATCAGCATACGCTTAGGATATTTCTTACGCAGCTCATAACCTCCATACGCTTTGTTTCTTCCTTCAAAAAGTATATCGAGGTAATCGGCGCTTAATATTTTATTGACATCCATAATTTTAATTCTTTACTATAACAAAGATGCTCTTTTCATCAAAATCCGGGAATTGGTTTTGCATCCCGGTGCGTTATTGTGGGTTAGCTTTTTCCGTAGCGGCAATAAATTCGCGATCCACATCGGTGATGTCCACCACGGCATATATCGGTATGGCATTGATCGTCATTTCATCCAATATATTAATCAGATCGTCCGTAGTGCTATTGGTATCCGGCTTGATCATGACAACCGGTTTGTCAGTGGCCGTCAGCGTGCCTTGTTGAATAAGATCATTGACCGTTTGTTTTTTCTTTATCAGCACATCCCGGATACCGTCTTTATCTTTAAAATAAGTAACTTGTACATCCGGCGGAGCATTAGGATCATCGCCTATTCCCTGGTAATAATAAATCCGGTGATCCCGGCTCAGGAGAATGGTAAGGGCAGCATCCTTTTTTACTTTGTTCTGATCTTCTTTAGTCAACGTGGAGTCTTTAAAGGGCATTTGAATCTGCATTGCTTTAGGTTTGGACATGGTGGTCGTGAACATAAAGAATGTGATCAGCAGGAAGCCGAGATCCACCATCGGAGTCAGGTCAACTCTGGGAGCGCCTTTTTTCCCGCCTTTTACTTCTATTTCTGCCATGAGTTATTTTTTATATCACCCGGGATGTCCGGGAAATTTGTTGTTTAATATTTGCCTTTCATCAAAATTACTGAGCCTTTGCGCCGCCTGCCTGTTCTTCCGCCAGTGCGGTACCCGGCGGTACACCTTTCATATCGGTGATAAAATTAAACCGGAAAATATTTTGCTTTCCTAATGTTTCGATCACTTTATGAATTTCAGGATAACCGGCTTCACCGTCCGCCTTGATGGCAATACGAATCTGGGGATTGGTATAGCGTGCGGCCACGATCCAGTAGGCCAGTTCATTCGTCTGAAAATCTCCGGTAGTATCCGTAGGAATACCTGGTGCGGTTTTGTCCAAATCACTTTGTTCTGCCGGTGTGGCATTCAGATAAGCGGCCAACTGGCTGAACGGAACACCTGTGGAAGAGCCGTTGATATAGTTATTGATCTGTGTCGGGGTCAGGTTCAGACCTTTGTCCTCGCTGACTTTTTCAATCAGTGCCTGACGGTCGTTCAGGTTATCCATGGCAAAGAACACTCTTCCGGTTTTATCTAATGTAATCAGCAGGAAACCTTCAGGAATCTGATCCGTGGATACCGATGCCGGCGTACGTACCTGCACCGGTTCTTCCGGTTTAAATTTGGTAGCCAGCATAAAGAAAGTCAGCAGGAGAAACGCCACGTCACACATCGCCGTCATATCAATATGGGTGCTTTTGCGTGGGAGTTTTATCTTAGGCATTTTGAGCTATTTAAGTGTAGAGACAATGAATTGATTTTTTTCCACAAAAATTTTGCAGCTTATTTATAATTAGCTGCAAAACTTTGGGTAAGCGTAAAGCCGCTTTCATCAATACTGTAATTAACGCCGTCAATAGCCGTAGTAAAATAATTATAGGCAATCATGGCTATGAATGAGGTACCGATACCTAAGGCGGTATTGTATAGCGCCTCGGAAATACCGGCAGCCAGCGTGGTAGCATCCGGAGCGCCGGATTGTGCCATAGCCTGGAAGGCGGTGATCATTCCCACAACCGTTCCTAATAATCCCAATAGCGTAGCTGCGGAAGTAATGGTAGAAAGGAATACTAAGTTTTTCTCCAGCATGGGCAATTCCAAAGCTGTAGCCTCTTCCACTTCATTTTGAATACTTAGTATTTTCTGATCGGTATTCAGTTCGTTATTCCCGGTCATTTCTCTGTATTTCAAAAGACCGGCCTTCATCACATTGCCCACAGAGCCGCTTTGTTTGTCGCATTCACCCAGCGCCGCGTCCATGTTTTTATTGGCAAGATGGTATTGTACTTTACGAACGAATTCGGCACCATTCACTTTGCCTTTTGCTTTTATAATAGTAACAATACGTTCCAGCACAAATACCAGCATCACGAGGAACATGCCGATCAGGAACGGAATGATATAGCTCACATGCATCGCACCCCAAACATTTAAAGGTTTGTGCCTTTCGGGATCACTAAAATTGCTCGGGTCGCCCAATACATAGGCCCATATCAGCCAGCCGGCAATAATACAGGCTATCACAATGATTAGATTTATCCAAAAGCCGTTAGAACTTTTTGCTTTCCCTGCACTATGTGCACCTGACGGCCTTGCGGCTGTTTTTACGTCTGCCATAATTCGTGTTTTTTTGTTTTACAGATTTACTTTAGAATGATTAAAACGTGTTTATTTAAAATTAAGAGTTAACAAAGATAAAAGTCCCGGAATTATAAACAAGTTTTGCAAAAAAAATTAGCGGAAACTTAATTTACCTTTTTTAAGGGGCGCTAAAAGTATATAATTTATCTTTTAAAAAAAAGAAATAATCATCCGATGGCCAATATTCAGGAGCAATGATCCCTGAACAATACTTTTACATTTCAAGCTTTACCCGGAGAAATTGCGTATCGGTTAAAATGTGATAATCAATTTTAGCGCAGAGCGATAAGTAAAAGATTTATGCTGTATCTATAACGCTGCGGATCGCTCAAAAAAATCTGGCTTATTTCAAATGCTTTTGTATTTTTTTTAAAAATATTCCGGTACTTTGCGATGATGAAAATATTCCGGCTCTGCTGCTTAGCCATTTTACTCTGCTGTCACCTGCCCTCTGCCGCCCAGGAGCAACCCGTTATCCGGGTAGGTAATACTTCTGCCTCACTGATCGGGAAAAGTATAGCGGTATATATCCCGAGTGTGGAAGTTGGTTTTGAAGATGTGCTGAAGGCAAATTTTACCTTGTCGGATAAAAAGGTACCCAATCTGGCTATACAGCCCAACAGTGTCTGGATAAAACTGATCGTTCAGAATACCAGTTGGAGTCCTTCCATAGCCTTATATATTGATAATCCCGCATTAGATGAAATGGAATTGTTTCATCAGCCTGTTTATTATCTGCGGATAAAAGGCGACCAGCCGGTTATCCTGCCGATGAATGTGAACCTGCCCAGTACACAACTGGTAGAAACCATTAAGAAAAACTGGTTCAACGGCATCTATCTCGGTATTATCCTCATCATGGCATTTTATAATTTCTTCCTGTACCTGACGGTTAGAGATAGCAGCTACCTGCATTATGTCTTTTTTATATGCTTTGCAGGTTTGACCCAGCTTATCTTAAAGGGAATTGCTTTTCAGTATTTCTGGCCTAATTCGCCTTTTATTGAAAAGCACAGTATGATATTCATGGCCAATATGAGCGGGATAACCGCCCTGTTGTTTACCCGAAAGTTTCTTAATCTCCGGATAGACTATCCTAAGCTGAACAAATTGATTCTGCTGCTGATTATTCCTTTTGCTATCAGCATGTTGATTATACCTTTCCAGCAATATACGTCATTGGCCTTTGCGTTAATGCGCAGCGCTACCACCATTGCTTCTATCATCATCCTGCTGGTCTCTTTATATATTATGGGGAAAGGCAGAACGGCATCCGCAACTTATTTTGTCGTAGCTTGGTCTTTCCTGATTGTCGGCTCCATAATTTATTTACTGTATAATTACGGTGTTTTACCCTACAATACCTTTACCAATTATTCCGTTCAGTTGAGTTCTGCTATTGAAATGACTTTGTTTTCCTTAGCCCTCGCCAGCCGGATCAAAGTATTAGAACGGGATAGAGAACTATCCCGCAGAGATGCACTGAGGCTGGCACATGAGAATGAACGCATCGTGAAACAGCAAAATGTTATGCTGGAAGAACAAGTGGTGATCAGGACAAAAGAACTGCAACAGAAAAACGAGATTTTAGATACCGCCTACGAGAGCTTAAAGCAGGCACAGGCCAAATTAGTAGCTTCGGAAAAGATGTCATCACTCGGACGGCTGACTGCCGGTATCGCACATGAGATCAATAACCCAATCAACTTTGTGGCCGCCAATGTGAATCCGCTGAAACGGGACTTTCAGGCTTTATTCGACACTATTGAAAAGATTGAAGAAATCGGCACTAAGGAAGCTAAAGCGGATGTCAAACAAAAGGAAATTAACCAGGTAAAGGAGGACTATGATTTTGACTATCTCAAAACTGAGATATCCAGCCTGCTCAAAGGTATTTATGATGGTGCCAGCCGGACGGCAGATATTGTAAAGGGACTCCGTATTTTTTCCCGTGTGGACGAGGATGATCTGAAAACTGCCGATCTCAACGAAGGACTGCGATCCACATTGATCATCTCCAACAATCATATCAGCGGCATTGATGTCGTTACGGATTATGGCGATATTCCCGAAATACTGTGCTATCCCGGAAAAATGAATCAATTGTTTCTTAATATAATTACAAACGCTATATTTGCAATCCGGGAAAAGTATCCGGAAGAAGGCGGCGTGCTGACGATAAAAACCTGGCGTGAAGGAAAGATCATTTGTATTTCCATTAAGGACAATGGTATTGGTATGAATGAGGAAGTGCAATCGAAATTGTTTGAGCCTTTCTTTACCACCAAAAAGGTAGGGGAAGGAACAGGATTAGGGATGTCCATCGTATTTTCTATTATTGAAAAACATAACGCCAAGCTCATTATAAATTCCGAACCGAATGTCGGCTCAGAGTTTATCGTCCGGCTGAGCAGTATGAAAGCGGCAGGATAATAAAAGAGGTGAAAAAATATAGTTATTAATACATAAATAAATATTGTAAAAAATCGTTTTTTTTATTATTTCATTTTAACTTTACCCATTATAATTTTATTTTGCAGCAGGCAACAGCATTTTATTATACATAATGTCAGATCAGAAAATAGCCATATTATACGTTGACGATGAGGAAAACAACTTAGTTTCCTTCAAAGCCACCTTTCGGCTTAAATATAACGTTTACACCGCGCTGAGCGGGCAGGAAGCGCTGAAAATATTAGAGGAGCATACCATACATGTTATTATTACTGACCAGCGTATGCCCAATATGACCGGCGTTGAATTTCTAGAACATGTGCTGGATAAGCATATTGATCCTGTTCGTATCTTACTGACGGGATATACGGACATGAGCACTTTGGTAGAAGCTGTCAATAAAGGACAGATTTTCCATTATCTTACCAAACCCTGGAGCGAAGAAGAATTGGAGCAAACTATCGAAAGAGCCTACAGTATTTATATGGAGAAAGAAAAAATAAAAAAGCTCAACGAAAAGCTCTCCCTCTCCAATGAACAATTAGAATTCCTTCTCCGGCAGAAATTGTTATCCTGACAGGCTGATACGCCGTTCATTTTTCCAGAAGCAACAACATAAAGAGCTGATAAATTTGCCCTCCGGGATAATCGCTCCTTCCTATAAACGCCCAGGAATGATCATTTCCAAAAACTATACCCGGACTTTTCAGGACAATAACTTTGGACTTTTCAGGAAAGCCGGCTGAAGGTTTTATGTTCAATTTTGCAACATAAATGATCAGACAATGGAATATAAAGAACGCGTTTTGGTAACAGGCGGAACAGGATTCACCGCAATGCAAATTATTTTACAGCTTTTGCAAAAAAACTACCCCGTCAGAACAACCCTGCGCAACTTAAAAAGTAAAGATCTGCTCATAGAGGCCCTGCGATCTCATGGTATTACCCGATTGGACCGGCTTTCATTTGCAGAAACAACATTGACCGGAGACGACAACTGGGAAACGGCTATGAAAGGTTGCCGGTATGTGCTGAGCGTGGCTTCTCCTGTATTTCTTGAACAACCTAAAAATGAACAGGAAGCGATTCGCCCGGCTGTCGAAGGTATCCTTCGCATTTTGAACTTTGCAAAAAAAGCGGGTGTAAAGCGCGTGGTCATGACCTCCAACTTCGGTGCGGTTGGTTTTAGCCAGACCAATAAAAACCGCATAACCACGGAAACTGACTGGACAGATACTGACGTAAAAGGTCTGTCGGTTTATGAAAAATCTAAAATGCTTGCGGAAAAGGCGGCATGGCATTTTATGAAAAATAACGGAGGCCAAACGGAACTGACCGTCATCAACCCGGTTGCCATTTTAGGCCCCTCTTTAAATGCCCATATATCGGGCAGCTTTCAACTACTGGAACATTTATTGAACGGCAGCATGAAAGCGGTGCCGGACATTCCCCTGAATGTAGTTGACGTAAGAGATGTGGCCGATTTACATATCCGTGCAATGACCCATCCGAAAGCAGGCGGACAACGCTTTATTGCAACAGCCGACGGGCAAATTACCCTGCCGGAAATAGCGGCATTATTAAAAAGCCACCAACCCGAAATATCCGCTAAAGTGTCATTAAGAAAGCTGCCCGACTGGGTATTAAAAGCAGCTTCGCTCTTTCAGGAAAAAGCAAGAGAAGCGGTCATGCTGCAAAAGGTAAACCGTAACGTCAGCAATGCAAAAGCAAAAGACATGCTGGGCTGGAAACCCATTGCTACACAGGAACAGGCCATATTGGCATCGGTAGCAAGTATGATTCAATACGGACACATAACATGAAAGCAATAGCACAGGAAATACAAACGAAAATCCTGAAAGAGGAATACATACCCGACCATGTTTTTCTGTATGTGGTCAGGGGCGCTATTCAGTTTTTCGATGGCAATAACAGGCATACCTTTCAATCGGGAGAATGTGGCATTGCCAGGAAAAACCGTCTGGCTAAATTTATCGTAACAGATTCCGAAGAAGATTTCGAGCCGGTATTATTTTGTTTTGATGAAGCATTTCTTCAGCAGTTTCAGCAAAAACACGCCATTCCATCAGCAGCAATATTGCACTCCGAAGCAACCTTTATAAAAATACCAAAAACGGAATTGCTTGATGACTTTATCCGTTCTTTACAACCCTATCACAAAGGTATCATGCAATTGGATGAAGCCTTCGAAGATTTGAAATATGAAGAGCTTTTAACTATCCTGCTTCGGCTGCAACCGGAACTCGCAGGCATATTGTTTAATTATAATCCGCCGGCGAAAATCAATATAGAAGCATTCATGAATAGAAACTACACCTTCCGTGTAAGTGTGGAACGCTTTGCTCATTTGACCGGGCGAAGTTTGTCCGCATTCAAACGGGACTTTAAAATGATTTTCAACGACACACCGGGTCACTGGTTAGTGAAGAAACGACTGCAGGAAGCCTATATACTTATTGATGTGAACAACAAAAAACCCTCTGAAATTTATCTTGATCTGGGCTTTGAGAGCTTATCACATTTCTCTTATGCCTTCAAAAAACAATTCGGACAAACACCGACGGCGCTTGCCAACCGGAAACGCAAGACCGGCAACTGAAATAACCTGCCCGTCTTGCGATCTTTAATAACATCCGGGATAATAATAAAGACAAATCACCGGTCTCTATATGTTTCCTGTGTATTTTCTACAAAGGAATATTACCGTGTTTTCTTTTCGGACGATTCACCACTTTGTTTTCCAGCATACCAAATCCCCTGATCAGTTTTTGGCGGGTAACTTCCGGCCGGATCACTTCATCAATAAAACCTCTTTCGGCTGCGCCGTAAGGATGGGCAAACTTTTCCATGTATTCCAATTCTTTTTCCTTCCATTTGGCTTCATGATCCGCCGCACCTGCAATCTCCTTACGGAAGATAATTTCGGCGGCACCCTTAGCGCCCATAACCGCAATCTCGGCAGTAGGCCAGGCATAGTTCAGATCGGCGCCGATATGTTTGGAGTTCATCACATCATACGCACCGCCATAAGCCTTTCGCGTGATCACGGTTACTTTCGGAACGGTAGCCTCGCTCAATGCAAATAACAGTTTGGCGCCATTGGTAATGATGCCATTCCATTCCTGGTCGGTACCCGGCAAAAATCCCGGCACATCCACCAGCACTAACAGCGGCACATTAAAGGCATCACAAAAGCGCACAAAACGGGCGCCTTTTTTAGAAGAATTGATATCCAACACACCGGCCATGCTGGCAGGTTGATTGGCTACAATACCTATGCTACGGCCTGCAAGCCGGGCAAAGCCCACTACAATATTTTCCGCGTAATCCTTGTGTACTTCTAAGAAGCTGTCCTCATCTGCTATTTCCGAAATAACGGTTTTCATATCATAAGGCTGATTAGGATTTTCGGGAATAACAGACCCTAATGCTGCCCGCAGCTCGTCAGCAGGTTCATAGGGATATACCGGGGCTTCCTCTTCACAATTTTGCGGCATATAGCTCAGCAGTTGCTTGATATGCTCAATGCAAGCCACTTCATTGGCACAGGCAAAATGTGTAACACCTGATTTCTCCGCATGAGTTTGTGCGCCGCCTAACTCTTCGCTGGTAACGGTTTCATGGGTAACGGTTTTCACTACATTCGGTCCGGTAACAAACATATAGGAGGTATTTTCCACCATCAGGATAAAATCGGTAATAGCCGGGGAATATACCGCACCGCCTGCACAGGGGCCCATAATAGCCGAAAGCTGCGGAATCACGCCGCTGGCCTGCACATTTCGGTGAAAGATATCGGCATAGCCGCCTAAGGAAACCACCCCTTCCTGGATGCGTGCGCCACCGCTGTCATTCAGGCCGATAACCGGTGCACCGTTTTGCATAGCCAGATCCATAACTTTGCATATTTTTTCCGCATGGGTTTCCGAAAGGCTGCCGCCAAATACGGTAAAGTCCTGGGAAAACACATACACTAAGCGGCCATGAACAGTGCCGTAACCGGTTACTACGCCATCCCCCGGATATATTTCCTGATCCATGCCAAAATCCCGGCTGCGGTGGGTAACCAACATACCGATCTCTTCAAATGAGCCTTCATCCAATAAAAGCTGAATGCGCTCTCGCGCGGTTAATTTTCCTTTGGCATGCTGGCTGTCGATGCGTTTCTGACCACCTCCTGATAACGCCTGTTGATTTTTTTCCGCTAAGACCTTATTGTTATCTTTCATTCGTAAATGTTTATCAAGTTAAAAACAGGGCAAACTTCAAAACCATATTCATCTCCATCTTATATTAAAATGAATTTTTAATGTCATTAAAGTCATTTCCCTTTTAGGTATCCGTGAACAGGTCGGTTTCTGATCTTACAACATAAAAACGATTCTGAAATAAAATCAAATTGCGCTGCCGGAGCCGAAGCACTGAACGGGGCGGCAAATTACAAAATAAATGCATGTTGTCTGCGGAATATTCATGCAGGCTATATTTTGAGGAAAATAATTTCATTAATTAAAAAAAAACGACTTTTGCAACGATTTTTGAGTAAGCATATCGAAACAGGAACCTGTGAATATTGAATATGCTTATCCTGACTTCATCCGATTTCTTAGTGAGCATTCTCCATTTGCTGAATAAAATCAATAACAATGGAAAATCTGGAAGTACTTGTGGACCAATTAGAGCAATATATTGACCGGCATGATGATGTCGGTCTGGGTGCATTTTTGGATGAGCTGAATATATCGGAAGTCAAAGAAATGATTGACGAATTTCCGGAGCACGGCGCCAAATTTCTGGCACTGCTGCCGATAAGCCGTTCGGTGCATGTATTCCGGATATTGGATTTTCCCGTTCAGGAGCGGATCATTAAAAGACTGCCCGGTGCAAAGATTGCAGAGCTGATTAATGAGTTGCCCCCGGATGACCGTACATCACTCTTTAGCGAGCTGCATGGCGATGCAGTAAAAAAGCTGATCATTCTTTTACCTGCCGAAGACCGTAAGGAGGCACTGGCATTGCTGGGCTATAAGGAAGATAGTGTAGGCCGGATGATGACACCCGATTATGTGGCTGTGAAGAAAGACTGGAATGTGGCACGTGTGTTGGAACACATCCGCCGCTACGGGATCAATTCCGAAACGATTGATGTGATTTATGTAATTGATGATAACGGCGTACTGTTGGATGACCTGCAAATCCGGAAAGTACTGTTAGCTTCACCGGACACCCTGATCAGCGATTTAGTGGACGACCGCCTGATTGCATTGAAAGCGAACGATCCCCAGGAAACAGCCATTGAGACCTTCCGGATGAATAACAGGGTGGCCTTACCCGTAACTGATGATCAAAATATTCTTTTAGGTATCATCACCGTGGATGACATCCTGTGGGTACAGAAAGAAGAATATACGGAAGACGTTCAGAAGATCGGTGGTACGGAAGCATTGGATGAACCTTACTTAGATACTTCGGTATTTAACTTAGTAAAAAAACGTATTGGCTGGCTGGCTATCCTGATGGTCGGGGAAATGTTTACCGCTACGGCTATGGCATTTTTCGAGGATGAGCTGCAAAAGGCCATTGTACTTTCGCTGTTCGTACCGCTGATCATTTCCTGCGGTGGCAACAGCGGCTCTCAGGCTTCCACCCTGATCATACAGGGAATGGCTTTGGGTGAAGTAACCATCAAAGACTGGTGGCGGGTCATGCGCCGGGAAATTATATCCGGTTTTCTACTGGGTTTAGGTTTGGGCATTATCGGCTTCCTGCGTATTTATATCTGGCATCTTTTTGACATGAATATCTACGGAGAACACTGGTTCCTGTTGGGTTGTACCGTAAGTGTGTCCATCATGTTCGTGGTGTTATGGGGCTCTTTATCCGGCTCCATGCTACCCATTGCGCTGAAGCGTTTGGGTCTTGACCCTGCTACTTCTTCAGCGCCCTTTGTAGCTACTATGGTGGACGTAACCGGTCTGCTCATTTACTTTTCCTGTGCCGTGATGTTCTTAAAGGGCATATTGTTATAAGCGGGTTGGAATAAGGTTATTCCAGTTACTGCGAGTATTCCTTATTTCCATTAAAATATCCTGTACAGGAAGGGCTTTTTGCTGCTACTGTTGAACCAGACCAGATATGGGCTAACTAACCTTTAGACAATGGAGAGAAGCCAGCATTCCTGCTATTTTGCATTTTTACTTTTGCATTTTGCATTTTGATTTCACCTAAGTGTAAAGACCACCGTTAATGGAAATCACTTGCCCGGTAATATAGCCGGCTTCCGGTGATGCCAGGAAAGCGGCTAATGCAGCTACCTCATCAGCCTCGCCGAAGCGTTTCATCGGAATAAGATTTTTTAATTCATTTTCATTCAGGTCTTCGGTCATGTCTGTTTTGATAAAACCCGGCGCAATGGCATTTACCGTAATATTTCTTCGGGCCACTTCAAGTGCTAACGCTTTGGTAGCGCCAATCATACCGGCTTTTGCAGCAGCATAATTTACCTGTCCCTGCATACCTTTCAGACCGCTGAGCGATACTACATTGATAATACGGCCATAACGGTTAGTCAGTATGTGTTGCATCAGTTGCCGGGTAACATGAAACATCCCCCTCAGGCTCGTATTCAGCACACTGTCCCACTGCTCGTCGGTCATCAGCGCCAGCAGTGCGTCCTGGCGGATACCGGCATTATTGACCAATACCTCTATTTTTTTATCCGGATGGGAAGCTAACCACTGACCGAGCGCCTCTTTCACCTCATCATCATGAGCCACATCAAAAGGAAGCAGCAGGGCATCTTTTCCCTGCGCTTTAACGAGATCGGCGGTTGCTGTTGCAGCTTCTTTATTGCCGCGATAATTTACCAGGATATGATAACCCGAAGCAGCTAATTTTTCACAGATAGCCCGACCTATTCCGCGTGAGCCGCCCGTTACTAATGCGTATTTTTCCATAAGGCTGTAAAGATAAAAAAAGAATATTCTTTGTTTCTTTGTTACCGTAGTGTCTTTGTGTGAAAAAAAGAATGCCAGGCTAAGCATGGTTTCACACAAAGGGACAAAGATTACAAAGAACACAACGATAGATAATGTAAAAATCAGCACACCATATTCTTTGTTTCTTCGTTAGCGTAGTTTCTTTGCGTGAAAAAAAATAATTACCTGCTCCTCAGATGCCTGGTTTGGTACCCATGATTGTATCTATTTCCTCCAGGATACTGTCGGTAAGCCGGGGGTATAAGTCTATGGCCTCTATATTTTCCAATAATTGTTTTTCTTTAGTGGCGCCCAGAATAGCGGTTGTTACATTCGGGTTGCGGATGCACCATGCAATAGATAAAGTGGCTAAGGAGGTATCCAGATCATCAGCTACTTTTTTCAGTTCCTTGACGCGCTTAATACGCTCGTCGCTCAGCGTGCGGTCTTTCAGCCATTCGAAGCCTTCCATAGCTAAGCGCGAACCTTCCGGAATACCGTCATTGTATTTTCCGGTCAGCAGTCCGGATGCCAGCGGACTCCATATCGTAGTGCCTAAGCCGGTAGTACGAAAGACAGGAATAAAATCCGATTCTATCTTAAGACGCTCTATCAGATTATATTGGGGTTGTTCTACAGCAGGGCCTTCCAGCGCTAATTCTTTCGCTACGGCATGTGCTTCCATAATTTCTGCGGCAGACCATTCACTGGTGCCCCAGTACAGAATTTTTCCCTGCTGCATCAGGGTATTCATAGTGCGTACTACTTCTGCCATAGGCGTGTCGGGATCAGGGCGGTGGCAAAAATACAGATCCAGGTAATCGAGCTGCATGCGTTGCAATGCCTCGTGGCAGGCTTCTACCAAGTGTTTCCGGCAAAGTCCTTTTTGGTTGGGTTTATTATTTTCACCATGCCAGCCGAAATAAACTTTACTGGAAACGACATAAGTCGTACGATCCCATTTGGTTTTTTTTAAAACGCGCCCCATCATCAGCTCACTCTCGCCTCTTGCATATACTTCAGCATTGTCAAAAAAATTGATGCCCTGCTCATACGCCAGCGACATCATGCGTTCGGAAGCAGTATCATCTATCTGCTTGGCAAAGGTTACCCAGGATCCGTAAGACAAAACGCTTAGTTGTAATCCTGTTCTTCCCATTCTGCGGTATTCCATTATTTAAAGATTTTAATTAAAGGATTGAATGGCAAATTTAGGTAAGATTCTTTCAATGCATCCGGGTCTTGCCCAGGCGGAATTTTTTAATCCTGTATGGAAATACAGATATCTACGGTAGCATCATTCCAATCCCGGCTTCTTTCATCATACACTTCAAAATCGTAACCGAATTTTCTGTTTTTAATGGTATCCCACACTTTTTGCCAGGCTTCCGTGATGCAGCCCGTCATGACGCCCTTAGCCGTAACCTGTTCATAATGCTGTGCAGGAATATACAATTCATCCAGGCCTTCGGGCAGCAGGATCTTGTCATCTGCTTTACAACCGATAAAATAAGAAAAGCGCCCGTTTTCATCGCTTTCATAATCAAAATAAACGGCATAGACCGTTTCGGATAATTTGCCGGGAATGCGGGCGGCTATTTTTTCCTGTTCAAATTTTTGCCAGAGATCCCCGCAATCCTTTTCGGATTGGTTGTTCTTATTGGTCGTTTTTCCATGAAATGCTAAGCCGATGAGCCGGAAGGCAGGTTTTTCCATAATCTTCGTATTTTTATTTTAAATAGGATGCCGGGGTATTATTATTTGATAGGGCTTTTGCTTTCCACCGTTGTTGATGTTTTCATCACCAACAAAAAACTTTCCGTTTCTTGTTGGTCATAAGACCAACAAGGGCGAAATCCAAATATAGATAAAAACCGGTAAAATGACATGCTGTCTGTCTGTTTATTTGAAGAACTGCACTGCCGTAGAGACCCACGGCCGTGGGTCTCTACAATCCGCGAATAGTTATTATTGGAATAAATAAAATATATTTTCCAAATATGCAAAAAATAGTTTGTATTATTGGTTATTTTACTCAAATTTGTAGAATAAATACAGCAAAAGCAAAAAATAATTTGTATTTATAGCTACTATTTTTTGATTGTTAACACTACTAATTTAATTGCATCAATAGCGGAATGGATCATCTTATAAATTTAGGTCGTCAGCTTGCGGGCAGAAGAAATCAGTTGTTATACACCCAGGCGGATTTGGCGGCAATAAGCGGATTAAGCATTATGACGATCCGGGCTATTGAACGGGGAAAGCAGGGCGTTTCCATAGCCAACTGGGTAAAAGTGGCGGAAATATTAGGCTTCGAATTGATATTGACAATAAAAAGAATGAATGATGCAACAGGGAAGAGTAATGAATAATAGTATCTTAGCCGGTATTATTAGCAAACAGAACGATGGCAGCTATACTTTTGAGTATGACGACTTGTATTTTGCAGATAAAGAGCAGCCTGCCATAAGTCTTACATTGCCGAAGCATAAAAAAAAGTATGTTTCAAACAGGCTGTTCCCTTTTTTCTTTAACCTGTTGAGCGAGGGCTATAACAGAAGGATGCAAAGTATTTATCTGAAGCTTGATGAAGAAGACCATTTTAGCTTTCTATTGAAAACAGCCGACAGAGAAACTATCGGCGCTATACGTGTGGAAGAAATTATTTGAATGATGAACACATTGCATGTTTGCCCGGGTACGCTTGCGGAAGGCTATCAAACCTTCAGTCCGGCTGCATTGCGTCATTTGTTTGGAGGAAAAAAAGTGGCGCATACATTGCCCTTTGTGCTTGATGAAGTACATCAGCAACAACACAATGGTATCACGAATCCCATCCGGATTTCCATATCCGGTGTTCAGGAAAAATATGCGCTGAGATTAGAGAAAAACCAACTGGTATGGGCTGACCAAAACAGTACGTATATTCTGAAACCCATACATAAAGGTCTGGACAATGCCGATCAGGTTCCGGCTAATGAACACCTTACTATGCAAATAGCCCGTCAATTGTTTAAGTTAGATGTAGCGAAGTGTGCCATAATATTTTTTAATGACGGTGAGCCTGCATACATCACTAAACGCTTCGATGTGATGCCGGATAACAGCCGCTGTCTTAAAGAAGACTTTGCCAGCCTGTTGCAAAAAACCAGTGAAGGTGGCAACAGCAACTTTAAGTACAACGGTAGTTATTTTGATATGGCTATGGCTATTGACAACTTGCTTCCGGCACCGGTAATAGCTAAAGAAAGGCTGTTTAATCTCATTGTATTCAATTATCTTTTTAGTAATGGAGATGCACATTTAAAAAATTATTCCGTAGTGGACTATGAACAAAACGGTTTGTACCAGATGGCTCCGGCTTATGACCTGCTAAATACCCGTCTGCATATTGAAGATGGCGATATGGCTTTGGAAGAAGGCTTGTATGCAGGTGATTACACTCATCCGAGTTTTGAAAAATCAGGCTATTATGCCTATGATGATTTTTATGATTTTGGAATAAAGATACATTTAAAGGAACAGCGGATACAAGCATTTCTTGCCAATTTTTTGGATAAATCCGATCAGGTATTATCATTGATAAAACGCAGCTTTTTATCCGAAGTGATGCAGCAAAAATATGCCGCATTATATCAGGACAGGCTCAGGCGGTTACGGTTTTCCGTCAGCGGATTAATTAAATGAAAAGTAAAAAGTCAATGCAGAAAATAGTTTGATAATCAATTTGATGTAATTTTACAATGCAAACAAAAGGCGCTTAACCCAACATGAGTTGATTTATCTCCCTTCATCTCCCTCAATTTCCTTCAACCCCTTGAAGATGCAAAGAATTTTCAGACCTAAATTAGTCGATACACTAAAAACGTATAGCGGCAAACAGTTTACGAATGACCTGTTTGCCGGAATTATTGTGGGCGTAGTGGCGCTGCCCTTAGCCATAGCCTTTGCCATAGCGTCGGGCGTTACTCCTGAAAAGGGGTTGATCACCGCCGTAGTAGCCGGGCTGATTATTTCCGTTATGGGCGGCAGTCGCGTGCAGATCGGAGGCCCCACTGGCGCTTTTATTATTATCGTTTATGGTATCGTGCAGGCCTATGGCGTGAGCGGTTTGATCATTGCCACTTTCATGGCGGGAATCATGTTGCTGATCATGGGCTTTGCCCGGCTGGGTACGGTGATCAAATATATTCCGCATTCGCTGATTGTCGGCTTTACCAGCGGTATTGCCCTGATTATTTTTTCCTCCCAGGTCAAGGATTTTCTGGGGCTTTCTATGGGAGATGTTCCCGCAGATTTTTTAGAAAAATGGAAAGCCTTTTTCCTGCACATTCGAACGATTAATCTTTATGCTGTCGGAGTGGCGGTGGCTACTATACTCATCATTGTGTTGTGGCCTAAAGTGAACAAAAAAATTCCGGGTTCTTTAATATCCATTCTCATCACTACTGCCGCGGTGCAGTTTTTTCATCTTCCGGTAGAAACGATCGGCAGCCGTTTCGGTGTTATCTCTTCTTCCATTCCCGCACCACAGATACCGCATATAGATTATACCACATTCAAACAACTTATTCAGCCGGCTTTTACCATTGCCATGTTGGGCGCTATCGAATCTCTATTGTCGGCGGTAGTGGCCGACGGTATGATCAGCGGTAACCACCGCTCTAATACGGAACTGATTGCACAAGGCTCGGCAAATATTTTTTCCTCATTATTCGGCGGCATTCCGGCAACGGGGGCAATTGCCAGAACGGCGACCAATGTAAAAAATGGTGGCCGTACCCCCGTGGCGGGTATTGTCCATGCCCTCACGCTCTTACTGATCTTATTGATAGCGGGAACCTGGGCATCATTGATACCGATTGCCAATCTTGCCGGCATATTAGTGATTGTGGCTTATAATATGAGCGAATGGAAAAATTTCAGATCCATATTAAAAGGCCCGAAAGGGGATGCGCTTGTTTTGCTCATTACTTTTTTCCTTACCGTGCTGATTGATCTTACGGTGGCCATTGAAGTCGGTATTGTGCTGGCGGCATTTTTATTTATGAGAAATATAATCAGATTCAGCGGAGTCAATACCTACACAGAGGAAATTGAAGACGAGCATTTCGGGTATGATTTAGTGGAAAATAAATATCCGATACCCAAAAAGGTTGCCGTCTTTGAAATCACAGGGCCGCTTTTTTTCGGCGCAGCCTATAAGGTAAAAGATGCCATGCGGTACTTAGAAAAGCATCATGAAGTTTTGATCATACGAATGAGGCATGTGCCGCTTATTGATGCCACAGGTATTCAGGCATTGCAGGATGTAGTACGGGCGCTGAAAAAACAGCGGACTAAACTGATCCTCTCGGAAGTCAACAACCCACAGGTGCTTAAGGAGCTAAAAGACAGCCGCCTGTTGTTTGCCATTGGCAAAGGAAATGTGCTGGCTACTTTAGAACAGGCCTTAGAAAAAGCGAAAATGGAAGCCGGGTAATGTCAGCTCTTATTCCTTGATTTTTTCCGGTTTGCTGATTTGTTTCATCAAATTATCATTCCATTTTCCTTCCACTTTTACCTGGGCAACGGCGCCGAAGACAAAAGCTTCAATCAGGTTATGATTGAGATAAGCGTAGGTTCCCGGCTCCCGGAACTGATACAATGCCGCTACGGCAGAACCGCCGGCAACAGGCCAGGTTTCATAGTTAGTGGCCGGTTTATCATTAAACGATCCTCCGAGCCATACTAAGTCAGCATGCCCGCCGATCAAATGGATGCGCGTATCCCTGTTGGCCTGGGAGGTGATGAATAATACTTTATCGCCCACATTGGCTTTCAGGGCATTTTTTCCCAACAGCGCGCCACTTACTCCGTTGAACACAATATGGGATGGCCGCAGTGTTTGGAATGCTTCAAGCATATCGCTGAAACCATCTTCAGGACGGGGATATTTTTTATAATGCCCGTCTTGATCCTTTGGAATATAATAGTCCTGCTCTGCAATGTAATAAGCCTTGTCGTAATGCAAAGGATTGCCGTTTTCATCCTTCAGACCCTCCCGCGGCAGGATCATAATGGCGCCGTTCATGCCGGATATCACATGCAGCGGCACCATAGTTCCTCCCGGGGCGCAGTGATATACAAACACGCCGGATTTTGTAGTCTTAAACCGGATGGTTACCTGTTCGCCGGGGCGTACCATGGACAGGTCTCCGCCGCCCATAGCGCCGGTGGCGGCATGAAGGTCAATATTGTGTGTTTGTGTATTGGTAGCCGGATTGACTAAGGTCAGTTGAATATAATCACCCTGGTGCGCTACAATCATAGGGCCGGGTACGGAGCCGTTAAAGGTTAAAGCCCATATTTCCGCTCCGGGCGCTACGGTCAGTTGTTTTTCTTCAACCGTTAAAGTCACTTCTACGACAACCGGATCACCTTTGTCCACCTGCTCATGCTGCGGCAAAAAAGGAGGTGCTACCAATTCTTCCCGGACATGCTTCAGCTTTTCCGGATCGGCATGGCGACCGGTATCAAAAACGGATACGGTTTGTCCGCCGGGCTGTTGTTGCCGGGCTGTTGGATTGCAGGCGTATAATACGCAGGCCAGGGCAGGAAGGAGTAATGCTTTCATATTGTTGTATTGATTAGATAAAAATGATATGCAGCATGAACCGGTAGGGCCGAATTTCACGAGGGGACACGAATTTCACAAATTTCACGAATAAATTTGAATGGTTTATTTTTTGGGCAGATTTTTTGGAGATGGATGAAAGCGTCAGTATGTGCCGGAATATCCGGGCACGGAGGCTTTTATGTTCATGTCGTGGCGCGTGTCCTCACCCATCATTGCATGGGGTTTTTTCCCCTAAAGACTACAACAAATACGAGGCAACAAGTAGTGCTAAGTCAAGAAGATATTGTCTGTATGTTCAAGACTTTGTTATATTGATTATCAGATTTTTATTGTTTTGCATTTTTACTTTTTACTTTTTACTTAACATATGGATCCAGGGCTTTTGCTGCTATTTTTAAAAGAGAAAACCCTGCTTTTTTGATATATAAATTCAGATTACGGAAAAAAGTACTAACTTAGTCGGAATTAAAATTTCAAAATGATGAGAAAATATTTATGTTTCCTGCTTGCAGGTATCCTGGGTATGACTGCACCCGGATTTGCACAACAGTTTACCGTTACTTTAGGTACCTATTCCGGTGCCGCTTCGACGAATGCCCTGTTGTCCACCAGTACCACCATCAATCGTTACTCCCGGACCATCTCCTTATATACCGCTACAGAGATCATCGCTGCAGGGGGAACTGCGGGAGATATCATCAGTCTGGCCTGGGACAAATACGGCACCGGCGAATATACCTTCGGTGATGCTTACATCCGGATTTGCATGAAGCATGTCAGCAACAGTACCTGGAGCGCTGTGCCCGACTGGAATACCGAGGTATCGGATGCTACCGAAGTATTTATTTCTTCCACCTTCAGCATACCAACAGGTACAGGCTGGAAGGAAGTGCAGTTTGATAATCCCTTTTCCTGGAACGGTACGGATAACATTGCCATTTTTGTGGAATGGTATCGCCCAAGTATGTTAAGCTCGGATATGAGCTGGGGTTATTCCGACAATACTACAGCCAATGCCACCCGCGTAGGCAGCACCAGTTTGGAAGCCTTAGTACTATTGATCAATGATCACCGGCCTTTAGTGCAGCTTAACTTTGACGGAATTACCTCGGATCCTCCCGTCAACAGCCTCACGGTGCAAACCCAGAATAATGTACCTCCAACCGTTACGGGGGACGACGGTACTTTGCAGATGGAAGCCATTATACTGCCCGCTACGGCCGATCCTAATGTCAGCTGGAGCATTGTGCCGGTAACCGGCAGCGCCACTATAAACGCTTCCGGTTTGCTTACCGCTTTGACGGATGGTACCGTATGGGCAAAGGCAGTATCCATACAGGATCCGGCATATAAAGATTCGCTGCTGGTGACGATTACCAACCAGGTGATTCCTATCGACAGTATTGTGGTGGCAACCCAGAATAATGTGCCGGCTGCCATTACAACGAATGGAGGGACCCTGCAGATGGCAGCAACCGTATTCCCGGCAAATGCTAATCAGTCTGTATCCTGGACTATCGTGCCGGTTGACGGCGATGCAACCATCGCTTCAAACGGCATGGTTACCGCCACATCCAATGGAACGGTATATGCTAAGGCAGTTGCAGTAGCTGATCCTGCAGTGCAGGATTCCCTGTTGATTACAATTACGGGGCAGCATACCGGTATTTCCGATTTGATTGCCGGAGCGGTATTACAGTTGTTTCCTAATCCTGCAAAAAATCAGGTTACTTTAGCTGTGCCGGAGGCTGTATTTCAGCCCGGGGCAAGGATTTGGATTGTAGATCTTTCCGGAAAAGTGCTGCGTACCATGAACCAGGAAAAGCCGCAGGCTCAATATGATATTTCCGATTTACCGGCAGGCATTTACCGGATCATTTATCAGCAGGATGCTGAAAGGGCGGTGATGGGATTTTCGGTGGTACGATAGACCCGAATTCCAGACACGAATTGCACGAATTTCACGAATGGATAATATAGAAAATTTTCGTGCTTTTCGTGTCTTTCGTGGATAAAAAACTTTCGTGGATAAAAAATGCCATTACGGATACAATCAGCGCTTTGCATTAATGCTACAACCCCCATAATCTTATGTTAATATAGTAATAAAAGACCAATAAATTAATGTTACCCGGAGTAAATTTCTTTACATTGTAAAATCCTATTATGCTGATTGTTAATTCATTTTAAGTTTTTCCTTTCGACTTTCCTTATTTTACTTAACATTAAATTGAATATACGCATAAAATACCTTACTTTTGTCGCTCATATCATTGGATATTGTAGCAGATGTCTTACCTGTCGCATACCTTTACCGAAAATAACACAATGCCGCACCGGCCTTATATGCTTTCGCAGCGGATTAACAAGCTGTTAATCATTTTGGACTTATTAGGTCTTAACCTGCTATCCCTGTGGTTTGTGCAGGAATTTTTTGCACAGTCCCCGGTGCTGCTGGCCATCATGGTGCTCCAGACGGTTTCCTGGATATTTATTACGGTGTATATGAATTATTACCACCGCTTCTATACCCGGGAGTCGGTGCCTGTTTTCTTAGATACCACAAAGGCCATCGTTTATTTTTCCTTAATCTCCTATATCCTGTTTTTCGCGGTATTCAATGCGCGGATCGAAGCAGTCGGCTCTAAAAATATCCTGTATGTAACGCTTTATATAGGCGCTTTTGCACTATACCTGTATCTTAGCCGCCTGGTCCTGCTGGCCTATCGCAGATTACATCGCGACACCCGCGAGCTGACATCGCGCATTATCTTTATAGGCAGCTCGGAATCACTTTTCCAGGTCATGGATGATATGACCGGGGGTAAAATAAAAGAATACCGCGCCGCCGGTTATTTTGCCCCGGAACCTTATACTGCCGCCGGTATAGCTTATTTCGGGGATTATAATGCACTGGACTCCCTGCATGAAGGCCGCTATGTGGCTCATGAGATACTGATCTGCCTTAGCGCTATGCAGGATGAGCGGGTACGGGCTTTTGCCGACCGTGCTGAGAACCTGATGTTGCGGGTTAATTACCTGCCGGCCTATTATGAGATCAACCGCCCGGTAGCGATGAAGCAGATGGGCAGGTTCCCCATATTAGCGCTCCGGGAAGAGCCCCTGGGTATTGAGTGGAACGCCATGCTTAAAAATATATTTGATATTGTCTTTTCCTTAATCGTGTTTTTTGGTGTACTCATCTGGCTGATTCCCATTGTGGCCTTACTCATCCGTTTAGAATCCAAAGGCCCCGTATTTTTTGTGCAACAACGTTCCGGCCACGGCAATTTTGTGTTCAAATGCATCAAATTCCGGACGATGCGGATCAATAATGAGGCAAACAGCAAACAGGCTACCAAAGGAGATGCCCGTATTACGCGTATAGGCGCTTTCTTAAGAAAGACCAGTATTGATGAGCTGCCCCAGTTCATCAATGTATTGAAGGGCGAGATGTCTGTTGTAGGCCCGCGCCCGCACATGCTCTCTCAAACCGAAGATTTTGCAAAGATCATTGATCATTATATGGTGCGCCATTTTATTAAGCCGGGTATCACCGGCTGGGCACAGGTAACCGGCTACCGGGGCGAAATTCATACGGAGGCGGATATCCGGAACCGGGTGGCTGCCGATATCTGGTATATGGAAAACTGGTCCTTTATCTTAGACCTGAAGATCATTTTCTTAACCGTTTGGAAAGCCATAACGGGTGACAGCAAGGCGTATTAGCGTTAAGCCAAAAGTCAATAGTCAAAATGAAAAATGAAAAATGAAAAAATTTTGATAATCAACAAAATAAGATTTTGAACATACAGACAATATCTTCCTGTAACCCCGAAGGGGTTAAATATAGATAGCCCTGTACAAGCGCAGCGCAGTAAGGATAATAAAGTCAAAACCCCGAAGCGATTAATATGAATAGCCCTGTACAAGCGCAGCGCAGGGTATAGGGATAATAAAGTCAAAACCCCGAAGGGGTTAAATATAAATAGCCCTGTACAAGCGCAGTGCAGTGCAGGGTAAGGATAACAAAGTCAAAACCCCGAAGGGGTGGAATGATTATAGCAACAGTATTCATCAGCATACAAAATCCCGCATGTGCAGGATGACATGATTTCAGCCCGTACGGAATCAGCCTTACAGGCTTTTATTTTAAATTGAAATCCCGGTATTGCTGCATATCAACACAAATCATCGTATTTTGCTATCAGCAATTTATTCATAGGAATGAGTTCAATGAACAAAGCCCTCCGAAATAGTATCGCTCAAGGTGAAAGTGAAACTTTGGAATTGAAAACTTCATTCAGCGATGAAGTAATCATTTCGCTGGTGGCATTTGCCAATACCAAAGGAGGAACAGTATGCATTGGTGTTTCGGATAAAGGGGAAATCAGGGGTATCCATTCCGGCAAGGAAACGGTTCAGGGCTGGCTCAATGAAATAAAGAGCAAAACAGCACCATCCATTATTCCTTCGGTGGATTTTTTTGAGGAGAAAAATAAACAGGTGGTATGCATTTCAAGTTTTCCTTGCCGAACTACATGTGGTGGGTGAGGACACCCACCACGGCGAGCGAGAAAATAGCATTCAGATGGGGTAGAGACACACGGCCGTGTGTCTCTACGGTGACCGGCCCTGTGTCTCTACGGTGACCGGCCCTGTGTCTCTGCAAACCGGATCAACCCTTTGTGGCTGCCCGGGGTTTGATAAAAAATTTTCGCCCTTGTTGGTCTTATGACCAACAAGAAAAGGCAAGTATGTTGTTGGTGAAAACACCAACAACGGTGGATGTTTCCCTTACCGGACTGCATGTGGTGGGTGAGGACACCCGCCACGGCGAGCGAGAAAATAGCATTCAGAGAGGGTAGAGACACACGGCCGTGTGTCTCTACCTCGCCGTGGCCTGCACTCCCTGCACCCCGAAGCCTTAGTCGTTATTTGACAGCAGTTTTTTATTGAATAGTCAGGTTTATTTTTCGTCCAAGTCCAAACTCAATAAGTTTATAGAGCGTTGAAAGTTGGATGTCGCTGTGTCCGTTTTCAATTCTTGAGATAAAACTTTTTTTTGCACCAATTTTGTCTGCAAGTTGCTCTTGTGTCAGTTGTGCTTGTTTGCGTTCTTCTTTAATCAGTTCGCCAATAGCAAATGCCTTTGCTTTAATTTCAAATGCAGTGCGTTTTTCAGTCCCGATTTCCCCGTATCTTTTGTCAAGATGCCGGGAAAAAGTCTTCATGTTTTTATTTTTTGGTTCCATTGTTCCTCTTTTTTTGTTCGTTAAAATATTCTTGCATTATTTTTTCGGCTTTCTCTAATTCCTTGCCTGGTATCTTCTGTGTCTTTTTTCGAAACCCGTTGAAAAGTACAATTAAGCGGCCTTTGTCGAAGCAACAGAATATTCTATAGATGTTACTTTCATATTCAATTCTGATTTCATAAAGTCCTTTTATGCCTTCAATGCTTTTGAAAAATTTTGTCGGAATACGTTCGAGAATCGTAAACATAAAAAGCACTTCGTCTATTTTATCCTTAACCTTTCGGGGCAGCGGTTCAAAAAAGTTATCGAAATAGTCTTTATAGAATATGATTACTCTGATTGCATTCATTGCGCGAAGTTAACGAATAGTGGAACACTACGCAAATTGGCTCCATGATTTTATGAGCTGAATTTCGGGTTGGGTGTGCCGGTCTAAAATTGCTACCAACAACTGCCATATATGGTGGGTGAGGACACCCGCCACGGCGAGAGATTGCTCCACTCCATAATTTTTTCTTCATTGCATTTCGAAAAAAATTATTCCGGTCGTATGACGGCGGACTATGCGTCGGTGGTAACGATCGTTTTGCACATTTTTCCGGTACGCAGTATAATTCCTACGTAGAGACATACGACCATTGTAGAGACACACGGCCGTGTGCCTCTACAATGACCAACCCCCTGCCTTTGCAAACTACCCGGGGGTTGATAAAAAATTAACGACTATTTTTTATTCATTATTTATTTTTGATAAACATGGAATGCTTATCTTCGCGCCGGATTTTTTTAGTGGAGCGTTGAGAATGGAGAATTGAAAATTGAAAGTGGAGCATGAAGATATAAGGTGATGATGCGGGATGTCACCCTGAGCTTGTAGAAGGGATTAATGGTTAATTATTGATTATGAATTATTGATTATGAATTTTCGTGTTTTTCGTGCCTTTCGTGGTTAGAAAACCGTGGTTAAAAACTAAAACATAACAATAGAACAAATACTTCGACAGGCGTAGCATGACAAAGCGCCCGGAGTAATGGGTAATCCAAAATTCATAATTCAAAATTCATAATCCAAAATCCATAATCGAATTTAAATTTATGGCAAAACATATATACCATTACCGCAGCGGCCTGCTTATCCTGGCGCTCGGTTTTTTACTGTTCGGGTTTAGCTCCTGTAGTTATAAAAATATCCCCTATTTTACCAATGTGCCGGACACCGGTAAGGTATATCAGCAGGCTATGGTGCATAATGGTACGCCCTACAGCCCCCTTATTATCCGCCCGGACGATATCCTGATGATCACGGTATCCACTTTGGATAATAACCTCTCCCTTTTAGCCCCGGAAGGCGGTGCTACCATCAACCGCAGTGGCGCCACCGTTAATGCCCAAGCCAATATTGACGGTTATCTCGTAAGCAAAGAAGGCAATGTAGAGCTGCCCCTGTTAGGTACCCTGCATCTCGGCGGACTGAACACTTCCCAGGCTAAGGAATTGATTGCCACCAAAGCCTCCGCATTATACAAGGAGCCTGTGGTCAATATACGAATCATGAACTTTAAGGTTACCGTATTGGGTGAGGTGAATAAGCCTGGCACTTATTATATTAACAGTGAGAAGGCTTCCGTCTTGGATGCCATAGGCCTTGCCGGTGACCTGACCATTTTCGGAAAAAGGGAAAATGTGATGCTGGTACGGCAGGAGGACGGCCGGCAGGAGATAGCCCGCTATAACCTGAACGACGGGCAGATCCTCAGCTCACCGTATTTCTACCTCCGGCAGAATGATGTAATTTATGTAGAACCGGCTAAGAGCAAAGCCGCCGCTACCGATGCCGCCCGCACCCGTAACCTGTCTATCCTGACTTCCTTTGCAACTATCGTTACCATAATTTTAACTCGCATTAATTTTAAATAAAATATTTTCCGGTTAATAACCGGTTATCCAGTATATGACTGAAAACCAATTTCATATTAAAGATAGCACCAATTTGCCCGAGGAGGAGACTGCATTGGGACTGAATATACAACAGATTTGGTTTCGGGTACGGATGTACTGGCACTGGGCCTTGTTGAGCGCCCTCTTAGCCGCTCTTTTGGCCTTTACTTACCTGAAGTTGGCTACGCCTATTTATAATACTACCGCTCAGATCTTAGTGAAAGATAATAACAGTAAGGGTGGCGGCAGCGGTACGACTTTGGATATGATGCAGAATATGGGCATCCTCTCGGGAGTGAGTAATGTGGATAATGAGCTGCAGATCATACAAAGCTATACCCTGATGCGACAGACGGTATTGGAACTGGGTCTGAATATGCAATGGGTAGCGGATTCCCTGCTTTGGGGCAATAATGATGCTTATGGCGCACAACTGCCCTTTCGTATTAGCGAGGAAATTATGGATGAGACACAATATGACAGTTTGCGTATCTCCGATTATCAACTGCAGGCGGATGCTGCCGGCTACCGGATCATCAATAAGGATGATCAAACTGCTTTCCGGGGTTTATGGGGCATGCCACTGCGCCTGCCAGGCATCAACCTGACCTTATTCCTTAAGCCCTCCGCCCCGGTGGAGTTTTCTTATAAGCTGAATTTCTTAGGGCTGAATGCCGCCACCAATAGTTATCGCTCTGCATTAGTGGCCGAGATTCCCAATAAACAGACCAGTATTATTAATCTCAGTATTGAAAACAGCAACCGGGAGCGGGGCAGGGATATCCTCAATACCCTGGTTGAACGCTATATTCAAAGCGGTATTAATGACCGGAATACCATATCCGACAGCTCTATCGTCTTTATCAACAGTCGCTTAGCTTCGGTGAGCGATGAGCTGGATCATATTGAGGAAAACATGCAGGATTTCAAACAGCAGAATAAATTGGTGGACATATCGGCTCAGGGCAAGGCATTGATTGAAAATGCCGGCAGTATCGGTCAGGATGAAATGACCCAGGAAGTCAAGCTGAGTGTGATTCGATCATTAATCGAATATATGCAGGACAGTAATACTCCCCGTCTTGTTCCTGCCAGTTTAAGCTTAGACAACAGCTCGTTGTCGCCTCTCATCCAGCAGTATAATCAATTATTATTACAAAGAGAACGGGCATTGATGAGCCTGACCGAGGATAACCCGGTGGTGCGCAACTTAGACAGCCAGTTGGACGGCTTACGCACGAACCTGCTGAACGGCCTGCATTCCCTGAAAAGCTCATTAGAAGCCGGTCTGAGCGCTATACGCCGGAAAGGAGGCAGTATTGAGGCGCAGATCAGCTCGGTACCGGGTAAAGACCGGCATTTGATGGAATACAGCCGGCAGCAGGCCATCAAGCAGGAGCTGTATTTGTTCCTCCTGCAGCGCCGGGAAGAAGCTGCCTTATCCAAATCCTCTACGCTCTCCAATACCAGGATCATTGACGCAGCCCGATCCGATAATAACCCGGTGAAGCCCAAAAAGAAGATCATTATGGCCTTGGCAGTCATAGCAGGGGCATTGCTGCCATTCGGTATTGTATATCTGCGGGAACTGTTCAATAACCGTATCGAAACCCGTGCTGATATAGAAACCCGGACTTCAGTACCCATCGTGGGCGAGATCATTCATGTGGAACATGAGGAGGATCGCCCCTTAGTGGTGCAGGCGGAAAGCCGCTCCACCATCTCCGAACAGTTCCGGCTATTGCGTACCAATCTACAGTTTGCCTTAGCCCAGCAGCCGGATGCTAAAGTGTTATTATTTACTTCTTCCGCACCGGGCGAGGGCAAGACCTTCACTTCCATGAACCTGGCGGCTACATTAAGTATTGCCGGCCATAAGGTGATGGTAATGGGCCTGGATCTGCGTAAACCCAAATTCGGCCGCTTATTGGGCATTGATCACCTGCCGGGCTTTACTCAGTATATGATCGGGTCACATAGCCTACAGCAGGTCATTCATCGTATGCCGGGCTATGAGCATTTGGATGTGATCCATGCCGGCCCCATCCCACCCAACCCGGCGGAGATGCTGATGATGGACAAAACAAGTGCCTTGTTTGATACCCTGCGGCAGCAGTATGATTATGTTATCGTGGATACCACCCCCGTATTGGTGGCGGATGCCCAGATACTATCGACCCAGGCGGATGCTACCCTCCTGCTATGTCGCATCGGTACTACCCTGAAAGAGCAGGTGAAGCATTTAGAGGCTTTAAGTGCACAGGGTAAATTAAAGCATCCTTATTTAGTGGTGAATGACGTGAACTCCAAACGCTATAATACTTATTATGGATACGGCTATGGATACGGCTATGGATACGGCTATGGATACGGCTATGGATATGGCTATGGATATGGATATTATGAAGAAAGTACACCCAAGAAGAAATGGTACCAGTTTTGGAAAAAACATTAAGCAGTTGATGCTGTAAATATGCAGATAATGATTTAAGTTTGCAGCGTGGTTGGTGAAGGAATGATTTTGAATTATAAATTTTAAATTTTCGTGTTTTTCATGCCTTTCGTGGTTTTAAAAACCTTGTCGAAGGGCGCTAACGAAAGAGTTTTATTTTTGACTTTTGAATTTTTACTTTTTACTTTAATTAAAAAACAAATAAAAATTACAGATTATGAAAAAGCTATTCTTATTAGCCGCTGCCGCTTTCCTGCTGCAAAGCCCTGCCTCCGCACAAACCGGATTAGATGCCCAGCAAGCTGCTTATCAGCCCAAATCCCATTTTGAAATTGGTGTGGGAGGAATCTCCAGGGTGGATTTCAAAAGAGCCGGCATCAGCGGAAATATCAAATGGATTTTCCCGACAAAAGATGAAGAAGGCAACGGCTTCCTGGTTACGGCCAAAGCTACACACCTGCCGGCCACTAACACCGGAGCGGGGTTTTTTGACGGCTTCGATAAGGGTAAATCGAACAATGTCTCTTCTCTTTTCCTGATGCTGGGCTACCGGGTTTATATTTTGGATCATCCCAAGCCCAATAGCAATCTCTTTTTCGAGTTTAATCTGGGGCTGGCTCAAGAAGGTACCTTAAAGACTGGTATCGGCATCAACCCTTTATTCGGATACCAGTTTAGTAAGCATTTTGCGGTTACCCTTGGTGCACAGGCTTCTATTGTGAGAAATGCATCTAATTTAGGAGAGCTTGGATTATCTTACCGGTTTTAGTAGTATTAGGTAAGTAAAAAGAGTATAGCTTGTGATTTATTGTTGGAAGGCAATGAGGAAATGTTGACGGATACATTGTGTCTGTGTCATTCCGTAAAAAACTAAAGGAGGCATAGCAGCTGTGGAGAGCATTGAAAAAGAATCTGCTGTCATTTCGTAGAGATTAAAATGCTACCTCTGTGATTGTCATAATACAATGTGCCTACGGCAATATAATGACATATATTTGAGAATCCGCTTGTTAAGCTATTATCGCTATTGATAAAACAATAAGTAATGGGCAGGTATTGGGAATGCTTCGGGATGAAACCATCTCCGGGATATTTTTTAAATCTTGTAATTAAATATCCTGTTTACCAGAAATTATGATAAAAAAATATTTAGCCAGCTTTTCTTTTTTTTATGCGCGTTTAGGCTATCGTATTTTTATACGCATTATGCTTAGCTTGGGTATCGGATTTATGGATGGTTTTGGTCTGGCCATGTTCCTACCTTTATTGCAAATGGCTGATCCTGCTCAAAAGGCCGAGCATTCCCTGGGAAATCTGGAGTTCTTGATAGATATTTTGCATAAAATTGGCGTTTCCATCACACTACCCAATATCTTAATGGTGATTTGCTGCTTTTTCCTGTTAAAAGGAACCGCTATGCTTATCAACAGCTTTTATGAAGTTTCGATAAGGCAGCTTTTTATTTTAAGGATCAGGTTGTCACTTACTAAGCTCTTTACCCGTTTGGCCTATAAATCCTTTGTCAATTCGGACTCGGGTAAGATACAAAATACGCTTTCAGGCGAGGTGAATAAGATGTCACAGGCTTATGTCCACTATTTTAATGCAATCCAGCAATTTGTATTAGTGGCCATATATATGTTTTTTGCTTTTTTTGTTAACAGTCAGTTTGCTATATTAATCACCGTAGGAGGTATTGTCACTAATTTTTTGTTCCGAACGATTTATAAAAGAACCAAACAGGCGTCCAAAAGACTGACAACCGGCAATAATCAGTATCAGGGTCTGATTATACAGTACGTAGCCAATTTTAAATATTTAAAAGCCAGCGGATCGCTGGCTAAATTTAATACCAAGCTCATTAATACTATTCATAAACTTGAGTATAACAATAAAATAATCGGACGTCTTGGCGGTATTGTTACTGCTACTCGGGAACCACTCTTGATTTTAGTGGTTTGTGCGGTTATCTACTTAGAAGTTACTTTATGGAACGGAACCCTAAGCGCTATATTGGTGAGCCTTTTGTTTTTTTACCGGGCATTGTCCGCTTTGGTACTGATGCAATCGTATTATAATAATTTTCTCGCAGTTTCCGGTTCCATGGATAATATGACTCATTTCCAGGAATACCTGGAGGAAAATGTGGAAACGGATGGTAAGGTAGAGTTTACACGCTTCATGGAGTGTATTCAATTGGAAAATGTTGAATTCAATTACGGGAACCGGAATATCATTAAGAATATTAACCTGAATATTAGCAAAAACCAAACTGTAGCCTTTGTGGGAGAGAGCGGCAGCGGGAAAACAACCCTCGTAAACCTGATTGTGGGATTAATGCCTATTGATTCCGGAAATATTTATGTAGATGAAATTAATTTTAGTGATTTAAATAAAGAATCTTTCCAGCAACGCATCGGGTATATCACCCAGGAGCCGGTGATCTTTAACGATACTGTCTTTAATAATGTTACTTTCTGGGCCAAACCTGACGAAGCAAATGTAAAGCGGTTTCAGGCTGCCTTAGAGAAGGCAGCAATAGCTGATTTTGTGGATACCTTGCCCGATAAAGAACATACCATGCTTGGAAATAGCGGTATCAATCTAAGCGGTGGACAACGACAAAGATTTTCCATTGCCCGAGAGCTTTATAAAGATATAGATATTTTGGTTTTGGATGAAGCTACTAGTGCATTAGATTCTGAAACAGAAAAATCTATCCAAGAGAATATTGATAAGTTGAAAGGTAATTATACTATTTTAATAGTGGCGCACAGGTTATCTACAATTAGTAATGCTGATGTAATTGTACTTTTAGAGAACGGGGCAATTAAACAGACCGGTTCTTTTGCAGAGTTGATTGATACATCTGAAAAATTCCAAAGAATGGTAAACCTTCAGGCATTTTGAGTTGGAATAAAGGAGACAACATGGTGGCGTTAAAGCATACATAAAGACAAAACCCAAAATTAAAAACAGAAAATTATTTGATAATCAACTTGGTGAGATTTTAAAGGCACGAAGAATACTTAGCATGACAATAGTCGCAAAAAAATAAAATAGTAGAATTTATACTCTTGAGAAAGAAGAAAAACATCTTACTCTTTTATGAACATTGGTTCAAAATAAATATTAATACACAAAATGATACCCGTTACTAAGCCGTTTCTTCCTCCGATAGAGGAATACCTGCAATATTTGCAGGGAATATGGAAGCGGCAATGGCTCACCAATATGGGGCCTTTGGCTAATGAATTGGAGTTAAGGCTCAAAGATTATTTGAAGGTAAAACATTTGCTATTTGTGACTAACGGAACGATAGCATTACAAATGGCAATTAAAGCCTTAGATTTAAAAGGTGAAATTATTACTACTCCGTTTTCTTTCGTTGCTACGACAAGCTCAATTGTTTGGGAAGGGTGTAACCCTGTTTTTGTTGATATAGATAAAGAGACATTAAATATAGATACTTCAAAAATAGAGCAGGCTATTACTAAGAAAACCACGGCAATTCTAGCAACTCATGTGTATGGAAATCCTTGTGATGTAGTAGCTATAGATAAAATAGCCAAGAAACATAATTTGAAAATAATCTATGATGGAGCACACGCTTTTGGAGTAACTGTGAATGGAAGATCTGTTTTTGAATATGGTGATATTACCACCTGCTCTCTACATGCTACAAAACTTTACCATTCCGCAGAAGGAGGCCTTTTGGTTACAAAAGATCCGGGTCTTTTGAAAAAATTAGCCCGTATTCGTAACTTTGGCTTTAAGGGGTCTGAAGCGTTTGAGGAATTAGGAATAAATGGCAAAAACTCTGAATTACATGCTGCTATGGGGTTGGCTAATCTGAATCATATTGCTGCAATTCACAATAAACGAAAAGTATTAACGGAGCGTTTTGATGTAAAGTTGAGTAAATTAAAAGCTTATAAACCAAAATGGCATAAGAATGCCAGTCTTAATTATGCGTATTATCCGCTGGTTTTGGAAAGTGAAGAACTGTTGTTGGGTATTAAAGAAAAATTAGATGGAAAAGAGATTTTTACAAGGCGATATTTTTACCCATCTTTGGCTAAAACATTGCCTTATTTACCTAAAATCAACATGACCGTTACAGATGACATAGCATCCAGAGTATTATGTTTGCCCCTATATTTTGATTTGTCTGAATCCGAGGTTGACATGATATGCCAATTGATATTAAGGGTGCAAAATCATTAAAAATCAGAAAAATTAAATTTGACCCACTATCTACATAAGAAGAAATTGTTCTTAAAGCACTAATATTCAGCTAATTTCTTATTTTGAGAGGCATTAAGCCATCATTGTTTGATAACAGAAGGCAGATTAATAATGGTTGGCGTTTCTGATTTTAGAAGTAGTACAAAAAATTGGAACCCAATTTCGTAAAATACTAAATATACGACTTATTGAAGGAGTGCTATATTTTAGAATAAAAATGGAAAGTAATTTAAATATATTTATTTAACTTAGTAACATGCGTATTTATTTATATTTATTTATAATAAATATATTGTATGCTTACAATCATATTGTAAATATTATGTTATACTATAGTCGTATATAATGAAACACAATCAATATAATTCGAATTTTGAGTTTTTCAAAGATCCTGAAGAATTTAATAAATACACAGCTAAAAGTTTACTCCAATATTGTTTGGGTGGCACTTTATATATGCCCGGAACTAAGAATGTTGTAGATAAGATTCTCACAAAAAATATGGACTACGTTACCTCTATGGTAATGTGTTTTGAAGATGCCATACAAGAGAAAGATGTGAATTTAGCCGAAGAAAATGTGTTACAACATCTTAATCTGGTTAGTAAGGCCGTTAATGATAATAAAATTTCAATAGATGATATTCCATTGATCTTTTTGAGGGTAAGAAATACGGGGCAGTTTGAAAAATTTGCTGCTAAATTAAATGAAGATCAGGTTGGTGTACTGTCAGGTTTTGTGTTTCCTAAATTCTATAGTGACAATGCTAAAGAGTATTTAGAATGTTTGAATGCCTTAAACCAGAAATTAAGGGTAGAACTCTACGGAATGCCTATTTTGGAAGGTAGAACTATTGCATATAAAGAATCAAGAATCCAGGAATTAAATGCACTTAGAGATATTATTGAACCGTTTAAGAAATTGTTGCTGAACATCAGAGTGGGAGGCACTGATTTTTCTTCTATTTTTGGAGTGAGGAGAGGTATTAATTCTTCAATATATGATATCCTTACTGTTCGGGATTGCTTATCAGATATATTGAATTATTTCAACAGAGATACGGCTGATTATACTGTTTCTGCGCCCGTGTGGGAATATTTTTTGGCATATAAAAAAGATAATATACAACATTTACTGGAAAATGATATCCATAATTCATTATTGAGCAGAACCAGGATTATTAATGAAGCGGTTGATGGCTTACTCCGGGAGGTGGTTTTGGATAAAGCAAACGGTTTTGTAGGTAAAACCATTATCCATCCTTCTCATATCAAATTTGTTAATGCTATGCAGGCTGTTACAAAAGAGGAGTATGAGGATGCCATGCAAATATTAGGTACAGACGGAGGAGTAATAAAAAGTACTAAAGCCAATAAAATGAATGAAATAAACCCTCATAGAAATTGGGCCGTTAAAATTGATAACAGGGCAAAAGCTTATGGTGTGGTGGAAGATGAAAAATCATACCTGAAATTAATATTGGAATAATATTGATTCATTATTTTTGAGAAAAAGAATACTAAAATTGAAAACTATAACGGATCAATTTACAGATGGTCTTTATACTTTAAGTCAGCATAAATTTCCTGACGAAGTCCTTAAAGAGGCAAAGAAATGCTTATTGGATTATCTTGGCGTAACTTTTGCAGGAGCCCAAATGATGAAGTCTAAAAGTATTGATGCCATTGATATTTTTGGTGAGACAGGAGTAATTGCTGTTGTAGGCTTACGAAAAACCGCTTCTATACAAAATGCCATATTATTTAACGGGATGCATGCCCATGTGGTGGAATTGGATGATGGGCATCGTGTTGCGATGATGCATCCCGGCGCGCCCGTTATTTCTGCTTTATTGCCTTTGGTTCAACAAAAAAATATATCCGGCGAGTGTTTTCTAAAAGCTATTGTATTAGGATATGAAGCTGCGGTAAGATTAGCTTGTGCTTTGCAACCTTCATTAAAAGAAAAGGGATTTCATGGTACTGGTATTGCGGGAACAATAGGAGCTACGGTAGCGGTAGCGACAGCGTTAAAATTTACAAAACAGCAACTGAAAGATGCTATTGCAGCAGCTACAACAAGCGCTTCCGGAATACTAAAAGTTATAAAAGATATTTCAGAGTTAAAGCCATTTAATGCGGGGAATGCTGCCCAAAATGGTTATATATCTGCTATGTTGGCTTTTTCGGGTTTTAAAGGCCCCTATGATACGCTTGGAGGTCAATTAGGATTCTTGTCGATGATGTCAGATAACTATCATGAAAAGTATTTGCAATTCAGCGAAAATGATACTTTAGCAATCCTAAGGATATACAGAAAACCTTACGCAGCTTGCAGGCATTGCCATTCCCCTATTGAAGCGGCTTTAAACATTCAAAACAGGAATCAACTTGATATAAAAAATATCAAATCGGTTAACGTAAAGACTTATTATTGGGCAGTACATGGTCATGAACATACAGAAATCGTAGGGATAAATTCGGCTAAAATGAGTATCCCGTACAGTATTGCCGTAGCCTTAATTAAATCGAAAGCCGGTTTACCTGAGTTTGCCGATGAGGCCATAAATGATAAAGAAGTTTTATCGCTTACCCAAAAAGTAACTGTTGAAGCTGACGAAGAACTAACGGCATTAGCTCCTGGAAAAAGGGCTGCAATTGTGAGTATAACAACACAAGAAGGTTTGGCGCTTACCCAAAGAGTTGATTACCCGAAAGGTGAACCGGAAAATCCTCTTTCAGAAAAGGAACTGGAAGACAAATTTATTATGTTGGCTCAATATGCTGGAAAAGAGCGGTCAGCGTGTAAGAATATAATTCAAATTGTGAACAACTTAGAAACAGATTATCATAGATTATACCGATATTTGCAGTAATTTTTAGTAATTATTATACACCACAATATTCTTATGAAAGACAGCAGGAAATTTCTTGAAAAAATAGGTCTGCCTACAGGCGATGCATACGACTTGCCTACTTCTGAAAAACGTTTTCCTGACGGAGGTCAATACCGCTTTGAAGTTCCCGGCATTCAGGGGCCAAAAGCAATGAAAGCTTTGTTGGAAGAGATTGACAGATTAGGTTTAGTAATCCATAGAGTTACCCAAACCAAAGGCATTATGTTATTAGCCGATGATGATATTAAAGAAATGGTTTCTTTGGCGAAACAATACCAAGTTGAGTTAATATTAGCAATTGGGCCTAGAGCAACCACAGATACAAGTGCGTCTGTAAATACTCCTGAGGGACAACGAATGGGCTATAGACTACGTGGTCAGGAACAGATTGTCCGCGCTATGGAAGAAGTGAGAAGAGCTGTGAAATTGGGATGCACCTCTTTTTTAGTATATGATGAAGGAAGCTTGTGGCTATTTGACCAAATGAGAGAACACGGAGAAATTCCTGCTGAATGTCATTTTAAAGTATCAGCTCACACAGGACACGGAAACCCTTGTTCTGCAAAATTAATTGAGAGCATAGGTGCAAATTCCATAAATCCTGTAAGAGATATTCAGTTGCAAATGCTGGCATCTATGCGACAAGCTATTGATATTGCTATTGATGTTCATACCGAAAATCCTGCATCAACGGGTGGATTTATACGTCATTATGAAGTGCCTGAAATGATTCGGGTAGCAGCTCCCATATATCTGAAAACCGGAGGTTCAGTTGCAAAAACACATAGCTGGGATACCACAGAAGCAGACGCCAAGCAAAGGGCAAAACAAGTAATGCTTGTTAAGAGAATGATTGATGAATATTATCCCGAGGCAGTAGCTTCAAAAAAAGGAAGTATAAAATAGATTATTTTATTAATGCCATCAGTATTACTTACCAATTATTATTCCGCTGCACTTTTATCAATAGTGAAAAAAGTTGTACCGGAAGGGTTTGACATCATTTCCTTAGATGAACCTACCCAAGAAAATGTTATTAAAAAAATACCTAGGGCAGATTATCTTTTAGTGGGGGGGCGTACTAAAGTTGATGCAAATGTTTTTGCCATCGCCAATCGTTTAAAAATGATTCAGCGAACGGGAGTAGGTTTGGATTCGATTGATTTAGAAGCTGTAAAAAAGACAAACATTCCAGTTTACGTTAACCCGGGCGTTAATGCCAGAAGCGTGGCAGAACATACAGTGATGCTGTTGTTAGCTGTAATGCGGAATCTTACAGGAGTCGATGCTATAATAAAATCGGGTATATGGAAAAAACACGAACTCGGAATAAAGAATAATGAGCTTTTTGGTAAAACGGTTGGACTGATTGGATTAGGGAGTATAGGTATTTATGTTGCTCAAATGTTACAACCTTTTGGAGTAAAAATATTTTATAACAAAAGAACAAGGTTAACGGAAATAGAAGAAGTTGAGTTGAAAGTTGAGTATTGTTCTTTTCCTGATTTATTACAAAAATCAGACATCATTAGTCTTCATTGTCCACTTACCGTGGAAACAGAGAAACTAATCGGCTCAAACCAATTTTCTATGATGAAGCGGGGTGTGGTAATTATAAATACCTCACGAGGTAAACTAATAGATGAGGAAGCGTTGATACGTAACCTGAAAACAGAATACCTGAAAGGCGCAGGTCTTGATGTTTATGAACAAGAGCCTCTTTCTCCCAATAATGAATTGAGAAAATTCGAAAATGTCATACTCACTCCGCATATCAGTGGAATCACTTATGAATCATTTGAAAATATGATGCGTGAGGCTTTTAATAATATAAAACAATTTGAAGAAGGACATTCGGATTTAATCGAAAACAAGAAATTAAAATTAGCGTGATGAATCATCGGAATAAAGTCGCTATTGTACTTGGAGGTACAGCTCCGCATATTGCGCTTATTGAAAATCTTAAGCAAAGAGGCTATTATACTGTACTTATTGATTATTATGAAAACCCACCTGCAAAGAACTATGCTGATGATCATATAAGAGAGAGTACTTTAGATAAAGAAAAAGTTTTAAACATTGCGAAAGAAAACAAAGCCAACCTTATCATCAGCACGTGTATCGACCAGGCCAATTTAACTGCTTGTTACGTTGCAGAGCAATTAAACCTGCCAAAACCATATTCTTATCAGACAGCATTGGAAGTAACCAATAAAGGGTTGATGAAAGAGCTAATGATTAAAAATAACATACCGACATCTAAGTACTGTTTTGTTAAGCATTTAAACGATGTTCCTTTGTCTGAAATGCGGTTTCCGCTGGTTGTGAAACCCGCAGACAGCAATGGGTCAGTAGGTGTTCGGAAAGCAGATAATAACGCACAATTAATCGATTATCTTGAAAAGGCAATTGCAATAAGCAGAACAACCGGCGAGGCAATAGTGGAAGAATATAAGACAGGTGTTGAAGTAAGCGTGGACTGTTTTATTTTGGATGGAAAAGTTGACATTGTTTTAATAAGGCAAAAGTATAAACTTCCCTATAAGGAAGGGCGGGTATTACAGTCACCCGGTTCGTTTTCCCCGGGATTAATAAGTTCAAAAAACGTTGAGAAGCTAAAAAAGATTGTTGAGCATATCGGAGAGGTATTCAGGCTGAATAATACACCGATTCTTGTTCAGGCGCTCATTAACGAGGAAGAAATAAATATTATTGAGTTTGCGCCACGAGTAGGTGGCGGACTTAGCTTTAGAACAGTTTTTTTGAATACACGGTTTGATATTTTGAATTCTACTGTCAATTCCTTTCTTGGCATAAAAGAACAGCCGAAATATCAAAAACCTGTTTCGTATTTGGCAACTGTAATTATCTATGCTAATCCAGGAGTTTTTCATAAAATTGAAGGTATTGAGCAGTTAATTGAAAATGGTATTATTAAAGAATATCACGCATATAAGACACAAGGAATGACCATTGGAGATGATATGTCCACCCGAAGCAGAATAGGAGCATTCATTGTTGAAGGGAAGACTCTTGCTGAAAAGATATCAAAAATTAAAGAAGCTGTTCAAAACATAAAAGCGTTTGATGAAAATGGGACTGACTTAATGATAAGGGATATATATGCCGATATTGAAAACCAACAAAGTATTGTATAATTCTAAGATAGTTTTTTTAAGCTAAGCCATAAATGATAAAAAGTGGCACTTCCATGAAATGTAAGTAGAATAATTAAGCAAGAATTTTAACTTAACAAGCACAAATAAAAGAGTTATGAAAAAGATTGTCTTTTTTGGTAAGACATCCCTTGGCAAAAGACTAAAGGTAATCATGGAGCGTGATTCAAATATGCTGGTTGAATCTTTCTGCGTAACCTCAGAATATTACACTGAAGGAGATACATTCTGTGACAGACCTGTTGTTTGTCTTGATGATTTGCCAAAGCTATATGGGGACGGTAATTTCGAAATTTATATGACTGTGCGATACGGAAATATGAATCAAAACAGAGCTCAGGCTTTTGAAATATGTGAACAGCGAGGATATAATATTGCCAACTATATACACCCTTCATCTAAGAATTACTCTAATAAAATGGGTCGTGGGAATATTGTTTTCCCCAATGTGTATATCGCAGATTTCTCAGAAATTGGAAACGGAAATATAATTTGGTACAACTCTTTTATATCTTCCGACAGCGTAATAGGCAACTTCAATTGGTTAGTACATATTCAATTAGCCGGAAATACTACCATCGGAAATAATTGTTTTATGGGCAATTCAAGTGGCACTAACAACTCCGTTACAATAGGTAATAATAATTTAATTTCTGCTGGCGTAATTGTTACTAAAAATACTAAAGACAATACAGTTGTTTTACCAAATAAAAATAAAGAACTACAAGGAATCAATGTGGATATAATGGATAAACTATTGCGAAAGTCTTAAATTCTAAAGGAAAAATAATTATGATTAAAAGCGTGTTGGAGTGGTTGGAATCATCGGCATTATCTAAGCCAGATAAGATAGCCTTATGTGATGAGAATACATCATTAAATTATTCATCGGTTCACAAAGGCGCACAGTCAATCGGTAGTTATATTTTAGAAAACATTGGCAGTGAAAAATCTGTGGTTGTGATTTCGGGCCGTCATGTTCATACGTTAGTTGCCTATTTAGGTGTATTGTACTCCGGTGGTTGTTATGTGCCTATAGACTCCATGAACCCAAAATCACATATAGGTAAAATAGCGGATGCTACAAAACCCCAACTAATTCTTGCAGACAAACAGAGCCTTCCTTTAATACAAGACATCCATTTTCAAAGTGAAATTATATTAATTGATGACATTTTAGACCACCCGATAAATGAAACCTTGTTAAATTCTGCACGAAAAGACTTTATTGATATAAACCCGTTATATGTAATTTTTACATCGGGTTCAACAGGAGTACCTAAAGGAGTTATTACTTCTCATAGAGCAGTAGCCACTTTTATTCAGGGTTATACATCGGCTATTGATATAAAAGAAACTGATGTTATTGGAAGCCAATCACCTTTAGATTATGTGGGAGTAGTAAAAGATTTTTACACTTCGCTCAAAATGAGTGCTACAATGTTCATCGTTCCTAAACGTTGTTTTGTTACAACAGACGAATTAATTGAATTCCTTGATAAATATAGAGTCTCTGTAATTGCCTGGACCGTAGCTGCATTAACAATACCTATCGCTAATGGCGCATTTGACGAGAAGGTTCCTGCATATTTACGATTAGTCTGTTTTACCGGTTCTGTGATGCCTTCCAAATATTTACGCATATTACAGGAAAAAATGCCCGAAACAGAGTTCGTAAATTTATATGGACCTACTGAATTAACAAGTAATTGTTTATTTTATAAAGTAAAATCGAAAGTTACTGATGATTATGTAATACCAATCGGCTCTGCTTTTGACGGGTATCGTACTTTTATTATAAATGACAAAGGGGAAAAAGCATCGGCTGGGGAAACAGGTGAACTCTATGTTGGTGGTTCGGCATTAAGCCTTGGATATTATAATAACAAAGGAGCGTCAGACCAGTATTTTATTCAAAACCCATTACATAATAAGTACAGAGATATAGTATATAAAACCGGAGATTATTGTTCGATACAAGCTGATGGTAATTATATTTTTCACGGACGTAAAGATCGAATGGTCAAAAGCCATGGATATAGAATTGAATTGGATGAAATTGAAAACATTTCAAGGGCAATACCCGAATTAAATAATTGCCTCTGCATTTATAATAGTATAAAAGACCAGTTATATTTATTCTATGATGGCAAAATAAATGAGAAACAATTGTTTGTTTATTTGAGAAAAGAACTCCCCGCCTACAAGATACCCAGGAAGATTATTAAGCTGGACAAAATGCCTCTGATGAATAACTATAAAGTAGATGTGAATAGGTTAAAAACAATGATGAACAATGACGCTTGATTTTGATAAAGGATTTGGAGGATTACCTAAGTATAATCTTACTTTAGAAACACCGATCACTAAACTTTCTCTTACAGGGGTTAAACGTGGGGATACCAATGTTTATATGAAAAGAGAGGATTTGGGTTCTTATTTTTTGGGAGGAAATAAAGTTCGGTTTTATGAGTATCTAATCCCGGACATATTAAGCAAAAAGACCGAAAGGATTATAGCCATTGGTTCAAGCTATTCTAATAATATACGTGTCGTTTCTGCAATTTCACAATTCCTAAATATCCCATGTAAATTGTTTATCTATCTTGAAAAAGGCTACACTGACGAAATTGAAGGGAATTTACTTTTAGCAAAATTGTGTAACGCGGAAATCGAATTTGTTCATAAATCATTTGTGTCGCTTGCTGCGAAAGAATATATATCCCAAAAGGAAAAGGCGGGCGAAAATTGTTATTTCATTCCTAATGGGTCTCATATACCCCTTGCAGCAGTTAGCTATTCGGATGTTTTAAAGGAGATTATTGCACAGAGCAAACAGTTAAATATTGAGTTTGATGTAGTATTTTTGCCTGTCGGTAATGGAACCACAGTAGCGGGACTTGAACTCGGTAAAGAGATATGTGGTTTTAAAGGACAAATTATCGGTCTTGCTTTTGAAGGATCTACAAATAAACAAAGGATAGCTACCTTTATAAAAGAAATAAAAGAATCTGTATTAAATCCAGAACTCTTTGACGACAGCTATGATTCAAATCTGAAAATTGTAAACACTCAAATGAAATATGGAGAAATTATTAAGAGTGATACAGATTTCATCAAAAGATTAGTACGAAGCGATGGTATTTGTCTAGATCCGATTTATAATGCCCACCCTTTCTCTGTATTGATGGATACTCTTGAACAATATGAAGCTCAAAACATTCTATACATAAATACAGGTGGTACACCATTATTGTTTCTTCAAAAATTCAAGTCAATATTAGGAGACTAAAGATATGATAAAATATGACAAGGTTATCCTGATGGGGTCAAAAACCACTGCTTATAAGTGCGCTCAGATTGTCGGTCAAAAAGTACGGGTGCATTTTTGCGAAAATAATGTTGATAAAGACAAGATACCCTCATGCTATTTGGATGATTCTTCCATTACCTGGCATATTTGTCTTAATGGTGAATGGAAGGACATGTTGAAGAATGAAAAAGAAAAGACCTTATTCATTAGCGTGGTCAACCAATCGATTCTACCAAAAGAAATAGTAGAGAAGGATAATATCACTTTTGTTAATTTGCATTTTGCAATACTGCCAAATTATAGAGGAAGGAATTGCTGTGGTTGGGCACTTTTTAATGACGAAAAAATTACTGGTGCTACTTGGCATTATTTGACTGAAAAAGTAGATGAGGGAAAGCTATTGTGGCAAAGAAAAATTCCAATTGCTGAAAAAGATACTTCGCTTTCATTATTTCGCCAACAGAACAATATCGGAATCCAATTGTTTGAGGAGAATATTGAAAAGTTATTACATGAAGATATTGAAGGAATTCCGCAAAATCAAAATGAAACAATACATTTTCATTATGCCAAAGACAAACCAAATAATGGCTTTCTGGATTTGAATTGGTCGGGGAAAAAAATAAGTTGTTTTTTGAGAGCGATGGATTATGGACCTTTGTATGAATTTGGAGTACCGATGCTAAAAACCAACAATAGAGAGGTATTTATTGCAGCATATAAAATTGAAAAAAATGACTTACTCGAAACAAAAATTACTTATTATGAGAATAATAATGAAATAATAATTGAAAAGGATAATTATAAATTTACACTTAACATAAAATAAAAATACAATATGGAAAAGTTAATAAAACTCTTGAGTGAGGTAAGACCCGACTTAGATTTCGAAAAAGAAACACGTCTGGTAGATGACGGAACCTTGGATTCATTTGATATGGTTTCTATTATTGCTGCTATTTCAGATGCATACGGTGTTGATATTAAAGGAAAAGATTTAACACCTGCAAATTTTAATTCTGCAAATGCTATTTTGGAGTTAATAAATAAAGAAATTCAATAGCATTTTTTATGCTTTATAAGGAAGACGTAAAGCCTATAATATTTTCGAAATTTATTAATACAGTATCAATAATGCCATCATCAATAATAGACTCCTATTATTACCGTGACATGTTCGGCACAGCCGAGATGCGGGAAGTGTTTTCTGACGAAGCACGTCTTCAGGCGTGGATTGATACAGAAATTGCCTTGGCTAAAGCCCAAGCCCAATTAGGGATTATACCTCAGGGTGTAAATACAGCAATTGAAAAAGCAGGAAAAATTGAAAGCTTAAATATCGAAGAAATGAAAGCCGATTTTGACAGAGTAGGGTTTCCTATTTTGCCATTTGTCAAGCAGCTCAACAAAGTATGTGATGCTGAAACAGCAAGATGGGTGCATTACGGTGCTACGACACAGGATATCTTGGACACGGGAATGGTATTGCAAATCAAAAAAGGACTTCAAATTATAGATGGGGAACTTAACGCTATAATCAATGCAACAGCCAAACTATCGGAAAAGCATAGTAAGACTGTAATGGCAGGAAGAACCTTTCAGCAACTGGCGGCTCCTATCACTTTTGGGTACAAAGCAGGTGTTTGGTTAAACGAAATATTAAGACACAGAGAACGTTTGGAAGAGCTCAAAAAACGTATTTTAATAGGGCAATGCGCTGGAGCAGTAGGAACTTTTGCGACACTGGGAAACAAAGGAATAGGGGTGCAGAAACTGATGATGTCTTATCTGGAATTGGACGCACCCGCAATCACTTGGCATACAGCAAGAGATTCTTGGTCAGAGGTTGTTAATTTATTTGCGATGATGTCTGCCACTTTTGCGAAAATTGCTAATGAAGTAGCTATTCTGATGCGTTCCGAGGTGGGAGAATTGAGCGAACCTTTTGAGGTTGGTCGTGGAGCAAGTACTACATTGCCTCAAAAAAGAAATCCGATTTCTTGTGAACCGATTATTGCTATTGCGCCTAAAATGAGAGAATTAGCAAGTTCTCAACTAACAGCGATGATTCAGGAACACGAACGTGGTGTCGGACAGATGAATATTGAGTGGATGGTTATTCCTGAAGCGTTTGTGTTGATGTCAGGCTCTTTGAAGCATACTAAATTTATTCTTGAAAATCTATGGGTTGGAGAAGAAATGATGCGTAAAAATCTTGATTTAGGAGGTGGATTACTAATGTCAGAAGCAGTGATGATGGGGTTAGCCCCTAAAGTAGGTAAAGCCAAAGCACATCATTTGGTTTACGATGCTGCCGGAAAAGCGTATGAAAAAGGAATGACACTAAAAGAAGCATTAATGTCTGAACCTGAAATAACCAAAGAGCTTACGGAAGTGGAAATTGACAAACTGATAGACCCGATAAATTATGTAGGTTGTGTGGAAGAAATGATACAACAGGTTTTAGGGAAAATATAAATCAAAATTGAAAATGACAAAACGCTGGAAAATACGACCGGAAAATTCAACTTGGGGAGATTGGGGCGAAAATGACCAATTAGGCAGGTTAAACTTAATTACGACCGAAAAGGTAATTCAGGGAATAGCAGAAGTGAAAGAAGGAAAAACTTTTTGTTTAAGCCTTCCTTTGGATTATCCGGGAGGACAAGTGATTAACAAGGTTCGTTTTCCGCCTGTTTTAAAGCCTGTTATTCGCAATGACGAACCCTATTTCAACTATATGTGGAATAAATTGAATCCTAATCATACGGATATTGGTTCTGATGATGTGGTATTGTTGCATACGCAATACTCTACACAATGGGACAGTTTAGCACACCGTGGGGCTTTGTTTGACGTAATGGGAAACGGTGTTGAAGAACCTGTTTATTATAATGGTTTCAAAGCAGGTAACGATGTCATAATGAATGAGCAGTTAGAAACTTCAGTCCAAGCATTGGGTATGGAAAACATGGCTTTTCACGGAGTACAGGGAAGAGGTGTTTTGGTAGATTTGTACAGTGAGTATGGAGAATTCCCCAGAAAGGAAGTGAGTTATGATGATTTGATGCGTATAATGGATAAAAAGAATATTGTAGTAGAACAAGGTGATATTCTTTGCTTCTGGACAGGGTTGGATCAAATGATTTTAAGAATGAAAGGCAATCCTGATGATAGTATAAATAAAGCTTGTGCTGTTCTTGACGGATTTGATGATAAGTTGCTGAACTGGATTATAGATTCGGGAGTTGCAGCAATAGCTTCAGATAATTTAGCAGTTGAAGCTGTAGGGAAAAAAGTTCCTGAAGGGACAAAAGGTTCTAATTTACCGATTCATGAGTTATGTTTATTTCGTTTAGGAGTACATTTAGGAGAACTATGGCAGCTCTGTGATTTGGCAAAATGGTTAAATGAAAATAATCGTTCGAGATTTTTATTAACAGCACCACCATTGAGATTAACAGGATCGGTTGGGTCTCCGGTAACACCTATTGCAACAGTATAGTTTGTAATTATTAGTATATTATGGATAAGTTAACTTTAGAAGTATTAAATAGCGACCCTAAATTAAAAGCCATTCATGACAAGATTCATAAAATTGAGGATTGGAATGCTTTGTCGAAAGAGCCTACAGTGACAATTTGCATGGCAACATATAATCATGAAAATTATATAAAAGAGGCATTAGATGGTGTTTTGATGCAGAAGACTAACTTTGATTATGAAATAATAATCAAAGAAGATTTCTCTTCTGATAAGACAAGAGAAATTGTACTTGATTATCAAAGCCGACACCCTGACAAAATACGTCTTTGGGTTTGTAAAGAGAATCTGTATAGTCAAAAAATGAAACCAAAGTTAAAGGCATTCGCTCGTGGGAAATATATAGCTATTTGCGAAGGAGATGATTATTGGACTGATTCTTTAAAACTCCAAAAGCAGGTTGATTTTCTGGAAGAGAATGAGGATTTTGGTTTAGTACACACTGATTTTGAGTATGTTAATACATCGAATGAACCAATTCCACCTCCAACGGATCTCCATAAAGGTATTAAAAGCAGAATTTTTAATGGTTTTATATGGGATTACTATTTAAATAATGCAGGGTTTATTTTAACTGTTACTTGTATGTATCGAACTTCATTACTTAGAAAGGGAAATAAGCCAAGACCTAAATATTCATTAGACGGCTGGTTATTTATGGAATTGGCCAGACAATCAAAAGTCTATTATATTCCCGAAAAAACATGCGCATACAGAATTAACCCAAGTGGCATGATGATGTCAGGAAGGGATTATATAAATAAAGCGTATCCTTATATTAAATATGACCAAATATGTGCATTCTTTAATTCAGAACGTCCTACAAATTCTTTTTATAAGAGAAGAAGTACATATATGGACATTTTAAAAAGTGCCAAAAATTGTTTTATAAAACTGCCTTCAAACGAGGTGTACAGTAAGATTAAATTATTATTCATTTCGATTAAATGCGTTTTTTTTATCGTTAATCTTACTGTATATAAAATAATTCGCGTTAATTTAAATTATTAATACAATATGCTACTTTATACTATATAGTTATTTATACTGATATGATTTTAGTAAGCGTGGCTTATTATTGATATATAAATAATATTATCTATGTTAGACTTGTTTTTTTCCATTTTTCTGGCTGTTACGATAATTGTATGTTTTATCCGGTTAAAATGGGGTATTGCGATGTTTCTAATGTATAGTATTTTAGTTCCATACCTTAGTTTTTTTTCTTATAGTTTCAATTTATTTTCTGGCCTTATAATTATTGCATTATTAAAGAATTACAAGATTACTTCACTTATTTATAAACCACTGTCGCCGTTTTTGTTTTTATACATTGCCCAACTTTTTATTATTCCTTTTCATGACGATGTTCCTTATGCGATGCAATTGGACATGTTTAGATCTGATTTTATGAGGACGATAATATTGCCTTTTGTAATGATGAATATTATGTTTAAAAATACTTCAGCAATTTCATTATTTTCAAAAGTACTGGTTATTACTATAATTATTGCCGTATGTTACTCTCTTTTCTTAACAACTACAGGAGGCCTCAATCCATATTTGATGAGTATTCTACCTTTAAATGGAGGAGAATTCAATAGTAGGTATGCAGCAGCAGAGGATGGAGGTCGTCTTTTTGGTAGGATTAGTGGAGTATTTAATCATCCTATGACCAATGGTATATTTCTCTGCTTATCTTTTTTGTTTGTTTTTTTTAATATAAGCTATAAGAAAATTTCAAAGCATAAGTTCTTAATATTACTTCTTTTAATTACCTTTATTGCTGTTTTTATAATTGGTGTAAGAACTGCAATAGTAGCGCTGTTTGTTGGTTTTTTTATTTTTCTATTATTAGAAAAGAAGTTTAAAATTACACTCATTGGATTTTTCTCAATAGCAATTTTATTGTTGATATTATATCAAATCCCCGGAACTGATGTTTATGTATCTTCTATATTAGATCCCCAATCTTCTGATGTATCAGGATCTTCATTGGATATGCGTTACGAGCAACTAGCGGGTTGTTTTCATGAAATTAGAAACAACCCTGTTTTTGGAAAGGGCTTGGGTTGGACATATTATTATAGCAGTACTAAAGGCTTACACCCTACAATGCTTGCCTTTGAAAGTTTACTCATAGTGGTATTATGCAATAATGGATTCATTGGATTGATTATTTGGTTCTTGGCAATATATTTTTATGTTAAGCTAATTAATAATAGCTTTTCAAAAACGCCCAGAAATATTATGATAGCACTTTTTATGACTTATATTGCTTATTCATTGGTTACAGGTGATTATGGATATATGAAATATTTATTAATATTTTATGTAATTGTGTGGGCAAAAGAAAAAGAGAATTTGCATAAAATAAATCATTAAATTATGGAGAATAGAGTAAGAGTTATTGCATTTTATTTACCCCAATTTCATCCAATTCCTGAGAATGATGCATTTTGGGGGAAAGGTTTTACTGAATGGACAAATGTTGGGAAGGCAAAACCGTTGTTCCGTGGGCATTACCAGCCAAGAGTACCGGCCGATTTGGGGTATTATGATTTAAGAATGCCAGAAGTTAGGGAAGCACAAGCCAATATGGCCCGTGATGCGGGTATTGAAGGTTTTATGTATTGGCACTATTGGTTTGGAAATGGAAAACAAGTTTTAGAAAGACCATTTAATGAAGTTTTGGCTTCTGGGAAACCGGATTTTCCTTTCTGTTTGGGATGGGCGAACCATTCATGGACAACCCATTCTTGGAATAGTGCCTCGCAATGGAAAAGAGATAAGGTGATAATTGAACAAACTTATCCAGGCGTTGAAGATTATACCAATCATTTTTATAATGTATTACCAGCATTTATGGACAAAAGGTATATTAAAATTGATGGCAAGCCTATTTTTTTGATTTATTCGCCAACCGATCTACCTGATGCAAAAGAATTTATATGCCTGTGGAACAGACTATCCAAAGAAAGTGGCATACCGGGTATTCATTTTGTGGGTATGCATGGAGGATGGATAGAGGACATGAATAAAGTTTTTGAAATGGGATTTGATTCTGTAAATTCAAGGGGGCTTTGGCATGCAGAGGCTATGGCGATTGGAAAGATTCGTAAGATGATTTTCCATAAAATTCGTCAGCATCTTGGCGGGTTAACTTTGAATAAATATCATTATGAATCGGTTATGAAGCATTATTTTACGGAACTTGATCGGAAAGAAAATATTTTTCCTACAATAATTCCTCAGTGGGATCGATCCGCTAGGTCAGGAAGGCGAGCTACCATTTATTATGGTAGTACACCTGAGCTATTTGGGAAACATGTAAAAGAGGCCATAGGAATTGTTAAAGAAAAGCCTGAAGAAAAAAGAATTATTTTTCTAAAGTCATGGAATGAATGGGCGGAAGGAAATTATATGGAACCAGATTTAAAATTTGGCACAGGGTATTTAGAAGCTTTAAACAAAGCATTACAGTAACATGAAAATATTATTTTTTATTGATTCCTTAATCTCTGGAGGAAGAGAAAGGCGCTTGGTCGAATTACTTTTCTATTTAAAAAAACATACTAACTATGAACTATGCTTAATTTTAACAGAAGAAACTATTGATTACCAATATATTAAAGAATTAGAGATTCCGATATTTATTGTTAAACGTAGAATATTTAAGTATGATCCTTCGTTATTTTTCCGTTTTTATAAAATAGCAGAAAAATTTAAGCCGGATATTATACATACCTGGAGCATGATGACCACGTGGTATGCAATACCGACTAAATTAATCATGAAAAACACTTTGATTGCTAATTTAATTGCAGATGCAAAAAGAAAATCTACTCGATTAACCATGTCTAAATTGTTTTATTATATTGATTTTGTGTTTGCAGACGTGATATTGGGTAATTCGAACGCAGGTTTTGAGGCTTATGGTTTACAGAAAAATAAAAAAACGCACCTGATATATAATGGGGTACGACTTGAGCGATTTTCAAAATTAATAGATACGGATAATATTAGAAAACGTTTTTATATTAAAACGCCTCATGTAATTATAATGGTTGCTTCTGCTAGTAAAAATAAAGATTATGATTTGTTATTGGATATCGCAAAACACTTGGCACACAAACGAGATGACATTACATTTTTGGGAGTGGGAGGAGGTAGTGAGCTAGAGCGGTTAAAAAATCGGATACGAAGCGAAGATATTAAGAATGTTAAACTATTAGGAAAAAGAAATGATGTGGAGGAGTTTTGTGCCATAGCAGACATTGGTCTTTTATTTACAAATACTGAAGCCCACTCAGAGGGTATTTCCAATGCTATTATTGAATATATGGCCATGGGCAAACCGGTTATAACTACCGACACTTTAGGAGGTAGTTATGAAATTATTGAAGAAGGAAACTCCGGTTTTATAATTTCTAAAAATATTGAAAATATTGCTAATAAAATAAGTGAATTGTTAGGCAATCGGAAATTAATGAAGCAGTTAGGAAATAAAGGAAAAACAATTATTCATCAGAAATTTTCAATTGAGAGAATGGGTAGCGAATACGTTACATTATATGAAAGATTGGGTAAATTAAAAGATAAATTTTAAAAAATATTTTATATAATAAAATAAATGAATATTCTTGTTATTGGAACCGGCTACGTAGGGTTAGTTACGGGCGCTTGCCTGGCCGATGTAGGAATGAATGTTTGCTGCGTTGATATTGATCAAGTAAAGATTGATAATTTAAAAAAAGGTATTATACCTATTTACGAGCCGGGTTTGGATGATATCATTGGAAATAATGTATCTAAAGGGAGACTGCATTTTAGCACTTCGCTCAAGGATTGTTTAAAAGGCACAGACGTCATATTCATAGCGGTGGGTACCCCTCCGGATGAGGATGGAAGCGCTGATATGAAATACGTTTTAGGTGTTGCCAGAGAAATTGGGATGTATATAGAGGATTATACCGTTGTCGTAACTAAGAGTACGGTGCCGGTAGGTTCGTCTCATAAAGTGAAAGCTGCGATTAATGAATCCTTGCAATCCCGCAAAGCTTCAGTTGAATTTGATGTGGCCTCCAACCCGGAGTTTTTAAAGGAAGGAGCTGCCATTAAAGACTTCCTGAGTCCTGATCGTATAGTTATTGGCATTGACAGCGAGCGTGCAGCAGAAGTCATGCAGGCTGTATATCGCCCGTTTCAGCTTAACGGATTTCGAATAATTTTTATGGATATATTTTCTGCTGAAATGACCAAATATGCTGCCAATGCCATGTTAGCTACCCGGATATCATTTATGAATGAAATGGCTGAGCTTTGTGAGTTAACTGGGGCAGATATCAACCAGGTAAGGGCAGGAATCGGGGCTGATCCGAGGATTGGGAAAAAATTTTTATATGCAGGAACGGGCTACGGGGGCTCCTGTTTTCCTAAAGATGTCAAGGCACTGATAAAAATGGGATCCCGGTTGGGTTACGATCTTCGCTTATTGCGATCAGTTGAAGATATCAATAACGATCAGAAAAAATTGCTGTTTCACAAATTGAGCAGGCATTTTGGTGGTAACCTGGCAGGAAAAACAATTGCCGTTTGGGGACTTTCTTTTAAGCCGAATACTGATGATATGCGCGAAGCGCCCTCACTGGTACTCATTGGAGCATTGCTGCAATCGGGGGCACGGGTAAATGTGCATGACCCCGTAGCTATGCATGAAGCTAATAAGTATCTTGGGAATACGGTAACGTGGTGCGCTGATCTTTATGAAGCAGCACAAGGTGCGGATGCTATTGCGCTGGTAACGGAATGGAATGAATTCCGTAGCCCGGATTGGCAGCAGTTGAGCGCTATGATGGTAACACCGGTGTTGTTCGATGGCCGGAACATCTATGATGATGTGCAGTTGCACAAGGCAGGTTTTGTTTATTATGGTATTGGTTTTAATAGTGCAACAACCGATATGAAAAATCGGGTTAATGGAAATTTATAGATGCAACAAAAAATATTAGTTACCGGTGCGGCGGGCTTTATCGGGTTTCATACCGTAAAAAAATTATTGGAAGACACCTCCTTCCGGGTGATAGGCATGGATAATATTAATGATTATTATTCGCCACTTTTGAAATATGATCGTTTAAATGAATTGGGCATTTCCCAGGACGAAATAAAATGGTATAATACCGTTCCCAGCGCTAAGTTCAATAAATTCTCTTTTGTACGGGTCAATTTGGAAGATAAGCAGCAATTATTTTCTTTATTTCAGAAGGAGAAATTTGATTATGTCATTAACCTGGCGGCTCAAGCGGGGGTGCGGTATTCTATTGAGAATCCAGATGCGTATGTTCAATCCAATATCATAGGCTTCCATTATATGCTGGAAGCTTGCCGTACTTTTCCGGTAAAGCATCTGGTGCATGCTTCCTCCTCTTCAGTTTACGGTGAGAATGCTAAAGTGCCTTTTTCAGAATCAGACCAGGTTGATGCACCGGTAAGCTTATATGCCGCTACAAAGAAAAGCAACGAGCTTACAGCACATGCTTACAGCCAACTTTATGATATTCCGGTCACCTGCTTGCGTTTTTTTACCGTGTACGGCCCTTGGGGCAGGCCGGATATGGCACCTATGCTTTTTGCCAAAGCTATCTCGTCAGGATTGCCGATTAAAGTATTTAATAATGGAGCTATGGAACGGGATTTTACGTATATAAGTGATATTGTAAATGGGATAGAGAAGATAATGTTGACAGGATTTAATAGTGAAGTGAAGTACCGTATTTTAAATATAGGCAATGGTTCTCCGATAAATCTCATGGACTTTATTACCGCAATAGAAGATAGTTTAGGAATGAAAGCAGACAAAGTATTTATGCCAATGCAAGATGGAGATGTTACTCGCACATGGGCAGATACGTCGGAACTGAAAAATGTAATCGGCTTTAAGCCAGAAACTGATATTAAGGTAGGCGTAGATCACTTTATTCGATGGTTTAAGGAATATGCGTATAATTAAATAATGTAAATTAGTAATAATAATTTGTTCGATAATGTATTACATATCGGTCCCCAATACAAAAATCACCGTGGGGGCATAGGTGCCGTTATTGCAACGTACGCTTTAAATATAGATCATTTTAAATTTATAGCTACCCATGACGGTAAATTAAATGCAATAGGGAATTGTATTTTTTTTGTTTGGGCACTTTTTAAAATCATTTTCAAATTATTGTTTGATAATGATATAAAAATAGTGCACATACATGGAGCGTCTAAAGGTAGCTTTTATAGAAAATATCTTGTATTTCTTATAGCTAAATTTATTTTTAGAAAAAAGATAGTGTATCATTTACATGGTGCAGAATTTCATCTTTTTTATGAAAAAACAAATTCATTTACAAAAAAACTCATTAAACATTTAGGGGGCAAAGTTGATGTCTTTATTTGCCTTTCACAACGCTGGTTCTCATATCTTTCTGGCGCTTTTCATATTCAAAGACTTTGTATTGTCAACAATCCTGTAGACATGCCTGCTTTACTTAACCAAGGACAAGATAATAATAAATCACAATTGAAAATGTTGTTCTTGGGAAGAATAGGGGAAAGAAAAGGAGTTTTTGATTTACTTACAGTATTAGCAAGTCTTAACGCAATATGCAACAACAGAGTAAAGTTATTTGTTGGTGGTGATGGAGATATAAAACGGCTACAGTCGTTTATAAAGAGTAATAAGCTGGGAGAGGTTGTTGAGTTTGTGGGTTGGGTTAATGGACAACAAAAACAGGGATTGCTTGCTCAATGTGATGTACTGGTTCTGCCTTCTTATAACGAAGGATTGCCTATTTGTATATTAGAAGCAATGAGTTATGGAAAAGCTATTATTGCTACTACAGTTGGTGGAATTCCTGAGGTGGTAATTAATGGTGAAAACGGATATCTTATAGAGCCGGGTGATATTGATGCCTTAGATAAAAGTATCTGGATAATGATCAATAATCCAAAAATTGTAAAACAAATGGGTGAAAATTCCATGTATAAGATAGAGCCTTTTATGATTAAAAACGTAATGAAACAGTTGGCAACAATTTATGATAAACTCCTGGCTTAAATTTAAACTCAGAAATAACTTTTTGTTACGAAAGAAAATAAAAGAAGTAGAGCTTCTTCATGGGATGTCTTATATACAATTGAGAGAATATAAGAATAGAAAGTTTATAGCCCTATTTAACCATGCAATAAACAACACAAAATTTTATAGGCAATATTATGAAGAATTCGGAATTAATATAAATACTATAAAATCTATTGATGACATCAAAAATTTGCCATGCATCAGTAAAGAGACAGTTCGTAAACATTATGATACAATAAAATCAGCTTATTCATTATTGGGTAGTAAGGGATATACCAGTGGAACATCCGGAAGCCCTTTAATGGTTTACAGGTCTTACGACTCCATCTTAAATGAGCAGGCCTATCTCTGCTATTTTCGAAAAATGCATGGAATACACCCTAGCGATAAAGTGATTTCCTTACGAGGAAATCTTGACAGATCTATAACCCATAGATATAATAAGCATGAAAATACGCTTTATTTATCAAGTTATAATATTAACTCGGAAACGATCGCCTTATACAGAGATTTAATTATAGAATTCACTCCTAAAGCGATATATGCCTATCCAAGCTCTCTTGAGATATTATCCAATGAATTGCAAAAATGCAATACTAAAATACATATATCCGTTGCTATAACATCTTCCGAGATGCTATATGATTTTCAAAGAGAAAAAGTGAAAAATGTATTGGGTGCGGAAATCTTTGATTGGTATGGTAATGCCGAAAGAACTATTGCAATTGAGCAAGCACCGGATATGGAGTATTATGAAGTTCCGGGTTATGCCATTATTGAGCAAGAGGATGACAGATTATTAACCACATCATTAATCAATAATGCTTTTCCATTGATTCGATATGAAGTGAATGATAAAATTGTATTTGATCAGCAGATATCCTCGCAGCATAGTTCATTTATTAATAGTGCAAAAGTCGCTTCTATTATGGGTAGGGAGGATGATGTTGTTTTTTTAGCTGATGGTACTCACATCGGTAGATTGGATATCGCATTTAAAGGTGTAAAAAATATCCGATATGCTCAAATACATCAGGAAACAGTTGGTCAGATAACAGTAAATGTAGTACCCATGAATGCTCCGTTTGACAAAAGACAATTGGAAAGTAATTTGCGAAAGCTTTTAGGGGATATTGTTATTCAATTTAATGAAATTACATTTGCAGCAATTCAAAAATCCAAAGCCGGAAAATATAAGCTGGTTATTAATAAATTAAAGGAGCAAAGCCCAGGAAGTGAATAAATTAAACTGGTATGTAGCAAGGTTGAGTACCATGTCTGTCCCCGAATTAGGATACAGGGTGGGTCAATTCCTGCAAAAGGAAACAGAAAAACGATCGAAAAAGCCTGCTTTACCTAAGAAGGCAGAATTGAAAGATGTTTATCAAAACTCACTGAACATTTTGAAAAACAGAGAAGCTCAACAATTCACAGCTGTTGATCTTGTAAAAGTTTTTGAAGGATATGATGTTTTTAGTTTTTTTTCTTCCTTTCAGGTAGATTTAAGAACAGCTATTGATTGGCATTTAGACATTAGTTCAGGTAAAAAATTCCCCACTTCTTTTTCGAAAGATATTGATATCAGATCGGATCAATATGGAAGTGCAAAAGCAGTATGGGAACTCAATCGCCTTCAGTTTCTTTTACCCTTAGCAGCGAAATATGCCCTTTCTAAATCAGATGCCGATATCAATCACTTCATTGACATCGTAGAAAGTTGGGTTAAAGATAACCCCTATTTAAAGGGTGTAAACTGGTACAGCAATATAGAGATCAATATAAGACTGATTGTCTGGTATTATTGCTGGCAAATTCTTTTTTCGGCTCCCCAATTACAAACTAATGAGCGGTTTCAATTATTTATACGCGAGACCTGGTTGCCAACTATATATGAGCATTGTGTATATAGTTATGCTAACCCTTCAAAGTATTCGTCTGCCAATAATCATTTAGTTGCGGAATATGCGGGATTGTTTATTGCATCTTGCTGTTGGAAATTCAAGGAATCGGATAAATGGAGCGTATATGCCGCTAAAGGTCTTGAGCAAGAAATCCAGCTTCAATATTCCGAAAATGGAATAAACAGAGAAGAAGCCGCTGAATATATTCAGTTTATTACTGATTTTTTCCTATTGCCATTCAGCGTAGCTAAGGAATATGGATACCATTTTTCAGATGCCTATAAAGAAAAGCTCCATCAGATATTCGATTATATATACAATCTGCTGGATGTAAATAAAGGGTATTGTAAATATGGTGATGAAGATGACGGGAAGGTGTTGCTTACCTCAATAAATCCGCATTTTGATAATTTTTCCTCAATTCTTGTATCTGCGGCTGTAATTTTTAATGATAGTAAATATAAAGTCATTGCTGGGCACGGTTTTGATTTTAAAAACTGGCTTCTTTGGGGGCAGAAAGGCCGGGATCAGTATGAAAGTATGCAGGTAGCTGATCTTGCACGTCAATCAGCTTTTTACCAGGAAGGCCATTTTTTCTTTCGTAAAACAGATACCCTGCAACCATCTAAAGAAATTTACTTACACTTTGATGCAGCACCTTTGGGATATTTATCTATAGCTGCGCATGGCCATGCGGATGCATTGGCTGTTGTATTGCATTTGGATGGCTGCCCGATTATTACAGATGCCGGCACCTACACCTATCATACAGAAAAGGCATGGAGAAGCTATTTTGTATCAACTTTAGCTCATAATACTCTTTGTATTGATTATCAAAATCAGGCGGTTCAGGCAGGCCCTACTATGTGGTTAAGGCATTATAAAGTAACAGTTCAGGAGATTTATCAGGATAAACGGCTTGAATATGTTACCGCATCACATAATGGATACCATAAGATTGGGTGTAATCATACACGGACAGTTAATTTTCATCGGGAAGATGAGCAGTTTGTAATTGAAGATATTATTGAATGTAATAAAGCGAACCATACAATAATTTTGCCCTGGCATTTGCATCCTGAAGTAGAAGTTGCTAAAATTTCTGATCATGTTTATGATTTGAAGTATAAAGGAGCACAGCGAAAATGCCGGCTTACCTGTGAATTACCTCTTACTGTCATAACAGGCCAGACTGAGCCTCGGTTATTAGGATGGTTCTCTCCGTCTTTTATGGAAAAAACGCCGAGTCCAAGTTTGATTGGAGTATTAAATAAAGCAGGTAATGAGAAAATTAATATACGAACTATAATAGAGATCATTTAAATTAAAAATTAATTAACGGTATGAACATAAGTATTTTTGGCCTGGGTTATGTAGGCTGTGTAAGCCTGGGTTGTTTGGCTCAAAACGGCCATGACATTATTGGAGTTGATGTAAGCCAGAACAAGGTAGATTTAATTAACCAGGGCAAACCCACCATTATTGAAAAAGATATTGACCGGATAATCCGGGAACAATTTGATCTTGGAAAGATATCAGCTACTACTGATGCGGAAACAGCAGTTTTGAATTCTGAAATAAGCATTATAGCAGTAGGTACACCTAGTTCTCAAAAAGGACATTTAAACCTGCAATATATTTTCAATGTTGCAGAAAGTATAGGCAAAGCAATAGCACTTAAAGATGTATTTCATATAGTAGTAATACGATCTACTATTATGCCGGGTACCTGTGATAAAGTTGCTGATATAATTGAATCGGCTTCCGGCAAAAAAAGAAATGAGGCATTTGCAGTAGTGGATAATCCGGAGTTTTTAAGAGAGGGTACTGCCGTTAAAGACTATTATACTCCACCATTGACGCTGATTGGTTCTGATAATAAGGAGGCAGCTGCTAAAGTGGCTGCTTTATATGAAAGCCTGCCCGGAGAGATTATTATCAGTGATTTGAAAGTGGCAGAGATTATGAAGTATGTAAACAACACATACCATGCACTCAAAATTTCATTCGCCAATGAAGTGGGCAATATTTGCAGTGAGTTGGGAATAGATTCCCATGAAGTGATGGATATTTTCTGTAAGGATAAGCAACTCAATATTTCTCCTTATTATTTTAAACCGGGTTTTGCTTACGGAGGATCCTGCCTGCCTAAAGATTTAAAAGGTCTTCAAACCCTGGCTCATGATCTGTATGTGGATATTCCAGTGATAGACAGCATTGATGAAACCAATGAAAATCAGATAGCCAGGGCTACCAAAATGCTTTATCGCTACTGGAATAAAAAGATAGGATTTTTAGGCTTGAGCTTCAAAGAGGGTACTGATGATCTGAGAAATAGTCCTGCAGTCAGAGTAATTGAATCTCTTTTGGGAAAAGGAGCCAATATTACCATTTACGACAAAAATGTCAATACGACCCTGCTTACGGGAACCAATAAGGACTACGTAGATGCCAGAATTCCGCACCTTTCTAAGTTATTGGTTGCAGACTTAGATCAATTGATAGCAGAAAGCGATGTTTTAGTTGTCAATACCAAAGAAATTGAATTTGTCGAAAAGTTACAATTGGTAAAAGGGAAAGTGATTATTGACTTTGTAAGGTTAGGAGATGATTTTCTAAACAGAGCTAATTATACCGGTATTAATTGGGGAGGGAGTTTGGAATCAGGCAGATATATTTCAAATGAAGATACTGTTATTTAAAATACAGATATGAGTCTTGAAGGAAAACATATTTTAATTGTTGTAGAAAATTTACCGCTGCCATTTGACAGGAGAGTTTGGCAGGAAGCTAATACGCTGACCGAAGCCGGAGCAAAAGTGTCCGTAATATGCCCTCAGATGAAAGGATATACCAAAAAATTTGAAACCTTAAACGGGATAGATATATACCGACACCCTTTACCGGTAGAGGGCAGTGGTGCCTGGGGATATCTTATGGAATATACTACGGCTTTATTTTGGGAGTTTTGGCTAAGTTGGAAAATCTTTTTTAAAAAGAAGTTTCATGTTATCCAGGGTTGTAACCCTCCTGATCTTATTTTTATTCCGGCGTTGTTTTTCAAATTGTTTGGTGTAAAATATATTTTTGACCATCATGATATCAACCCGGAATTGTATATTGCTAAGTATAATAAAAAAGGCTTATTCTACAAGTTTTTACTGGCAGTAGAGCGCTGGACATTTAAAACCGCTGCGTACAGCATAGCTACTAACGAAAGTTATAAGCGTATTGCTATTGAGCGGGGTAAAATGCCTGCAGATAAAGTACGGGTAATACGAAGCGGGCCAAAATTGGACAGGCTTAAATTAGGGGATGGCAATATCAAATATAAGAAGGGACGAAAATTTTTAATCGGGTATGTGGGTGTCATTGGAGAACAGGAGGGTATAGATCTTCTTTTGGAATCCATTGAATATATAGTAGCAAAAAGAACAGATGTACAATTTGCTATTGTGGGTGGTGGTACGGAACTAGATAAATTGAAAGAACTGACCGAACGTAAAAAATTGGTAGATTATGTGGATTTTTATGGAAGGGTAGATGATGCAACATTGGTAGATATATTGAATACTGCTGAAGTTTGCGTTAATCCCGATAAACCTACTGAGATGAATAACCTCTCCACCATGAATAAAATCATGGAATATATGGCATTAAAAAAGCCGATTGTTCAGTATGATTTGAAGGAAGGTCGCTTTTCAGCCCAGGAAGCATCTTTATATGCTATTAATACAAGTCCCTCGGATTTTGCTGAAAAAATAATGTGGTTATTAGACCATGAAGAGGAGCGAAAAAGAATGGGAGAATTTGGATATAACAGGGTAGTCAAGGAATTATCCTGGGATTATGAGAGCGTGAAACTAATTGATTTTTACACTAAAATTTTGGGTAATGGAAAGAAGTAATAATATAATTAATTTGCGATATATTTTCAATAAATCATTATGGAGCATGATATCCGTCCATGGGGTGAATACTGGGTTTTAGAAGATACTCCCACCCATAAAGTAAAACGCATAACTGTAAAACCGGGACAACGCTTAAGTTATCAATATCATCGTTATCGATCAGAAGTTTGGACGGTGGTAGAAGGTAAGGCTACTGTAACGCTAAATGGTGATGTTGTTGAATATGAAACCGGCGGTGTGATATGTATTCCGCAGGGTGCAAAACACCGGGTAGCTAATACTACAGATCAACTGTTGGTTTTTATTGAAGTGCAACATGGCACTTATTTTGGTGAGGATGATATTATCCGGATAGAAGATGATTATGCCAGGGGTAATGACTAATTTAAAAAAGTGAATTTCAAAAATTGTGCTGTTATTTTGGGTATTGGTTATCTGATATATTTCTAAGAAGATTTGACAACCCCGAACATTCGGGTTTATCAAATCTTGAAATTGCAATAATATGCATGTGTGTTATTAGTGATTGAACTTAGCTCTATCGCAACGCAAGAATGTTTTATTTTAATTACTATAATTCATTATGTCCATCATCAATGTAATTCTATCCGGTGGGGTAGGGAGCCGGCTTTGGCCTTTATCGCGTAAATCAAGACCCAAACAGTACATACCCCTGTTTGAGGATCAGACTTTGTTTCAAATGTGTGCGCAAAGGAATGCCTTAGTTGCGGACCGGATCATGGTAGTGGGGAGTATTGACAATTATAAACTGTCCCGGGAAGACTTTGAGCAATCGGGTGTAAACAACTTTCAGGAAATTATCGAAGCTGCTCCCCGAAATACGGCGGCTTCCATTGCTTTTGCTGCCTTTGCAGCACCAGCAGATGATATCTTATTTGTAACCCCTTCCGATCATATTATTACCGGGCAAAGCACTTATAGCGATGCAGTGAAGCAGGCAGCGGAACTGGCCGGGCAGGGCTATATCGTTACCTTTGGCGCTGTACCTACCCGCCCGGAAACCGGTTACGGATATATTGAGCATGATGAAGCGTATCGTGTGCTGTCCTTTAAAGAAAAACCGGATGCGGAGCTGGCTAAGCAATATGTAGCCAGTAAGCATTATTTATGGAACAGCGGCATGTTTTGTTTTAAAGCTGCCGTTTATCTTGAAGAGTTGAAAACCTATGCCCCCGAAATATATGAAACTGCGAAGGCAGCTTATGAAAAAATAGCGGATGGCTTTTTGCCTGCAAAGGAAACGATGGATATTCCTGCGCTGAGTGTGGATTATGCCGTCATGGAACATTCCCGGAAAATAAAAGTAGTACCCTTTAATTTTGACTGGAGTGATCTGGGCTCCTTTGAATCTATATGGGTTTATCTTGAAAAAGACCCTCAATATACCATTCAAAAAAATCTTATTTTAGGCAACACCGGTAAACATATTGAATTTATAGGCGTTGAAGATTTGATTTATGTAGCAACCGAAGATGCCGTCCTGATCGTACCAAGAGATAAAACCCAGCAGGTAAAGCAGGTATATGATCGTTTGGAAAAGGAAAAACCGGAATTGTTGCAGTAGGGCCGATTAGGGATATTTATCAGGATTCCTAAATTTGCATATAGTTTATGATAAAACATAATAATATATAGTTTACTATGCCATTTTTCAAAACCATCCTCATCACCGGCGGTGCCGGTTTTATCGGTTCCCATGTGGTACGCCGTTTTGTAAACCAGTACCCGGATTGCCGGATTATAAATTTAGATAAGCTGACCTATGCGGGCAACTTAGCTAATCTTACCGACATTGAAGATAAGGTCAACTATACCTTTGTAAAAGGTGATATTACCGATGCCTCCTTTCTTGCCGGCCTGTTTGCAGAGGAAAAACCGGATGCTGTCATTCACTTAGCAGCGGAATCGCATGTGGATCGTTCTATCAGCAACCCGCTGGAATTTGTAATGACCAATGTGGTGGGAACTGTATCTCTGTTGAATGCCGCCCGGCAGCAATGGAAAGACGAGCTGAAGGCACATCGCTTTTATCATGTCAGCACGGATGAAGTGTATGGCGCATTGGGGGAGGAAGGTATGTTTACGGAAAAAACCGCTTATGATCCGCACAGTCCTTATTCGGCCTCAAAAGCAAGCTCCGACCATTTTGTAAGAGCTTATCAGGATACTTACGGTATGGATTGTGTAATATCGAATTGCTCCAATAACTATGGCTCACATCATTTTCCGGAAAAACTGATTCCGTTGGCGATCCATAACATTAAAAATAACAAGCCTGTTCCGGTATATGGCAAAGGGGAAAACGTGCGCGACTGGCTATGGGTGGAAGATCATGCCAGGGCTATAGATACTATTTTTCACAAAGCGACCTCCGGGAAAACCTATAATATAGGCGGGCATAACGAATGGAAAAATATTGATCTGATTCGCCTGCTGTGCCGTATTATGGATAATAAACTACAGCGGCCGGAAGGCGCTTCAGAGCAATTGATCACCTTCGTTACCGACCGTGCGGGGCATGACCTGCGTTATGCTATTGATTCCACTAAGCTCCAACAGGAGTTGGGCTGGACACCCAGTCTGCAGTTTGAAAAAGGCTTAGAAAAAACGGTGGATTGGTACTTAACCCATGAGAACTGGTTGGACAATGTGACCAGTGGCGCCTATCAGCAATATTATGCACAACAATATCAGTCAAAACTATGACAGCACAGGAAACAAAACTTAAAGGGTGTTTTATTTTAGAGCCTGCGGTATATAAAGATGACCGGGGAGCCTTTTTCGAAAGCTTTAGCCAGAAAAAATTTGAAGAACTGACCGGCCAGCCTGTTCATTTCGTACAGGATAACCAAAGTACTTCGGTATATGGTACGGTGCGGGGGCTGCATTTTCAGCGGGGAGCGCATGCACAGGCAAAATTAGTAAGAGTATTGTCCGGAGCTGTATTAGACATAGCTGTTGACTTGCGTCCGGGTTCAGCTACCTATGGTCAATGGGTTGCGGTAAAACTCAGTTCGGAAAATCATCTTCAGTTGTATATCCCCAGAGGTTTTGCGCATGGTTTTTCGGTATTGGAAGATCATACGGTTTTTGCCTATAAATGCGATAACTACTACAATAAGGAGTCGGAAGGAGGAATACGATATAATGATCCTCAGTTAGCTATTGAATGGGAAATACCGGAAGATAAAATGCTATTGTCCGAGAAAGATATTATATTGCCTTATCTATCCTCTTTAAACCCTCCTGTGATATGAATATATTAGTATTAGGTGCATCTGGTCAGTTGGGTCAATCGCTTAAAAAGGCGGCTTTAGCCCGGAATTTAAAAGATATCTGCTTTGCCGGTCGTACCGAGACGGATATTTTGGATCCCAAATCTTTAACGCAGATGTTTGAACGGGAAAAGCCCCGTTTTGTAGTGAATTGTGCGGCCTATACCGCCGTGGATAAGGCAGAAGATGAGCAGGAGCTGGCCGATGAAGTTAATGGTACAGGAGCGGCACATGTTGCGGAATGCTGTAACCGGTATCATGCTACCATGATCCATGTTTCTACCGATTTTGTATTTGGCGGAGCTATGCCGGCAAGACCATTAGCAGAAACGGATGCCACCCATCCAATGGGTGCTTACGCAAGAACTAAATTAAGGGGAGAACAGGCTATTGCCGCAGTATTAAAAGAGCATATTATTATCCGTACAAGCTGGCTGTATGCGGAATATGGCAGCAATTTCGTCAAGACCATGTTGCGTTTAGGAAAGGAACGTAAAGAGTTGGGCGTTGTGGCTGACCAGGTTGGTACGCCTACTTATGCTCCGGATCTGGCTCAGGGTATTTTGGACATCATTTCCCGTGGTGGAATGCATTACGGATTGTACCATTATAGTAATGAGGGAGTGGCTTCCTGGTATGATTTTGCAAAAGCCATTTTCGATATTGCCGGTATGGAAATGATAGTAAAACCCCTGAAAACATCGGAATACCCGGTTAAAGCAGCAAGACCGTCTTTTTCTGTTTTGGATAAATCTAAGATTAAAAGTGTGTATGGCTGCACCGTACCCTATTGGCGGGATAGCCTTGCAGTCTGTATAAAAGAATTGACAGCGCAATAATATTTTTATTAAACCAATATTAAAGCACCTAAATAATGAAAGGAATTGTATTGGCCGGTGGATCCGGTACCCGTTTATACCCGATTACGCAGGGCATCAGCAAGCAGTTGATGCCAATTTATGATAAGCCGATGATTTACTATCCGCTTGCTACGCTGATGATGTCGGGTATCCGGGAAATACTTATCATTACTACGCCGGAAGATCAGGCAGGTTTTATGCGCCTGCTTGGTGACGGGAGTCAGTGGGGCTGCCGCTTTGAATATAAAGTGCAGGAGGTGCCTAACGGTTTGGCTCAGGCTTTTGTATTAGGAGCGGAATTTGTGGGAAAAGATAAAGTGGCGCTTGTATTGGGTGATAATATATTTTATGGTACGAACCTTTCCAAAACGCTTCAGGCTAATAACGATCCCGAAGGTGGTGTAATATTCGCTTACCGGGTAAGTGATCCGGAGCGTTATGGTGTAGTAGAGTTTGATGATCAGTTCAATGCTGTTTCCTTAGCGGAAAAACCACAGGCGCCTAAATCGAACTATGCGATTCCCGGCTTGTATTTTTATGATAATTCCGTAATTGATATTGCCGGAAATCTGTCGCCTTCCGCCCGTGGAGAATACGAAATCACCGATGTAAACATTGAATATCTCCGTCAGGGTCGCCTGAAGGTAGGGGTATTAAACCGCGGAACGGCCTGGTTAGATACCGGTACGCATGATTCACTGATACAGGCCAGCCAGTTTGTGCAGATCATAGAGCAGCGCCAGGGCTTAAAGATCGGTTGCCCGGAAGAAATAGCCTACCGTATGGGCTTCATTAATGAGGATCAATTAAAGCAGTTAGCCATTCCGCTGAAGAAGAGTGGCTATGGTCAGTATTTGGTGGATTTAATCCGGTAGTACGAATTGGCACGGATAGGAACACGAATTTCACGGATTTCACGAATAATTATAGAACGACCCGTTTATATTTTAAGGAATCTTCGCCGAAGTTGACCAATAAGCCTAATTTCAGATGGCTTGCTGCCAAGTAGTGCTAAGTCAGGAAGATATTGTCTGTATGTTCAAGACTGTTATATTGATGATCAGATTTTTATTGTTTTGCATTCTTACCCAGAGCATTCGGGGTTGACTTTTGCATTTTTACTTTTACTTTTTACTTAACACTAGCTTCCATGCACCAACCGATTATTGTATAAGACGCTGTGATGGATTTTTATTTCAGATAATTATGAAGCGATAAAAATGTACTGTACATTTGTTTATCGAAAAAGCTATTTCACAGAAACTCAGACACTCAATATCCCAAGAGACCATGCAGGCAACGAAAGATCAGATAGCGCAGTTCATTCATTCGGGAGAAAGCGACCGGATTGAGCGCACTGTTTCGGTCAGTAATACGGATAAGTTTTCGGAGGCCGTATGTGCATTTGCAAATGATTTGCCTCATCACAAACAACCCGGATATTTGTTGATAGGTGTGCATGATAATGGCACACTTTCCGGGCTAAGGGTAACGGATAAATTGCTTAGAAATCTTGGTGCATTGCGTTCTGAAGGAAATATATTACCCGCTCCGGTGCTTCATGTAGAAAAATTTTCTTTTTCCGAAGGGGACGTGGCCGTAGTGGAGGTGCAACCATCTTTTTTTCCGCCTGTGCGTTATAAAGGAAAAGTGTGGGTACGCATCGGGCCAAGAAAAGCTGTAGCCAACGAAGCCGAAGAACGAATTTTGATAGAAAGACGTCAGGCGGGAATAACTACTTTTGATAGTTGTCCATTGCCGGGTGCTGCTTTAAATGATTTAGATGCAGCGCTCTTTAAACATCGCTATTTGCCCAAAGCAGTAGATGAAGAAACATTAAGTAGTGATACCAGGAATTTGAACGAAAAGATGGCATCACTTCGGCTTTTTGATACACATGCCGGTGTGCCGACTGTTGCAGGTATGTTGTTGTTAGGAAAAAATCCCGAGTTCTTCCTGCCCGGAGCTTATGTACAGTATGTTCGCTTTGCCGGGGTAAGCCGGGGCGCTGATATCCTGAGAGCAGTAAAGTTTTCGTCTAACCTCATTACTTTATTGAATAAACTGGACGGCTTTATTGATACCTCATTGGTAGAAAGAAGACCCGTTCCGGTATCCGTATTGCGTGAAGAACAGGTGTTGAATTACCCATATTGGGCGCTACGTGAATTGGTGATGAATGCGGTAATGCACAGGGATTACCAGTCCAATATGCCTATTCGTTTGTATCAGTTTGATGATCGTATTGAAATAATGAACGCCGGGGGATTGTATGGAAATGCCCGCCCGGAGAACTTCCCCGATGTTAATGATTACCGGAATCCTGTTGTTGCGGAAACCATGAAGGTGCTTGGTTATGTCAATCGTTTTAGCAGAGGGGTTGCGCGGGTTAACGAAGAATTATTAGAAAACGGGAACGGGAAAGCCCTTTTTAATTTTGATTTAATGACGGCGTTTGAAGTAAAGGTTCATCTTTCTAACGATTATCGTATGCAGGTTACTGACCCGATCACCCCCCCAGTCAGTGACCCAGTCAGTGACCCAGTCAGTGACCCAGTCAGTGACCCAGTCACTATTATTATTAAAATAATGAACAACGGAAATAATCTATGGTCAAGAGTGGAACTACAAGAAAAAGCAGGGATAAAACATAAATATTATTTTCTTCAGAATTATCTCAAACCCGCTTTAGAACAAGGGCTTATAGCAATGACCATTCCCAATAAACCTAACAGCAGGCTACAGCGTTATCGTCTGACGGATAAAGGTTTGGAAAGGTTGAAGTAAATCATGATTATAGCAGCCACGAATTCCAGACACGAATTTCACGAATTAGCACGAATAATTTTATAGAACGACCCGTTTATATTTTAAGGAATCTTCGCCGAAGTTGACCAATAAGCCCAATTTCAGATGGCTTGCCGCTAAGTAGTTTAATATTTGTTTTAAATTACCGGAATCAAGCATTCTGATGGCTTTGGCTTCAAGGATGATGCAGTCGTAGCAAACAAAATCCGCGTTATAATGACGGCGTAGTTTTATGCCTTTGTAATAAATATCAAACGGCTTTTCCCGCTCATAAGGTACGCCATTATTCCGGAATTCAATTTCTAAGGCATCTTTTTATATACCGATTCACTAAATCCTTTCCCAAGTATATTATGTACCTCCATGCACCAACCGATTATTTTATAAGACTCTTCTTTATAAATTATTTTTTCCATAACTGATGATATAGGTTGGTTTTTATTTATGAGTTTCGTTATACAAACGGAATTGATATCAATACCACGCAGCACATCTCCATGAACCGTTAAGGGTGGAGTTTCCAAAGGCTTGCCATTCCGCAGGAATCTAAAATCGCTTTGAACGAATGCAGGCGTATAGATGCTTACAGGATGACAAGTGCCTGTGAAGTGTAGTGCAATTTTTATGCCAATGCTCATGCATCTTAGGAATAAGATATTCCACCAATCCCACCAATTCCACTTATCCCACCAATTCGTGAAATTCGTGAAATTCGTGTCTGAAATTCGTGTCTTTATTCGTGCCTGCTTACTTTATCCAGCACCTTCTTACTACCCACAGCATTCGCATTGTGCATCCAGTCATTAATTACCGTAACGGTTTCCGCAATATACGGATCCTTTTCCAACCTTTTGATCCAGGCTTTGTTTTTATTGACGGAGGCGCTGTCCAAGTTGATCTTAGCTAAATCTTCATCTAAGTTCTTTACACTTAAAGGCGTATTCAGGCTGTCTAACTGATCAATGCGTTTGGATAAAGCCTCATTCTCCTTCAACCTGTCGGAGTAGGCTGCTTCGTTCAGCGGCATGACATTGTCATCCTGTTGTTTTTTCAGTCTTTGAGCTGCTTCTAAGATGAGTTTGAAATTCGCGCTATTGCTTACGCGGGAACTGCTCTTCGTACTCAAACGGCTATAGAAAGCCTGCGGCAGGAAAGTAGGGTAGTTTACCGAAGCAATTTTATCCCATTGCAGGGCGCTTTTATCTTTCCGTTCTCCGGTTTCATCTAACATATCATACACATCAGGCAATAAGATGTCCGGCGTAACGCCTTTCAATTGTGTGGAGCCGCCGTTAATCCGGTAAAACTTCTGAATAGTCAGCTTCAGCGATCCGATGCCGTCGTATTCCACATCGCCGCCTTTAGCCTGTACCAATGATTCGATGATGCGTTCTTTTGCACTGTTAGTAACAAACTGATCCAGCGACACCAATTTCTGTACGGTACCTTTTCCGAAAGTAGTAGAACCCACAATTACGGCGCGGCCATAGTCCTGCATAGCTGCGGCCAGGATTTCGGAAGCCGAAGCGGAGCCGCCGTTGACCATAATAGCCAGCGGTCCGGAATACAGCGGAGCATTCAACTTGCTGCTAAGGGTCATGGCCTGGTTGCCGCTGCCGCGCACCTGAACCACCGGGCCTTTGCCGATAAACAGACCGGCAATATCCACCACATCCGGCAGAGAACCGCCCCCGTTATTTCTCAGGTCGAGGATAATACCATCCACCTGTGCGGCTTTAAGTTTGATCAGCTCTTTTTCTATATCGGTGGAGCAGCGCCGCCCTCTCGGATTGTTGAAGTCCACATAAAATTCGGGCAGGTAAATATAGCCGATGCGTTTACCATCTTCTTCCACGATATTGGATTTGGCAAAAACATCTTCTATATCTACTTTATCCCTGATAATGGAAATGACTTCAGAGGAACCGTCGGAGTGTTTAACCGTCAGCCTCACTTCGGTACCTTTCGGTCCGCGAATCATTTTGACCACATCTTCCAGGTCGAAACCTTCTGCATCTACCGGGAAAGCATCGCCCTGAGCCACTTTTTCAATAACGTCATCCGTCTTCAGCTTGCCGCCTTTCCAGGCCGGGCTGCCGGTAACGATAGAAGTAATCTTTACACTTCCATCGTCCTGCTGTTGCAGGGTGGCGCCGATACCGCTGAAAGAGCCGGACATCATCTCATCAAATTTCTTTTTATCGTCCGGCGGGAGGTAATTGGTATGCGGATCCTCGGTACCACAGATGGTATTCATATAAATGGCGAAGCGATCGTTGTCGTTCAGTTTTTGCAGGCGTTTAAAATAACGATCCTGCACTTTTAATACATTGTCCCGTGCTTCCTGCTCTAATGTGGCCAGATCCCGCATTTGGTAACCGGTAGAGTCTTTAGCCTTTTTTTCTTCGGCATCCTTCAGCGACTTATATTTTTCCAATACGCGGTATTTCAGATAGCTGTGCCACCTGGCTTTCATGCCGGTTTCGTCTTTTACGAACTGTAGTTTTTTACCGTCCAACTCAACTTTATCTTTACCGTCAAAGCTGAAAGGGCGGCTGAGCATATCCTGGTAATAGGATTGCGCCTCTGCGATCCGGTTAACGAAGAGGGTATTGATTTGGTTGAAAAATTCCAGTGAATTTTCCCTGATCTCATCATCAATTTTATCCCGGTAGGTTTGCAGGCTGTCTATATCCCTTTGCAGGAAAAATTTCTTGTCGTAATCGAAGCTTTCCAGCATCTTGTCAAATACGGTATGGGAAAAGTTATCATCAATATCGCGGGGACTGTAATGCCCCTGTGACATAATGCCCATGATGGTATTCTGAATAATTTCGTTTTGTCCTCCATTCAGATCTTCCCGGTCATTAGCGTATTTAAAGGAAAAAAATACAGCTAATGCCGCAAGAATAAGTGATGGAATCAGGATTTTGTTTCTCATGAATCGAAGCATATCGTGCCTTTAGTTAATTAAATGGTTCTGATAAAAAATGTCGCGTAAGCATATCCGGCTAAACCGGTTCTGACATGATTACTATATCTGAACAAATGTAGTTCAATTATTGGTTAATAAAAGTTTAATCATCATCCGAAGCCATCACCCGTATAGGGGGAAATTTTGAATAACGGGTAAGATGCGGCACAAAAAAAATCTTCCTGAGGGTGTCAGGAAGATTTTTTTATTGTTGCGTTGAATTACTCGGCAGTTACTTCAAATTCCATATCAACTACTTTATCTTTACCGAAGTCTATCTGAGCTTTATGTGTTCCGGGCTCTTTTACTTCTTCTAAGATGGAGATACGGCGACGGTCAATTTCATATCCTCTTTGTTCGCGGATGGCACGTGCTAATTGGATAGCGGTTACCGAACCGAATATTTTACCGCTTTCGCCCACTTTAGCACCGATCTTAACGGGTGTTTTAAGTGCATCGGCTACTTTGGCGATATCAGCCAGTAATTTTTCTTCGCGGCGTGCGATTACTTTCTGGCGTTCTGCAAGTACTTTTTTATTGGAACTGTTGGCTTCTACGGCAAATTTCTGCGGTATGAGAAAATTACGGGCATAGCCGGGGCGCACATCTACTAATTCATGAGCAGCACCTAAATTATCTACGTCTTTTATGAGTATGATTTGCATGTTGTTTTTACTTTAAAAGGTCAGTAACATAAGGCAGAATAGCCATTTGGCGGGCCTTTTTTACAGCGTGCCCTAATTTGCGCTGGTATTTCAGGGAAGTTCCTGTAATACGGCGGGGCAACATCTTACCCTGATCGTTCAGGAATTTTTTCAAAAATTCCGCATCCTTATAATCAATGTATTTAATGCCGAGTTTTTTAAAGCGGCAATATTTTTTCTGACGTTTTTCAACACGTGTGGTAGTCAGGTATTTTATATCGTTTGGTCTGGCCATTTTAATATTGTTTTAAATGAAGGAGAAATTAAGCTTCCGGCTGGGTTTCTGCTGCAGCAGCTTCGGATTTAGCAGGTGCATTGCGCTTGCGTTCGTTGTAAGCTACGGCATATTTGTCTAAATGGGTAATCATGTGACGCATCACATGCTCGTCACGGTTCAACTGGATTTCCATCTTTGCATTCAGGTCAGTCGGCGCGGTATATTCCACCACGGTATAAAGCCCGGTAGTCTTTTTCTGGATCGGATAAGCTAAAGAGCGTAATCCCCAGATGTTTTCGTGAACGATCTTCCCGCCGTTCTCCGTAATAAAGGAAGTGAATTTTTTCTGAGCGCTTTTGAAATCTTCTTCTGCCAGTACCGGCGTGAAGATCAGCATCATCTCATAATTCTGGATGTTTGTTGCCATAAAAAATATTTTGGTTATCAATAAAAAAATCCTCAAAACGGATGCCGGCTGCAACTTTCGGACAATTTACCGGTAGGTAAAAAGGCCGGAATGCCGTTTTTGGGAGGGCAAAGGTAGAAAAAATATTATAATTGACAAAAATTGATAACCCGATCCGATTTTTTTAGCCACGAAGCCACAGGGTATTTTTCTCATTTGTTATGCCATCAGCCCATCTGCATCCTGATCTAAAAAAAGTTCGGCTGCGGTCATATCATCGTGCATCACACGGTCATGATCATTAAAACGCACTTTTTCACGGAATGCCTGGTAGATTTTTTCTAATGCCGGCGACATCTTCGCAGGTCGCCTGTAATCTATTGCCTGCATGGCGGTTAATAATTCTACGGCCAGCACCCGCTGTACATTGTCCACTACTTTCTTCAGCTTTGTGGCTGCATTGGCGCCCATGCTCACATGATCTTCCTGGCCGTTGCTGCTCACAATACTGTCCACCGATGCCGGCGTACACAGTTGTTTATTCTGGCTGACGATGGCGGCGGCGGTATATTGTACAATCATAAAGCCGCTGTGTAAACCCGGATGTTTGGCCAGGAAAGGCGGCAAATCTCTTTGCCCGCTTACTAACAAATAGGTACGACGTTCGGAGATGTTGGCTAACTCGGCCAGAGCCATAGCCAGGAAATCCAGGCTGAGCGCTAAGGGCTGTCCGTGAAAATTTCCACCGCTGATAATACGATCCTCCGCTTCAAATACTAAAGGATTATCCGTAACGGAATTGATCTCGGTTTCTACTACGCCCTGCACATATTGTATAGCATCTTTGCTGGCGCCATGCACCTGCGGTACACAACGGAAGGAATACGGATCCTGTACCTGCATCTTTACATTTTGTTGCAGTTCGCTGCCCGCTAACAACTCCCGAATGGCGGCGGCAGTACCCACCTGCTCCTGATGCGGACGAACCCGGTGTACCGGCGCCGAAAAAGGTTCCGCCTTGCCGTCAAAAGCTTCTAAGGAAATGGCTGCGATCACGTCTGCCCATCGCGATAATTTCCTAGCGTTCAGGAGCGACCATACCGCATAAGCGCTCATAAACTGTGTACCGTTGAGCAATGCCAGACCTTCCTTAGCTTGTAATTTTAAAGGTGTTATACCTTTTTCTTTCAGGGCATCTGCGGCATTGATCTTACCCTGAGCCGTATGCATCATGCCCTTTCCGAGGAGAGGCAGACTCAGATGTGCCAATGGCGCCAGATCGCCGGAGGCGCCAAGCGAGCCCAGCTCGTAAACCACCGGCAGCATATTTTCATTATAAAATTGCAAAAAAAGATGGAGGGTATCTTCATGTATTCCGCTATATCCTAAGGACATATTCCGGATTTTCAGCAGCAACATCAACCTTACTATTTCCGAAGGCACCTCATCACCCATACCGCAGGCATGGGAGCATACCAGGTTTTCCTGCAAACTGCTCAGCTCCTCATCGGTAATCCGCACATTGCACAGGGATCCGAAACCCGTATTGATGCCATAAAAGGTATTGCCGCTTTTTATTTTTTTGTCGAGATAATTGCGGTTGGCGCGTACCTGCTCCCAATCTTTATCAGAAAGGGAAAGGGGGTTGTTCAATAATGCTTCAACCTGATCAATCGAAATATGTTGGGGTAATGTCATGCCGGTATTTTTAGGGAGCAAAGATAAGATCAACTTTTACATCTTTATCTGCGCCTGGTAATTTAAACATCCCGTATTTAACCCCTTTATAATACGAATTATTCTCCTTTTTTATAAATATGCTTTGTAGGTACAATGCGCTTACCGGTTACTTTGCGAATGAAATTGCGGAGATTGCGGTCGGCTTTTAATACGACGGATTTCAGTGCCGATTCTTCCGGTCTGCCGTAAAATGAAGTTACATGAAAATAAGCCTGTTGCTCTGCCGGCTGTTCGGAAAAATAATAGTTGGAAATGCAACACCGTTTTGCATCGGCAGTTACTTTGCTTACGGAATGGTAAGACGACTTATTGGTGATCATCAGCGCGAGACGGTTAAAGGCGGAAACAATAGTTCGCTGCCGGCCATGCATGCCTTCATCCCATAGTTCCAAATTCCCGCCATTCTCTAATTTCCAGTCGGGGCTTACGTAATACAACAAATTCAACACCCGGTAATTTTTACGGTCGTTATCATGTGAATTGTCTAAATGCGGATTGAGGAAATTGCCCTGGCTCATCAGGCTGATGCCTCCGGCGTAAAGATGCTCATCCGGCATCATCCCGGAAATACCGGTGATGGTTTCGCAACATGCTACGATACGCGGATCCTGGAAGGCAAATACGATTTCCTCTAACAGCGGATGATACAGGTTCATTTGTGCCGCCACCCTTTTATTCTCCCGGATAGACTTGTGAATGGCCATTTCTTCCGGGCTGGGAAATGCGTCATAAATTTTCCTTGCGACGGATTCGGGCAGCACATCGTCAATTACGCAGGAATTAACCCTTCCCGGCAGGGCAAATTCTTTTTGAAGCTTTTCCTGCTCCGGCATAAGTCTTTGTAAGATCAGGTCGGCAAGCTGTTGCCTGGTATAAGATGCGGGCGATTGCATAGTAGTATTAAAAGTAAAAAGGCAAAAGTCAAAATTAAAAACATAAGTGATGGACTTATTTCGCCGTTGTTGGTATTTTTCACCAACAATAATACGAAGTCAAAAGTCAAAATCTTACATGATTGGATAGGATTTTCACAATACAGGCAGCATATACTTAAATAAGCCGGGATAACCTGTTTTCCCGGGATGGCGCACTTAGGTTGCCGGCTGTTCCAGAACGGTATCTGCTACGCTGCCGTTTTCTATCTTTACAATACGTCCGGGAAATTTTTGAAAGATGCTGTAATCATGTGTAGCCATGATGATGGCAGTCTGATGTGCACGACAAATATTGACCAATAACTGCATAATATAATCCGTCGTTTCCGGATCCAGGTTCCCGGTGGGTTCATCCGCCAGGATGAGCCTGGGATTATTAAGCAGCGCACGGGCTATATCCACTCTTTGCTGTTCCCCTCCACTCATTTCATAAGGCCGGCGGTAGCCTTTGCCCGCAAGATGCACCTCTTCCAGCACGCTTTCTATTTTTTCTTTAATCGCTTTTTTATCCCTCCATCCTGTGGACTTCATCACAAATAAGAGATTGTCATAAATACTCCTGTCTGTAAGCAGTTGAAAATCCTGGAAGATGATGCCGAGGTTGCGCCGCAGCAAGGGAACCGTTTTCCAGGTAAGCCGGGTGAGGTCAAATCCGGCTACTCTTCCTGCGCCTTCCTTCAGGTACAGCTCGCCATACAGAGTTTTGAGCAGGCTGGATTTTCCGGTGCCGGTTTTCCCGATCAGATATACAAACTCGCCTTCATCCACCCGCAGGTTCACATCTTGCAAAACCAATGCTTTCCCCTGGTAGATTTGAGCGTTTTGCAGCTTTACGATTTTTTCGGACATAGGCTGAGGATAAAAAACTTTAATGCTGTAATGATAATTAATTGTTCAAAATTAAGTAACAATATCAAAACAACGGCTACTGTTATGTAAAAAGCAGGGAAATCGCTTGGGGTGCTATGTTTAATACTGCTCATTTTACCATTTCCCCACAAATGACAAAGAACCATTTTTGTGCCGTTCTACTGCCCGGTTGATTTGCCTTTCCGGTTAAATATGGAAAAACGCTTTTTAGGCTTTGGGGCTTTTGCCGGTTCGGACAATTCCTGTCCGCTATTTTCCCGGATAACACTGCCGGTTTTTTCCACTTCATTGTTCGCATCTTCCTCTAATGCATCGTCCGCATCTTTGCCCTGCCATCCTTTTTTTGCAGGATCCCAACTGATCTTTATTTTTCCGTCATCACCGTCTGTGGCACGCAGGTAGATGATCAACCCCTGTCGGGTTTTAGGTGCCAGTCCCTTTTGAATGCGCCTTTTATCTTTAGCCGGATTGCGCATCGGTATTTCAAAATTGATATCCGTACCGCTCTGAAACCCGTAAATGCCTTTCACATTGATATTGATGGCGCTGGTTTCAATATTCATCGGCTGAATAGTTACCTTGCCATTTGCAATATCAAAGCGCCCGCTTAAAGGCTTTACGACAACGCTGTCTAAATTTCTCTTTTTAAAAACAAATCGTTGAATCTTTAGGAGCGGGTCGAAATTCAGCAATTTCCCATTCTGTAAATTAAAATCAACACTGCCGTTGTAGGAATAGGGCAACAGTTTACCTTCATCCGTAAAACCGCCACCCAGGTTGACATCCGCAGATACAATGCCTTTAATATTTTTATCCGTAAGACCTTTCAACCCGAAATTGCTGAACGATGCAAAGAGCTTATCCACCTTGGCATTGACTACTTTTACTTTAACCCGGAAGGGGTTGGATGCAGCGCTTTGATTGACACTTCCGTTCAAATCTAAATAGCCTCCGGCATGAGCAATATGAAAATCCTGGATAGTGATGCCGGAAGCCAAAAGGCTGAGATGCGCCTTGATATCATGGCCTTCAAATTTATCAAAGATCATTTTCTTTACATTTATCGCCAGGTTCATACTGCCGGATTCTAACAGTTGGTTGAGCTGCTGGTTAAATTGCTGTATCTTGACATGAGGATTGGTTTTTTTATTTGAGGCAACCCCTCCTGTCCGTTTACCTAAAAACCCGGTAAAGTGATTCAGGTTGATCAGATCACTTTTAATATTCCAATCAATCAGCACTTTTTGCGGATCGGAAAAATAGAGATTGGTAAAGCGTTTTGCACTCCCTTCCATACGCAGCTCATTACCTTTTGAATGCAGTACGGTATTTTTAATGAACAGATCATTACCCGCAAACATCAGGTTGATATTACAATGATCAAAGCTTAATCCTCTCGGCACATAGCTGAAAGCCGCCTGTTGTATCAGGATATTCCCGTTCAGCATACGATTGCTTTGGTTAGCCGGCAAAACCGGGCCGGAATACCGGATATCTACTTTTGCATTTCCGCTTCCGAATGCATAGGATTTGTCCACGATATTATTGAGCTTTTTCACCGGAAACTGGGACTGGATATGGAATTTCACAAAAGGATCCAGCAGGTCGAAGATATTGATGGCACTCACTTGCACCGGTATGCCTTCCCAGGTAGCAGTTAAGGCCGGAATGTCAATAGCGGTATTATGATCCGAATGACCGGCGCCTTTCGTCACCTCATTAAAGAATGTGCCGGAGAATGTAGCGGACTCCAATACGCCATAGCCGGTCGTCAGCCGGTTGTTTTTTGTTTCAAAGCTTACATGAACCGTGGGAGTGTCCGGGTAAGCAAAACGACCGTCAATAATGGTATAAACTTTAAGCGGCTTTTTCACTTTCACCATATCAAGCTTGCTTTGAATATGCTTATTCAGCAGCGCTACAGCCTTCTGGTAGTCAATTGCGGGAGCGTCAATTATTAAAGAAAATGTTACCGGTTGCGCCGCAAAATGAAATACGCCGCTAAATAATACCTTTTCTCCATTGACCGTAACCGGTTTCTTTTTTATGGTAAGATCTTTGCTGCGCTGATTAAATTCCAATTCCAGGTTACCCTTCAGGTCGGCATTGCTGAGGAAGCTCCCTTTAGACAGTTTGAATCCCAGCCGTTGAATATGCAGGTCGGCAGGAGCAGCAATATGCCATACGGAGTCACGGATACGGATACTTGTTGCCAGTTCGTTGATGTGAATCTCAAATTTTTTCTCGCGTGGCCGATGTTCGGAAATAAAATTAAAATCTTCAAGAGTAATATGGTCAAATTCCAACTGCCGTCCTTTTGGTTTTTTAGTCGGGTCTTTTTTAGGTTTAAGCAAATAGGTGTTTGAATAAAAGCTGCTGTCCGTAAAAAGATGCATGGTGCCATCCGAAACCGTTATTTTTTCTATCTCAGGATGTTTGGTAAGGAGTGATCTCAAATTGATCTGCAGGTACAGGCTGTTTACCTGCAGCATGGGCGTTTTATGGATTGGGTATAGCGTATCGCATAGCATTACCTTGTCTAATCGGATGGAAAAGCTTGGAAAGTTTTTCCAGATAGTAGGCTCCATATCTTCTATGGTCAGTGTTCCCTGGAGGCGTTCGCTCAGGCGACCGGAAATGTCGCGGAGTATGCTGCTTTTATTGGCATTGATATACCAGGAAAAACCTGCGCCGGCAATGATCAGCAATAGGATCAGGCCACCTGAAATAAAAACCAGGATACGGCTCCAAAGCGGCAGTTTCCGGAAACCACGTCTTTGCGGTGCTTTTTTTTGATCGGAATGTTCGGACATGGACATAAATGTAGGCTATATTCAGACGATACACAAATATAACGGCTGTAAAGAAAAGGTATTGCAGTATGAAATAAAAAGTAAAAAGTAAAAATGCAAAATACAACCCCGAATGGTCGGGACAAGAATACAAAATGCGAAACAGACAGGCTGATAAATAATTGGGGAAATTTTGAGCGTACAGACAATGCCTCAATAGTATCAAGTCAAAACAGCAGTAAATGATAAGCCGGTTTGCCATTTTGAATGCTTTTATATACATTTGAAGTTACCCGCTGATTTTCCATGACCTTACAGAGCAAACGGGAGTACATTTTCCGTACAGAACATCCGGCTCTGTTTATTTTTTTCATACCAGCCCGGTATCAGTTCCGCTGATGTTGCCGGAAGGCAAAGATTCTGCCGGGCAAAAAATAGTCTGCGTATGCCTGAAAAAAAAGAAGGCTTATTGAAATCGTTCGGCCTGAAGATGGCCATTATTATCGTTATGAGTTCTATTATTGGTTCGGGCGTATTTAAAAAAGCAGCGCCAATGTCTGCGGAGCTGCAGTTGCCCTGGTTTGTTGTGCTGGCCTGGGTCCTGGCCGGTGTTATCATCCTGTTTGGCGTATGGAGCATTGCCGAGTTGGGCACCATGTTTCCGCATTCCGGCGGACCTTTTTCCTGGTTGGAAAAAGTGTATGGAAAATCCCTGTCTTTTCTTTACGGCTGGTCCTGCTTCACGGTGATACAGACTGCGGCCATCGCTTCCGTAGCGTTTGTATTTGCAGGTGCCTTGGATACGTTTATTCCCTTGCCGCATGTATCCCCCGAATTGGAATCTTTTCGTTTGTTCGGTATTCCCCTGTTTCGAAATATAGGCGCCAAAATAGTTTCCTGTGTATTGATACTGATGCTGACCTTCGTAAATATCAAAGGCGCCAAAAAGGGTGGCAGCCTCAGTTTAGTCTTTACATTTTCCATCACCATTTGTATCGTATTGATCATTTGTGCGGCCTTCAGCAATACAGCCGGCAGTTGGCAAACCTTCAGCAGTCCGGGTTCGGATTATCCTTCCGGCGGCTTTGGATTCCTGGCCTTCATCAGTGTTATGGTCATTGCCATTCGCCATGCCTTTTGGGGATATGAAGGCTGGATTGCCCTGGGTTTTATCGGTGAAGAACTGAAACATCCCAAACGGGACATGCCCAAAGCCATGACCATCGGCATCCTGCTGATTATTGTATTATATGCCCTCATCAATACGGCTTATTTATACGTAATGCCCGTCCGGGAGATGCTGGAAGGTGTTGCAATAAATGAGAATAAGATTGCAGCGGTGTTGGTGATTGATAAAATTTTCGGCGAAGGCGGCGCCTATATTGTCAGCTTTATGATACTCATCTCCACCTTTGGCTGTACGAATGCCACCATATTGGTATCATCCCGGATTTATTATGCCATGGCACAAAAAGGGTTATTCTTTAAAGGAGCCGATCGTTCGCATCCGAAAAATAAAACCCCGCATAATGCATTGAAGTATCAGGCTGCCTGGGCCTGTATCCTCACTTTTTCCGGCTCTTTTGATCTTTTAACTGACTTAGTGATTATTGCTGCTTTTATTTTTTACGGGCTGATTGTGCTGGGTGTTATTATACTGCGTTACAAACTACCTTTTACCGAACGTCCTTACCGAACTCTGGGTTACCCGGTGGTTCCCGTAGTATTCGTACTGTTCTGCCTGGTTTTACTGGGTATTTCCTTTTATGAATCTCCGGAGCAATCCTTCATCGGCCTGGCGTTGATCCTTTCCGGGCTGCCTTTTTATTTTATCTGGAAAAAAAGCAAAACCCATCTTGAATTTTGCGAAAAGGAGACAGCAGAACAACAATTGCCCGGACAGGAAGATAACCGGTAAGATATACAGGCCGCCATTTCTCAGTTTTTCAACATGATTTTTCCCTCATTACATGCAGAGGAATGCACGCTTTGTTTTTTTAATAGAAGATCAAGTTAGTTGTGATCAGTGGGGCTGATTAGTTCAAATTGCGGTTAAAGAATTATATCAATCTAAAAATAATAGAAAATCAAAATTCATAAACGCTCAAACTATCAATTCCCCTGATTTGAAAATAATGACTAATCAACAAAGACTACAGACTTAAACCCCAACAAGCATTTTTTGTAATTTTATGACAGATGAAGTAAATTATAAAATTTAAAAATCAGGTAAATGATTATAGAATCTGAAAGATTATTGCTCCGGCCCATACAAATCGAACATGCCGTTGAGGTATTTGAATATCGCTCCGATGCCGATACTAACCGGTTTCAGAACTTTATACCACAAACTATTCAGGACGTGGAAGCTTTTATAGGGAACAGTTCAAAAGCGTTCAACCATCCTGGAAGCTGGTTCCAGTTGGTAATTATAGAAAAACATACTAACAAAGTAATCGGTGATTTGGGGCTTCATTTTTTTGGACAGGAAAACCTGCAGGTCGAATTAGGTTGTACGCTGAGCAAAAAATACCAGGGAAAAGGTTATGCAAGCGAGGCCATGAAAATGACTATCGGTTATTTATTCGGTAAGTATAATAAACATAGAATTATAGCATCTGTTGACCCTGACAATGAAAAATCAATAAAACTGTTGGAACGTACCGGCTTTAAAAAAGAAGCCCATTTCAGAGAAAGCTTGTTTTTTAAAGGTTTTTGGGTAGATGATATTATCTATGCCATCCTGGAAAAAGAATGGGGCAGCATATAAGCTATGAACATACCATCAAATAAGCCGGGCATTGTTTGGAGGGGCGTATTTCATTTTCGCCGGTCGGTGAGGACACCAACCGGGGCGCCGTGGCCGGTGTCCTCACCGACCACACGTAGCTCAGCAATGTGAAAAGTTGAAATGACCCGTTTGGAACCACTATCCTCCATAGCTTCCCCGGTTTTATTGTAGATTTGCAAACTCGTTTACGACATCAGTATTTTTTATGATATACAGAAGCAAGGCGCCCTTACGCATCGGATTAGCGGGAGGCGGAACGGACGTAAGCCCTTATTGCGATATATACGGCGGCGCTATCCTGAATGCCACTATTTCTATGTATGCTTATGCGGCTATTGAACCGCGAAATGATGACCAGATCGTGATTGTAGCTGCGGATCGCAAGGAATCGCTGCGTTATGAGCGGGAGGCCGCCCTGCCCCTCGACGGCACGCTGGATCTCGTAAAAGGCGTGTATAACCGGGTGGTCAGGCAATTCGGAGCGGTACCCTCCGGCTTTACCATAACCACTTATGTGGATGCACCGGCCGGATCAGGATTGGGTAGCTCTTCCACCTTAGTGGTGGCCATATTAGGCGCATTTGCCGAATGGATGAACCTGCCTTTAGGAGAATATGATGCCGCACATCTTTCCTACCAGATCGAAAGACGAGACCTACAGATGGCCGGCGGCCGGCAGGATCAGTATGCAGCCACCTTTGGCGGAGTGAATTTCATGGAATTTTATGCAGAAGATAAAGTGGTGGTGAATCCGCTCCGGGTGCGCCCGGAATACCTGCGGGAGCTGGAGCAGAACCTGTTGCTTTTTTACACCTCTACCAGCCGGAACTCCGCCACGATTATTGAAGCGCAAAGCAAGAATGTGCAGGAGCAAAAAAGCGCTTCTATTGATGCGATGCATTTATTAAAGGAGCAGGCACAAATGATGAAGGAGGCCTTGCTGACCGGGAAAGTAAACCGTATCGGCGAGATTTTGGATTTCGGCTTTCAGCAGAAAAAGAAAACGGCGGCGGGCATCAGCAACCTAATGATTGACGAGATTTACCAGACAGCATTAGCAGCAGGCGCAACCGGTGGCAAGATCAGCGGAGCGGGCGGCGGCGGCTTTATGACCTTTTATTGTCCCGGCACCACAAGGTATGCGGTGATCGGATCTTTACAACGATTCGATGGAGAATTCCGGCGTTTTAATATTACCGGGCAGGGCTTGTTTACCTGGAAGGTGGGTTGATCATAAGTTGAAGGAGCGGTTGTTTATTTTGCTTTTTGCTGCTCTAATAAGCGGATCAGCCTGTCTTTCGCCTCTAATGATTCGTCTTTTGCTTTGAGCAGTTCTTCCCATAGTAAGTGTAGGTCTGCCTCTTGGTCAGTATGAATATGGGGAACAATTTCGCCGGACTGATCATTGGGATTATCGGGCAGGATGTGATTGGCGGCTACCGGTAGCAACGATATTACGGGTACGGTTAACTTTTCGGCAATCTTATTGATAATTTCCCATCGAGGAGAAATTTTATCGTTTTCAATTTTGGAAAGCCTGCTTTGAGGCATGCCGATTTCATCGGCTAAATGTTCCTGTGTCCATCTGCGGGCATTCCGGTATAAGGCTATGCGTGCGCCAATTGTTTCCATAAGGATAGATATTATCAGCTAAATTAGATATTTTATTTTATATTGCCATAAAATATGGCGTATAGATATATCTTATAGGCTAATAAATTTGGATGAAACAAAGGGTGTTGCAACATTTGCATGTTGATATGATGTGATGCATCAGTTTTTAGAAAAGCCGGAAAAGCTTCATCAACAGTAAAGTAGGACAGGGCGGCAAAACCAATACTAGTCAGCGTTTTAAAACCCTTAATCTGTCAGCGGCTGTACAACACAAACGGAAGCAAAATAATGGCTTTGACAGGCGCTGCATCATGCTATCAATGGGATAATGCTCTGCCCGCGTTTTGCAAGTGAGAAAAAATTTTTAATGATGAAAAACATTCTGTTATCTGCTTTTGCATTAGCCATTTTAATCCCATGTTCATGCAAAAAACAAGATATGAATAACAAGGATTCAAATATCTCTACAAATTCCGAAGGAACTGTTTTACCAAACCATAATGATAATGCTCAAACTATGGGATTGTGGGGTGCCATCAAAAAGTTCTTTTCAAAATTAATACCTGGTCCTTCCATAGATGTATCTTTTAAAAGTGGTTATTATGAAAGCATTTATGTTCCTAATAATCCAGATGCGTTTAAATGTAATCCAGGAGATGGTATTTGTGAAATTACAGTAGTCGGTTCAATGAACGGACAGGCTCCAATAACAAGGGATAATTTGCAACTTAATAATGTTATTGCTATGTCTGAAGAACAAGTGCCGCAGGAAGCAGAAGGCTGGGGCAGAGGTCGATTAGGCCTAAATACCGAAGATAAACTGGCTTTTGCCATTGAAAAAGCATCAATGACTGTGCAGACATACGACGAACATTATGCAGATGGCATTTTAGAGGTTCCCGAAGATTGGGAACTACAAGAGGAGTTACGGACAGCTATAGGATTGCCTACCGGATATACCATTCCAAAGGGGGATTATCCGGTACAATTATTGACTGATGATGATGGGAATGAGGTTTTGTATATAGTATTTTAATTTTTGATCAGGTTGCTGTTTATTTTGAAGAATACCAGCAACCTGTTTTTATCACCTTAAATCATCTTTACAATGCCTAAATACAGCAGAAAAATAATGTTGTGGCCTTTGCTTCTTGTTCTGAGTTTTTCCTATTGTACGCCATCGGATTCAAACGCCATCGGGCAAAAGGCTGATACAACAATCAGTACTTATATAAATATCAGGCAGCCGCTCAGGTTTGATAATTTTGTACTTCCTGACAGCTTTAATTATACACACAGCAATCAGGTTTATATTTACCCCCATGAAAAAGGCTTTGATATTTCAGTCATTGATACGGGAGCGGCTTATGTATATTTCTGGTATAAGCGTGATACTTTTTTCAAGGCCCGGATACACATAAAATCAACGCCGGAGTTTGACTCCCTTACGGCAGCAATCACCCGATATGATACGGCATATATACGAAGCGACGCAACTCGTGAAATTATGTACGAGTATTCCCTGCTTAATAAAAAAGTGCCGCCCTTTATGGTGCAAAAGATATCCGGAGGCACACTTTCCGATACAGATTTGCCCGGGCGGATTTCCTTTATAAATCTTTGGTATTACGGTTGCGGCGCGGGCATGGAAGAACTGCAGGATTTAACATACATTCATAGAAAATACCGGAGCCGAGTGAGTTTCTATTCTTTTTTCTCTGATTCGGCTTATGTGCGAAACGGCAAATCGTATTTTTATTACAGGAAGCCGGTAGAAAGCGCAGGCAATATCGCTTTCGGGGATACTTTTGTTACATACAAAATAAAATATCCGGTAGCTTATAATTGCAAAGCCCTCGAAACCGCTTTTCGGTTTAGAGGCTATCCCCACTCTTATCTGGTGGACGCTAATGGTATTATCCGGGCTATATATCCGGGTTATTCTACGGATGGAAAGTATAGGGAAACTTTAATTAACGGTATTGCGTTCTTAATGCATCGAAGCGATTAATGGTAACCTCCACCTGCCGGTAAAACACGCATTATGCAAAGAAACCATCTGATCCGCATACTCATTATGGTGGCTTGTTGTCTGCCTTGTATCCATTCCTTTGCCCAGTTCAATGTGGATACGGCTCTTACCATAGACACGGTTTCCACAATGGATACGGTTCTTACTATGGATACTGTTGAGGTTACCACTCTAAGAAAAAACAGCCGGCACGGTGTCTTCTCTACCTTTTCAAATACCCTCCTGAACAGAACGGTTTTCAGTCTCAATGAAAACGGAAACAATACGCAAACCGGCGCTCATAATTTCCCGGTGTGCCTGTCCGTTCAAAACAGGTATTCATTAGTCCGAATGGATTCCTTATATTTAAAAGGCACGGCGATGGACACCGGGAAAATCAATATGATCTTCCGCATTTTTAACAATGATACCTTATACAGCTATTCAAGACCAGGGAGAATTATTCGCAGCCATCATACTAATGTCATTGTTTTTGAAAAGGAGTTGTATTTTCCAAAAGGGCTGTCTTATTGTTCTTTTGAATTTGAGGTAAAAGAAAATATTCCATTCCGGTTTTTCTGCAACAGAAAAATAAAGGGCTTTTGGTATAACTATAATTCGGTTACCGGTGAATTTCGTATTCTTAATATGGATGAGTCAGGGCCACAGACAGGCAGCCCTCAGATGAAATTGTTTTATACCGTAATCCAATAAACAGGACGATAAAACCCTATAAGGTTTCTGCCGATAACTTCCGGCAAGCTCATCCGGAAAACCTTATAGGTTTATTGCGGGAGGGGTAAAAAAACTTGTCGATAAAATCCTATAAGGTTTCTACCGTAATGTTTGAGACCTGTCCGTTTATTTCTATTTCCTTATAACCTATCCTTTGTTTGATGTTGTCAAATAAAAGTGTAGTTTTGCATTGGATGAAATAATGATAGATTATGATAGCTCAATCGCAAATAGCTGAAGTGTTAGATACGCAAAACGCATTTTGGTCGCAAAAAGATACGAGCGTACAAAGGGAAAAATTGCCGGAAATAAAGATATACGAAGGCTTTGCAAGCATCATCACAGGTATCAGGCGTTGTGGTAAAAGCACTTTGCTCCGTCAACTGCTGCCGGCAGTAAAAGGCAATACCGTATTTCTGAATTTTGAAGATCCGCGATTAGCGGGATTTGAAAGCGATGATTTCAGGAGATTAGATGCCGAGCTTAAAGCCCGAAAAGCTAAAAATCTGTTCTTCGATGAAATACAAATGTTGGACAAGCGGGAATTGTACCTGCGTCAGAAATTAGATGAAGGCTTTAAAGTGGTGGTAACAGGCTCTAATGCTACTCTCCTGAGCAAAGAAATGGGTACGAAGCTTACCGGCAGGCATCTGTCTTATGAGTTGTTCCCTTTTTCCTATACCGAATATTTGAAGTTTACCAGGAAAAAAGACAGTCTGAAGGCACTGGAGTTTTATTTGCAGAATGGTGGTTTCCCCGAATATATAAAGCTGCAAAATCCGCAAATACTGCACCAGCTTTTGGATGATATTCTATTGCGGGATATAGCCGTTCGCTATGCCGTCCGGGATGTCAACGCTCTGAGAAAATTAGCGGTATATCTTATTTCCAATATCGGCAAGCCTGTTTCCGCCACGAAACTGAAAGATACTTTCAGCATAAAAGCCACAAGCACCATGCTGGAATATTTTTCTTACATGGAAGACGCATACCTGATACAGTTTGTTCCGAAATTCAGCTATTCGTTACAGGTGCAAATCCGCAATCCCAAAAAAGTCTATGCCATAGATATGGGATTGTTTACGCATAATTCCATAACTTTTTCCGAAGAAAAAGGCAGGCGGTTAGAAAATATGGTTTACCTGCATTACCGCAGATTAGGAAAAGAAATTGCTTATTTTCATGATAAGAAGGAATGTGATTTTATCATATCAGAAAAGGGTAAAGTACAGGAAGCGGTGCAGGTCTGTTATGCCATCAATGAAGATAATCTCAAAAGGGAGATTGAAGGACTGACCGAAGCCATGAAATTCCTGAAACTTAAAAAGGGTACCATCATCACACTCCACCAATCGGATGTGTACCAGGTAGAAGGTCGAAGTATAATGCTGAAGCCGCTTGGAGCATTGCTGGCAGAAGGGTAGGAAACAAGTTTTTTCGGCCTGTATTCATTATCTTTGTTATATTAAATTCAGGATTATGGCATCGGAAAGTACTGCGAACGAACCGGCAATGAACTATGGATTGGTTACTTCTTTAGGGCAGCTTGATTTTTCCAGGTGCTACAGTTATGCCGATTATTTCAAATGGAAATTTCAGGAAAGGGTAGAATTGATTAAGGGATTTATCTATAAAATGAGTCCTACTCCTGCACCTTATCATCAAAAGGTAGCCAGAAAATTAGTACGTAACTTAGACAGGTATTTTGAAAAGAAATCCTGTGAAATGTTTTTTGCTCCCTTTGATGTCCGTCTGACGGATGCTAAAAAGCAGGTTGGCGATGAGCAGATATTTACCGTAGTGCAGCCGGACTTATGCGTGATTTGTGATTTGGCAAAGATTGACAGTCGCGGCTGTGTGGGAGCGCCTGATTTAGTGATAGAGATATTATCTCCGGGCAACTTCAAAAAAGAAATGGGTATCAAATTTGACCTTTATGAGGAAAACGGGGTGAAAGAATATTGGTTAGTAGAACCGGGCGAAAAGGTAATCTATATGTATGTTTTGCAGAAAGGTAAATTTATAGGCCTGCGACCGTTTACGGAAGATGATGAGGTACGCTCCGTATTATTTCCCGAATTAAAATTTCCCGTGAAAGAGATTTTTAGTGATTAGTGTTGATTTAATCGTATTGTTGGTGAAAACACCAACAACGATGGTTCAAATTTTTGGTGATTAATTTTTTATTCTGAAAAAAACAGCAAAAGCCTCCGCTCCGTTTTTTAGTTTTACCCTCTAAGAAAAACATCCCCAATGACATCATTCAAAGAAAATATTTTACAGTTACTACAGGAAATGAAAGGTACCGGAAAGTTCGCCTGTACAGGTTCCGCCAATTTTATTTTACCCGGCTTAGAAGTAGAAAATGCAGGCAATATTGCTTTCCCCTTAAATAAAGATCAGGCTCAGGCGCTGATCAAGGCAGCTCATAAAGCTCCATTCGGACTGGGTGTGGAAACGGTTTATGATAATACCGTGAGAAGCGCCTGGGAGATAGATGCTGGTCAGATAAAAATCAATAACCTCCAATGGATACAGTTTATAAATAATACTTTGACAAAAGTGAAAGAGGAATTGGGGTTGGAGAATGCTGCGGTTACAGCTTCCCTATACAAACTATTGGTTTACGAAAAAGGCGATTTCTTTTTGCCGCATAAAGATACCGAAAAAGAAAAGGGTATGTTTGGCACTATGGTCGTGGAATTTCCTTCAGAACATAGCGGCGGCGCTTTGATCGTGCGTTATGAAGGTGAGGAAGTTGTTGCGGATTTTTCAGCAGCCAATCATCAGTTCAATATCAACTATACTGCTTTTTATGCTGACTGCGAACACGAGGTAAAACCCCTGGAATCGGGCTATAGGATTTGTTTAGTGTATAACCTGGTACAGCAACAAAAGAATAGCGGTACGGAAATCATCACCGTTTCCCGTCAGGCAGAGGCTATTGCACAATTACTGAAAGAAGAAATAAATGATTACCGGGAAGAACCCTTTATTTTTCTTTTGGGTCATCAATACACACCCGAAAATTTTGCTTACGGTGCGTTGAAGCTGAACGACCGCTTTAAAGCGGATGCCCTGCTGAAAGCTGCGGAACTGGCGGGCTATTATGCCAAATTATGTCTGGTTACTTCATACAAAATGGGGTCTCCCGCATACGATGGCTATTACGATGATGACAATGGTGTGAGCGATGATGCCGGGATGGAAGAAGTCTATGACGAAAGATTAGAGATAGGATACTGGATAGAAAACGGTATTCCCGGTTTGAATGTTTCTTTTGAAGAAAGCGATCTGATAGCCACATTTGATATTGAAGATGATGAACCGCTTATAAAGGAAGCAACAGGATATATGGGCAATTATGGCCCCGATCTGGAACACTGGTATCATTATGGTGCAGTAATGATCTGGACTAATGACGCTAATGCCGTTTTACTGAAAAGTACAAAGAAAGAACAGCAGCTCAACTGGATAACGTATTTTAATCAAAACCAAAGCGCCTCGGTATTAGAAAAACAAGCGGTGCGCGAATCGTTGGTAATGGACGAGAACGAACTAAGGCGTAATGAGGATGTAAAGGGGGTTGATGCTGTGGCAGACTGGATACTGCTGCAAAATGATTTCGAGGCTTTAACTGTATTGAATAGTGAAAACCAACAATTTTATTTTGAAAAAATAACAGCGGAAAAATGGTTGAACATCTTTAAAAAAATCGGGAATAAAGCGGCCATACAATTGATCAGTATAGTTGTTCGGCATCCGGGTATTAAAACTTTAGAAAAATTGATTGAAGTGGTGCAATGCATGTTTGTGCAAAATTTTGACCGGTCAAAAGCAGTACGTTTTGCGGCTGAGCTATCTGTAGTTACGGCAAAAGTCTATGAAGAAAATCAGGATGGCAAAAACTTCAAACGCTTGAGTAAGGAGGCTTTGAAACACCTTTTAATTATTGAAAAATATTATGTAATTGATGAAAAGATATCCGGTATGATTGTTCATCAATGCCCGCGAAATTATCAAAACAAGGTATTGGCGCCTTTTTTATTGGAAGCACAACCGGGAAGTACATTCTATAATTACCTGTATGATTTTATGATTGACGCATTGCAGCGTCGAGTGGACAATAAACCACAAGAGCCGAAAGATTATTCCCGGCTTTTTCCGGAGGGTGATTTTAAATCTCCCGACTTGTGTATCGTCAGGGATTTTATGCGCTCACCCACAGAAGCCGTTTTTGACTATAGAAGAAACCAACATGACAGAAGTAAGATGGAAGATGTAATCAAACAACTGAAATTAGATCTGGGTACACAAACAATTAGAAAAGGCTCACCCCATACGCTCCGGCTCACTAAGACCATCGCATCCTATCAAAATGCATTGAGTGACTGGAAAGAAGATGTGGCCTTGTTGCAACAACTGAAAGAAAGATAAAATGAGGATGCCGTGTATTGATAGTGTTAAGTCAAAAGTAAAAACAATAAAAATCTGATAATCAATATAACAAAGCCTTGAACATACAGACAATATCTTCTTGACTTAGCGCTAGTGTACTGACAAAATACTTTAGAAACATTATTATCTTTGTGTTGACAAAAATATTTATTTTATGGCAACACAGATAAAATTAAGTAAAGAAGAACTTTTGTATTTAGAGGGACAAAAGCGCTCA